>ERZ894229.239-NODE-239-length-55866-cov-9.29836_pt1 | contig 55866 bp, 52 predicted proteins | sample MGYA00380295_ERZ894229 | MGnify/ENA primary metagenome ERZ894229 (study PRJEB32331, sample SAMN06328479) | human gut metagenome | biome: human gut microbiome; feature: stool | host: Homo sapiens | collected 2014-09-17 ... | reverse complement strand
CGCTGTTGATCTGGAAAATGGTTCGGGGAAAAGCATCGCAGGAGGAACGGGATGCCTGGCGCAGAGCGGAACGACTGAGCCTGCAGTCCAGCTTCAACCGGGCGGATGTGCTGGCGGCCGGAGCCTGGCAGCGGGAACTGGAAAACAGGATTCTGGCGAGCCGTTTTTTGTGGCAGCTGGAAGCTGGAGTCTACTATAAGGAAGCGCTGAAAACCTTCGGAACCCATGGCATTGACGGGGAAATTTTTTCGCTGCTCATGGAGGATGCGGAACATTCTGAGTTTTCACTGAAAATCCGTATCTTCTATGCTGTGGCGCAGTACATGAAGGAGCGCCGCCTTACCTTTGGACAGACCGGGTATGACCTTGTGGAAGCGCTTTGCTTTGATACCATTCAGAAGACGATTTTTGATGATGCAGCCTCCCGGCTGACCGCCATCGGAGATTATCGGATCGCGCAGGACAGAGTGGATGTGGAACTCCCCGTCCGCGTGAACTGGGGCGGCGGCTGGACGGACACCCCTCCTCACTGCAACGAACAGGGAGGTACGGTATTAAATGCGGCATTGAAGCTGAACGGAATCTATCCGATTCAGATCTGCGTGGAAAGGCTTTCCGAGCTGCATGTGGAATTTGCCAGCACGGATATCGGTGCTTCCGGTCACGCGGACACGGTGGAAGAGATTCAGGACTGCCACAATCCTTATGATCCGTTCGCGCTGCATAAGGCGGCATTAATTGCCTGCGGTATCGTACCATTAGACGGAGAACGCGGCGTACGGTCCGGCAGCGGAGAATCAGACGATGCGCAGGAAAGCCTGCAGGAGATCTGTTCCCGCCTTGGCGGCGGCATCCGGCTTTCAACGAAAGTGGTAGGAATTCCCCAGGGTTCAGGACTCGGTACCAGCAGCATCCTTTCCGGTGCCTGTGTCAAGGGCCTGTTCCGCTTTCTGGGAAGAGAGGCCACAGACGATGAAATCTATGCCATTGTTCTTGCCATGGAACAGATCATGAGCACGGGCGGCGGCTGGCAGGATCAGGTGGGCGGCCTGACGCCGGGAATCAAATTCATAACCACCAAACCCGGCATCCATCAGCAGATCCATGTGGAGCAGGTCAAAATCCCGGAAGAGACCGCGAAGGAGCTGCAGGAGCGTTTTGCTCTGATCTATACCGGTCAGAGAAGACTTGCAAGAAATCTGCTCCGCGATGTGGTGGGCGGCTACCTGGGCGGGCGCCCGGAATCCATCGACGCGCTGGAAAGAATGCAGGAGGTCGCTGTGTTGATGCGCTTTGAACTGGAGAGGGGCAATCTGGATGCCTTCGCCGGGCTTCTGAACCGCCACTGGGAGCTTTCCACACAGCTGGATTCCGGCTCGACCAATACCTGTATTGAACAGATTTTCCTGTCCTGCGAGGATCTGATTGACGCCAGATTCATCGCCGGCGCGGGCGGCGGCGGCTTCCTTCAGGTGCTTCTGAAGCGTGGCTGCACGAAAGAGATGCTCCGGGAGCGCCTGCATGAGATCTTCCAGGAAAGCGGCGTGGATGTGTGGGATACGGAGTTTGTCTGAAAAAATTATTTACTTTACCTCTACGCTCTCTTTATATAAAATAGAGAGCGTAGAGGTAAAGATATATGAAAAAAAAGAACCTGTCTTAGATTATCTGATTCACATGGGAAATGGTTATCTGTTAACCGCTGAAGCGCTTTCTCATGGTATTTCCAGACCGACAATTGCGGAATATGTGAAAAAAATCACCTGGAAAAGCTGGCAAAAGGAATTTATTTTTCTCCGGATGCCTGGCCCGATGATTTGTATTTTCTTTATCTGCAAAATCGTCGAATCATTTTTTCACACGAAACAGCTTTATATCTTCATGGTTTGATGGAGAGGGAACCGGTCCGGACATATGTTACGGTGAGGACCGGATATAATGCTACTCATTTGCGCGAAAAGGGAATTCGTGTACATCAGGCAAAGCCAGAGTCATATGAACTCGGTGCGTCCAGCATACTTACAGGTTATGGGAATAAAGTCCCGGTATACGATAAAGAACGGACAATTTGCGATCTGATTAAAGGAAAAGAAAAAACAGACATCCAGATTTTTCAGACTGCCATGAAAGAGTACATGGATTCTAAGGATAAAAATATACCTAACCTGATGTTGTATGCATCTAAACTGAAGATGGAAGATAAGGTCAGATTTTATACGGAGGTCATGTTATGATCAGAACGTCAAAACAATTAAAGGATAAAATCCGAAATCTTTCCGGCGGCGACAGCACAAAATTGAGGATCGATATCTTTCCCTCTGGACATATAATCTGGAAACGCTTCTTGCCGAGAAGCTTGAAACGATCATGTCCAGAGGAACAGCAAATACACGTATGAGAGATTTTTATGATATTCATATCCTTTTGAGTCAAAAACAGCCGGACGAGACAACTTTCCGTGCAGCCTTTCAGGCAACCAGCAGGAAAAGAAATGCCGAAGGCAAAATTCCTGATCTTGAAAAAATTTTAAACGCTGTCAAGAAGAGTGAGGCAATGGACAGAAGCTGGGAAAACTATAAAAACAGTTCCTACTTTGTGGAAAATCTTTCATGGACTCAGGTTATGGAAAGTGTTTTGCAGCTCGCCGAAAAGATTGTATAAAAATATCATCTCCCCACCGCCCGCGCCATTTCCTCCAGCCTCGGATACGCATAGGAAAAGAAATCCTGATATGCGCTGCAGTAGGCGTTCAGCCCCGGCGTGCGGCCGTCAGCAAGAAGCGTGCGATCCCTGCGGCAGCCGTTGCGGCAGAGTGGATACCAGCGGCAGGAACGGCATTCCTGCGGCGTATGACGGGAGAGCGCGACAAACTGAAGTTCTTCCCGCTTCTGATTCATTTCTTCAAAGGAATTCTCCCGGATATTTCCCAGCTTCCATTCATCCAGCACATAAAAATCACAGGGATAGACGGTTCCATCCGCCTCTACAACCCATTGATCGGAGCAGATTCCGTTCATGCTGCAGGCCTCCGGCGGCTGGCCGATCAGAATGCCGATCCAGTTTTCAAAGGTCCGGTTGTAGACCGGGCGGCCCGCCTTCCAGTCCGCATACCAGTCGTCGAACAGGTCCTTCAGAAATTTCCCATAGCGGTCTGGCGTGAGAGAATAGGAGAGGCTTCCCTTATTCTCTTCAAAGGGATCGATGCAGGGGATATACTGCTGCCAGACAAAGCCCTGATCCTGAAAGAAACGGTAGATCCGGCGGATGCGTCTTGCGGATTTCGCCGTAACCACGGTCAGAATGTTAAAATCCACCTGATACCGTTCCAGCAGTTTTGCCGCTTCCAGCACACGGGAAAAGCTCCCGCTTCCGTCCGGGAACTTCCGGTTTTCATCGTGAAGCTCCTCATAACCGTCAAGGGACAGCCCCACCAGAAAATGATTGTCATGAAGGAACTGTGCCCATTCCTCATTCAACACAATGCCGTTGGTCTGCAGGCTGTTATGAACCGTAATCCCATTTGTATTATATTTCTTTTCCAGTTCAATCAGATGCCTGTAGAAATCCAGTCCCACCAGCGTAGGCTCCCCTCCCTGAAAGGCGAACGTGGCCGCATGGGATACCTGCAGCAGCGTCTTTTTCACCAGAATCTCCAGCGTTTCTTCGTTCATGAAGCCGCGGGTGGGTTCGCTTCTGAGATTCATTTCATCCGCATAAAAACAGTAACGGCAGCGCAGATTACAGCTTCCGGAGGCAGGTTTGATCAGCAGGGTGATGGCAGGTTGCTTTGACATGTTGACGGCTCCTTTTGCGTTATATTCACAGAATTGTATATTTGCAGATGTTGTAAATATTGATCAGAATGATGACGACCATGATTCCGATGAAAAGCTTCTGTACCGTTTTTTCATCGATCCGGGAATTGATTCTGCGTCCGACAATGCCGCCGAGAATACCACAGATTACCATTCCGATGAAAAGAGGAAGCTGAAAATCCGGAACTTTTCCCTGCAGGATGGTTTTCAGCGTGCTCGCCGCCTGGGAAAACAGAATGATATACAGGGAATTTTCCGCGGCGGTTTTGGTGTCCATGGAAAAGAAGATGAACAGCACGACCAGATTGATCGGGCCGCCTCCAATGCCGAGGAACGAAGAAAAGATTCCCAAAACCAGACCGATCAGAAAGATGGGGGCGGGATGCGTTACGATACAGGTATGAAGCCTGTCCTTTCTGATGGTGCAGATCAGCGTCCAGACGGTAATCAGCATCAGGCAGGCCGCCTGAACCGCGCCCACCATGTTCTGATCGGGAAAAAGAAGGCTGATCCGGTCGAACAGTTCCTTTCCGGCAAGGCCGCCTACAGCGGCGCCAACGGCCAGGATGGAGCCGGAACGCATTTCGATCAGAGAGTTTCCGCTCAGCCTGGATTTGATCACGGAGTAGCAGGTCATGGACAGCACCGTGCATCCGGAAAGGAAGCTGATGGCAGAAACGCTCAGCAGGCCAAACGAATCGAGTACAGGCTTAATGATAACGCCGCCCCCGATCCCACAGATCGCACCAATCACACACGCGCCAAAGCTGACCAGCAAAAAAATCACATACATAAAATTCCCCTCATTTCCATGTTTTGTCGGTCCTTTTATCTTACCACATCTGAAGGGGAGGGACAAGCAGTCAATTCATGCGGAATTCGATGATGCTTTTTGAACACCAATATGGTATACTACTCTCCGTAGCGAAAAACGGCAGAAAGAGAGGCGGTGTTCGCCAAGAAAACGCAGACGAAGAATATCGATGCGCAAGTTTACCGTACGCAGGTGGAATCCTTTACCCATGGAAAAACGTATGACATCATTGTGTCCAGGGAATATCTGCGACCCGGCGACCGGGTACTGCTGATCGACGATTTTCTGGCAAACGGAAAAGCGCTGGAAGGGCTGGCCCGTCTGGTAAAGGATGCAGGAGCTGTCCTGGTGGGAGCCGGGATCGTGATTGAGAAAGGGTTTCAGCCGGGCGGAGACCGGCTTCGCGGGGAGGGAATTCATCTGGAATCTCTTGCCATTATCGATTCCATGGATGAAAAAACGGGCGAAATCCGGTTTCGCTGAAAACCGGACCCACCCGTTTCCCGTGCTTTATTTCATGAATAACTCAATAACCGGCACCAGAGTGTGCGGTTTTACCGGATGAAGATAGAGGATCAAATCATTTTCGCTGCCTTTTTCATCTTTGGCGGAGAAATGATCAATCTGTCCTTCCGTGAAAAGTACCTCGCTGGCATCATGCAGGAACTGCGCGTACTCCACTTTTCCACCCAGGCCCGGAAGGCGCAGATGAGCGAAGGGATATGCAAACAGATGCACATACAGGCGGCTGCCGTCCACGCTCTGGGTATAGCGGCAGTCGGCAGGCGCGGTAAACTCCGGCTCAGCCATGGTACAGCCATAAATGGAACGGCCGTTGTACTTCATCCAGTCGGCATATACCTGAAGCGCTTCTTCGGCGCGGTAATCCAGGTAACCTCTGGCGGTAGGACCCACGTTCATCAGCAGGTTGCCGCCGCAGGAAACGGTGTTGACCAGCATGCGGATGAGCATTTCCGGGGATTTCCAGGTCTGCTCGTCCCGGTAATAGCCCCAGGAGCCGGAGAAGGTCTGGCAGGCTTCCCAGGTGACAAGTTCTCCGGTTTCAGGATGGGTCATCCACTGGGTGGGCTGGTACTGTTCGGGAGTCCACAGATCCTGATCGATTTCCGTCCGGTTATCGATGATGATGCCTGGCTGGAGAGAACGGGCGAGAGCAATCAGCTTTTCAGCCTCCCAGTCGTCCTTCCCCTTGCCCTTCATCCAGGCCCTGTCGCCTGTTCCGTTATAGCTGCTGTAGGAAAAGTCGAACCAGAGAATGTCGATTTTTCCGTAATTGGTCAGAAGCTCCGTGACCTGGTCGCGCATATACTGGGCATATTTCTTCATGTCACGGCCCTGATTCTGTTCAAAAGCATCCGGATCATCCCGGCGGGGATGGTGGAGGTCAATGGGAAAATCGGGATGGTGCCAGTCGATCAGAGAGTAATAGAAACCGACGTGCAGCCCCTCTGCGCGGAAAGCGTCCACATATTCGCGTACCAGATCCCTGCCGCAGGGTGTATTGGTGGATTTGTAATCCGTATATTTGCTGTCGAACAGACAGAAGCCCTCGTGATGCTTGGTGGTCAGCACCGCATATTTCATTCCGGCGGCTTTTGCCTGCCTCGCCCAGTCCCTGGGATCGCAGAGATCCGGATTAAAATGTTTAAAATAGATGTCATACTTTTCTTCCGGGATTTTTTCGCGGGTCTTGATCCATTCATGGCGCGCAGGCAGCGCGTAAAGACCGAAGTGGATGAACATGCCGAAACGGTCATGGGTAAACCATGCGGTATCGCCCGGCGTTTTACGGGTAACGTAACTGGTCATTCTTTTTACCTCTCTTTCTGCCTTCCGGCATAAGCTTGCCCTTATTGTAGAAAAGAAAAGGGAAAAGGGACATGGAAAAAAGCGGATAAAATATGGAGTTTTCGGGATGGAACTTTCAGAAAACAAAAAAATGCTTCAATTATGGAAAAACTTCGAATTGAATATCATGTATGCCGGCTTTGCCAGAACAGGACCGGAATGGCAGGCGGAGAATGTCTGTTCCCCCTTTTCCAGACTCTACTTTATCCTGAGGGGGGAGGGGCTGGCGCACTGCAAAGAGCAGACGCTCCGCCTGCGGGAGGGATGCATCTATCTGATTCCCGCAGGCCTGAATTTCTGTTATTCCTGTACAGACTATATGGAACAGCTTTTTTTTCATGTGAATGTGAACGGACGAAACGGCATGGATTTTTTCAGAGGCTGTTCCCGCATTCTGGAAAAAGAGAGCCAGGAGAAGAGGGGGCGGGAAGCACTGAAACTGTATCAGTCGGAACAGGCAGCTGACGCCTTCCGGCTGGAGGGGCTGATCTGGGAGGAACTCGCGGGTTTTGCGGAAGCGGGCGGACTGTGTGGGACGGCAGCGATGCAGCACTGCTCCGGGCTGATAAACAGCTTCTTTTTTCTGGCTCAGAATCCGGTCAATGCGTCCACACATATCAGAGAGCTGGCCGAAAAGCTTCATGTATCGGAAAGCACCCTGTCCAAACGCTTCCGGGCGGAAACCGGCATGACGCCCGGTGCCTATTTAAGCCAGCTCGTTCTGGGCAGGGCGTGTCAGATGCTCCTTTCCGAGGACGACAGCATCGCTGCGGTTGCGGAAAAACTGGGTTTTTCCGATCAGTTTTACTTTACCAAATATTTCAGACGACAGATGAGCATGACTCCGAGCGCATACAGAAGACTGATGCGCAGGGGTTGAAAAAGACATGAGGAGAACTGCATGAGGTACGGTATTTACGAATTGATTTTATACTTTTTTCTATACTCCTTCCTGGGGTGGTGTACGGAAATTGCCTATGCTGCGGTACGGCATAAAAAGTTTATGAACCGTGGGTTCCTGAACGGGCCGTTTTGTCCTGTTTACGGCTTCGGCATGGTTCTTGTTCTGATTTTTTTCGGCCCTGAGCTGGATTCTTTTCTATTTCTTGCTCTGGGCTGCGGCGCAGTGGCCGTTGTTCTGGAATTTTTTACCGGCGCTTTGATGGAGAGGGTATTTCACTGCAAATGGTGGGACTATTCCGGATACAAGAGCAACCTCGGCGGATATGTCTGCCTTCCTTTTTCCTGTCTGTGGGGCATTGCGGCAGCGGCATGCATTACCTTTCTGCAGCCCTGGTTAAGACAGCTGTTTGAGCTCCTTCCTCTCTGGGTGGAAAGAACGGCGGCGATCGTGCTCAGCATCCTGTGCCTGCTTGATTTTTTTGCCGTATCCTGGACCATACTGAGGGTACAGAAGAACAGCCGGATTGAAGGCTTTGCGGCAGGCATGCAGAAGGTTTCCAACAAGGTGGGAGGAGCCATTTCCCGCGCCATCGTAAAACGTATGACGAAGGCCTTCCCGAACCTGACGGAGGAAGGGGAGAACAGTCCCTTTACCGCATATCAGAAAAAGGCCAAAAGTGAGGTGTTTGCGGAAGGATGCGGCTTCTACAAGCTGTTCTGGCTGTTTTTCATCGGCTCCCTTCTGGGCGATCTTGTGGAAACTGTTTTCTGCCGGATTACCATGGGCTACTGGATGAGCCGAAGCAGTCTGGTATACGGCCCATTCAGCGTGGTGTGGGGATTCGCTGTAGTGCTTTTAACCATGATGCTCCACCGCCACAGGGACAAGAGCGACCGTTATATTTTTGTTTTCGGAACGGTGGTCGGCGGCGCTTATGAATATATCTGCAGCGTGCTTTCGGAAATCGTATTCGGGGCCGTATTCTGGGATTACAGCAAACTGCCATTCAATCTGGGCGGACGCATCAATCTGTTGTACTGTTTTTTCTGGGGCCTGGCTTCTGTGATCTGGATCCGTTATGTTTATCCGCCGCTTTCCAGACTCATTGAGAAAATTCCCCAAAAGCCGGGTGTCTGGATCAGCTGGATTCTGATCGTGTTCATGGTATTTGACATGCTGATTTCTGCCATGGCTCTGACGCGCTACAGCGCAAGATATATCGGGGAAGAGCCGCAGACGATGGTGGGAGAGATGCTGGACGAGCATTTCCCGGATACACGGATGGAAAAAGTCTATCCCAAAGCGATCATACGCGCGGTGAGCGGGAATTCCGTACCGCCGCGGACAGGAGGTGTATGATGGTACCGGTTCTGGCGAGAATGGCAGTGATCATCAAGGCGGATCATGATACAAATGTGATCACGGGCAATTATGAAATGGCCTATATCTGTGGCCTGCTGCGCAGGCTTTCCGGCAAAATGTCCGGCGAAATGCCGGGCAAATATGAGACGCCGGAAGCGATGCAGAAGGCGGCTCTGGATGCGGTGGAAGGGTATCAGCCGCAGGATGCGAGAGAGGAAAACCTGATCCGCATGCTTCGGGCCTACAAGCCGGAGACCATGTATGACGAGCAGGTACAGGAGCTTTACCGGATGGGGCTGGAAGAGACCAGGCCATGGCAGAAATAACGGAAGAAGGGAACGATAAAAACATGACGCAAAAACGAATTCTGCTTCTGACTACAGGCGGGACCATCGCCTCCCATATGACAAGCCACGGACTGGTGCCCACACTGACGGCGGAGGACATTCTGAACGTGCTTCCGGACATGGAAAAGCTGTGCAGTCTGGAGGCCAAAAATCTGTTCCGCATCGACAGCACCAACATGACATGCGAACACTGGAAGCAGATTGCGCGGGAAATCGAAATCCATTACTGGGAGTACGACGGATTCATCGTCTGTCATGGAACGGACACCATGGCCTATACGGCAGCAGCGTTATCCTATATGATCCAGAATTCTCCGAAGCCAATCGTTCTCACCGGCTCTCAGCGGCCGCTGGAAATGGAAATTTCCGATGCCCGCATGAACCTGCGGGACAGCATTCTATATGTGCTGGACGACGCCTCAAGCGGAGTCAGTCTGGTGTTTGGCGGAAAGATCATCGCCGGCACCAGAGCGAAAAAGACCAAGAGCATGAGCTACAATGCTTTTTCCAGCATCAACTATCCGGAGCTCGCCGTGATGCGGGACGAACACCTGGTACGTTACATCGAGCCGCGAAAAATGGACGGAGGGCCTGTTTTCTACCATGAGATGGATCCTCAGGTATTTCTCCTGAAGCTTACGCCCGGAATTTCTCCTCTCATTCTCAAGGAAATTTTCGCCCGTTATAACGGCATCATTGTGGAAAGCTTCGGCGTGGGCGGCATCCCGGACAGCATTCTGCAGGAATTCGAAACGCTGATGCAGGAATATGGAACCGGGAAGATTGTGGTAATGACCACCCAGGTGACCTATGAAGGCAGCAACATCGGCGTCTATGAGGTGGGAAAGCGCGTTCAGGAACAGTTCCGTCTTCTGGAGGCTTATGACATGAATCTGGAAGCCGTATTCACCAAGCTGATGTGGATCCTGAGCTGCCATCCGGAAAGCTACGAGCAGGTGCGGCAGATGTTCTACCGGACGATCAACTATGATGTATTCTGTTAAAAGGATTATTTTTCCGGGAGCAGGAAAACCTGTGAATATTTTCCATCCTGTTTTCATATACTTTTATACAGGAACACAGAACAGGAGGCCGGCACGAACCAAAAGTTCGTGCCAAAGAACGGCTTTTCTGTTCTTTCGTGGTTTAAATGCCGCCTGCGGCGGCAGAACAGGAGGACAGGTTTATGCCGAGAGGAAGAAAAAAGCTGACGCTGGATGAAAAAATCCGCGAAACCCAGCAGTCCATCTATAACCTGGAAAACAGGACGCAGGAGCTGTATGAAGAACTGCAGGGGCTGCTGGAGGAGAAAAAGAGACAGGAGCTGGAAAAACTTTCTGACGCGCTGGAGGAAGCAGGCGTCTCCGTAGAGGAGGTGCTGGAGCATATCCGTGCACAGGAGAGTGAAACAGAAACAGCGAACATTGCGTAAAAGCGCACGTACACACCTGGATACCGGCCGGAAACGGCCGGTATTTTGACGAAAAGATTAGAAAGAAGGAATTGCGTTCCGGTCAAAAACACTATATAATAAATTTTACACGGCTAAAAAAAGACGATTAGCTGAAAAAAAAGACCGGACTTCCGTCATAAGGATATCAGTTCGGGAAAATGGAGGGGAAAATGGAGGCACATAAGAAGAAACTCCGATTGTCGGCGCTTTTTGCTCCCATCGACATGACGGAGGGAAGACCGGGTAGCAAAATCGTAATGTTTGCGATTCCCATGCTGATTGGCAACATTGCCCAGCAGCTGTACAACACGGTGGACAGTATTGTGGTGGGCAGGTATGTGGGAGACAATGCCCTGGCTGCGGTCGGAAGCGCAGGGCCGATTCTGAATCTGCTTCTCGTGCTCTTTGTCGGCATTTCGGTCGGTGCGGGCATCATGGTTTCACAGTATTTCGGTGCAAAGGAAAAAGAGGAGTTGGCGGGGGCCATTGGATGCAGCATTACACTGACGGCGATCGCATCCGTATTCATCATGGTGATCGGACCGTTTCTCGTCCGTCCGCTGCTCCGGCTTCTGAACACACCGGACAGCATCATAGACTGGTGCGCTTCCTATCTCATCATTCTGTTCGTCGGCATTGCGGGAATGGCTTATTACAATATCCTCAGCGGTATACTCAGAGGTCTGGGAGATTCGGTTTCCGCCCTGATTTATCTGCTTGTGGCGACAGTGCTGAATATTTTTCTGGATATTCTTTTTGTGACCGCTTTTGATATGGGTGTAGCAGGCGTTTCGCTTGCAACCGCAATCGCCCAGGCAGTATCGGCCATCCTCTGTCTGATTAAACTGACAAAAATGACGGATATTTTTGAACTGCGGCTTTCTTGCCTGAAGCCGCAGAAAAGGCATACCGTAGATATGATCCGGCTTGGACTTCCTTCCGGACTGACGCAGGCCATTTTTTCCATGGCGATGATTGTGGTGCAGTCTCTGACCAACAGCTTCGGAGAGATGCTGATCGCCGCGAACGTGATCATCATGCGGGTGGATGGTTTCGCCATGATGCCGAATTTCTCCTTCGGTACGGCAATGACCACTTTTGCAGGCCAGAATGTGGGCGCAAAAAAATACGACCGGGTGAAGCAGGGGGCAAAGGAAGGCACGCTGATTGCCATTGGCGTGGCCATGCTGATCACCTGCGGAATTCTGCTGTTTGGCCGGTATCTGATGGAAATTTTTACGCAGACCGCAGAGCTTGTAGCATTAAGCGTTTATATGATGCGGATTCTTGCCGTCGGATATATCGCAATGGCGGTGACCCAGTGTCTTTCCGGTGTGATGCGTGGGGCGGGAGATACCATGACCCCCATGTGGATTTCACTGATTACTACAGTGGTTATCCGGGTTCCGTTCGCCTATGGAATCGCATGGCTCACCAGAAGCGAAACGCTTCCCAATGGCAGAAGCGAATGCATTTTCATTTCTCTGCTGGCCTCCTGGGTGCTGGGCGCTCTGATCACCCTGATTGCCTACAGACGGGGCGGATGGAAGAAAAAAGCGCTGGAACGGGGAGAACAGCCTGCAGACAATATGGCTGTGTAAAAACAGCTTACTTATATTTTAGAGAAAAAACCGGAGGGCTGGCTTTGGTTGTGCCAGTCTCTCCGGTTTTTTTCATCCTTCTATTCATCCTCTGCGTCAGAATCCGCGGGCTTCGGCGCCATGTAGTAGGAGGCGCCCACATATTCCGTACTGACCTCCACGCCGTCCTGATAGGTGGTGAAATAGGTCTTGGCGGAAAGGCTTCCCGTCTCTTTGGACCAGAGTTTAAAGGTACGTCCGTTCAGGTCGTGATTCCATACCAGACAGTTCACAATGAGGTTCTTTCCCTCCGTATAGGCCTGCAGGATGACAGGAGCGGAATAGTCGTTCCGAAACCGCAGGTCCTTCGAACCGGCGGAAATGGCCGCATCCAGGCCGAGCGGAAGATAGTGAACCGGCATGCTGTGGGGATGCCGCTCCAGAACCGTAAGTCCCGCATTTTTCACCGCGTTGTAGACGGTGGAGGATACCTGACAGATCCCGCCGCCGATGGCGGGAACGGTTCTTCCGTTCAGATAGGCTCCGGCGGATTTATAGCCGTTTGCCGTGGTACGGGGCTTAATGGTATCACTGACGGAAATTTCCTGTCCGGGCATAACAACCAGGTTGTTCAGATGTCCGGCTGCGACCTCTATGTTATTGATCCGGTTGGAGGAACTGGTAGAAAAACCGGTGGTACAGGTACCTGCCAGCACAAAATCCGGACTGTAGGTCAGGGTTCCTTCCATCACAACCGGGGTCAGATAGCCGTCGGTCAGCTCCAACGTGAGCGTCTGCGGCGTTCCGGCGGCGAACTGCTGCTGAAGCGTGGTCAAAATCCACACCTTCACGTTGTTATTCAGCTGATAATAGGTCTGTCCGGAATTCAAAATATAGCTTCCCGTACCCGTATCAAAAATCGGGGTATCGCTTTGAAATACCTGACCTTTCAGCTGCTCATTGATGGCGGACAGGAAAACGTCGATCACGGCGCTGTCGCCGATCACACACTGCCGGACTCCGCCGTCATCGGAAAGAAAAACAGGGTAATCACCCAGAAGATTTAGTCCCATCGCCCAGCTCTGTCCCTGATAGGTCAGGATAAGGGCCTGGTTCATCCAGTCGGAATCAATATATCTGCCGTCGGAGACAGTGGTTGTAATCCCGCCGGCAGGCAGTGACTGCGCGGCTGACAGCTGCAGGGGAGTGCCAAATAACAAGCACGCCGCAAGCACTGCTGAAACAATTCTGATTTTCATGGTTTCATCATCCTTTCCAGAGTACAGATCATTGTATGTAACTCCACCCCAGAATAACACAATCAGCCGGTATTTCCACCCCCCTTCTGAAAAGAAAAAAGAGGGAAAATACCGGCTGTTTCGACTGAAAGTTCAGGATCAGACCCCTTTATGCAGAGGTTTTTTCTTCCAGTTCCTTTTTCAGGTTCTTTTGGGCGGTGGAGAGCATCAGCTTGATACGGTTCAGCTGATTGACCTCGCTGGCGCCGGGATCGTAATCGATGGCCACCACATTGGATTTTGGATATCTTCTGCGCAGCTCCTTAATCACGCCCTTGCCCACCACATGGTTCGGCAGACAGCCGAAGGGCTGGGTGCAGACAATGTTGTTGGTACCGCTCTTAATAAGCTCCACCATTTCTCCGGTGAGGAACCAGCCTTCACCTGTCTGGTTTCCAATGGAAACAATGGGTTCCGCATAGGAAGCGATGGTCTCAATCTTCGTAGGCGCATGGAAATGCCTGGATTTCTCAAAGGCCTTCACAGCTGCCGAACGCATCCATTCCATGGCACGAATGCCCGCCTTTGCGATGAAGGCCGTCTTTCTGCTGGTTCCCAGATGCTCCGCCTTGTAGATCTGGTTGTAGAAGCAGTAGAACATGAAGTCCAGAAGATCCGGAACCACCGCCTCTGCGCCTTCCGCTTCCAGAAGCTCCACCAGATGGTTGTTGGCGGCAGGAGCGAATTTTACCAGGATTTCACCTACAATGCCAACGCGGGGCTTGGGAACATCCGAAATCGGAATGTTGTCAAAGTCTTCAATCATCTGCCGGCACATTTTAAAGAATGTTGGAATGCCGGGGTGTTTTGAGGTCAGGAAGGCAACGCATCTGTCCACCCATTTCCGATGACAGTCCTCCACGCTTCCGGGAGTCAGCTCATAGGGGCGCATCCGGTAGACGCAGCGCATGAAAATATCTCCGAATACGGCGCCGTAAACAGCCCGGATCAGCAGATTCGGGGTCAGCTTAAAGCCCGGGTTACTTTCGATTCCGGCCATGTTGATGGAGATGACCGGTACCTGCTCCATGCCGGCCTTTTCCAATGCGCGGCGGATGAAGCCCACATAGTTGGTGGCACGGCAGCCTCCTCCGGTCTGAGTCATAACCACGGCCACCTTATTCACATCATATTTTCCGGAAAGCAGCGCGTCCATGATCTGTCCCACAACGATCAGGGAAGGATAGCAGGCGTCGTTGTTCACATATTTCAGTCCCATGTCCACCGCATGGCGGTTGTCGTTGCCCATGACCTCCACATGGTAGCCACAGGCGTTGAAAACAGGTTCAAGAAGTTCGAAATGAATGGGAGACATCTGCGGGCAGAGAATGGTATATTCCTTGCGCATCTCCTCGGTGAAGACCACACGCTCCAGCTTCGTGGAGCGGATCTCCCTCTTTTCCTGCTTCTTTTCCTTTTCCCGGATGGCGGCGAGGAGAGAACGGATGCGGATTCTTGCCGCTCCCAGGTTGCTCACTTCGTCGATCTTCAGGCAGGTATAAATCTTATCGGAACCGGAAAGAATGTCGTTTACCTGATCGGTGGTCACAGCATCCAGACCGCAGCCAAAGGAGTTGAGCTGAATCAGATTCAGATCGTCTCTGGTGCGCACATAAGCCGCAGCCGCATAGAGTCTGGAATGGTACATCCACTGATCCGATACGATGAGCGGACGATCCACCTTCCCCAGATGGGACACGGAATCCTCCGTGAGCACCGCCAGTCCGTAGGAGGTAATCAGCTCCGGGATGCCGTGGTTGATCTCGGGATCCAGATGGTAGGGACGGCCGGCAAGAACGATGCCCTGCCTGTGATTTTTCTCAATCCAGTCAATGACCTCTTCGCCCTTTTTCCGGGTATCCTCGCGGGCGGCTTCCATTTCCTCCCAGCCCGCCGCGGCAGCACGGCGTACCTCCTCTGCGGGAAGTTCCTTAAATTCCCTGATCAAAGCGTCTGTGGCGGTTTCCAGGCTGGTAAATGCCATGAAAGGATTGCGCAGCACCGCCTCGCCCCGTCCGATTTCCTCCACGTTATTCTTGATGTTTTCCGAATAGGAAGTGACGATGGGGCAGTTGTAGTGATTGTTTGCCCCTTCCGTCTCGTTTCTCTCATAGAACAGAGCGGGATAGAAGATGAAGTCCACTCCCTGCTTAATCAGCCATGCCACATGCCCATGGGCCAGCTTTGCCGGATAGCACTCCGATTCGCTGGGGATGGACTCGATACCGAGCTCATAAATGGCATGGGTGGAACTGGGGGAGAGAACCACCTGATATCCGAGCTTTGTGAAAAAGGTATACCAGAACGGATAGTTCTCATACATGTTCAGCACTCTGGGAATGCCTACCCGGCCCCGCCAGGCCTTATCTGCGGACAGCGGCTCATAGGAAAACAGCCGTTTCAGCTTGTATTCAAACAGATTGGGTACCTGACTTGGATTCTTCGGTTTTCCCAGTCCCCGTTCACAGCGGTTGCCGGAGATATACTGACGGCCGCCGGAGAACCGGTTAATGGTCAGACGGCAGTTGTTGGTGCAGCCCTTGCACTTTGCCATGCTGGTTTCAAATTCCAGGGCATTGATCTGGTCAATGGTGAGCATGGTGGTCTGATAGCCGGTGGTATAGTTGTCCCTCGCGATCAGTGCCGCACCGAACGCTCCCATGATGCCGGCGATATCCGGACGGATCGCTTCGCAGTCTGCGATTTTTTCAAAGCTGCGGAGCACCGCATCGTTATAAAAGGTTCCGCCCTGCACCACGATCTGGCTTCCCAGCTCGGAGGCATCGGATACCTTGATGACCTTAAACAGCGCGTTTTTGATGACGGAATAGGCAAGGCCCGCTGAAATATCGGAGACCTCCGCGCCTTCCTTCTGGGCCTGCTTCACCTTGGAATTCATGAAAACGGTGCAGCGGGTTCCCAGATCGATGGGATGTTTGGCAAAAAGAGCGGCTTTTGCAAAGTCCTGTACGCTGTAATTTAAGGACTTTGCAAAGGTTTCGATGAAGGAGCCGCAGCCGGAGGAGCAGGCCTCGTTCAGCTGCACGCTGTCCACCGTACCGTTTTTGATCTTGATGCACTTCATGTCCTGGCCGCCGATATCCAGGATGCAGTCCACCTTCGGATCGAAGAAAGCGGCGGCATGATAGTGGGCCACCGTCTCCACCTCGCCGTCGTCCAGCAGGAAAGCAGCCTTCATCAGCGCTTCCCCGTAGCCGGTGGAGCAGGAACGGACGATCCGGACGCCCTTGGGAAGCTGGGCATAGATATCCTGAATCGCGCCGATGGCGGTTTTTAAGGGGCTGCCGTTATTGTTGCTGTAGAAGGAATACAGCAGGGAGCCGTCTTCGCCGACCAGCGCCACCTTGGTGGTGGTGCTTCCCGCATCGATGCCGAGGAAGCAGTTGCCCGCGTAATCCTCCAGGGGAGCGGTTTTTACACAATGGCTGTCATGACGGCTGCGGAATTCCTCATATTCCTCCTCGGAGGCGAACAGAGGCTCCATACGCGCCACCTCAAACTCCATTTTGATACCGCCGGACAGCTTATCGATCATGTCCTTCATGGAGAATGCCACGTCCTCTTTGAAATTCATGGCAGAACCGATGGCGGCAAACAGATGGGAATTGTCCAGTTCAATGGTATGTTCCTCATCCAGCTTCAGTGTACGGATAAATGCCTTTTTCAGCTCGGAGAGGAAATGAAGAGGTCCTCCCAAAAAGGCCACATGGCCGCGGATCGGCTTACCGCAGGCCAGACCGCTGATGGTCTGGTTGACCACCGCCTGGAAAATGGACGCCGCCAGATCCTCCTTGGTCGCACCATCGTTGATCAGGGGCTGAATATCCGACTTGGCAAATACGCCGCAGCGGGCCGCGATGGTATAAAGAGACTTATACTCCTTCGCATATTCATTCAGTCCGGCCGCATCGGTCTGCAGAAGGGAAGCCATCTGATCGATGAAGGAGCCGGTTCCTCCGGCACAGATGCCGTTCATCCGCTGCTCCACGTTTCCATTTTCAAAATAGATGATCTTCGCGTCTTCACCGCCGAGCTCGATCGCCACGTCCGTTTTCGGCGCCAGCTCCTGCAGGGCAGTGGATACGGAAATGACCTCCTGTACGAAGGGTACGCCCAGATGGTTCGCAAGGGTCAGACCGCCGGAGCCGGTAATCATGGGATGCAGGGTCAGATCTCCAAGCTTCTGCAGGCTCTCCTGAAGAAGTTCGGTCAGGGTTTCCTGTATATTTGCAAAATGCCTTTTATAATCGGAAAAAAGGATGTGATGCGCTTCATCCAGGATGGCGATCTTTACCGTGGTGGAACCGATGTCGATTCCAAGACTGTAAGTTTTTCTGCCTTCGGAAAGGGAAGGGGTTGTATTACTCATATTGCCATTTTCTTCCTTTCTTCTTATTTAATGTATTTTCGACTAACTGTTACATTATACGACACAGTTTCCGGAAAAGCAACTAAAGAACCTGTTAAAAATCCGGGTAAATATTAAGTTTTTATAACTTTTCTTAAATCAGTAAAGCGTCCGTTTACTTTTGGGGGCCAGGATGATAAAATGTCTGAAGAATGACGCAAAGGATGCGGATAAAGGAGTTAATGCTATGACAGGAAACAGTTTTTCCAATAAATTTGAAAGAAAGTTCGGCAGGTATGCGATCCCGAATCTTTCCCTCTATCTGGTGATCTGCTATGCGGTGGGGTATCTGATTTATATCATCAATCCTTCCTTTCTTGGCTACCTCACACTGGATCCCTTTAAAATATTCATGCACGGACAGATCTGGCGGCTTGTCACGTGGGTCATCATTCCGCCGGATACATCCAATATATTTTTCGTTCTGATCACGCTGGTATTTTATTATTCCATTGGTACCCAGCTGGAACGGGTCTGGGGAACCTACCGATATAATGTCTACCTGTTTTCCGGTATGCTCTTTACGATTCTGGGCAGCATCCTCCTGTTTCTGTACTGCCTGCTTTCCGGAGCATCTGCCGTCCCGCTCGGAACAGAATCCGTCTATCTTCTTCAGAGCGGAACAGCCGTGTATTTCGGGGCATTTTCTACTTACTATATCAATATGTCGATATTCCTTGCATATGCGGCAACTTTTCCGGAGATGCAGGTGCTTCTCATGTTCATCATTCCCATTAAGGTCAAATGGCTGGGAATCATTTATGCGGCGCTGCTCGTATTTTCCGCCCTGTCCGGAGGCGTTGTGACCTGGGTGGTGATCGGTTCCTCCCTGCTGAACTTTATTGTGTTTTTCCTTACCAGCAGGAACCATATCCACATGTCTCCAAAACAGATGAGAAGACGGCAGGAATTCCGGCGGCAGACCCGTGCCTCGAACCGCGTTACGAAGCATAAATGCGCAGTCTGTGGCAGAACGGAAGAGGATGATCCCACGCTGGAATTCCGCTTCTGTTCCAAATGTTACGGGAACTATGAGTACTGCCAGCATCATCTGTATACCCACGTACACATCAAACCGCCGCATGAGGTGAAATAATACAGACGATAATGCCGCCTGCGGCGGCGGGAAAAGAGGCCGGCACGAACCTCTGGTTCGTGCCAAAGAACAGCTTCGCTGTTCTTTTGTGATTAAATTGCCGCCTACGGCGGCGGGAAAAGAGGAAACATGAATCAAGAGATAGAGTTTGCCGCCCGACTTGAAAAAATCAAGCGGCTCGCCAAGGAGCAGGGCGGATTGATACAGGAAAAGCAGGTGCGGGATGCATTTGCGGATATGCATTTTGAAGAAGACCAGATGAAACTGGTCTTCGATTATCTGACCGGACAGAATATCGGGATTGGAGAACCGCTCAATCCGGAGGACTACCTTTCCCAGGAAGAAATCAATTATCTGGATTCCTACCTGGAAAGCCTGACCGGTCTGGATGAGCTCTCTGATGGCGAAAAGGAAGCGGTTACCCTGTCCGCCATGGCGGGCGACGCCGATGCCAGACGGCGTCTGACGGAAATCTTTCTGCCGCAGGTGGTGGATATCGCAAAGCTGTATGCGGGTCAGGGAGCACTGCTGGAAGATCTGATCGGAGAGGGAAATGTAGCCCTTGCCATGGCGGTGGAAATGCTGGAAACCGCCGGAAACGTTTCAGAAGCCGAAGGGCTGATCGGAAGCATGATCATGGAGGCCATGGAAAACCACATTTCAGAAAATGTTCAGCAAAAGGAAACCGGACAGAAAATCGCGGATAAGGTCAACCAGGTGGCTGATCAGGCGAGGGAACTCGCTGAAAGCCTTGGCCGGAAGGTAACGCTCACAGAACTTGCGGATGAAACCGGAATGAGCCTCTTTGATCTGAAGGAAGCGGTGGATCTTTCCGGGGACGCCATCGAAGATATTGACAGCAAGGGAGAAAATTGAGCCGTTTACCGGATTTGCGCCGATGGCACAGATACAAAGAATGGAGACTGAGATGGCAGATAATGATTTTAAATATATCCTGCAGGATATTTCCAACATTTATGTCGGCGCCCGTTCCACCTACGGAGAACTCGCGGAAAACGAAGATCTTCCCCACAAACTGCGGGAGGTAATCGTCCGCATCATTCTGAGCGAAGTGGCGGGAGACACCACGCCGGAAAATCATCTTTTCTATCTGACAAAGGACAGTGCGTCCTACCGTGTCTTGAAAAAGATGAAGACCCGTTTCCGCATGAGCGTCTGGGAAGAGGCGGACGGCAAAAAAAGGAAGAAGTCCGGTTACGTGAACCGGGAATACGCGCTGGATGAAGTGGTGGACAGCGCAGAGCTGCATCAGAAAAAGGATACGATTGTAGTGGAAGAGATGCGCGTCAGCAAGCTGGGGCTTGCGACGGTTGTCGTGTAAGGAGTGATGGAAGAGAAGAGATCGTCTGGATGAAACGGGACGGTCTCTTTTTTACATCTGCGGGTCCTGTGGAAAAAAAGCGGTTCCGTTAGCGGCACTGGGCGCTTTGGTGACGGTTTTTGATATCTCTGTGGATAATCGGAGATACGCCCTGGAACTTGCGGATGCGGCTGGGGTTTTGATCGATTATGAGGTCTGCAACGTGCTGGAAATTGACCGGAAACGGTTTGGTGATGCCTTTGATGTTGTTTTTATGGAAGGCGGCATTCTTCATTATTTTCATGACATTGACGCCTTTATGGATATGATGTATATTCTTCTGAAACCGGGAGGAATCATGATCTGCAGTGATTTCCATCCATTTACCAAAATTGCCGATCTGCTGGAGACAGGATCACCTGCGATGAGTTATTTTTCTCAGGAGGTTTTTGAAGGAGAAATGGCCCATGCCCGCTTTTTTGAAAAGGAAATCAGGGAAAAGATGCCAAAGTGCAGTTATCGAAAATATACGCTCAGCGAGATCATCAATAGTGTGATCCGCAGCGGTTTCAGCCTGAAAAGGTTTGACGAGCATCCAGCGTGGACGGATGAAAGGGTTCCGGGGGAATTTACGATTGTGGCGATGAAAAAGGTCAGGGAGGATATGAGAAAATGAAAAAAGCTGTTTTCCGGGAATTTAAAACTTTTTTCATGAAGAATCACATATCAGAAAATGACTGGCCTAAAATATGCAAAACGTTTCGCGAATATATCTGGGATAGTTCCCACTATAAAGTATATGAAGATGCCGTTTTTTGTCTGACTCAATGTAGAGAAAAAGGGTATAAAAATTTTATCCTGTCCAACAATTTTCCTGAACTGGGAAGACTGATAAAAGATTTGGGATTAAACGAATTCTTTTCCGGTTGTCTGATCTCTTCAAATATTGGATATGAAAAACCCAGGATAGAGATCTTTCAATACGCTATAAAAGCTGCACAGCAACCGGATATTTGTTATATGATCGGAGATAATCCCGTTGCAGATATTTTCGGCGGGAAAAGGGTTGGCATGCATACGATTCTGGTACATAATCAATCGAAAGTATTGGAGGCTGACCATAAATGCAGCAGCCTGCTTGAAGCAATAGTTCTGCTGTAAAAAATTTTCCGAAAACTATTTTTATCCATCAAGTGTTTGTTGTAAAGGCAAATGTCAACCATCTGTTAATAATGGTTGACATTTGTCTTCCTTTATGTTATCCTCTTTCCTGCAAGGGCAGCATGAAGAGCCGACAGTCCGGTTCTTTCTATGCTGAAAAATGACAGCAGGAGAATAACTCAATGAAATCTACAAAAACCATGATTATAACGGCAATGTTTGCGGCGGTGATCGCTGTTTTGGCCCAGATCGCCTTTCCGCTTCCTTCCGGCGTTCCGGTTACGCTTCAGACCTTCGCGGTGGCGCTCACCGGCGTGGTGCTCGGAGCGAAGCTTGGAACCATTTCCACCTTTATTTATATTCTGCTGGGCGCGGTGGGCGTTCCCGTATTTTCTGGCTTCAACGGCGGTCTTGGCGCGATTGTTGGCAAGACGGGCGGTTTTATCTGGGGCTTTCTGTTTCTGGCCTTTTTTGCTGGCGCAGGGGCAGCGATGATGAAAGGAGCACCGGACAGCGGGAAAAAAGACGCAGGAAAAGGAAAAACGGCGCTTCTGTCTACAGCCGCAGGCTTTGTCCTTGGAATTATCGGCCTCCTTATCTGCCATGTGCTCGGGACGGCGCAGTTTGCCATTCTCGGGAACATGGGCTTCTGGCAGGCGGCGGTTCTGGTTTCGGTTCCCTATCTGGTCAAGGATGTCTGTTCCCTGGCTCTTGCCTGCATACTGGGACTTCAGGTACGAAAGCAGCTTTACCGGTCTTCTTTTCTGCAAAGGCCAGTACGGGGGAAAAATCTGCGCTGACTCAGAGCAGTTATCGGATAGGGGAAGTACCTTCCCCTATCCGATAGCGCGATGCGCCCAGCTCACGGCATATATACCGTGAGCTGTACTTGCCCGGCAAATGGCCGTACATGCAAGCATGACGGCTGCTTGCCGGGCTTATCGCGCAAAAAACGGCTGTCAGAGGTTTCCTTTGACGGCCGTTTTCGACCGCAACCTTTCCTCCGCAATTGGAAAATACTCCCGCAGAATCGGATAGGTCAGTTCCTCCGGCAGAGAATCGAAAAGGCCGATTTCCCCCATTTCGCTGTAGGGAGGAATTTCTTCCAGCCTGTGTACCATCGCCAGATAAACCTGTCCATTTCCCTTATAATGATAGCCGTTCAGCGTCCCGTCTATGGAATAGTCGCACAGCGGCTCCAATTCAAAGTCTACCGCTCCCGTTTCTTCAAAAAGTTCCCGTTTTGCCGCTTCCAGAGGCGTTTCCCCTTCTTCAATCCATCCGCTGGGATGCTCCCAGGTGGTTCGTTCTTTGTGCCTGCAGAAAATCCATTTTTCCTGAAATACGGCAAAAACATCCGCTGAAAAATAGCTGTCAAAAGTGCCGAAAGGACTGGTCGTAAATTTCATACTTCTCATATCTCCTGATTTTTGTTTTCTAATTATACTATTCATGATATTATGAGTGCAAGAGAAGAGCGGTATTTCAGTTATTAGGAATGTTCTGTTTGCCACGAATGAGGGCAGGAAGGAGTCACTTATGATTTTATCGATGAAAGAGCACCTGAAATCTTTTCTGGCAGCACATCCCGAAATTCCGGAAGGAGACCGTATGCAGCTTCCAGACATTTCTCTCGATCCCGACAGCATTCGTATCATGATGATCAGCGAAACCGTTCCGGCTGACCCTGAAGATTATTTTTACAGTCGTAACCCGGAAGCGGATTTTATGCGCACAACGGTACCAATCATGAACAGTGCCGGAATCCGCGTAAAAACCATGGAGGATATTATCCATAAGGGAATTTATATCACAACGGCGACCAAAACTCCGAAGGACGGTTATACCGTTCCTTCCGACGTCATCCGGGCGCAATTACCTGTTCTGGAAGAAGAACTGCGGCTTTTCGAGCATCTGAAGATTATCATGCTTATGGGGGATGTGGCCAAAAAGGCGCTGAATCTGATTGCCCGGACGCAGGGGCAGAAGAGCGTGATCCCCAGCGGTTCTACCTATAAACTGAGGAACAATGAATATTATTATGGGAAAATACGGGTGCTTCCATCCTACATCATTACGGGTGGAAATATTCTGATCGAAAAGTCAAAGGTACAGATGATTCAGGAGGATCTGGTTCTGGCTCAGAAAATCCTTGCTTTCTGAAACTGACACCATAATGCTATATGTATTGGGAGGGATGATATATGAAGGAAATAATTAATACGGTTATGGCGTCTCTTCTGTCTGTCATGCTGGGCCTTACCGGTACTGTGGTCTTTGTGGAGCCCGATGTGCCGACATGCTGCAACAAGTTCCAGGTTGGTTCCGTTTCCGTCACCTTACACGTTAATGTACCTGAAGAATGGAATTATTTCATATGGGAGGCAGAAGAGGAGGGGCCTGACTGGGGAATCCGGATACAGGTTGAAGGGGAAGAAAATGCCGCAATCCAGATAAGTGGCCAGCATGGGACTTTAAATGTATCAGATTTTTACCCGGAACCTCCGGAAACACTGATAACAGATCAGGGATTAGAGGCACAATATTATAAAAACAAATATGAGACGAACGATGGTGAAACTTTCGTGGATCATTATGTTGTGATCGGGCAGATGAACTCCGGTTTTTATGGTATCAGCCTCCAGATGCCCCAATCAATATTTGACAGAAATGCAGATTCCATACAGAAATTACTGAAATCGGTAGAGATCACAGAAGTTCAGAATGAAATATTGACGGAAGAACAGGCATCGGCTTTTGCTGGTGCCTGTTTCCATTTAGAAAGCTTCTGGTCAAATTTGTGGCACACATATGGAACCATATAAGGCGCTTCTCCGTACGCAGAGCTGCTCCATGGGAGCCGATGACTTTTCTGTCAGTTCTCTGTTTTCCAACGACCTCTGGATCCTGCAGGCATTTGAAACGGCGCTCCTTTTTTTCCTGTTTCTCTATGCCATCTATTACGCAGCGATTCGAATCGATACAGAAGCTTATCAACTTCCCTTTTCGCAGGAAATAACTCAAGCTTTATAAATCTTCCAAAAGATGATATACTTTAGCATATCTAACGTGTAAAATGTTTCGGCATGGAGGAAAATATGAAGCTGGAAGAACTGACAAACTATTCAATAATTGAAACGCGGCGGATTGAGGACTTAAATTCCTTAAGCTGCCTGCTGGAGCATAAGAAGAGCGGAGCGAGAATCGCTCTTTTATCCAATGAGGATGAAAACAAGGTGTTTTACATCGGATTCCGTACCCCGCCGAAGAACAGCACGGGTGTCGCCCATATCATCGAGCATTCCGTGCTGGAGGGAAGCCGGAATTTCCCGGTGAAGGACCCCTTCATTGAGCTGGCGAAGGGCAGTCTGAACACCTTCTTAAACGCCATGACCTATCCGGACAAAACCGTATATCCGATTGCCAGCTGCAACGACACCGATTTCCAGAACCTGATGCATGTCTATCTGGATGCGGTGTTCTATCCCAACATTTACAAAGAGAAAAAAATCTTCGAGCAGGAGGGCTGGCACTACGAGCTGGAGAACCCGGAAGCGGAGCTTACCATCAACGGCGTGGTTTACAACGAAATGAAGGGTGCTTTTTCCTCTCCGGATGACGTGCTGGAGCGCAAGATTTCCGAAACCCTGTATCCGGATACGCCATACGCCATGGAGTCCGGCGGCGACCCGGATGTGATTCCGGAGCTGACTTATGAAGAATTTCTGGATTTCCACCGGAAATTCTATCACCCTTCCAACAGCTATATCTATCTGTACGGAAATATGGACATGGCGGAGAAGCTGGACTATCTGGACCGGGAATATCTGTCCCATTTTGACCGGATTGAAGTGGATTCGGAAATCGCCGTACAGTCACCCTTTGCGGAGAAAAAAGAGGCTTCCGCCCAGTATCCCATCACGGACAGCGAGCCTCAGACGGACAATTCCTATCTGTCCTACAACATTGTGGTGGGCGACAATCTGGACCGGGAGCGCTATATTGCATTCCAGGTGCTGGACTATGTCCTCTGCAGCGCGCCTGGCGCGCCCCTGAAGCAGGCGCTGCTCGACAAAAAGATCGGCAAGGACGTTTACAGCTATTATGAAAACGGCCTTCGCCAGCCCTATTTCAGCATCATCGCCAAGAACGCGAACCTTTCTGACAAGGCCGCCTTCGTGGAGACGATCGAAAAGGAGCTTTCCCGTATCGCAGAGGAAGGCATCGATAAGAAGGCGCTGAAGGCCGGGCTGAATTACTATGAGTTCCGTTACCGGGAAGCGGATTTCGGCTCCTGGCCGGCCGGACTCATGTATGGTCTGCAGGTGATGGACAGCTGGCTGTATGACGATACGAAGCCTTTCATCCATATCGAAGCGGGGGATACCTACAGAAGCCTGCGCGAGAAGGCGGATACGGATTATTTTGAGAAGCTGATCCGGACCTGGATGATAGACAACGGACACAAGAGCGTTCTGACCCTTGCGCCGAAAAAGGGCCTTTCCAGGGAGCATGACGAACTGCTGAAAAGGAAGCTGGCCGACTATAAGGCCGGTCTTTCCGCGAAAGAGATCGACGGCATCATCCGCGAGACCGAAGCGCTGCGGGAGTATCAGGAAACGCCCGATACGAAGGAGGCGCTGGCCTGCATTCCCCTCCTGAAGCGGGAGGATATCCGGAAAGAGGCGGAACCCCTGGTCAATGAGATCGGAACCTTAAGCGGCAGCACGGTGATGTACCATGAACTGTTCACCAACCACATCAGCTATTTCCGCTTCCTGTTCGATCTGAAGGCGGTGCCGGAGGAGCTGTTTTCCTATATCGGCATCCTGAAGGCGGTGCTGGGTTATGTGGACACGGAAGTTCATTCCTTTGATGAGCTGTTCCATGAGATCAACATGGAAACGGGCGGCATCACAGCGGTGACCAACCTGTTCACCAATGCAAAGAATCTGGACGAATGCAGGGTAACCTTTGAGATCAAGGCAAAAACCCTGGAGGACAACCTCGCAAAAGCGACGCAGCTGGCTCGGGAAATCATGCTGCAGTCCCGCTTCGACGATGAGAAACGGCTCTATGAGATTCTGGCCGAGCTGAAATCCCACCTGCAGTCCGCACTGATTTCCGCAGGACACAGCGTGGCGGCGGGACGTGCCATGTCCTATTTTTCCAGACCGGCGGCCATCCAGGAGCGTCTGAGCGGTATGCCCTTCTATCGTCTGGTGGACGATCTGGAGAAGAATTTCGACAGCAGAAAGGACGAACTGAAGGAAAAGCTGAACCGTCTGGTCCGCTGCATTTTCCGCCCGGAGAACCTGCTGCTTGACTACATCGGAACGAGGGAGCACTACGAGGAATTTCTCCGGCTGGCGGAAGGAGTGAAGGCCTCCCTCTTTACGGAATCCCTGCATGGAGAACCCTTCGTTATCCAGCCCGAGAAGAGAAACGAAGGCTTCCTGTCCGCGTCTCAGGTGCAGTATGTCTGCCGGGCCGGAAACTTCATCAACAAGGGGCTTTCCTACACCGGTGCTCTGCGCGTGCTGAAGGTTCTGATGAGCTACGAATATCTGTGGCAGGAAGTCCGCGTCAAGGGCGGCGCCTATGGATGTATGTGTACCTTCGGAAAGAGCGGAGACAGCTACTTCGTTTCCTACCGGGATCCCAACCTGAAGGGAACGGTGGAAGTATACGAAAGAGCCGCAGATTTCGTGGAGAACTTTGACGGGGACGAGCGTACCATGACCCAGTACATCATCGGCGCTGTCAGCGAGATGGACACGCCCTTAAATCCTGCGGCAAAGGGCCTGCGTTCCATGAGCGCTTTTCTGACCAATCAGACGCTGGCCGATCTGCAGAAAGAAAGGAATGAGGTGCTTTCCGCCACACAGGATGATATCCGTACGCTGGCAGCCCATATCCGTGCGTTCATGCAGGACGACTGCCTCTGCGTGGTGGGAAATGAAGAAAAAATCAGAGAACAGGAAGACATGTTCCAGCATCTGGAAAATCTGTATTGATTCCCGCTGGCAGCAGTCTCTGAAAAAGTAGTGTGCTGTGCTTTTTCTGACCGAAAAAAGCGTCTATATTTTGAAGGGGAGGGGTTTTATGAAAAAGAAGACAGGAAAAGCCGTTTCAACCGGTCTGGTGCTTCAAAGGTGGAAAGCCGTTCTATCTGTCGCAGCCTTTTTGATTATGCTCACTATCCCGGCCTGTGGAGCCAGTTCCGGCTCCAGTGCCTCGGATTCAGCCGCCTGGTCCAACAGCATGCCGGCGGAAGGAGCCGTTCAGGAGGCCGGTATTTATGAGGAAGCCGCGGAAACGGATGTGGGTTCCGGTTCAGAGACCGCAGCGCTGGATGAAAATGCAGGATCTGACAGAAAACTGATCAAAAATGTGAACATGTCGGTGGAAACGGAGGATTATACGGGGCTGGTTTCCAACATTCAGAGCCGTGTGGAGGAGCTTGGCGGTTATACGGAAAGCTTTGAAGCCTACAACGAAAGCAGCGTGGGGAACCGCAGCGCATCTCTGACATTGCGGATCCCGGCGGACCGGCTTGACGAATTCGTTTCGCAGGTAGAGGAGATCTCCAACATTGTGTCCCGCCAGGAGACCGTGGAGGATGTGACCCTCACCTATGTGGATCTGGAAAGCCGCAGGCGCATGTACGAGGAGGAAGAAGACCGACTCCTCTCTTTATTGGAACAGGCGGAAACGCTGGAGGAGATCATCGCCCTGGAAAGCCGTCTGACAGAGGTGCGCTATCAGCTGGAAAGCATGGAATCCCAGCTTCGCACCATGGACAATCAGGTGAATTACAGCACGGTTTATCTCTCCATCGACGAGGTGGAGCGTTATACGCCGCCTGCCGAAAAGGGAACCTGGGAACGTATCCGAACCGGTTTCACAGAAAACGTATACCGTGTTGGGAATGGAATCAAAGAATTCTTCATCGGATTCGTCATTTCCCTTCCTATCCTGCTGGTGCTTGCCGTTGGAATCATCATTGCAGTGATCGTAATCCGGCTGTTCCTGCGCATTTCAGAAAAGAATAACGCCAAAAGAGCTGCGGGGAAAAGGAATGCCGGGCCTTATTATGGTCCCTTCGGCGGTCCCGGGGGACCTCCAAATGCCGGGCCGGGGAATATACGGCCGGAAAACGTCGGGCCTGCGGCGGGCCCGGGAAGTCCGGAAGACGGCCAGAGCATTCAGCGCGCCCCGGCACCGTCCGCACAGCAGCCACAGACACCCAACAATCAGAAAACAGACAAGGAGAGACCGAATGGATCTTGACGCATATTTTGCAGAACATGGAAGCGGCGGAAAGCCGCAGGAGACGGGTGAAGGAGCCGAAATGGCAGCCGGAGCGGGAGAGAACTTCCGCTCCGGCTTCGCCACGCTGATCGGCAGGCCCAACGTGGGCAAATCCACCCTCATCAACCGGTTGGTGGGGCAGAAGGTTTCCATCACATCCAGAAAGCCGCAGACCACCAGGAACCGCATTCAGGCGGTTTATACAGGAACGGACGGACAGATTGTGTTCCTGGACACGCCGGGAATCAACCGCGCCAAAAACAAGCTGGGAAACTATATGCTCCGTGCCGCAGAAGGCACCCTTCGCGACGTGGATGTGATTTTGTGGCTGGTGGAGCCCACCACCTTCATCGGAGCCGGAGAACGATACATCATCGAGCAGCTGAAAAAGGCCCAGGGACATACCCCGGTCATTCTCGTAATCAATAAGACCGATACGGTAAAAAAGGACGAGGTTTTTCCGGCTATAGACGCCTATCGGAAGGAACTGGATTTTGCCGAAATTGTCCCCGTTTCTGCAAGGACGGGCGCGAATACCGACGAACTGATCCGCTGCATTCTGAAATATCTTCCTTATGGCGATCCCTTTTATGATGAGGATACCGTCACCGACCAGCCGGAACGCCAGATTGTGGCCGAGCTCATCCGGGAAAAAGCCCTCCGCTGCCTGGGGGATGAGGTCCCTCACGGTATCGCCGTGGCTGTTGAGCGCATGAAGCAGCGCGGTCAGATCATGGATATCGAAGCCACCATCATCTGTGAAAGGGATTCCCATAAGGGGATCATCATCGGCAAAGGCGGCGCGATGCTCAAGACCATCGGTTCCAAAGCCCGCGTCGATATCGAGGAAATGCTTGGATGCCGTGTCAACCTCCAGCTTTGGGTGAAGGTGAAAAAGGACTGGCGCGACAGTGATTTCCTGTTAAAAAATTTTGGCTACAATCCAAAAGATACGGTATAGAAGAACCCGAAACAGCAGAACCTAATACCATCCGTTTTTTGAAAACAGAAGAGAACCTGAGCGCGTAAGCGCGGGAAAGCAGCGGCCGCACAGAAGATTCGGCACGCGCGCCCTGGCGCAGAAACGCTTCGGTATGGAGGTAAAAATGGAGGACAGGAGCGAATGGAACCGGTTTTGGCTGTCGGGAAAGGTGGCGGATTATCTGAAATACGCCGCGAAGGCGGAAAAAGGACACAAGGAAGCGGGAACGGATACTTATGCAGGATTTACTTACGATGACAGGCCTCGTTCTGAAGGCGGAGCCGGTCGGCGAATATGACAAAAGAGTGGTCATCCTGACAAAGGAAAGGGGCAAGCTGGCGGCCTTCGCCAGAGGCGCAAGGAAACAGAGCAGCCGCCTGCTTGCGCCCACCTGCCCGTTTTCCTTCGGCCAGTTCGGACTGTACGCGGGAAAAAATTCCTATACGCTGACCGAGGCTTCCATTTCCAATTATTTCGAAGCGCTTCGGAAGGATTTTGAAGGTGCCTGCTTCGGACAGTATTTTCTGGAAATCTGTGACTACTGCGCACGGGAAAACAATGATGAAAGGGAGCTCCTGAAGCTCCTTTATCAGTCTCTTCGGGCGCTGTCGGCATCCAGCATCCCGAAAGAACTTGTCCGGTACATATTTGAAATACGGACCATAGTGATTAACGGGGAATTCCCCGGACTGCCTGATGAGTCAAAATGGCAGGATTCCACCATATACGCCATGCATTATATGACCACCGCCCCTGTGGAAAAGCTGTACACCTTTACCGTCAGCCCTCAGGTGCTCGGAGAACTGAAAAGGCTCGCGGATTTTTATCGGAAACGTTTCCTGAACGAGCCGTTTCACAGCCTGCAGATTCTGGACACTCTGTAAATTTGGGTTGAAAAACGGGAAAAGGTCGGATATAATGGGGAAGATGTGTACATCCCGGTAAAGGGATGCGGAGAAACAACGGGGAAGATACACGAAAATGTGAGGAATTTCTATATGCGAAAAATGGTTTTGCTTCTTCTGGCGACAATGCTGCTGCTTGCCGGATGCGGTGGGAACGAAGGCACGGAGGATGTGACAAGCCTGGAATTTCGAAAGAACGGGCAGGTTGTCCATACTATTGTGGAGGATTTTTCAGCGTCCTACTACAGTCTGGACGAACTGCAGAGTCAGGTTCAGACACAGGTTGATTCTTATAATGAAAGCGCAGGAAGTGAACGGATTAAGGTGAATTCCACAGAAGTTACTGACGGAGTGATCACCATGGTGATGACCTTCCAGGGGGCGGAAGATTATTCCTCCTTCTACAGGCAGGCGCTCTTCTGCGGAACGGTACGGGACGCCTTCAGCGCCGGCTATGATCTGGACGTTGAACTTGTGAGCGCCCAGGAAGAGGGAACGACGATCGGCCGGCAGGATATTCTGGAAATGGGTGACCGTCATATTATCGTGGTCCGCGAGCCAATCGTCATCAGGCCCTACGCGGACATCCTGTATGCCAGTTCAGGTGTGGAAGTGTCCGGAAGCCGCTCGGCAACGGTGACGGATTCTGCGGCGCTTTCCTACATTATTTTCAGATAAAATAAAATGCTGCCGATGCAGCAGGAAAGAGGCGGAAAAAATCTCTGATTTTTTTCCTGGAAAAAGGGCTTCGCCCTTTTTCTCAGAATAAAATGCTGCCGATGCAGCAGGAAAGAGGAAGTTATGGAAAAAACAATGGAAAAAATTGTAGCGCTTGCCAAGGCGAGAGGCTTTGTGTATCCCGGCTCCGAGATTTACGGCGGTCTTGCGAATACCTGGGATTACGGTAACCTGGGCGTGGAGCTGAAAAATAACGTGAAGAAGGCCTGGTGGCAGAAGTTCATCACGGGAAACCGTTATAATGTGGGCGTGGACTGCGCCATTCTGATGAATCCCCAGACCTGGGTGGCAAGCGGACATCTCGGCGGCTTCTCTGATCCCCTGATGGACTGCCGTGAGTGTCATGAACGGTTCCGCGCGGATAAGCTGATCGAGGATTATGCGGAAGAAAACGGTATCCAGCTCGACGGCTCCGTGGACGGCTGGAGCCAGGAAAAGATGATGGATTTCATCAACGAACATAACATTCCCTGCCCGACCTGCGGAAAGCATAATTTTACGGAGATCCGTCAGTTCAATCTGATGTTCAAGACCTTCCAGGGAGTAACAGAAGATGCGAAAAATACCGTGTACCTGCGTCCGGAAACCGCACAGGGCATTTTTGTCAACTTCAAGAACGTGCAGCGTACTTCCCGCAAGAAGATTCCCTTCGGCATCGGCCAGATCGGAAAATCCTTCCGTAACGAAATCACGCCCGGTAACTTCACCTTCCGTACCCGTGAATTTGAACAGATGGAGCTGGAATTTTTCTGTGAGCCGGATACGGACCTGGAATGGTTTGCCTACTGGAAACAGTTCTGCATTGACTGGCTGAAGTCCCTTGGCATGAAGGAAGATGAGATGCGCGTCAGAGACCATGAGAAGGAAGAGCTTTCTTTCTACTCCAAGGCGACCACCGACATTGAATTCCTGTTCCCCTTCGGCTGGGGCGAACTCTGGGGCATTGCGGACAGAACCGACTATGACCTGAGCCGTCATGCGGAGGTATCCGGACAGGATCTGAGCTATTTTGACGACCAGAAGAATATGAAGTACATTCCCTACGTGATCGAGCCTTCGCTGGGAGCTGACCGTGTGGTGCTTGCCTTCCTCTGCTCCGCCTATGACGAAGAGGAAATCGGAGAGGGTGATGTGAGAACGGTGCTTCATTTTCATCCTGCGCTCGCGCCTGTGAAGATCGGTATTCTTCCGCTTTCCAAGAAGCTGAATGAGGGCGCAGAGAAGATTTACGACAGACTCTCTCAGAAATATAACTGTGAATTTGACGACAGAGGCAACATCGGCAAGCGCTACCGCCGCCAGGACGAAATCGGAACGCCTTTCTGCGTAACCTATGATTTTGATTCCGAAACGGACGGATGCGTAACCGTCCGCTTCCGTGATTCCATGGAGCAGGAGAGAGTGCCGATCGACGGGCTGGAGGCCTGGTTCGCGGATAAATTTGATTTTTAAGATTTGGTTTTTAAGGTTTGCATGTTTGAAAAACCGGGGCGCTGAAGCCCCGGTTTTTTGATGAAAAGAAATCTGTATTTCCCCTGCTGCATGGAATCATTTGTAGGAAATGAACAATTTTTCTGTAAAAGTGCGGAAATTTATCTAAAAAATGACAAATTATACGTGCATTATGCGGAAAGCTATGTTATAATGGACTCGCAATAACAGGCATTAGTACCAAAAAAGCTTTTGTCTGGACACCATTACCAAATATTTTGTTCAAAGGGGGAACTGATTAAATGGCAAAATGGGTTTATTCTTTCAAGGAGGGCAACGCAGACATGCGGGCTCTTCTGGGCGGGAAGGGCGCCAATCTGGCAGAGATGACCAATCTGGGCCTTCCCATTCCGCAGGGCTTCACTGTAACGACAGAGGCCTGTACGGATTACTATCACAACGGAAAGCAGATTTCCGATGAAATTCAGGGACAGATTTTTGACGCACTTGCCGACCTGGAAAAGCTGCAGGGAAAGACTTTTGGAGATACGGAAAATCCGCTTCTCGTTTCCGTACGTTCCGGCGCAAGAGCATCCATGCCCGGCATGATGGATACGATTCTGAATCTGGGTCTTACTGACGTTTCCGTGGAAGGCTTCGCCAAGAAGACGGGAAATCCCAGATTTGCCTACGATTCCTACCGCAGATTCATTCAGATGTTTTCGGATGTGGTAATGGAGGTTCCCAAATCCCTTTTTGAAAGGGTTCTCGATGAGATCAAGGAAGCCAAGGGAGCGCGCTTTGATACGGATCTGACAGCTGACGATCTGAAAGAGGTGATTGAACGCTTCAAGGCGATTTATAAAGATAAGATGGGGGCGGATTTCCCTCAGGATCCCAAGGTACAGCTGATGGAAGCGGTAAAAGCCGTATTTCGTTCCTGGGATAATGAGCGTGCCATCGTTTACCGCAGAATGAACGACATTCCCGGGGACTGGGGTACGGCAGTCAACGTACAGTCCATGGTTTTCGGAAATATGGGCAATACTTCCGGAACCGGTGTTGCTTTCACAAGAAATCCTTCCACTGGCGCAAAGGGAATTTATGGCGAATACCTGATCAATGCCCAGGGGGAAGACGTAGTGGCAGGAATCCGTACCCCTCAGCCGATTACCCGTCTGGAAGAGGATCTTCCTGAATGCTACAGGCAGTTTATTGAAATTGCCACAAAACTGGAGCAGCATTACCGGGATATGCAGGATATGGAATTTACCATCGAAGAAGGAAAGCTTTATTTCCTGCAGACCAGAAACGGAAAGAGAACGGCGCCTGCAGCCCTGCAGATTGCCTGCGATCTGGTAGATGAAGGCATGATCACTCCGGAAGAAGCGGTGAGCCGTATTGAAGCAAAGTCTCTTGACCAGCTTCTGCATCCCACCTTTGATCCGGAAGCCCTGAAAAACGGCGTTGTGATCGGACAGGCTCTTCCTGCTTCACCGGGCGCAGCAGCAGGCAAGATTTATTTTACCGCTGAAGAGGCAAAGGAAGCCCATGAGACGGGTGAACGGGTGATTCTGGTCAGACTCGAGACCTCTCCGGAGGATATCGAGGGCATGCATGCGGCGGAAGGCGTTCTGACTGTTCGCGGCGGCATGACTTCCCATGCGGCTGTTGTGGCAAGGGGTATGGGAACTGCCTGTATTTCCGGCTGCGGCGACATTGTGATCGATGAAGAAGCAAAATACTTTACCCTCGGCGGAAAGACCTACCATGAAGGCGACTACATTTCTCTGGACGGCTCCACCGGAAAAATTTATGACGGCGATATTGCTACTCAGGATGCTACCATCAGCGGCAATTTCAAACGGATCATGGAATGGGCCGACTCCTTCCGCAAACTGAATGTGCGCACCAATGCGGATACGCCGGAAGACGCGGCAAACGCTCTGCGGCTTGGAGCAGAAGGCATCGGTCTCTGCCGGACAGAGCACATGTTCTTCGCTCCTGAAAGAATTCCGAAAATTCGTAAGATGATCCTCTCCACCACCAGCGAAGCCAGAGAAGCTGCATTAAATGAATTGATCCCGTTTCAGAAGGGTGATTTCAAGGCCATTTATGAGGTGATGGGAGAGAACCCGGTTACCATCCGTTTCCTGGATCCTCCGCTTCATGAATTTGTTCCCACGGAAGAAAAGGACATCGAAGACCTTGCGGTAGAGATGAATCTGAGCGTTGCGGAAGTAAAAGCGGCCTGCGACAGCCTGCATGAGTTCAACCCGATGATGGGACACAGAGGCTGCCGTCTGTCCGTTACCTATCCGGAAATCGCGAGAATGCAGACGAGAGCGGTCATCGAAGCGGCAATTGAGGTAAAGGAAGAGAAGGGCTTCAACATCGTTCCCGAGATCATGATCCCCCTGGTGGGCGATAAGAAGGAACTGAAGTTCGTTAAGGATGTGGTTGTGGAAACCGCAGAAAAAGTGAAGGCGGAAAAGGGTTCCGACATCTCCTATCATATCGGAACCATGATTGAGATCCCCCGTGCGGCTCTTCTGGCCAATGAGATCGCTGAAGAAGCAGAATTCTTCTCCTTCGGAACCAACGATCTGACCCAGATGACCTACGGCTTCTCCCGTGACGATGCGGGCAAGTTCCTGGTTGATTATTATAAGAGCAAGATTTATGAGTCCGATCCGTTCGCCAAGCTGGATCAGAACGGCGTGGGACAGCTCATCCGCATGGCGGCGGAAAAGGGACGCAGCACCCGTCCGGACATTAAGCTGGGCATCTGCGGCGAGCATGGCGGAGATCCTTCCTCCATCGAATTCTGCCACCGCATCGGCCTGAACTATGTATCCTGTTCCCCGTTCCGCGTTCCCATCGCCAGACTGGCTGCAGCGCAGGCAGCGATTGCGGACAAATAAAACGGTAACTGTAATGAAAGGTTCTTCATAAAAAGAGACAGGACTGTCGTTTGGGTGAACATGCAGCACCAGACGGCAGTCCTGTTTCTATTGCCTTACTGCTGAGAAGCAGGCTCAGTTGTCACGGTAACGGCGGCATCTGTAGGCGTTTCTCCCTGCAGTACCTCGGAAATAACGTTCATGCGCATGACGGCGCGGTCATAATTTTCCTGTGCCGTCGCAGCCGTATTTTCCGAATAGCCTCCGTCCGCATATGCTTCATGATACAGGGCAGCGGCCTCTGTCATATAGGAGGAGGCTTCATCCGCAATTTCCTCGATAGAAGCGAATTCTTCCGGTACGGAAATCTCTGCAAGCACGGTAAAGGTTTCCGCGAGAGAATCCATGGCGGCAAGGAGCTCATCCACAGCGTTCTCCGAAGAAGGATCGATTCCGGAAAGCGTCTGAAAGTTCTGATTTGCGCGTTCCGTAAAGCTTTCCATTTCAGAATAGAACTGTTCCAGTTCCTGATCCTTTCCGCAGCCGGAAAGAAGCAGAAGGGAGAGGCAGCCCGCCAGACAGAACGCTCTGCATACTTTTCGGGCAAAAAAATCTGCCGAACATCTTCCGGCCGGTTCTTCTTTCCTGTTTTTCCACCTGGATGCCTCTCTCTTTTTTGTAAGTCTTTGTATTTCCGTTCGCATGCGCATCTCGCTTCCTCCGCCTGCCTTTTATCTGAAAAGTAGATCATCGAATACCATATCGCTGATTATAACATATACCCGGAAGGCGCTCAACCGTTACTTTCCCGACAGAATATCCCGGTGTGAAACGCAGTACTTTACCGATGGACAAGTACGGTATCTTCCCTTTTGCCGAAAATCATGATAAAATGTTTCATATTTGCAAAGCAGAATCAGAAAGGCAGAAGAAAATTAATGACCAAACAGGAATTCAGAGATTTTGTGATAAATAAAGGGATCGTCCTTCTGGACGGAGCGACGGGCTCCAACCTGATGTCCCGCGGCATGCCCGGCGGCGTCTGCCCGGAGGAATGGATTACGGAGCATCCGGATGTGCTGACAGGTCTGCAGAAGGAATACGTCAGCGCAGGAACGGATATCCTGTATGCGCCCACCTTTACCGCCAACCGGATCAAACTGGCCGAATATGGCCTGGAAGGAAACATCCGCGAACTGAACCTGGCTCTGGTGGAAGCCTCCAGGCGTGCCGCCGGAAAAGAAACGCGGATTGCCGGGGATCTGACCATGACGGGAGAGCAGCTTGCCCCCATCGGAAGGATGGATTTCGAAGAGCTGGTGACAGTATACCGGGAACAGATCGGCTATCTGGTGGAGGCTGGCGTGGATCTGCTGGTCGTGGAAACCATGATGAGCCTGCAGGAATGCCGGGCCGCGCTGATCGCGGCTAAGGAAACCTGTCCGGATCTCCCCGTCATGGTGACGATGACCTTTGAAAAGGATGGCAGAAGCCTTTACGGAACGGATGCAGCGACAGCGGCTGTCGTCCTGGAAAGCCTCGGCGCGGATGCGGTGGGCGCCAACTGCTCCACCGGCCCGGATGCGATGGCGGATATCATCCGCCGGATGGCGTCGGTCACCCGCATTCCCATCATTGCCAAGCCCAATGCCGGCCTTCCTTCTCTGGACAGCCTGGGAAAAACGGTTTATGACATGGACGCGCCTTCCTTCGGTCGGGAGATGGAAGCGGTATATGCGGCCGGCGCCGTGATCCTCGGCGGCTGCTGTGGAACCACTCCGGCGCATATCGGACGGCTTGCCGAAGCCGTAAAGGGAAAGAAGCCCGCCGATGTTCCCAGAAGGCCGGATGGAATCCGGTATCTGACCTCGGAACGGAAAACTGTTTCCTTCGGCCTTTCCGATCCTTTTCTGGTCATCGGAGAGCGGATCAATCCCACCGGGAAGAAAAAGCTGCAGGCAGAGCTTCGGGAAGGGCGTTTTGATTTAACGGTACAGTTCGCCGAAGAGCAGGAGGAAGCGGGCGCGGCAATTCTGGATGTCAATATGGGAATGAGCGGCGTGGATGAAAAAGCGCTGATGCTTCACGCCATCGACGAGGTGACGCAGGTGACACAGCTTCCCCTGTCCCTGGATTCCAGCCACATCGACGTTCTGGAAGCTGCGCTTCGCCGGTATCCGGGCCGCGCGCTGATCAATTCCATCTCTCTGGAAACGGAAAAATTTGAAAAGCTGATTCCCATGGCCAGAAAATACGGCGCCATGTTCATTCTTCTCCCCCTTTCCGATGCGGGACTTCCGGGAAGCCTTCAGGAGAAGAAGGATATTATTGAAAAAATCTGGGAGCGCGCTGCATCCTTCGGACTCACAAAGGAAGACATCGTTGTGGACGGCCTGGTGACCACGGTCGGCGCCAATCCGGAGGCGGCAAAGGAAACCCTGGAGACCATCCGCTACTGCAGGCAGAACGATTTCGCCACGGTGGTCGGCCTGTCCAATATTTCCTTCGGCCTGCCGGAGCGGATTCAGATAAACAGCGCGTTTCTGACCATGGCCATCCAGTCCGGGCTGACCATGGCCATCGCAAACCCTTCCCAGCAGCAGCTCATGGCAGCGGCCTTTGCCTCGGACCTTCTGCTGAATAAGGAAGGAGCCGCTGAACGCTATATCGCCTTTGCCAATGCATATGCCGCAAGGGCTGAAGCGGCGGCAAAAACCGCTGCAACGGCAGCTTCTGCTGCCCGGGCCGCCCGTCCCTCAGAGCCTTCCGGGGAAAAAGCATTCGGAACAGGAAATGCGGCTGCTGCAGGCGCGTCGTCCGTTCCTGCCGGACTGGGAGGCGAACTCTATGAGGCGGTGCTGAAGGGAAACCGGAACGGCATCGCTGCGCTGACAGAAAAAGCGCTGGAAAGCGGTCTGGAAGCCGGAGCCATCCTCAATGACTGCCTGATGCCAGCCATTAACCGGGTGGGAGAGCTGTTTGACTGCGGAAGATACTTCCTTCCCCAGCTGATTTCCGGAGCGGAAGCGATGAAACTTTCCATCGGCGTTCTGGAGCCTTATCTGCTGCAGGATGAAAACCGGGAAAAACTTCCCGTTGTGGTGCTGGCAACCGTGAAGGGCGACATCCACGACATCGGCAAAAATCTGGTCGCCCTGATGATGAAGAATTACGGTTTTCAGGTGATTGACCTGGGGAAGGACGTTCCGGCTGAGGACATCATCCGCACGGCAAAAGAAAACAAGGCGGCCCTGATTGGCCTTTCCGCTCTGATGACCACGACCATGCAGGAAATGAAGCATGTGATCCTTCTTGCGAAGGAGGCCGGGCTGACCGCGAAAATCATCATTGGAGGCGCAGTGATCACACAGGAATATGCGGATGAAATCCATGCGGACGGCTATTCGAAGGACGCCGCGGACGCGGTGCGCCTTGCAAAACGGCTGCTTGGGCTGTGAATGCAGCTGAACGAGGCGATTGCCGACCTGAACCGGGTGATTGAGCCTCTGGCTGAATTTTTCGGCAGATTTCAATAATTTTTTATCATATTAAGAAAGGCGGGAAACACAGATGAATGGAGCGGATGCGATCATAAAGTGTCTGGAACTGGAGGGCGTGACGGAGGTATTCGGCTACCCCGGCGTTGCGATCTGTCCCTTCTACGACAGTATCCTGAATTCCGATATCCGGACGATTCTGATCCGGACAGAACAGAATGCAGCCCATGCTGCGAGCGGCATGGCGAGGGTAACGGGAAAGGTCGGCGTCTGCGCCGTCACCTCCGGTCCCGGAGCCACCAATCTGCTGACCGGAATCGCCACGGCTTTTGCCGACAGCATCCCTCTCGTATGCATCACCGGCCAGGTCAACAGCGAGCTTCTGGGAAGCGATGTGTTCCAGGAAGCGGATATCACCGGAGCGGCGGAGTCCTTTGTAAAATACAGCTATCTGGTGCGGGATGTAAACGATATTCCCCGGATTTTCAAGGAAGCCTTCTATGTGGCGAGTACGGGACGGAAAGGACCTGTCCTCATCGACATCCCGATCGACATCCAGAATGCGCAGCTTAACCGCTTCCGCTATCCGGAGGAGGTAAGCATGCGGACCTATAAACCTACGGTAAAGGGACATGCCGTCCAGATCCGAAAGGTCATTCAGGAGCTGGAAAAGGCGAAGCGTCCGCTGATCTATGCGGGCGGCGGCGTAACCCTGAGCGGTGCCTGCGAGGAACTGAGAAGCTTCGCAGAAAAGTTCCGCATCCCCGTGGTCTCCACCATGATGGGAATCGGCGTCATGCCCACGGAGCATCCCATGTATTTCGGCATGGTCGGCAATAACGGAAAGGCCTATGCCAACCGCGCGATGAACGAATCCGACCTTCTGATCATGGTCGGCGCGCGCGTTGCTGACCGTTCCGTGAACCAGCCGGACATCATCACCCATGACAAGGTACTGGTACATATCGATGTGGACCCTGCGGAGATTGGAAAGAACGCCGGTCCCACCATCCCTCTGGTAGGAGATGCGAGACATATCTTTGCCGATTTTGAAAATCAGGAATTCACCTGTGAGCATGAGGAATGGATTGAAAGGCTGAACGAATACCGCAGGACCATGAAGCAGACCCGCCATCCCAATCCGGCTTATGTGGACCCGGAAGCCTTTATCCGCCGCCTGTCAGAGCGCATGGAACCGGACGGCGTCTATGTGGCCGACGTGGGACAGAACCAGATCTTTTCCTGTGCCTACCATATCGTGCGGGAAGGACGTTTCCTCACCTCCGGCGGCATGGGCACCATGGGTTATTCCATTCCTGCAGCCATGGGAGCCAAGCTGGGAGATATGTCCAAGCAGGTGATCGCCGTCTGCGGCGACGGTTCCTTCCAGATGTCCATGATGGAGCTTGCGACCATACAGCAGCACCATATTCCGGTGAAAATCGTTGTATTCCGCAACAACTATCTTGGCATGGTGAGGGAGTTCCAGCACTACAATTACAAGGACAGATATTCCGTCGTGGATATTTCAGGCACGCCGAAGCTGGATAAAATCGCGCAGGCCTATGAGATTCCCTACCTGAAGCTTACGGACAACAAAGAGATGGACGCCGTTCTGGATGAATTCCTGAAGGATGATGCCTCCTGTCTTCTGGAATGCATGATCGACCCCATGGATCTGGTAAAATAAAACGCGCGGCAAGGCGGACAAAAGGCCGCTTCCAGGCGCGGCGGAATGGAGATATGCTATGAAAAAAATATATTCGGTACTTGTGGAAAACAGATCCGGCGTGCTCTGCAAGGTGGCAGGACTGTTCTCCAGAAGATGCTATAACATCAACTCACTCGCGGTGGGAGAGACGGACGACCCGGCAGTTTCCTGCATGACCATCGTCAGCAGCGGAGACCAGCGGACCATCGAACAGATCGAAAAGCAGCTCAACAAAAAGCTGGATGTCATCAAGGTACGCACCTTTGACGAACAGATCAGCATCAGCAGGGAGTTGATGCTGGTAAAGATCAAATATAACCGGAATAACCGCAAGGACATCATGGAGAACTGCGCGATTATGAACGCGTCTATCGTCGATATGTCAAAGCACATGATGCTCATTCAGATCTGCGACACACCGGAACGGGTGCAGATTTTTCTGAACATGCTTCAGACCATCAGCATCGTCGAAGTGGCGCGCACCGGGACGCTGGCCCTGACAAAGTGCGCGGAGAGCGACAGCTGAGCGGATGACGGTGACGGTATAACGAATCATTCACAGTATTTGTCATTCCATAACAAAGAGTTATGGAAACCATGACTGACTATCATAGATTGACAAGGAAGCGCAATGTTGCTAGAATAAATCAACAACGGACGGAGGTGCAGCTGATGCAGACAACGCAGAAAAAAGTTTTTCAGCTTCTTGTGGATAATACTTCCGGTGTTCTGAGCCGGATATCCGGCCTGTTCTCCAGAAGAGGCTATAATATTGAAAGCATCACGGCCGGTGTGACCGCAGATCCCAGGCTCACGCGAATCACCATTGTGACCTCAGGGGACGATGAGATTCTGGAGCAGATCGAAAAACAGGTTGGAAAGCTTGTGGACGTGAGGGATATCCGGGAGCTGAAGCCGGAGAAGAGCGTTTACAGAGAGCTCGCCCTGATCAAGGTAAAGGTAACAGCGGCGCAGAGACAGGATGTGATTGCCATTTCCAATATTTTCCGTGCGAACATCATCGATGTGGGACCGGAAAACCTGATCGTGGAACTCACCGGTAATCAGAGCAAGCTGGATGCCTGCATCAATCTGCTGAGCAACTACGAAATTCTCGAGCTCGCCCGTACCGGTATCGCCGGTCTGTCCCGCGGAACGGAAGATGTAGTCTATATCGATCTGTAAACGAAAATTTCCATGGAGATTTCCGCACAGATTTTTCTTAAAGGACTCTGAGGCGGCCTGCCGCCTTTCAGTTATATCAACATAATGGAGGAAAGAAAAATGGCAAAGATTTATTATCAGGAAGACTGTGACCTGTCTTTACTTCAGGATAAGACGATCGCAGTGATCGGTTACGGCAGCCAGGGACATGCACATGCCCTGAATCTGAAGGAATCCGGCTGCAATGTCATTGTCGGACTGTATGAAGGCTCCAAATCCTGGGCGAAGGCAGAAGCGCAGGGTCTGACCGTATATACGGCTGCAGAAGCGGCGAAGAAGGCCGATATCATCATGATCCTCATCAACGATGAGAAGCAGGCTGCCCTTTATAAGGAATCCATCGAGCCCAATCTTGAGCCCGGAAACATGCTGATGTTTGCACACGGCTTTTCCATCCATTTCGGACAGATCAAGCCTCCCGCAGATGTTGATGTGACCATGATCGCTCCCAAGGGACCCGGACATACCGTAAGAAGCGAGTATCTCGCAGGCAAGGGCGTTCCCTGTCTGATCGCAGTACAGCAGGATGCCACCGGAAAGGCACATGACCTGGCTCTGGCTTATGCGCTGGGAATCGGCGGCGCGAGAGCAGGCGTGCTGCAGACCACCTTCCGTGAGGAGACGGAAACGGATCTGTTCGGTGAGCAGGCGGTTCTGTGCGGCGGCGTATGCGCCCTGATGAAGGCCGGTTTTGAGACGCTGGTAGAGGCCGGATATGAGCCTGAAAGCGCATATTTTGAGTGTATTCACGAGATGAAGCTGATCGTGGACCTGATCTACGAAAGCGGCTTTGCCGGAATGAGATATTCCATCTCCAACACCGCGGAGTACGGCGATTACATCACCGGACCGAAGGTGGTTACCGAGGAGACCAAGAAGGCGATGAAGAAGATCCTTTCCGATATTCAGGATGGTACCTTCGCCAAGGACTGGCTGCTTGAGAATCAGGCGAACTGCCCTCACTTCATGGCAATGAGAAAGAGAGAGGCTTCTCATCAGCTCGAGCAGGTGGGCGCAGAGCTGCGCAAGCTCTACAGCTGGAACGATACCAACAAGCTGATCGACAACTGATTTTTTATCCTGTTCAGAAATCCGAAGTCAAAAGGTGGCTGTCGCATCAATGATTAGAAAATCATAGATGCGGCAGCATCTTTTTGCCATTTTTAATCCGAAATATTCACTTCTTCTATTCTTTTTATATCAAATAGTGTACTAAAAGCACCATTTTCTCCCCAAAATCCATTTTGACGAAAAGAATCGTCAAATGAGATTAATTTGCCTTATATAGCAAATTGGTTATCTTTTGTTGTGAATATCCTACTGTTTATATTATATTTTGTTATATTGTGCTATAATAATGAAGTGCAAAAACTGTTCAATAACGGAGGACATTTATATGAATTTAAACATAGAAAAATGCATTGACTTTTATTCTGGAGAATACAAAAATGGTATTTTTGCTAAAAAGCATAATATAAAGTTATATATCTATCCTTCCTATATTGATGGTGTCTGCTTCATGTTTTTTGATAACGAACTCAGTAAAGAAACGGAATCGTTTGAAGTGAGATATAAAGACATTACAAGGGTGTTCATAGATAATGTAAATAACCAGAGGGCATTATTTATTGAATATAATTCCAATTCTGTTGTGAATAGAAGTAAAGAAACGATTGTGCTGCCGGGAATTAACGACATCTCCAAATGGTACAATCTTATTTTGGAGAAACAGACTGAATTCCTGAAGGCAGAAGAAAAGAAACAAAAACTGGAATCTGAAAACAAAGAAAACCAAAAAAGAATCGCAATTGAAAAGGAAAATAAAGCATCTAAATTTTACAATAATTGCTTTTCGTTTCACATAAAAGAATCTACGCCAACATTTACATTGTTTTCAGAGAATAACAAAATTGCATTAATATATATAGATGAAAACAGAAATCTAAACTTTCTGAAAATTGATGGTTATTCTGAAGAAGAAAATAATGGAATAATTGAATATAAAAATATTCATTACTATGAAAAAGCCGGAAATATTTCATATGTTTCAGATATTCATGGTGACTATTCAAGCTATGGAGGCAGCTTAACTGGTGGGAAGATTTCAAAATTAGCAACAGTAGGAGGAGGGGTACTATTTGGGTTGATGGGTATGGCATTAGGTGCTGCGCTGACATATAAACCTGCTGAACATACATTAGGATATAGTTCTTTTTCTTTAGATACAGATATTAAAAAAATCGACAATAGAAATGTTATGCTGAATTTTTATTCTGATACAAAAAAACAATATATTGATATTGAATTACCACAGGATATTTATAATTTTTTACAGACATATCTTCCTGAAAAGAAATATGGCATCGTAGATGAACTGGAAAAGAAAACTGTTTTACATCAGTCAGTAAATGTCATTGAAGATGGAAGCCTTTTAAGAGTAGAGATTGCGGGCGCAAATTCTGCTAGTAACAATATGATTGAATCATCCTCAGATTCAATCAACGATTTTAAACAAAAAGTAGAAAAACTTAAAATGATGAAAGAATCTGGATTGCTTACCGACGAAGAATTTAAAAGCGAGCAACAAAAATTACTTCGTATGATATAATCTGAAAATAATTCTTATGTGAAAACTGTAATTTAGTCGCATAAATAAATTTTATACTAATAGCCAGGCCTTGCACAGACCTGGCTATTATTCTCTGCAAAAAATCTCGCACATAAGGCTCCGAAGACCGCTCCTTCGCCTTCTCAAACCAGGCCGGCAAACTTTCCGCCGGGTCCAAAAACGCTGTCCATAAATTTCTGCATCGCCGGAGACAGGGGCGTGTTTTTCAGGACGGCGAAGCCGATTCTCCGTTTGGGGATCTCCGCCTCAAGGGGCAGGCTGATGAGCGTTCCTTCCTCCAGCTCCCTTTTGACAAAGGAACGGATGACGCAGGCGATTCCGAGGCCGAGTCTGGCAAAATCGATGAGCAGATCCATGGAAGTGACCTCCAGCGCCTGTCCTGCCAGAATACCTTCCACAGCCAGATATTTGTCGATATACTGCCTCGTGATATTTCCCTTATCCAGAAGCATCAGCGTGGATGCACCGATGATCTCCCGTGCGGTGGGAGAGGCGGGAAGGTTTGCCCTTTCCTTCAGATTGCCAAGATAGCTTCCGGTACACACGAAAATGTCCTCGATCTCCTGAAGGGGATAAAAGGAAAGCTTATCCATCTGATCATTTTCTCCGATCAGGCCGATATCCACGGATCCGTTTTCCATCTCCTGAACCGTCTGGTAGGTGGACTGGCAGGAGATGGAAATCTGGATGTGCGGGTTTTCCTCCGTGAACGTGCGCAGATAGGGCAGAAGCACATATTTGCAGAGGGTACTGCTGGCGCCGATGGAAAGGTGTCCGATTCCCAGCTCCTGCATTTTTTTCAGCTGCTGTTCGCCCTGATTGATGGCGAGAAACGCGCTCTCCACCTGCCGGTAAAGGATTTCGCCGGCCTCGGTGAGCTTCACGCCACGGCTTGACCGCAGAAACAGGGTGGTGTTCAGGTTCTGTTCCAGCCGGGAAATCGCCTTGCTGATGGCCGGCTGGCTGATATAAAGCGCCCGTGCCGCTCCGGAGATGTTTTTGCATCTCGCGACGGTGACGAAGATGTGATAAAGATTCAGATTCTGTTCCATACATACCTCTTTTTATAACTTATATTCATTATAATAAATTATAATATAACACGTCATTATAGTAAACATAATAGAAAAGTATTTTCCCGAATCTTCCGGATATGTTACACTGTTTTTATCAATAAGACGGAGGTTATATGCCATGGGAATGACGATGACACAAAAGATTCTGGCGGCGCATGCGCATCTTGAGTCCGTGGAAGCGGGACAGCTCATCGAGGCCGATCTGGATCTGGTGCTTGGAAATGATATTACCAGTCCTGTAGCGATTAAGGAAATGGAAAAAATGAAGGTGGACGGCGTTTTTGACAAGGACAAAATCGCCCTGGTACCGGACCACTTTGTCCCGAATAAGGACATCAAATCGGCGGAACACTGCAAATGCGTAAGAGAATTCGCATACTGGAACCAGATCACCAATTATTTTGAAGTGGGAGAGATGGGAATCGAACATGCCCTGCTGCCCGAAAAGGGTCTGGTGGTGGCAGGCGACGTGGTGATCGGCGCGGATTCCCATACCTGCACCTACGGCGCTCTGGGCGCCTTCTCCACGGGCGTGGGAAGCACGGATATGGCTGCCGGAATGGCTACCGGAAAAGCCTGGTTCAAGGTTCCTTCCGCAATCCGCGTCACGCTGACGGGAAGCCTTCCCAAATGGGTTTCCGGCAAGGACGTGATCCTGCATCTGATCGGAAAAATCGGTGTGGACGGCGCCCTGTACAAGTCCCTGGAGTTTGCGGGAGACGGCGTATCCAGCCTGTGCATGGATGACCGCTTCACCATCGCGAACATGGCGATCGAAACGGGAGCGAAGAACGGAATTTTCCCGGTGGACGATCAGGCGCTTTCCTACATCAAAGAGCATTCTTCCAAAACGCCCGTCGTCTATGAGGCCGATGCGGATGCCGTCTATGATGAGGAAATCACCATTGATCTGTCCTCTTTAAGACCCACCGTGGCATTCCCTCATCTTCCGGAAAATACGAAAACCATCGATGAGATCACGGACGAGATTCAAATCGATCAGGTCGTTATCGGCTCCTGCACCAACGGACGGATCGAAGACATCCGCTGTGCGGCTGAGGTTCTGCGCGGCCGTCATGTGGCGAAGGGAATCCGCTGCATCATCATCCCTGCAACCCAGGCCATTTACCTTCAGGCCATGGAGGAAGGCCTGCTGAAAATCTTCATTGAAGCCGGCGCCATTGTCAGCACCCCCACCTGCGGTCCCTGCCTGGGCGGCTATATGGGCGTTCTTGCAGAAGGGGAACGCTGCGTATCCACCACGAACCGCAACTTTGTGGGACGCATGGGCCATGTGAATTCGGAAATCTATCTGGCGAGCCCCGCTGTGGCGGCTGCGAGCGCGGTCACGGGAACCATTTCCTGGCCCGGCGCGCTGGACGCCTGATATCAGAGCCTGAAATATCATGCGCCGCGGTCACTCTGCGGCAGAATGGAGAGAATCAATGAAAAATGCAAAAGGACGCGTATTCAAATACGGCGATAATATCGATACGGACGTGATCATCCCTGCCCGCTATCTGAATTCCTCTGATCCGGCGGAGCTCGCCACACATTGTATGGAGGATATTGATAAAGAGTTCATCAAAAAGGTGCAGAAGGGCGACATCATCGTGGCTGAGAAAAACTTCGGCTGCGGCTCCTCCAGAGAGCATGCCCCGATTGCCATCAAGGCAGCGGGCGTAAGCTGCGTCATTGCGGAAACCTTCGCCCGTATTTTCTACCGCAATGCCATCAACATCGGCCTTCCCATCATTGAGTGCCCCAAAGCGGCAGCGGAAATCGAGGACGGCGATGAAGTCGAGGTCAATTTTGACACCGGCGTGATCACCGACCTGACCAAAGGAACCTCTTATCAGGGCCAGGCTTTTCCCGAATTCATGCAGCGGATCATCGACGCGGAAGGGCTTGTAAACTACATCAACACCAGACAGTAAAGAAGAAAATTCATTATGTATATAATACGCATAATGCACACAGGAGCCAGAGAGACGGCGGAAAAACTGCCCGGTCTCTCTGGCTGAAGCTGTCTGGAGAAAAAAACGGAAAGAGTCATAATCAAAGGAAAAGGAGAAACAGCAATGAAGGTATTAATGATCAACGGAAGTCCCAGAGCAAACGGCAATACATCCATTGCGCTTGGAGAGATGGAAAAGGTGTTTGCCCAGGAAGGCGTGGAAACGGAAATTCTGTCCATCGGGAATAAAGATGTCAGAGGCTGCATCGCCTGCGGACGCTGTGCGGAAACGGGAAAATGCGTATTTGACGATATCGTAAACGAGGCCGCGCCCAAATTTGAAGCCTGCGATGGTCTGGTCGTCGCCAGCCCGGTCTATTACGCATCCGCCAACGCAACGCTGGTCGCCTTTCTCACCAGGCTTTTCTACAGCACCCATTTTGACAAAAGCATGAAGGTGGGCGCAGCGGTGGTGGCGGCAAGAAGAGGCGGACTGTCCGCGACCTTTGACGAGCTGAACAAATTTTTCACCATCGCGGGAATGCCCGTGGCTTCCAGCTGCTACTGGAACAGCATTCACGGCCGTCTTCCCGGAGAGGCTCTGCAGGATGCGGAAGGCCTGCGCGTCATGCGCACCCTTGCCCGCAACATGACCTTCCTGATGAAGAGCATTCAGCTGGGAAAGGAAAAATACGGTCTTCCTGAAAGGGAAACCGGCGAAATGACGAATTTTATCCGGTAAAAGAGAAAAGGTTGAAAGGACTTTCTTAATATGAACGTAATCATCATAACCGGCGCTTCTTCCGGAATGGGGTGGGAGTTCGCCCGCCAGCTGGATCAGGGGCTCAGAACCATAGAGGAATTCTGGCTGATCGCAAGACGGGGAGAACGCTTGAAGGAGCTCTCCGAAAAGCTGCGGCATAAAACGCGCATCTTTGCCATGGATCTCACCGACTCCGTACAGCTGGATACCTTCCAGAGAACGCTGGAGCGGGAATGCCCGGTGATCCGCATGCTCATCAACAGCTCCGGCTATGGGGTGATGGGAAATGTGGCGGATCTGGAAACCCGGGAACAGCTTGGCATGATCGACTTAAACTGCCGGGCTCTGACCCACATGACTCATATCTGTCTTCCCTTTATGAAACGGGGGAGCCGGATCATTCAGCTGGCCAGCAGCGCCGCCTTTCTTCCCCAGCCCGGATTTGCGGTCTACGCGGCGGGAAAATCCTATGTGCTCAGCTTTTCCCGGGCGCTGGGAGAAGAGCTCCGGGAAAAGGGAATTTTCGTCACGGCCGTCTGTCCCGGCCCGGTGCGGACGGAATTTTTCGAACGTGCCGAGAGAAAGGCGTCCACGCTGGCAATCAAAAAATATGTGATGGCGGACGCAAAGGATGTGGTGGCAGATGCCCTTTACGCATCCGCCAGACGACATCCCTCAGCGGTATACAGCCTGCCGATCCGGGCCTTCGGCCTGCTGACAAAACTGTGTCCCCATTCGCTGATCCTCATGATAACGCGGTTTCTGAAGCGCATGTAGACCGTGCATCACACTTGATAACAGGTACGCCTGCGGCGTATAATGGGGGGAAAGAAAGATTTGCGCCGAAACGTCGCAAATCCCGTTATCGCAGCGCCGAACTGGAGGTTCGGCGCACGTGCCTCAGCAACGCTTCGGCATGGAGGAAAAAATGAACGAACCGAGCGTGGCGCAGATCCGGGCCTTCCGGCTTCGCGCCCATCATCTTGACCGAACGTATGCATATGAAGATATTCCGGAAGCTGTGGGGGCCTGCGGTATGCAGAATACCCCTCCCGGCGCATGGGAGAATGCCCTGTATCACCGCATCCCCTCCTGCAGCCTCATGCAGATGGAGCGGCTTTTATATGGCAGTCCGACAGATTCGGAAACGGGTAAAGCGCTCCTTCAGGCCTGGAGCCTGCGGGGCGCGCCTTTTGTCTTTCCGGCCTCCGAAAGCGGCACCTTCCTTTCCGCGCTGATTCCACAGGAGGATGAACCCTGGATCTATACGCGGGGCATCACCCTGGCGCTGGATTATCTGGGAATGGAAATGGGCCACCTGTTCGAACTGTTGAAGCAGGTTATTTCCGGGCTGGACAGAAACGTAATTGTGGGAAAGAATCCGCTGGATCAGACCCTTGCCCAGTGGATGCTCCCCTTTCTTCCTGAAGAAAAGCGGAAGCTCTGGATGCAGCCCTCCATGTACGGAGAACCGGACCGTCAGACCGTGGGTGGAGCGGTGGTTTCCTTCCTGCTTCGCCCATGTGCCTTCTGCGGCCTGGTGGTATTCGGCAGGCGTCTGCCGGAAGGCCCTTCCTTCACCTCCTTTCAGAACTGGCTGGGGACTTCCCTGGATGAAATGGCCCGGAGAGAGGCGCAGAAAGCACTGGTGAGAAAGTATCTGCACTGCTATGGACCGGCGGTCCCCACCATGTTCGCGGACTGGCTTGGCTGCTCCAAAGAGCAGGCCCGCAGGCTGTGGGCCGCGGTTTCAGAGGAAATGGAGGAAGTCCGCGTAAGCGGAAAAAAGGCATGGATTCTTGCCGACGACCACGACAGCCTGTTTTCCAAACCGGATTTTTCCCGCCCGCTTCTTCTTCTGAACGGTTACGATCCCTATCTGGACCAGCGGGACCGTGCGGTGCTCCAGCCTGACAGGACCCTTCAGCGGAAAATCTGGCGGACCGTCTCCAATCCCGGCGCGGTGATTTTTCAGGGAAAGGCAGTCGGCATCTGGACTTCCCGAAAAAAAGGGAGCGGACTGGATGTGGAGGTCACGCTTTGGAAGGACGAAGAGGGGAAGCTGCCGGAGGAGGCCACTCTTTTCCGGGAACTTTCCGGGATGGTGGAAGAGTGGAGCGCTTTCCGCGGACTGTCTGTCAGAGGAATCCGGAGAACAGAATAAAATTTTTAAACCTTTACTCCAAATATAAGGATAACGTGAAGCCCTTCTGGGAAAGACTCGGCTTCTGCAGCTGTGAAAGAATCTCTCTGGACTGGGGGAGCAAGCGGTCATCCGCACAGGTGATGAAAAAAGAGATTACGGGAGAAACGCAAAATGGGAAAAATCAGAATAACAGCGGACAGCACATGTGACTTATCAGAAAGCCTGTTACAGAAATATGGGATCAGCATTCTGCCCCTGAACATCGTGCTGGATATGAAGAGCTACAGCGACGGGGAAGAGATCAGCCCTGACGAGATCTATGTCTGGTCGGAAAAAATGCATAAGACGCCGAAAACGGCTGCCGTCGCCTACGACAGGGCGTTGGAAATGGCATCCGCTTTTCAGAAAAACGGAGATGAAATGATCTTTTTCGGCATATCCGAGTCCATGTCCACGACCTGCAATGTGATGCGCATGGTAAAGGAAGAGCTGAACTATACGGGCTTGTACGTCATCGATTCTAAGAATCTTTCCACCGGAATCGGACTGCAGGTTCTCCGGGCGGCAGAGCTTGCCGGACAGGGGCTTGCCGCGCAGGAGATCGTAACGCAGATTGAGCAGGAGCGTGGCAGGGTCAGGGCCAGCTTTGTGGTAGAGCGTCTGGATTATCTGGCAATGGGCGGAAGATGCTCCTCCGTTGTGGCGCTTTTCGGCGGAAAACTGAAGCTGAAGCCCAGAATAGAAGTGACGGACGGAAAAATGGAAGCCGGGAAGAAGTACCGGGGCAATCAGGACAAGGTGATTCTGAAATATGTGCAGGATATGGAAATGCAGCTTCGCCAGGCGGATCCCCACAGAATTTTCATCACCCATTCCGGATGCGAAGAAGCCGTGATCCGGTCTGTGGAGGAATATCTGAAGGGTCTCCATCATTTTGAAGAAATTCTCATTACCAGGGCGGGAGGCGTGATTTCAAGCCATTGCGGTCCGGGAACTTTGGGGGTTCTTTTTTACGAGAAAGGTTGACAATTCCCTGCCATTTATGGTAGTTTACAAATGGCGGAAATGGATATATTCTGCCAACGGAACATATAAATACGATATAAGAGAAAAGTGAGGTGAGAGTATGGACGGCTGCGGCAGTAGTAATGGACGAAGTTGGGGCATGGCAGACAATAGGCGAAGTATGCATGTATGTCGGAATGCGGACATGGTCGGCCCGATCCGCCCATATTCCGATTCACATACCATTTGACGATATTGGATACCATTGCCCTTTTTGCGGACCGTTTGTGTTGATGAAAGGATCTGCACCGATTTGCGCGGCAATGGTATTTTTATGCCCTTTTGCAGCACAGGCTCTCCGGGGATATCCGCCGCGGGGCAGACGTCCTTACGGGATGAGCAGTCATCCTTTCATCCGCACGCTTCAGCGCAGGCAGCCTGAGGACGAAAGGAGAGTTTTCTCCTTTCGGAAATTCTGCATGATTAAAAAGCGAAAGGAGCAAGCGGTATGGAGAAAAACAGGAATGTAAATTTCACTGACCTTTCCGGTCAGAACAACAGCGGGCTTCCTGCCGGGAACGCTTCCGGCGGTCAGCATCCCGATTATCAGAAGGAACTTCTTGCACTCTTAAGAAGCGGGATGTCCCCGAAGCTTTTAAAAGAGGAACTCCGCAATTATCATGAAAACGACATCGCTGATGTGCTGGAACAGCTCAGCCGGGAAGAGCGCGCAAGACTTTACTGTCTCCTGGATGCGCAGACGCTTTCCGATGTGCTGGAATATACGGATGATTTCGCCCTTTATTTCAGCGAACTGGGCGTGCGGAAGCAGTCGGAAATTCTGTCCCATCTGGAAACCGACACAGCGGTGGAGTATTTAAAGCAGCTGAACAAAACGGAACGGGCGACGCTGATCGATCTGATGGATGATGAGACCAGGCGGGATATCGCCCTGATCGGTTCCTTTGATGAAGACGAAATCGGAAGCCGGATGACCACAAATTATATCCGGATTCAGGCCGGAATCAGCGTCCGGCAGGCCATGCGGGAGCTGGTGGACCAGGCTGCTGAGAATGACAACGTATCGACCATTTATGTCACCGACGCAGATCAGACCTTCTGCGGAGCCATTGATTTAAAGGATCTGATCATCGCCAGAGACGGTACGGAACTGGAGGAAATCATCGCAACCTCCTATCCTTATGTGTATGCGCAGGAGCAGACCGAGGAATGCATTGAGCGCCTGCGGGATTACTCCGAGGATTCCATTCCCGTTCTGGATAATGAAAACCGGCTCATCGGCGTCATCACCTCCCAGGATATCGTGGAACTGGTGGATGAAGCGATGGGAGAGGATTACGCAAAGCTGGCCGGTCTGTCCGCCGAAGAGGACATGGAAGAGCCGCTGAAAAAAAGCATCAGCAAAAGGCTGCCCTGGCTCATCGTTCTTCTTGGCCTCGGCATGGTAGTGTCCAGCGTGGTGGGGCTGTTTGAAGGCATCGTCGCCCAGCTGACGATCCTGGTAAGCTTCCAGTCGCTGGTTCTGGATATGGCGGGAAACGTGGGAACCCAGTCCCTTGCTGTGACCATCCGTGTGCTGATGGATGAACAGATCACCGGAAAGCAGAAGCTGGCCCTGATCGTGAAGGAAACACGGGTGGGTGCCCTTAACGGAATTGTTCTTGCCGCCGCATCCCTTCTGCTCATCGGAGCATATATCTGTCTGATTAAGGGAAGAACGCCCGGCTTTGCCTTTGCGGTGTCCGCCTGCATCGGAATCGCGCTTCTGATTTCCATGACCCTTTCCAGTGTTGCCGGAACCGCAATTCCGATCCTTTTCAAAAAATTAAAGATCGATCCGGCAGTTGCTTCCGGCCCCCTGATCACCACGGTAAACGATCTGGTCGCCGCCGTTTCCTACTACGGACTGGCCTGGCTGCTGCTGATTCAGTTTCTGGGATTATAGGAGAGTGGTTCTCCTGACAGAAGCCCGGACACCAGAAAGGCGCTGCGGTATTTCGCGGCGCCTTTCCTTTCAGGATCATCAATATTTTTTCAGAAGTTTCCGGTAAATGGCTTCTCCCGTCGCGAACTGGAAAATCAGATATCCGCCCAGGAACAGAACGACCAGCCTGTACTGCTCCACGATCCCCAGCGCTCCGAGAACCGAGAAAATGAGGATGGAAAGGCTGATCACCACGAGTCCCAGCGCATAGGCATACCGTCCAGCCCTGTCCCGGAGCTTTTCCTTCCGCTCATCGTGCTGCTCGATTCTTTCCTGCTCCCTCTTTTCCTGATAGCGCTGTCTGTTCTGCGGACGGCTCCAGTAAAAATACCGCACGATCATCTGGATTCCCGGCACGATTCCCGCTCCTGCCAGCCCGAACAGAATACCTTCCAGCCTGCTTTCCGTGAGGAGAGCAACGGTCAGCATCAGACATCCGACCGCCAGATAAACCGCTCCTGTGATGAAATAACTCTTTTTCATGGCAACCTCCCTTCTTAAAGTTCCCCGCCTTCCGTTTCCTTTTCTTCCTGCGGATCCGTCCTGTTCAACGTTTTGTGGAGAAAAATCTCTTCAATGCTTTTTCCGAAAAAATCCGAGATGACGAATGCAAGCTCCAGCGATGGATTATATTTTCCATTTTCAATGGAGCTGACCGTCTGCCTGGATACCCGGATTGCCCTGGCGAAATCCTCCTGGTTCAGTCCGAGGGCCTTCCGCAGCTCCTCAACCCTGTTTTCCACGAAATGACCACCTCACTTTGACAAGGTTCCTTTACATTTTGAATATAGCATTTTATATACCTTATGTCAAGTTTCCTTTACATTAGACAATTCAGGCAGGGCTGAACTGGAAGCAAAAGATTTTTTGACCCCAACATCAGAATATGATACACTAACAAAAGCGGCTGTATCGCCCCCTGATTGCCAGGGCAAAGCGTTTGCGGGCGCCAGTGCGCCAACAGCCGTCAGACGACCTGAATTTGAGAGCTCTTTGCCCCGCCGCGGGAGCTCCGGAATGGAGTATTGAGAATTTCATGAAAAAACAGAAGACGAAAAAGGGTGATTACGGATATCTGAAGCATCAGCGGAAGCTGGAAATCGCCAAAACGGCGGTGCTTTTCTGCCTTTCCCTTGCGGTATATCTGTCCGGCTTGCTGACCACCGGCACGAATAAAAACCTGCTGACCATCGTGGCAGTGCTCGGCTGCCTGCCCGCCAGCCGCAGCGCGGTGGGCATGATCATGTTCCTTCGGGCGAAGGGCTGCAGTGAAGAGCTGCATGAACGGATCCTTCCCCATGCACAGGGACTTCCCCAGCTTTATGATGTGGTTCTCACCAGCTATGACGCCACCTTTGAGCTGGTACACCTGGTTTTTAAGGGCAACAGCCTGATCGGCCTTACCGTGAATCCCAAGTGTAAAACCGACGCCTGCGAGAAGCATCTGAAGGAGATGATGGCAAAGGATGCCATTAAGGATGTACGCGTGAAAATCTTTCAGGATACGCCCAAATATCTGAACCGCCTGGATCAGTTAAAGGAGCTCTCTGTGGAAGATACGCAGACGAACGCCGTATTTTCTCTGATAAAGGCCATTTCCATTTGATCCTCCGGCGTATATTCCGGCATGTGAAAGGAAGTCCCATGAGAGAAGTGACCATCGGCCCCAACGAGGGCGGACAACGTTTTGACAAATATCTGAAAAAATATCTGAAGGAAGCCGGAAGCGGTTTCCTTTATAAAATGCTCCGAAAAAAGAACATCACGCTGAACGGCCACAAAGCGGATGGGAGCGAGAAGCTGAACGCAGGAGACCGGGTCTGCTTTTTTCTTTCGGAGGAAACTATTGACAAATTCCGGGGAACCGCTTCTCCGGTTTCCACCGTCCGGAAAGAAGAGCTTCTTTCCGTTCCGGTTTTGTACGAGGACAGCCAGGTGCTTCTTGCGGATAAGCCCGCCGGACTGCTGACCCAGAAGGCGCAGGCACAGGATTACTCCCTGAACGAATGGCTGACGGACTATCTGCTTGCGGACGGAAAGCTGAAGGAGGAGGAACTTTCCAGCTTCCGTCCCTCCGTCTGCAACCGCCTGGACAGAAACACCAGCGGCCTTGTCATCTGCGGGAAAACGC
>ERZ894229.238-NODE-238-length-55895-cov-21.5401_pt1 | contig 55895 bp, 51 predicted proteins | sample MGYA00380295_ERZ894229 | MGnify/ENA primary metagenome ERZ894229 (study PRJEB32331, sample SAMN06328479) | human gut metagenome | biome: human gut microbiome; feature: stool | host: Homo sapiens | collected 2014-09-17 ... | reverse complement strand
TGGCTAGAGCACACGGTTCATACCCGTGGTGTCGAGAGTTCAAGTCTCCCTTCCGCTACGCTTGAGACCTCGGAAGTCCTTGATTTTGTTAGGATTTTCGAGGTTGTTTTTTTCGCGGTCTGAGCGATTTGCATTCACAATAAGAAAAGCACCGGTTCTCCGATGCCCTTCTCCATTTTCTATTTAATCTCAGTTTCATCCTCGGGAAATTCATCAACAACGGGGCTGTGAAACACGTTAAACGGATCAATATCTATACATTTACTTTCGTCTCTGTCTCCCGATATATCCCATGCAATTTTGCAAGTTCCCAGAAGCTTACGCCGCTGTCGCATAATCCAGAATAAAAATTTTGCTTGCGATTTTTTCAATCCGGTCTAAAATATCATCAATCTTTTCCGCGACAACCGTATTCAAAAATTCTTCTCCGCATTGTTCACATTTCAGACACGGTACATTTTCGATGATTACGTAGCAATTATTTAACTGTGCAAAATAAGTCGTTGTCGCCGGTCTCATCTCTCCGCCCTTACAACTCATACATTTCATCTTCCCTGCTCCCTTCTTGTTTTTAAATCGTCTTCAAATTTTATGTTATCCGGAAAATAAGCCGTTATTATCCGGCTTCCTGTTCCCTCGTCGCTTGCAACTACGTGCAATATTTTCCCATTTATAGTTTTCCCGAAAATCAAGCAACTGGGAAAAGGAAAATCATCTGGATATTGTTCTATTATTTCCCCGGTCATCACACAGTTTCTAACATCTTTTGCTTTTATTCCACGTTGCCTCAGCCGTTCTTGTGCGTGAATCGTTATAATAACTTTTTCCTGTCTATAATATTCACGCAGTTTATTTAGATCAAGCACTTTTTCACCCTCTGTCTTTCCGCGAAAACTTTACTTTTTATTATAATACCACATTATAAAACAAATTTTAATGTTTTAGAAAAACTTTATAAAAATACAAAAGGAACCGCCCGTCTCCAGACAGTCCCTTCTATAATTATTCATCGCAAAAAATCCGCCGCCGTCTGCGCGAGCATCATCATCCCCGGCAGAAGTGCCTCGCTGGGGAATACATTTTCTGCCACATGCAGGCCCAGGCGGGTGTTTTCCTGCTCTGCGATTCCTGTTCCCACGAGGAACTGGGCGCCGTGATTCCGGCAGGCCTCCAGGATACAAGAGAAATCATCCGAGCCCATGGAGGGCGCCAGATCGGTGCGGACGCTTTTCTCCCCCAGGACCTTCTGTGCGGACTCCGCGATCAGACGGCATATGTCCGGGGAATTGATGAGGGGCGGCATGCCGCAGTCCACGGTCATCCGGCAATCACCCTTAAAGGCCCGGCAAAACTCTCCCGACAGGCGTTCCACCTCTGCCAGATGCTTTTTTCTCACGCGGTCGTCAAAGGTCCGCAGTGTACCGCAAAGGGTCACCTGGTCGGGAATCACGTTCGGAGCGCTGCCTCCATGGATGGTTCCGAAGGTGAGCACTGCCGGATCCGTGGGACAGTTTCCTCTGCTTATGATGGTCTGAAGCTGCACAAGAAGCCCGGCGCTCAGCATCACCGGATCCACACAGAGTTCCGGGTGCGCCCCGTGGCCGCCTTTTCCGGTCACCGTAAGCGTAATGCGGTCGCAGCTGGCATTATAGATTCCGCTCACCACGCCCACCTGCCCCAGAGGCAGGGACGGGGCGCAGTGAAAACCGATGACGGCATCCGGCACACCGTTCTTAAACAGATCCCTTTGAAGCATGGAAGCCGCACCGTCGAAAGTCTCCTCCGCGCACTGGAAGATCAGAAGCACCGAGCCGCAGAGCTCCTCTCTCATCTGTGAAAGTATTTTCGCTGCCCCCAGAAGGGAAGCTGCGTGGATGTCGTGGCCGCAGGCATGGCTGATTCCGGCATGCCGCGACGCAAACGGAAGCCCCGTATTCTCCGCGATGGGAAGGGCGTCGATGTCCTCCCGGATCGCCAGCATTTTCCCGAATTTTCCGCCCTCGATCAGAGCCGCCACGCCTGTGTCCAGCCCGCAGTCCAGCACGGGAATGCCGAAGCCTTCCAGCATCTGTGCAATCCGCCGGGAAGTTCTGTGCTCCCTGTGCCCCAGCTCCGGAAAGCTGTGCAACTCCTCTCTGAATGCCCGGATCTCCTCGAAGCACTCCTCTGCCGCTTTAACAATGTTCACTGTCCTGGCCTCCCACCATCATGCGGATGATCTCGCGATCCGTCTCCTTCATGCCGACTTTTCCCAGACGGCCAATGTTCTGAATGGTGTTCTCCACACCCTTGAGCACCAGGCCGTCGCCGCCGTAGAACTGCTGCCCGTTTACATGCATCTCATATCCCAGGATCCCGGCATCCACCGCCGCAGCGATCTTGGCCGCGCAGGACGCCTTGGCGCCGTCGCAGACGATGCCTGAGGTGATGGCCAGGGCGTTGACGATGGTGTGGGCGATGGTTTTATAATCGCCTCCGTTTAAATAGGCGATCCCCGCTCCGGCCCCGGCCCCGGCGCTCACGGCGCCGCAGTAGGCCGACAGGCGGCCGATGCCCTGTTTCTCGTGCAGCGTGACCAGATTGGAGATGAGCAGCGCCCGGTACATCTCCTCACGGCTGACGCCCAGCTCCCTGGCATAGACGATCACGGGAATGGATGCCGTCATCCCCTGGTTTCCGCTTCCGGAATTGATGACCACCGGCAGCTCGCAGCCATTCATTCTGGCGTCGGAGCCGGCGGCGGCGCAGGCCTTCGCCCGGATTTTCACATCCCGGTCCCCATAAGCCTTTAAAAGCGTCTTTCCAATGTTTGCACCGTAATCGTTTTTAAGCCCCTCCTCCGAGATAGCCGTGTTGTACTCGATCTGCCGGTCGAGAATATCCTGCACATCCTCCAGCCGGCAGGTGCGGGCGAAATCGTCGATATCCTTTACATTTAAGAGAGAATAGTCTGGAATATCTGATTCGATCTCCTCCGAGACCGGTTTTTCCATGAGTATCTTTCCATCCTTCTCCATGAGCACCAGATTCGTGTGCTCATGGACCGCCCGGACCTTCGCCCAGGTGCCCTCGCCGAAGGCGGTGATCGTGATATCCAGGACATAATCGGACTGGGCCGCGCTGACGGTGATCCTGGTATTTTCCATATAATCGCCCAGTTTTTTCCTGTCTTCCCCGGAAATATGGGCGATAACCTCCAGCCTGGCATTCTCATCCCCGGCCAGAGCGCCGACGGCGGCCGCCGTCTCGATTCCCCGGCGGCCATCCGTATTGGGGACCACCACGCTCTTCACGTTTTTTATGATATTTCCGCTGGCCTCAATGTGAATCGAACGGGGCAGCTCCCCCAGGAGGGAGCGGGCCACGGCCGCACAGTAAGCAATCGCGATGGGCTCCGTGCACCCCATGGCAGGCACCAGCTCCCGCTTTAAAATCTCCACATAAGCCTGATAGGTCCGGCTGCTGCGCTCCATGCTTTTCCCTCCTATCGTCTCACAACCAGGTCTCTCACCACCGGCTGTCCCAGCGGGTCGATGACCACATCCTCGCCCGTCAGCACCTTCTCACAGGCGAGACAGGCTTTTCCATTCACCTTCACCCCGCACCTGCCGCAGATTCCATGCTGACAGGCGCTGTGGGAGAAAAACCCCAGGCTTCCGTCCAGATTATCAAAGATATACTGCAGAAGGTCCATCACTGTCATGCGGTCCTCTGCCGTTATATCCACCTCGTAGCTGTCATAATGTCCCTGGGAGTCCTTCCCGGGATCAAACCGATAAATCTTTGCAATCATGTATGATCATCCCTTTCTGCCGTGCTTCAGTTTTTGCCTGCGTCTTCCATATTTTTCATTCCCAGATCTTCCGTGAGAATAAAGGTCTCGTAGTCCACCTTCTCCGGCTTTCTGAGCGGGATTCTGGTAACCACCGGAACCTCTTTTTCCAGAAGGTCCTCCCCGTCCTCTAAGCGGGAGACAAGGCGCACCTGCCAGTTCTCATTGTCGATGAAGGGGTAATCCTCCCTGAGATGCAGGCCGCGGCTCTCCTTTCTCATCAGCGCCATCTTCGTCGCCACCACAGAGCAGGTCAGAAGGTTTTTCAGCTGAAGCGCCTCCAGAAGTTCCAGGTTGTAGACCAGGCCCTTGTGGGCAACCGTCACATGCTCCATCTCCTTTTGAAGTTCCCCGAACCGCTTAAGGCCGTCGGCCAGCGTCTCCTCCGTGCGCAGGAGCTTTAACGTATCATCCGAAATTTTCTGGAGCTTCTTCCTGATCTGCCCCACCGTGAGGCCGCCCTTGTTTGAGAGCACCGACTCAATCGCTCCCAGCGCTCTGCGAAGCTCCGCCTCGTCCGTCTCTGTCTGGGTTTCTTCCGCTGCCCGTCTGGCCGCCACCTCACCGGCCTTATAGCCCTGGACGATCATCTCCGTCACGGCGTCCGCCACGCGCATGGCTCCGAAGGCTCCGCAGCCTACCTCGCCGGCCGCATAGAGGCCCGCCACACCGGTGTCCATGTTCTCGTCGGTGTGGACGCCGCCCACGCTGTACTCGCCGCCGAAGCCCACCTCGATGCGGCGTTTTTTCTTGATCAGATCCCGGTACTCCGTGATGTTCTCGCCGTGATAAAAACCGTGCTTATAGAACCCGTCAAAGTGCTCCATCACCGCGTCAAACATCCGGTCGATCTCCTCGTCTGTGAAGCGGCTGAAATCGAAGTAAAATCCGCCGTTTTCGGTTCCTCGGCCCTCGTTCAGCACCTTTCCGTAATAGTACATGTCCAGCACCTTGCACAGCTCGCTGACCGACTCCATCTCACGCACTTTCTCCGGAACCTCAATCTTTCTTCCCTGTGCGTCCACCGGATCGTAGTCGAAGGCAGCCCGGAAGGTACAGAGGGCCGGAAGAATCGATCCTTTGATCTCGTTGGGCTCGATGGCGGTGACCATGAAGAGCATGAACTCCATATCCGCCAGCTTCGCGCCTGCCCGGTAGGCCATGGCCTGCCCGTCCCCGGTGCTGTCCGTGTTGGTGCTCTTTAAGGTGTAGGGCTGGAAGCCGCCGGTTCCAAGAATCGTGGCCTTCGCCTCGAACTGGATCAGCTCGCCCCCCAGAAGATCCATTCCCAGCGCGCCGGTGACTCTGCCGCCGCCCTTTAAAAGATCTGTCACCGCCACGTCCTCATAAATTTCGATGCCCGGCGTCTTCCTCACTCCGTTTAAGAGGGCCTTTCCCATGCTGCGCCCGGTCACATCCCAGTTGGCCGGCGGATAAAAGCCGAATTTCTCGCCCAGCTCCTCGCCCCACTGCTTCACCTCGTAGACGATGCGCGGGCTCTCCTCCACAAACTGCTCCACCATTCTCTGGTCGCTTAAGTTGAAGCCGTCGTTGACGATGGATTTAAACATTTCCTCCCTGGTGAAGGACGGATCCGCCCCCGGTATTTTGTAATCGTAGAAAGCGCTCTCACCGTCCATTCCGTAGGAGCCGCCGATCATGATGGTATTTCCGCTGTTTCCAACCTTTCCTTTGCTGACCATGACCACCTTTGCGCCTCCCCGGGCGGCCGCCACCGCTGCCGTACAGGCCGCTCCGCCGCCGCCGATCACCAGGACGTCCGCCGTGATTTTTCTGGATACATTTATCATAATTTTTCCACCAGCCTTTCTCTTCTTTGTCTTTTAAATCACGTCAAAATCTGTGTCGTAATATCCCGTCAGCACGTCAGCCATCTCCGTGCCGTAGGCATTTTCAAAGCGGCTTAAGACCTCCGTCGCGATCCGCTGTCCCTCCGCCCCGAAAATGGCAATCACGATGCTCGAGAACGTCTTATACAGATGCCCGCAGTGATAGTCGAAGGTGTGCAGGTACTCCTGGCGCTTTTTGGGGATCTTTCCCTCTTCAAAGTTGGCGCCCCGGGCGATCTGGATGCAGTATTCATGCTCGTGCATGCTCTGAGGCACCTCGTAGACCAGCGCCGGATTGAAGCCGCGCACCACAGAGCTGTCCAGATGCGTGCAGTAGACGGTGCCGGCCTTCGCCATATCCATGTCCTTAAACTGCGCAGCCCACGGGCACATGGTGACTCTCTCGTCAAAGTCCGGCGCGTAGGACACTACGTATCCCTGGTTGTCGCAGCCCATGTCCTTGACTGTCTGTGTGTTGACCCACTCCCCGTACTCGCGGTATGTAAGGAAATTTAATTCCCTTCCGTCCCGGATGGCGCGCTGGGCCATCCGCGCCCCCCGCTGCTCCGCATACCTCTGCGTCGCGTGGACGAACGCCGCCTCCCCGCGCTTCTCAAATCTCTCCACCAGCAGCGCATAAAAGGACGCTGCTATAAATGCGTGGTGTCTCTCCGTAAATTCTTTCATGGTCATACCTCTCGATTTTTATGTCTGTGTGTCCTATCTCAGTCCAGCTCCGGATAAAATTCCTTTCCTGCCTTCTCCTCGTCCGTCTTAAACAGGTCAAAGTGAACCGCCAGCAGAGCCAGCGCCGCCAGTGCGTAGAGATAAAATGCGTATTTCATCATCGCGAACGGATTGGTGGTCTCGGCGTAGGCCATGGCCGCCATCACGTTGATGCCCAGCGGGGAGATTCCCGGAATGACACAGGCGAAAATATCCAGCAGTGAGGCGAACCTCTGCGGAGCGATTTTAAATTTCTTCATTAACGGCTTTAACACATCCGCGCCGATGATAATGCAGATCGTGTTGTTCCCGATACAGACGTCGATGATTGATGTAAACGCCGCCAGGAAATACTGGGCCCCTTTCCTGGTCTTCACGTTTCCAGCCGCTTTTGAAATGATCCAATCGATGCCGCCCATGGTCTGGATCCGCCCCACGATTCCCTTAAGCACCAGAGCCATCAGACAGATGGAGTACATGCCGCCGATGCCGGATTTCATGTTGGCGCAGAGACTGAAAAAGTCCAGGCTTCCCGTCATGAACCCGATCACTGCGGAGGCCAGGATGCCGATCCCCAGCACGTAGATCACGTCCATGCCGCAGAAAGCCATGATCAGCACCGCAAGGTACGGAAAGATCTTAATGATCTCAATCTGCGCCGTACCGGCCACGTCCACATTGGTGCCGTTTCCGAAGATCGTATACATGACAGCGGCAAATATGGCCGCCGGAAGGGCAATCTTGAAATTCAGCTTAAATTTGTCTTTCATCTCACAGCCCGCTCCCTTGGTGGCCGCGATGGTCGTGTCAGAGATAAAAGAAAGGTTGTCCCCAAACATGGCGCCGCCCAGCACCGCGCAGAGAACCAGAATCATGTCGTAGCCGCCCTGCTGTGAGAAGCCCACGGCGATGGGAGCCACCGCGCTGACCGTTCCGAAGCTGGTTCCCATGGAAATAGAAATCAGACATGAGATCACAAACAGTCCCGGCACGATGAACCGGTGCGGCAGAACCGCCATTCCCGCATTTACCACGGCGTCCACGCCCCCCATGGCCTTGCTGACCGAGGAAAAGATACCCGCCAGCAGGAAAATGAGGCACATGAGGAGAATGCTGGGATTGGCCGCGTTTTTCATAAAGTCATCGGTCTTCGATGCAAAGGAACCCTTTCCCATGAGCAGCGCGCAGGCCACGCCGAACATCAGAGCCGCCTCTCTCGGTACGAAATCAAAGGGACTTGCCTCCCCCTGGAAATAGAAAAACAAGCCAAAGCCAAGATACAAAATCAAGAAAACCAGCAGCGGAAAAAATGCTTTCCAGCCATAACTCTTTTTGCCCAACAGATCCATTTGTTCGTTCTTCATAGTTTAACTACTTACCCTCCCTGTTTATTCAAGTGCATTTTTCAAGTAAAACAGCTTCAATCAATTCCCGGGAATATGTCTATAGTATATCTTTACTTCCAGCAAGGTGGTAGTATATAATTAACGTGACAGCTATCAGTTTTACAGATAACAAGCAGGAGGTCCCATGAATTTAAATCAATTAAAATACGTCATCGAAATCGCGAGGACGCGCTCCATCAACAAGGCCGCCTCCAACCTTTTCGTCTCCCAGTCCGTGCTGTCCACGGCCATCATCAGCCTGGAGAAGGAGATCGGGCAGCCCATATTCATCCGCAGCAACAAGGGCGTTTCCCTCACCCCCTTCGGCCACACCTTCGTCTCCTATGTGACGCCCATCCAGGACCAGCTCTCCCAGCTGGACTCCTTACTGTTAAACGGCGCGCCGCAGGAAGCCTTCACCCTGTCCGTGGCCAGCGTGGGATACTATTTTCTCTGCCAGATCTGCACGGACATTTACCAGAAATACCGCAGCATGGGCATCCGCATCCACCAGTTCGAGGATCAGATCAGCCGCATCTCGGAGCTGGTGGCCAACAAAACCGTGGGGGTCGGCGTGGTCAATATCTGGACCTGCTATAAGCACTCCTACCAGAAACAGCTGCAGACCAGACAGCTCCAGTACCATCCCATCGCCACCATGGATATCGCCATCACCGTGGGGCCGGCCAATCCGCTCTATAAGAGCGCGCAGACCTCTGTCTCCGTGGAAGAGCTCTCCGGCTTCCCCTCCGTCATGTACGAGCACATGGATTTCGGTCCCTACTCCGACATCTATCACCGCCTGCACCTCAAGGACTCGGGCAGCCGCTTCACCACCTCCTCCCGCTCTGTGATCTATGAGACGCTCTACAGCACGGACGCCTACTATCTGAACTCGGTCTATCCGTTCAGACAGACCGCCGGGAATTATCCCGCCCACATGAACCTGCGCACGCTCCGCGTCAGAGACTGTGCCATTCAGTCCGAGATCGCCTGGATCAAGCGGAAGGACCACACGCTGTCCATCGTCGAGGAGGAGCTGGTCAACCGGACGCTTCAGTATTTTTCCTGATGCATCCTCCGGCGCATATAGCCGCTATCGGCTTTCCAGATAGCAAATTCTTTCGCCCACCGTAAAATCTCTAAAGATTTTATTAACCTTTGCATTTCCCCCTTGCCGACTTCAAATGTCTGTGCTATAATTTGCAAAAGTCAAAGATGTTAATATTTCGTTAAAACATTTAATATTTTTGTCACGAAAGGCATTCATTATGAATAAGACAAGGATTGTAAACTTTTTTAAAAAGTACGGCCACATATGGACGCTGTCTTACGCCTTCCTCTACCTGCCATGGTTTGCCTATCTGGAGCGGACCGTGACCAGGAGGTACCACGTGATGCACTCCCAGCTGGATGATCTGATCCCGTTCAACGAGTATTTCATCATCCCCTACCTGCTTTGGTTCATCTACGTGGCCGGGGCGCTGGCCTACTTCTTCTTCACAAGCAAAGAGAATTACTACCAGCTGTGCACATACCTGTTCGCAGGCATGACCATCAGCCTGCTGATCTGCACGATCTTCCCCAACGGGACGGATCTGCGGCCGGTCATCGACCCGGATAAGAACCTGTGCTCGTATCTGGTCTCGTTAATCTACCGGGCGGACACCTGTACGAACGTGTTCCCCAGCATCCACGTGTATAACTCCATCTGCGTTCACGTGGCGCTGACGAAGTCCCGGGCGCTGCAGGACAGACGGCTGGTGCGCATCGGCTCCGCGGTTCTGATGGTCGCCATCTGCATGGCGACGGTGTCCTTAAAGCAGCATTCGGTCATCGACGTGGCCGGCGGCATTCTGGCAGCCATCGTCATCTACCCGTTCGCCTATTCCGGCGGCTACTCCAGGGCGAAGCAGACCGGCAAGGTGGCTGTGCGCTAGACATGCGCTGTATTTCGGATTTTCAGACATAAGAATACCCCCGGATGAGAGTTCGCTTTCATCCGGGGGTATTTTCATGGGATATTTTCTGTATCTCTTGTATTGTCTGTATTTCCTGTATCGTCTGTCACCAGTGATTGTAGCTCAGCACTTCGCTTACATCTTTCCGTATCTTCTTTCGCGGCTCGCCCTTATTCGCCGGATAGCCGACGGTGATGATCAGGCGCACCACTCTCTCCTCTGGAATCCCCAGGGCTTTGTGGAGCTTTTCCTGGTTCATGGTGCCGATCATGCAGGTTCCGAGCCCCATGGAGGTGGCCTCATAGCACAGGGCCATGGCCGCCATGCCGATATCCATCTGGGCAAAATGCTGGGAGCCGTAGTGCTCGGCCACGCCGGGCTTTAACTGCGCCTTCTCCTCGCAGATCACGATAAACGCGGGCACTTTATCTCCCCATGGGCAGCCGGTCAGACCGTTGTCGTCGAAAGCTTCCACCACCGCCGCGTGGGCCTCCGGCTCGTCCACGATGATGAAATGCCACGGCTGTGAATTACAGCCGCTGGGGCTTAAGTGCGCCACCTCCACCAGGTGGGTCAGCGCCTCCCGGGAGACCTTCTCGCTGCTGTAGACGCGGCAGCTCTCTCTCCTCGCCTGCAATTCCTCAAATTTCATTTCCATATGCTTTCCTCCTAATTAAACCCATAAAACTTCTGCGCGATCTTATAGCAGGCGCTGGAAACCTTGCGCCCGCTCTTGCCCGGCAGGTTGACGCCCTGGCCTAAGAATCCCCAGCGCAGTCTCAGATACAGCTTGATATTCTGCTGCTTTACATACTGCCACAGCTCCGCCTTCTTCTTTAAGTTCTCCGGATCCTCGGAGCGGATTGCCAGAATCGATGAGACGGTCATCATAATCTCCAGATAGCGGACCATGTAGTGCTTAAGCTTCGGCTCCGAGAGCCGGGTCACATCGTAGCAGTCGATCATCTGCTTCGTCACCCGGATCTGCTGGTCGATGCGGCCGATCATCACGGCCTCGTTCACCGACTGATCTGAGCGTCCGATGAAATAGCGGTAAAAGTTCACATTCAGATAGTAAAGCGTCTTCACATGCGGCAGCGGCTGATAGACGAAAATGTTGTCCACATAGAAGGTATGCTCCGGCAGGTGAAGCCCGCACTGCCGCAGAAGCTCCGTCCGGTAAATCACGGAGTGCATCAGGATGTACTGCCCCACCATGAAAAGCTTCACCTTGTCCCAGCCGATGACCTCGTTCTGCGGCAGGGCCGTGCGGTAGTTCATGACCTTTTTTCGCTTCGCGCCCTGTTTCTCGTAAACAAAGTTGGTCACCAGCATGTCCAGGGTCTCGTCGCCGTAGACAAACCGGGTCAGCGTCTCCAGCACCTCCCGGTACGCCTCCTCGTTCACCCAGTCGTCGCTGTCCACCACCTTGAAATAGATGCCGGTGGCCGCCTTAAGTCCCGCGTTGACGGCGCCGCCGTGGCCCGCGTTCTCCTGGTGGATGGCCCGGCAGATGCCGGGATATCTGGCCTCGTACTCGTCGGCGATGGCGGCGGTGTCGTCCTTCGTGGAGCCGTCGTCCACAATCAGGATCTCCACCTGGTCGCCGCCGGTTAACAGTGTGTCGATACAGTGTCTCATGTATGCGGCGGAATTATAGCAGGGAACCGCGATTGAGAGCAGCTTCATTCTCAGACCTCCTCCATCTGGCGGTTCACAGAGTCCTCGCAGGAACGCATCGCCAGGATTGTCATTTCCATCAGTTTATTAAGATCCCAGCCCAGCTGCTCCGCACCTTCCGCGATGATCTCTCTGGAGCAGCCGGCCGCGAACCGTTTGTCCTTAAATTTCTTTTTGAGGCTGGACACCTCCATGTCCTTGCAGCTTTTGGACGGGCGCATCTTCGCCGCCGCCCCGATGAGGCCGGTCAGCTCATCCACCGCGTAGAGCACTTTCTCCATCTCATGCTCCGGCTTCACATCCACCCGGTGGCCGTAGCCGTGACTGCACACCGCATGGATCAATTCCTCCTCGGCGCCGCCCTCTCTCAGAAGCTCCGGAGCCTTCGTGCAGTGCTCCTCCGGGTACATCTCAAAATCGATGTCGTGCAGAAGACCTGCGATCTCCCAGAAATCGCTGTCCTCCCCGTAGCCCAGCTCCCCGGCGTACCAGCGCATCACCTCGCCCACGGTCAGTCCGTGCAGAATGTGGAACGGTTCCTTGTTGTACTTTTTAAGAAGCGCGAGGGCTTCATTTTTTTCGAGTTTCGTCTTCATTTTACACACTCCAATCGTGATATTCTTCTTATAGTTATAACAGACCTTTCACGCAAAGGAAAGTCTTATTCTAAAACTTATCGAAAATATATCGAAGAACAAGCCGTTTCAGATACCACAGCGCATCCCTCCTCTGTACCTCCCGGTCGGCCTGCAGCGGGTAGGAGGCCGCCAGTTCATCCCCTATATAATATTGAAGACTCCCCACGATCTGCCCCTTCGCCACCGGCGCTGCAAGCGCGCGGGGAATGCTCTCACGCACGTTGAGCTCCTCGTCCGGGCGCATCAGAAGCCGCAGAGGCTCATATTCCTGTCCGGCCGCCAGGCAGACCCCGGTCCATCCCTCCTGCCCGTCGGGCACCGCCACCCGCGGGAACGTAAGCCCCTCCAGCGAAATCTCCCGATACTCGTAATTGTCCGCGCCGTAGGCCTCCAGCCTGCGCATGTCGTTCCATTTGTAGGTCTTGTGGGGCGGCCAGCCGCAGCCAAGCAGGACGGCGATGAACGTGCGCTCCCCGTCTTTCAGCGCTCCCACGTAGCAGTAGCCCGCCTTTCCCGTGAACCCGGTCTTTCCCGTGAGAGCGCGGGCCGACATGGAGAGATAGGCATTGTGATTCAGACAGTAAAAAGAGCGTTTTCCGTCCAGATCCGTGAAGCTGTGGGAGGACGTCCTCGTGATCTCCAGAAACTCTTCCCGTTTTGGGGAGATCATGACGCAGTAGCGCATGATCGCCGCCAGGTCCCGGGCCGTGGTGCTGTGCTCCCCGCCGTCCCCGTCCGTCCCATCCAGGCCGTTGGGTGTGACAAAGCAGGTGTCGGCGCAGCCTAAGTCCCTGGCCTTCTGGTTCATCATTGCCGCGAAGCCCTCCACACTGCCGCCGATGTGTTCGGCGATGGCCACCGCCGTGTCGTTATGGGATTCCAGCATCAGCGAGCAGAGGAGATCCCCCAGCCGGTAGCGCTCGCCCTCGCGGATGTTTAACTGCACGTCGGGCATGGAGGCGGCGTAAGCTGAAACCAGCACCTCATCGTCCGGGTCTCCGTTCTCCAGAGCCAGAATACATGTCATGATCTTCGTGGTACTGGCCATGGGCCGGACCGTAAAACCGTCCTTCTCAAACAGCACGCGTCCGCTGTCCGCGTCCATGAGGACTGCGGAGGCGGCATTCAGAACCGGAGGTTCCGGCGCAGCGGATGATTCCAGAGCGGCAGGTGATTCCGGCGCGGCGGACACTTCCGACACAGCGGGCAGTTTCAGCACACCGGACGGTTCCAGCACGGCGGACGGTTCCGGCGCGGCGGACATCCCCGACAGGATACAGCCCACAAGTTTTTCAATCTCTCCGTCATCTGCCCACGCCTGGCACGGAAACAAAAGCGCCTGCAGGCCCATGCAGATGCCGAGTGCGGCATATAAAAAACGTCTTTTCCCCATGACACCTCTCCTGCCATAAAACAGTTTGTACTATTTATATGAGGCAATGTCAGAAAAAAGACGTTATTTTTAAATATTCAGATGAAGCTCCTTCATAACCTCCAGGAAATCCGCCGGCACCGGCGCCGTAATTTCCAGATGCTCCCCGCTCATGGGATGGTCAAGCTCCAGCTTCCAGGCGTGGAGCGCCTGCCGGCCGATCCGCCGCATGTCCGGGTGATACAGAAAATCCCCCAGAAGCGGATGTCCCGCATACTTCATATGCACCCGGATCTGGTGCGTCCGCCCGGTGAGCAGTTGCAGCCGGACCAGCGAGCAGTCCGCCTCCCCGCTGTATGCAAGCGTCTCGTACTCCGTCCGCGCATACTCCCCGCGCAAGAAATCCACCTGCCGCTCGATGACGGAGTCCTCCTTCCTGGCGATGGGCGCCTCGATCACGCCCCGCTCCGGCACCCGCCCCGCCGCCAGCGCCAGGTACGTTTTTTTGATTTTCCGCTCCCGCGCCATCTCGTGGAGAATCCCTGCGCTGAGCATATGCTTTGCGACCAGCACCGCGCCGGTGGTGTCCTTATCCAGCCGGCTCACCGCCCGGCAGACAAAGTCCTCCCCCCGGCTCTCATAATACCATTTGAGCCCGTTGGCCAGCGTATTGCCGTGATTTCCCTGGGACGGATGAACCGGCACTCCCGCCGCCTTGTCAATGACGATCATATCCTCGTCCTCGTAGAGCACCCGAAGCTCCATGGGCACAGCCGCCAATTTCTCCGTCCCCTCGTGCCGCTCTGTCCCCCCGTGTTTCTCCGTCCCCTCGTCCGCGACCCGCACCGAGAGCACCTCCCCCGCCGCCAGCCGCCTGGTCGTATAGGCCGCCTCGCCGTTCACCGCAATTCCCATCGGCGTATTCTTAAGATGAATCAACATTCTCCTGGAGTACCCCCGCGCCCGCAGAAACCGCTCCACCGGCATTCCCGCCGCGTCCTCCCCCACCACATATTCATAAACCCGTTCCATACCCCGCATTGTAACACGCACGAAAAAAATTGACAAGACCACCCCCGCCAAGTATAATCTCCCTTAATAAGGAGGAATCACCATGACCGAAAAAACCTACAACCAGATCGAAGCCCTGTTAAAAGCAAAAAAAATCCAGGAAGAGCCCGAAGACATCCTCCTGGAGCTTGCCGAACACCTGGCCGACACCGGCCAGACAGACACACCCCTCACCCACAAACTAAAAATCGGCAAAACCACCATAACCGCCACCGGCATCTGCACCCCCTCCGACGAAGATCCCGAGGAGATCTCTGTCTTAATAAAAACCCTGACCATCGACGGGACCGAATTTCCGATTGACGAATACTTATTGTAGTCTCATATCAAAATAAGATCTCATCACTACACAGAATTTTCGCTCACCCAGAGCCCGAGAAGCAGGAGAAGGAAACGGCGCGCCGTGTCCTTCTCCTGCCCCCGCCCTGCGCAAATCCCTCTATCTCATGATCTCATTTTCCAATCCTACATCCCCAGATACGCCTTCTTCACAATCTCCGACTCCAGCAGCTCCCCGCTGCTCCCCGCAAGCACCATGCGCCCGTTCTGCAGCACGTACCCGCGGTTGGCCAGCTCCAGGGCCTCCTGGATCTTCTGCTCCACCAGAAGAACCGTGATCCCGATGGAGTTGATCACCTTCAGCGAGTCCATCACCTTATCCACCAGAACCGGCGCCAGGCCCAGGCTCATCTCGTCGATCATCAGAAGCTTCGGGCGGCTCATGAGTCCTCTGGCGATAGCTAACATCTGCTGTTCGCCGCCGCTGAAGGTCTCCGCCGCCTGGTCCTCCCGCTCCTTGAGGCGGGGGAAGAGATCGTAGACCTGCTCTAAGCAGTCTTTCTTTGTCTTCTCATCCTTCAACACATAGGCGCCCAGCATCAGATTTTCCCGCACGGAGAGCTTTCCGAACAGCTGCCGCCCCTCCGGCACGTGGGCCATCCCCATCTCCACCAGGCGATGGGCCGGCACGTGGTTGATGGTCTCGCCCATGAATGTGATCGTCCCCGCCATCGGCTTTATGACGCCGGAAAGCCCCCGGAGAATCGTGGATTTGCCGGCTCCGTTGGAGCCCACAATGGACACGACTTCTTTCTCATGCACTTCCAGGGATACGTCGAATATGACGGGGACATTGTCGTACCCTAATTTAAGATTTTCTACTTTTAGCATGATATCTGTCTCCCAAATAAGCTTTGATCACTTCGTCATTGTCTGCAATTTCCTTCGGCACTCCCTCTGCGATCTTCTTTCCCGCATTGAGCACCACGATCCGGTCGGAGATCGGCATGATCGCCTCCATGATGTGCTCCACGATCAGCAGGGAGAGCCCGTTTTCGCGCAGCTTCAGACAGAGATTCATCACATCCTTGATCTCCGTCTGGTTCAGCCCCGCCATACACTCGTCTAACATTAGAAGCTTCGGCTTCGTGGCCAGCGCCCGCGCGATCTCCAGCCGCTTCTTGTCCACGATGGTGAGGCTGCCGCCCAGGATATCCCGCTTCCCGCTCATGCCCACCATCTCCAGGATCTCCCCGGCCGACGCCCGGGCCGCCCGCGTGCTGCGGGTGTGTAAGAACGCGCCGGTCATCACATTTTCCTCCACCGTCATCTCCTTAAGTGTCTGGACGATCTGAAACGTCCTGGTGAGACCCAGCCGGCACACCTCGTAGGAGGGCAGGCCCGTGATGTCCTTTCCCTCGAAAAAAACGGAGCCGGAGGTGGGAGGATAAAAACCGGAAATGCTGTTGAACAGCGTCGTTTTTCCGGCTCCGTTGGGACCGATCAGACTGACGATCTCCCGCTCGCCGATGGTGAAGGAGACATTCTCGTTGGCCACCAGATTGCCGAATTTCTTTGTGATCTCTCTGACCTCAAGTATGGGTTTCAACTGTCCCCTCACCTCTTTCCTTCCTGTCTGTGAAATGTCCCTGGATCCGCTTCACCACGCCGATGATTCCCTGCGGCTCGAAGCAGGTGACAAAGACGATCAGTATTCCAAATATGATCAGATTTAAGCCCGACCCGGAGCCGCCGGTCAGACGCCTCACCAGAAGCTCCAGCGAGTAGTAGATGGCCGACCCGATGATGGGCCCATAGACGTTTCCGATTCCGCCAAGCACCGTCACCAGCACGAAGATCATGGAGACGCTTAAGGGGAACACGGTGTCCGAATCGATGTATTTGAAAAACTGGGCGAAAAAGGTTCCGCCCACCGCCGCCAGAAACGCGCTGATGCACATGGCCGCCAGCTTATAATTTCTCGGGTTGATTCCCACGGACTCCGCCACCTCGTGGCTCTCCCGGATGGCCTTCCAGTAAAAGCCCATCTTGGAATTTTCCAGCCACAGGCAGAGGACGAAGATGAGAACAAACGCCGCCAGCGTGGTCAGAAGAAACGGGATCCGGTCCCGCACGTCCAGACTCAGCCAGGCAATCTTTCCCCAGGCGCTCTTCGGGCTTCCCGGAACCAGCGTGTTGACCGGCGTCAGCGCGATGCCGTCGCCTGCGCCCACGTATTTCCATTTGCTGAAAATAACCCTGAGGATCTCCGCCACACACAGTGTGGCGATGGCGAAGTAGTGTCCTTTCAGACGGAACATCTGGAAATTCACGACAAACGCCAGAAGCGCCGCGATCGCTCCTCCCACCAGCATCCCGATCCAGGGCGTGATGTGGAAGTTCTCCAGAAGAATCGTGGAGGTATAGGCGCCGATTCCGAAGTACGCCGCGTGGCCGAAGGAGGTCTGACCCGTAAAGCCGGTGATCAGGTTCCAGGCCTCGCCCACCATGGCGTAGATCAGCATATAAATGATTACATTGTGTACGTCCGTGTTATTTCCAATCGTAAACGGTATGATCACCAGTGCAGCAAAGAGTACGATTGCAAATACATGTTTCTTAAGCATTACCATCCGAACAGCCCCTTCGGCCGGATCTGGATCGCCACCAGGTAGATCACAAACACCACCAGATATTTGAAGGAGGTGCCGATCAGATATCCGCCCACCGCCTCGGCCACGCCGATGAGAAGCCCGGCATACAGGGCTCCCTTGATGTTGCCGAAGCCGCCCAGAGCCACGATCACGAAGGCAAGCGTGCTGTAGAGTGCGCAGGCCTCCGGATAGATGGGGGTGAATGTGGACATCAGCGCCGCGGCTGCACCGACGCAGGCGCCCGAGAGTCCGAATGTGATCGCAAAAATGCGGTTGGTGTTGATGCCCATAAGCTGGGCCGCCGTCTTGTTCATGGAGGTGGCCTTGATGGCCACCCCCGTCTTCGTCCGGTTCATAAACCAGATGACCGCGAACGTGAGAAGCAGGGAACCCGCCGCCGCCAGTATGTAGTCGTGGCGGATATAGATGCCTCCGATGTTGAAGCTGGCGCTTCCCACCAGCGGATTGGTGATGTTTTTATAGTTGGCCGTCCAGAAAAACTGCGTCAGATTCTTGAGAACCATGCTGAGACCGAAGGTGGCTAAAAGCGCCGTCAGCGGCGGAGCATTTAAGACTCTCCGGATCACCAGCAGATAAAGGAGCACGCCCATCGCGAAGATTAAAAGCATCACGACCGGCAGCGAGAGCACCGGGTCGAGCCCCACAAGGCACCAGATCCAGAACGCCGCGTACATCCCCCAGAGAAGCATTTCCCCGTGGGCAAAGTTTACGATATCCATGACGCCCCATGTCAGGGTCAGTCCGACAGCCACCAGAGCATAGACAAAGCCGTTCATAAGGCCGTTAATGATAATTTGTCCCATAAGCTCCTCCTGTCATGTAAAATTTATTGATTCAGAAGCGGCTCCGCGGTGGTGTACTCGTTGACCGGATACACAACCTCATACTTCGCGTCGATAAGCTGTGTCACAACCGCCGGCATGATGTCATTCTGTCCGAACTCATCGAAGTGGATCTCCTGTGTGATCAGATACGGGGCCTCGAAGGTGTTGGCCTTTAAGGCGGCGATCACGGCGTCGGCGTCGGTGCTTCCCGCTGCCTCGATGCCCTGAGCTGCGACGATGATGGAGGCAAACTCCTCAAGGGCCGGGCCGTCGATGTCCTGGCCGGTCTTTGCCTTATATAAATCGTTGACATAGGAGAAGACTTCCAGCTTGTCGGCCAGCTGTGCGGTACATGCCTGGCCGCCGGCGTAGAAGTTCACGCCCAGATCGGTGGCCACGCCCGCGAAGGAGGCATCCTGGAATCCACCGCAGTAGCAGATAATGGCCTTGGGGTTGAAATCCAGGGACTGGTAGGCCTTCGCAAAGGAGGTCAGATCGCCGATGTAGGAGGCCTGGAACACCACGTCCGCGCCGGACTCCTTGATCTTGGCTGCCTCCGTGTCAAAGGAGGTGCTGGAAGCGTCGTAGGACTCGCTGGCTACCACGTTGAAGCCGTACTCTCCGGCGTATTTCTGGAACATCTCGTCGGCGTGGATGCCGTAGGAGTTGTTGATCCAGGCAATGGCCACGTTCTCGATTCCCGCGTCATACTCCTCGTTCAAATATGTAAGATACTCAAAAAATTCATCCGACTCCTGGGCATCGTTGGCCGCCACGCGGTTGAATATGGATCCGAAGGCGTAGGTGGTGCCGTCAGTCAGAGCTGCCGAACTGGAGGAACCACAGATCATGGGAATGTTGTACTCCAGCGCCGCGTTAGCCACTGCCGCCGAGCATCCGCTGTTGTAGGCGCCGGTAATCACGGCCACGCCCTCGTCCAGAAGCTTGCTGGCCTCCGTCGTCGCCTTATCCGCGTTGGACTCGTGATCCGCAAACACGATCTTCACCTTCTGGCCGCCCAGGATGCCCTCGTTCTTCGCCAGCTCCCAATCAAGATCGTGGGAATTGTTGATGATATCCTCCGCGACCTCCATGGCCGCTTTCAGATACTCACCTGTCGATGAACCGGTGAGCGGGAGGACTGCTCCGATGGTGATCTCCCCGCCTTCTGATGCGGCAGGAGCTTCCGCCGGGGCCGCCTGTTCTGCCGCAGAGCCCGAATCACCCGCCGGGGCCGACGACTGGCTGCTGCAGCCGGCCAGAGCCGCCGTCATGGCTGTAACCGTAAACAGACACAATGCTTTTTGGATTGCTTTTTTCTTCATATTTTTGCCTCCCTTGTTGATTTTTTAGAAAAAGGATATCAAATTACCCTATTTTCTTGCAGTTCATATTATCATATAATTTTCTGTATTGCAACAACTTTATCTAAATATTCAAAAAAATATCTGTCAAACGTCTAGTTTATCGAATAATTTTATTATATGCACCGATTTCCTGATACATTCTTTCTTCCCGCAATCACAGGGTGGGGCTCCAGCAAAAAAAGGACGGCTGCTTCTGACTGAAGCAGCCGTCCTTCACTTTACGACAGATTTCTATTTCCGGCACGCCGGCAGTTAGTTGACGATCACATTCTCCGTATCCTTATCGAAAATGTGGATCTTGCTTAAATCCATGGCGAATTTTACAGTGTCGCCGGTTCTCGCGGTGGTCTTGGGGTTCACGCGGGCGGTAAAGTTGGTGTCTTCCACGTCGAAGTATAAGAACACCTCTGCGCCCAGCATCTCATATACGCGGACGGTGGCGGTGATCACGCTGCCCTGCGCCGCTGCGAGGGAGGCCTCGTCGTCATGCAGATCCTCGGGACGGATGCCCAGGGTCACTTCCTTGCCCACATAGCCGCCCTTCTCCAGGGCCTCGCCCTTCTCCTTCGGAAGCGTGATGGTGTTGCCGCCGAAGCTCAGTGTGATATCGTTTCCGGATTTGGCCACTGCCGCGTCGATCAGGTTCATCTGCGGAGCGCCGATGAAGCCTGCAACGAACTTGTTGGCCGGCTTGTCATAGAGGTTCTGCGGGGAATCCACCTGCTGCACCACGCCGTCCTTCATGACGACAATGCGGGTTCCCAGCGTCATGGCCTCGGTCTGGTCATGGGTCACGTAGATGATCGTGGTGCCCAGTCTCTGGTGAAGCTTGGAGATCTCAATACGCATCTGGCCTCTCAGCTTCGCGTCCAGGTTGGACAGCGGCTCATCCATCAGGAACACCTTCGGCTGACGCACGATGGCACGGCCCATGGCCACACGCTGTCTCTGTCCGCCGGAGAGCGCCTTCGGCTTTCTGTCCAGCAGATGGGACAGGTCGAGGATTCTGGCGGCCTCCTGCACCAGGCGGTCGATCTCATCCTTCGGGACCTTTCTGAGCTTCAGTCCAAATGCCATGTTGTCATACACGGTCATGTGGGGATACAGCGCGTAGTTCTGGAAAACCATCGCGATGTCCCTGTCCTTGGGCTCCACATCGTTCATCAGCTTGTCGTCGATGTAGAGCTCGCCGGAGCTGATGTCCTCCAGGCCCGCGATCATGCGCAGGGTCGTGGACTTACCGCAGCCGGACGGTCCAACGAAAATGATGAACTCTTTATCTTCAATCTCAAGGTTAAAATCCTTTACAGCTGCAAATCCGTTGGGATATGTCTTGGTCACATTCTTAAGCGATAAACTTGCCATATTTGTTCCTCCTGGTATTCTGGGCCGGCGGCCTGTATACGCTCCGCCTGTCTCTTAACTGCCTTTATCATACATGAGGCCCCTGCAAATAGCCATGGATTCATTTTACCAAAATCCGCTGTTTATTTTGTTCACTTTGTATACGCAAATCAAAAAATGCCCGATATGTCAAAATAATTTTGAAATCCACCCGGATTTCCTGTCCATTTTGTCTGAATTATTTTTGCTTCGAAAAAACTTTGTTAAGTTTTCACAAGAAAAGCCCCGGATTTTTCACATCCAGGGCTTAAAAATTCTATTTAACAGCAATGGCTTCCATTTCCATCAGCACATCCTTCGGGAGACGGGCCACCTCCACGCAGGAGCGCGCCGGGCAGTCGCCCTCGAAATATCCGCTGTAGATCTCGTTGATTTTTCCAAAATCGTCCATGTTCTTGATGAAAACCGTGGTCTTCACGACGTTTGCCATGCCGGTTCCCGCCGCCTCCAGAAGGTTCTTCACGTTCTCCATCACCTGCTTCGCCTGGGCCTCGATGCCCTCGGGAATCTCCCCGGTCGCCGGATTCACGGGAATCTGGCCGGAAGTGTAAACCATTCCGTTCACCTCCACCGCCTGGGAATAGGGGCCGATGGCCGCCGGTGCATTGTTTGTACTGATAATCGTCTTCATTTGATGTATCCTCCTTATTTGCGTTTAATATATTTCTCTGTAATCTCAACCGCCCCGGCCTTTAAAAGATGGCCCAGGGCGCGCTTGAACGCGTTCTTGCTCATGTTAAATTCGCGCTTGATGATCTCCGGGCTCACCTTCTCTCCGAAGGGCAGAACGCCGTCATACTCGTCGATAACCGTGAGAATGGTCTGGGCGTCGATGTCCATCTGGTTCTCCCTGCGCTCGCGAAGGCTTAAATCCAGCTTTCCGTCCTCGTGCACGCGTGCCACACGGGCCTCCACCACGTCGCCTAAGCGCACGTCGCCGAACAGCTCCCTGGTGGGGATGAGTCCCATATACTGGTTGTCAACGGCCACAAACAGGCCCCAGTTATCGCTCTTTTCATAGACGCGACCGGTGACCCGGTCGTCCTTTTGGTAGGGGGAGTCCGCGGTCAGATACGGGTAAATCTTCATGGTGGCCGCCAGTCTGGCGCTCCGGTCCGTGTAGAGCGCCGCCAGGCACCGGTCGCCGGCCTTCACCCGGTAGGTCTGCTCCTTGTATGGAAGGAGGACATCACGCTCCAGCCCGATGTCTAAAAATGCCCCGATCTTCGTCACCTCGCGGACCTCCAGCTCCGCCATCTGGCCCACTTCCAGCTTCGGAGCCGTCCGGGTGGCGATGAGCCTGTCCTCGGAATCCCTGTAAATAAACACGTCCAGCATGTTCCCGATCTTCGTTCCCTCCGGAACCTGGCGCTTCGGCAGCAGCACGGAAACCTTTTCATTTCCAGGCTCGCCCAGGTACACGCCCACATCCTTGATCCGCAGCACCCGCAGGGCCTGCGTCTTTCCCAGTTCTATCATCGATCTATTCCTCTCCGCCAAACCACAGGTTTGCAAATATTTTTCCGTCCGCGCCGCGCAGGGAGACCACATACCCTTCCGGGATTTTCCCCACCGCCGGGCAGATCATATCGTTTAATACCGCCGCAGTTTTGTACTCCACACGGAGCTCTCCGATCTTAAAGCGCTCCGGCAGGCACTCTCTCGCCAGCTCCACGTACTGCGCGTTGTTCACGTGGAGGTTTGTGTCCAGGTGATGCCGCTCCACCCGGATGGGCGTCCCCTCGGCAAACGCCTCCGGCAGCGCGATCTTTCCCGGCACGCCGCTCATCTCAAGCCGGGCGCCGTCCGCGCCGTAGCCCCGGATATCGTCCTCCGTCACCCTGGCCGGGCGGTGATTCTTCGTGTCGTAGAAAAACCAGCAGGAGTCGGCCCGCACCAGATATTCGCCCGTCGTGTCCTGGATCGTAAAATTGCGGTAGCCGTAAATTCCCTTGAAGCCGTAGGGCCAGGTGCCGATGACGATCTCCTCCCCCAGCACGGGAAAACGGTCCACCACGATCTGCCAGGAGTGGAGCCACCAGGCCCGGTCCCGGGCGTTCAGATACCCGATCCCCAGCCCCACGTCCTCAGAGTGAAACGTGGAACAGTCCTGGAGATAGTTCATAATCCCCGTGATGGACAGGCGGCCGGATGCATCGGTCTCGCTGTAGCGCACTCTGCTGGTAAATGTATACATGAAGAAGCCTTCTTTCTCAGTCTGATATCAGATCATATCAGAGCAAGTATAGCACAGCCGGGCTCCGGGCGCAACCGGAGACAAGCGCAAAAAAACCGATAACTTCCGCGAGATGCAGAATTATCGGTTTTTTAAGCTGGGCTACAAGGATTCGAACCTTGAAATGACGGAGTCAGAGTCCGTTGCCTTACCATTTGGCGATAGCCCAATGTCACAACACGATGTATTATACAACAGGGTATGGATTTGGTCAATACTTTTTTTCAAATTTTTGAAATTTTTTTAAATTCTCCCAAAACCGGGGTTTTCCCCGCACCAGAAGCCCCGGCTCAGAGGTCGGAGTTTCCGGCGCCGTCCGGTGTCTCACCGGCCGGCGCATCTGTTTCATTCCCTCTGGCGGCGGGCTCGCTGGCAGGCTCACCGCCGCTGTCACCTCCATCCGCGCCGCCGTCCTCCCGGCCGCTGCCCGTCTCCTGGCTGCTCTCTGCGCCGCTCTCGCCGCTGCCGTTTTCATCGCTCCCGGTACCGGCCGCCGGACTGGATTCCTGGCTGCTCTCCCCTGCGGAGCCGGCGGATTCTTCGGAAGGCGCAGTCTCTCCTGTCTCCGCCTCCGTACTCTCCGCGGTACTCTCTTCCCCGGCGTCCGGGGAAATGTACGGCGTATCGAAATATCCCTTCACGGTGCCGAAACTGCCGCCGTTTCTCAGCGCAACGCCGCCGATGACGAACGTGCACTCCTCGTCCCCCGGCAGTCCGCTCACCCGGACCGAACAGGAGGTGGAACCCGTGTCCAGGATGCGGGCCGAGTAACTGTCGCCGTTTCCATCGTAGACCGAGATCGTGGCATTCTTCCACTTCACCCTGGATTTAAACACGATATCCAGCACGCCGTCGTCGTAGTCCACATAGTCGATCTTGATGCCAAGCTCGGCGGAGCTCTGGGTCTCCTCCTCGGAAGAGCTGGGCTCCGTCACCGTGGGGAGCACCGGAACCGATGCGTTTCCGGAGCCGGAAGCGCCCGCGCCGCCGGATCCCTGGCCGTTTCCGCCGGTGCTGTCCCCGCCGGCTCCATCCGCACCATCCGCGCCGTCCGCGTGTTCCAGACCGTCGCCCGCGCTCTCACCCGCGTCTTCTGCCTCTCCGGTTCCGCTCCCCGGCTCGCCCGCGGACGTGCCGGGCCGGGTCTGCGGTTCGCTCTCCCTGGCAGGCAGCGTCACATCCACCGCAGGCTCCACATCCTCACCCAGGTCGTAGGCGCTCTCGGTGATCTCCCTCGCGATCTCCTCCATGGTCATGACCGCAAATTTCTCCATGTCCGCCTCCGACAGCGCCTCGTTCTGGTCAATGAGCTCCTGCAGGAAGTAGGCCTTTCCATAGGAAATACCGTACTGATCCGCCAGCTGCTGCACCTCGTCGGTGGTCACGGCCCGCTGGTTGTAGACCACAGCCTCCACCTGGTTCTCCTGGAGGGAGGTCTCAATGTCCACCACCACCATGGCGCGGATGTCTGCGGCCTTCTCCGCGTCGTCGTTGGCCACCGTCACCAGAATGGCATTGTCCATGTCGTCTAAATATCCCTTCTGAACCATGGAGCCGATGACGGCGTTCAGCGCCACGTTGAGATCCACATTCTCAAGCTCCATATCGTCCAGAATGTTCTCGGCATCTGCATTCAGCGCCTCCGCCTCCAGCACCCGGTTCCTCCGGTTCACGGAAAGCTCGATGCTGGGGTTCACGTCGATGCCGATGACGGAATCCACCCGGTTCGCGCTGTATACGTGGGCCCCGCCGGCCAGCGCGAGCACCACAAAGCACGCCGCCGCGGCCGTGGATGCCGTTCTGCCCCACCGCCTTATGGCGGCGATCTTCCGCTCCGGCTCTGCCGCCTCCTGCGGCGCATCTAAATTGATCTTATTAAAAACGTCCGGCACGAGAGAATCTACGGCGGACCGCAAATGGTACTCGATGTCGGTCTGATTCAGCTGGTCGATCCGTTTCACCTGTATCCGCCCTCCTCTCTCAAATGGGCCTGCAGCTTCTTCATGGCACGGTTGTACTTGGAAAGCACCGTGGCCAGAGGCATCTGCAGGCTGGACGCAATTTCCCTGTGTTTCAAACCGGCGGCCGTGTGCAGAAGCACAATCTGCCGCTCGTCTTCCTTCAAAATACGAAGCGCCGCGTGCAGTACCACCTTGTCCGCGGCGTCCTCGATCTGGGCACAAAATTCCCCCAGCTCCCTGTCAGAAAGTTCATCCAGACCCAGCTCCGACTCCCGCCTCTGGTCGCGGAATCTCATGTAGCAGAGATTCCTGGCAATGGTAAACATCCACGCCAGGGGTTTCCCCTGCGCCCGATAACCGGCGGCGGAGGTCCACACCTTCAGATAGGTCTCTTGCATCAGCTCCTCCGCGTCCTGCGGACTGCGGGCGATGGACAGAAGATAGCTGTAAATGGTCTTATCCGTATTCTGATAGAGCTGTCCAAAGGCTTCCTTGTCGCCCGCGGACACCAGCTCCATCAGCATCTCGTCGCTCATATGGCCGTAGTCTTTTGATTGCTCAAAGGTCATCGTGTTCCCTTTCTGATAGTTTAATGCATTTATTTCCCATCTTATTGCATGGTTTTTCTAAAATCTTTAAAAATACCGGACGCAGACCAGGGCGAGTCCCTCGGGAGGCATGGTTTTTCCTGCCTTTTCCCGATTCCCCGTTTCCAGGATTTCCCTCACGGATTCCGGCGTGCGAAAGCCCAGGCCCACCTCTAAGAGCGTTCCCGTAAGAATGCGGATCATGTTGTAGAGAAACCCGTCGCCGGTGTACTCGATGGCGAGCACCGTGCCGTTTTCCTCAAACGTGATGCTCTCGATGGTGCGGATCGTGGATTTCTTAAATTTCTTCAAGGAAGAAAATCCCTTAAAGTCGTGGGTTCCCTCGAGAAATCCAGCGGCCTCCCTCATGCGCGCCAGATCAGGACGCTGTCCGGGAGCCAGGGAAAAGCACTTCCCCAGCGCGCACACGTACCGGCGTGAGAATACGTCCCGCTTCTCCCCCGTCTCCAGCAGGTAGCGGTAGGTCTTGGACCTCGCGTTCAGACGGCTGTGAAACCTCTCCGTCGCCTGTTCGGCCTCCAGCACGCGGATGTCGTCGGGGAGATATCGGTTCAAGTAGCTTCGCACCTGCTCCACCTTCCAGTTTTCCCCGTCCGGCAGATGAAAATTCGCCGTCTGCCCCAGCGCATGTACCCCGCGGTCGGTCCGGCCGGAGCCGTGCACCTCCACGGGGTATCCACACATTTTTTCAAGCACCGCCTCCAGACGGCCCTGAATGGTATTTTCCGTATTGCCCTGCTTCTGCCAGCCGTCGAACCGGCTGCCATCGTACTGCAGAATAATTTTCACGTTCATCGCCGGCCATTCCTCCTTCGTCTCCCAGATTTCCCCGGCAGAGCGGCCCTCACGGCCGCATACAGCGCCACACCGCAGGCCGCCCCCGCCATGTCCAGCCAGATATCTGTCACCTGGCTGGAACGTCCGGCGGAAAAAAGCTGTATGGTCTCATCCACAAACGGCACGGCCAGGCAGGCGAAAGCCGTAAAAAGCTCCCGCTCATACCCGGCAAAGCGCCCGCCCTCCAGACTTTTCTGAAGGATCAGGCCCATGCCCAGATATTCGAGAAAATGGGCGCTCTTGCGCACCAGATATTCGCTCACCGGCAGATGGAGCCGAAGGAGCAGCTCTGTGATTCTCCCGCTCTCCTCCGACGAGAGATCGGCGGGCATCGCGGAGTGAATGAAAATCACCGCGATGTAGGCCGCCAGCAAAATCTTCCATTTCTTCATCCGGAAATCACCTTTCGGCTTACTTTATATATCGCTCCGCGATGGCCTTCATCTCGTCCATGTGAGCGCCGGCCCACTGCGCGTAGGTGCTTCCCGCCCCGCTCACCGCGCGGCCCAGGTCCGCGATAAACGCCGGGATATCCTCCTCCAGCATCACGCCCCAGTTCTCACCGAAGCGCTCGCTTCCCTGCTCGTCGCAGCCATTTACATGGAGCGTGAACGCCGGCTTCGCCTGCCCCTCCACCACCTTCACGCCGCCGTGGAATCCGATGTCGCCGATCTGATGGGTGCCGCAGGAGGAGGGGCAGCCGGAAATGTGGATCTTCGGCAGAACGCCGTCTGCGAAGCCATTTTCCTGCTCCGTCTCCACCAGTTTTTTAAGAAGCGCCTGGGAGTCCCGCACGCCCACCTGGCAGATGGATGCGCCGATGCAGGCCACCGATGTCTGGAACAGGGTCTTTGCGCTGTCCTCTGTGGCCGCCAGTACCTTCTTCGCCTCGTCTCCGGTCAGATGCACGATGTAGACGCCCTCGTCCGGGGAGAGACGCAGCTCCACGTCCTCCATGTCCTTGATGGTCTCGTAGATCTCGCGGATCTTTGTCACCCCGGGAACACCGCCGATGGGGTGATAACTGACCGTGTAGAGGCCGTCGTACTTCTCCTCCATGATCCTGGGGCCGGACGCTGTGCTTCCATCGCCCTTCTTTGTGAGCTCCGCAGCCGGGATCCTGATGTCGAGACCTCCTTTTTTAAGAACTTCCTCCAGCTTTTCATTGTAGGCCTTTACGTAGCCCTCCTCGCCCAGGGTCTCCTGCATGTAGCGGGTTCTGGCCTTGCCGCGGTTCTCGTAGTTTCCGTAGGTCACGAAGGTCTCCACCATGGCCTGGATGTAGTAGAGAATCTTCTCCGGCGCCACGTGCTCGGCCACCTTGAGGCCCATTCTCGGGTTATTTCCCAGGCCGCCGGCGCTGTAGACCGTGAAGGTCCCGTCCGCGGCCGCCGCGAAGCCCAGATCCCTGAACGTGGCGTGGGGCACATTCTCGGGGCAGTTGGAAAAGCCCACCTTCAGCTTTCTGGGAAGCTTTACGGTCCCCACCAGGCCCATCAGATAATCGGCCGCCGCCTGGGCGCAGGGCATCACGTCGAAATACTCGCCCTTCTGCGCGCCGGTCAGCGGAGAACACATGACGTTTCTCGGGAAATCTCCGCCGCCGCCCATGGTGATGATGCCCACGTCCACGGCGGCCTCCATGATCTCACAGACGGAGGCCGCGTTCAGATTGTGAAGCTGTACCGTCTGGCAGGTAGTGAAATGAATCTTGTCCACCTGGTGTTTCTCTATGCTCTCTGCAATAAATTTAAGTTTTTCCTTAGTGATCTGCCCGGCATTCATACGAAGACGCAGCATGCTGGCCTCGCCGCCTCTCTGGGCATAGCTGCCGAAAAAGCCGGAAAAGCCCTTGTAGTCCTTGACGGACACTTCCTTTTTATAAAATTTCTCCGTCATCTCCTTAAATGACGGCAGTTCCCCTCTGTATCTCTCTGCATAGCTTACTGACATCTCCGTGTCCTCCTGATTCTCCCGCCTGCCGGCGGGCATATGATACTGCAATTATATTACAAAGGCCGGAATCTGTAAAGGCTGGGCTCTGTGACCGTCGGCAGGCGGAGGAATATTATAATGGTAAGCGTAAATGAACGAGGTGCTCCATGTCCTCCTATGCCGAAATATGCGTGCTGACGGCGGCGCTCTGCGCGGACGCGCTCGCGGCCAGCTTTATCTACGGCGCGGACCGGGTAAAAATACCGCCCTGTTCCGCCCTTATTATTACTTCCCTCTCCACCCTGTTTTTATTTGTCTCGCTGTGTCTGGGAAACGCGGTCTCGGGGCTTCTTCCGCCGCGGCTTCTTCCGGTTCTCTGCTTTCTCATCCTGTTCGGACTGGGGATTTTCAAGCTGTCTGACAGCGCCGTGAAATCGGCCATTTTAAAAGGCCGGGACAGAAGGAAAAATCTCTGTTTTTCCTTCTCCGGCCTTCACTTTATTCTCACTGTGTACGCGGACCCGGGAGAGGCTGACGCCGACGAAAACTCCGTGCTCTCCCCCGCGGAGGCGCTCTCCGTGGGCGTCGCCATGTCCCTGGACAGCGCCGCCGCGGGACTGGGCGCGGGATTTTCCGATTTTCCCCTGGTTCCCACGCTCCTCGCCGTCTTTCTCGCCGGCGCGGCGGCTGTGCGGCTGGGCTGCGCCCTGGGCACGATCCTCTCCCGGCGCGTGAAGCTGGAGCTTTCGTGGGTCAGCGGGGTGATGCTGATTGTGCTGGCGGTGGGGAAATTGCTGTAGTATTATCCCCGCCGCGGCCGCATGAGACAGATCACCTCATGTGCGAACAGCGGCGCAGCCGCCAGGAGAAGAAGCCGCCCCCACTCTCCGGCACTTAAGCGTACCGTCTGGAACGCATGGACAAGAAACGGGATCTCGGTCACGGCTGCCTGTAATGCGACGCCGGCGAAAAAGGCGGCGATCATCAGCTTATTGGAGAGATGGTCCATGGCAAACACGGACTTTCGCATGTTCCGCATCCCCACCGCGTGAAAGAGCTGGGACAGGCCGAGCACCGTGAAGGCGTAGGTCTGGGCCCGGGAAAGAATCATGGGATTTCCAAGGCTCTCCGTCAGCGCGGCCCAGGTCGCCTCCCGGCCGCTCTCCGAAAGGGCCGCAAATGGCGCCATGAGAAAGGCCGCCAGGCTGACACCGCCAATCAGCAGGCCGTAGAACACCGTGCATCTGAGGCCGCCGTGGGCAAACAGGCTCTCCTTCTCGTCCCGGGGCGGGCGGGACATCAGATCGTCCATATCATTTTCGTCCACCCCCAGCGCCAGCGCGGGGAGGGAATCGGTGATCAGATTGATCCACAGAATATGGCTGGCCTTCAAGGGCGCGGCGATATCGCAGGCGATGGCCGCGAACATGGTCATAATCTCTCCGAAGTTGGAGGAGAGCAGAAACAGCACGGATTTTTTTATGTTCTCGTAGATGCCCCGCCCCTCCTCGATGGCCTTCTCGATGGTGGCAAAATTATCGTCGGCCAGGATAATGTCCGACGCCTGCTTCGCCACGTCTGTGCCGCCCAGCCCCATGGCCACGCCGATGTCAGCGGCCTTTAAGGAGGGCGCGTCGTTGACGCCGTCGCCGGTCATGGCCACGATATTTCCCAGGGATTTGAAGGCCTGGACGATGCGCACCTTGTGATCGGGGCTCACCCGGGCAAACACGGTGATGCCGGGAATGCGCCTCTTAAACGCCTCGTCGTCCATGCCGTCGATCTGGGCCCCGGTCATGCACTGGGAGGGATCTTTGGCAATTCCCAGCTCCCTCGCCACGGCAAGAGCCGTGTTCGCGTGATCGCCGGTGATCATCACGGTCTTCACCGAGGCGTCCTTAAATTTCTCCACCGCCTGGCGGGCCTCCTCGCGGACGGGATCGGCCATGCCCGCCAGGCCGATGAAGGTCAGCTGCTTTTCCGTCGGGCCGCTCACGTCCCTCGCCATGGCGGCGGCCAGCGTCCGCAGGGCCTCCCCGGACATGCGCTCCACGGCGTTTAATATTTCCCGGCGCTCACGGTTCCCCATGGGCACCTCTTTTCCCTTCTTAAGTACGTAAACACAGCGTTTCAGCACCTCGTCGGGCGCGCCCTTGGTGTAGGAGACGGGGCCGTCCGGCGTCCGGTGATAAGTGGTCATCATCTTCCGGGCGGAATCAAAGCCCAGCTCGCCGGCGCGGGGGTGGTTTTTCTCAAGTTTCCCTCGGTCGAAGCCATTTTCCAGACAGAGATCTAAAAGGGCCAGCTCCGTCGGATCCCCGAGACGGTGATTTCCCGAAATCTCGCCGTCATTGCAGAGCGCCAGGCACTCAAAAAATGCCCTTCTGTCCTCGTTTCCGGCGGGCTGGTTTTTCAGTTTTCCGGCGGTAATGTCCTCCATCCCCAGATAGCAGCGGACGACCTTCATGCGGTTCTGGGTCAGGGTCCCGGTTTTGTCGGAGCAGACGATATTGACGGCTCCCAGCGTCTCCACCGACGGCAGGCGGCGCACGATGGTGTGCACCTTCACCATGCGGGTGACGCTCAGAGCCAGGACAATGGTCACCACGGCAGGCAGCCCCTCGGGCACGGCGGCCACAGCCAGGGAAATGGCGGTGATGAGCATTTCCGGCAGGTTACGCCCCTGGCAGACCGCGAGGACGAACAGGGCGGCGCACAGAAGGATGGCCAGGATGCTTAAGAGCTTTCCCAGGTCAGCCAGGCGGCGCTGGAGCGGCGTGTCCTCCTCGGGGACGCCCCCCAGCATTCCGGCGATTTTTCCGATCTCCGTGTCCATGCCGGTGGCAATGACCACGCCCCGGCCGCGGCCGCTCACCACATTGGTGGACATGAAGGCCATGTGCTTTCTGTCGCCCAGGGAGGTGCGATCTCCGGCGGAGAAGGTGTGATCCTTCTCCACAGGAACGGATTCACCGGTTAAAGAGGACTCTTCGATCTTCAGCCCTGCGCTCCAGGTGAGGCGCAGGTCGGCGGGAACCTGCCGGCCCGCATCCAGAATCACCAGATCGCCGGGTACCAGGCCGGCGGCATCGATTTCTCTCTGCTCTCCGCCGCGGACGACGACGGCGCGCAGCCGGGTCATCTGCTTCAGGGATTCCACGGCCTTCTCCGCCTTCCCCTCCTGGATCACGCCGACCACGCCGTTTAACGTCACCACCGCCAGAATCACCGCCGCGTCGCCCCACTCGCCTAACATCACCGAGATCACGGCGGCGGCCAGCAGGACGAAAATCAACGAGTCGCAGAGCTGGTCGGCGAAGCGCCTCGCCATCGACCGCTGCGGCGGCTCCTCCAGCTCATTCCTTCCGTATGTATGCAGACGCGCTTCGGCCTCCGCCTGGGTGAGACCTTCGCCATGCGAAATCTCTGGGTTATGGCTGTCCCTCATTTTGCCCGCTCCTTTCCCTTTTATGATGGTTCTGGTTTAAGGGTATGTGGGGGAGGGCGGGAATATGACCCCAGCCTGCTATTAACCACAATGAAATAAAAAGGATTGCTTTTGCAACGCATAATATATATAATAGACGTATAATAAATTGCAGAAAGGAGTTATTTTATGGCAAACACAACAAATTTCAGTGTGCGCATGGACAGCGATCTGAAAAAGAAATGCGAAGCGCTGTACGGAGAACTGGGAATGAATCTCACGACAGCAATCAATGTGTTTCTGCGCCAGTCTCTCCGGGTCGGCGGCTTTCCATTTGAAGTCCGTCTGGATCATCCCAACCGGGAAACCATCGCCGCCATGCACGAAGCTGAACAGCTCGCCCATGATCCCAGTGTGAAGCGTTATGACGACGTGGAGGAAGCCCTCCGGGAGTTAAAACGATGAACCGCGCGATCATATGGACCACGCGGTTCAAAAAAGATTATAAGCGTATGCTTAAGAGACATATGGACATCAATCTCTTAGACGATGTCATCCGCGCTCTGTCACGCGGTGAGGTTCTGCCCGAAAAAAACAAAGATCACGACCTCACCGGTGACTGGGCCGGATACCGGGAATGCCATATTCTCCCCGATTGGCTTCTCATCTACCACATCGAAGACGACATTCTAGTGCTGACTTTGACCCGAACGGGCTCTCACAGCGATCTGTTTGGAAAATAATCTGAATTTCTTATCCAAACCTTCAATCCAACGCATCCTCCCTCAGCATCTCAGCCAGAGACATCCGGCAGACATTCCTGCACCCAACAGAATATGCAGCCGCCACCGCCGCAAAGACCGTCGCCGCAAATGCCGCAATCGGAAGCACAGGGGCATTTTTCAAAAATATCATCGGATCCAGCCAGGAGATCCTAAGGAATATACCGGTACATATCACGATCAGAGGAAACGTGAAAGCCATCGGTTTCCCGGCCAGACAGAACGCCTCCGCGGCAAACATTTTCTTTATCTGCCCCGGCGTCATGCCGACGGACAGCAGACAGGCGATCTCCCGCCGCCGGTTTCGCACAAAGGCCAATGTGTTGGAGAACACACCGCTGATCCCGATCAGGGCGAGGAACGCACAGAAGCCGCCGAGTATGGTCATCAGCCCGTCGTTTGCACGGTCGCTGGCTATTTTTTCGGCGATGCGGTTTTCACTCTCCATCTGTCCAGACAGGCCGTCGAGAGCAGACACGGCTGCAGCCTCCGTCCTTTCCAGTTCTTCCAGTGTGCGGCGGTCTGCGGCGAGAAGCTGTATGTGCACATTCGCGTTCTGGCCTGCGCCTGCGCCTGTGTCTGTCCCTGCGTCCATATCCGCATTCGCCGCCGCACCAGTTCCTATCTGCAGACAGATCTCCTTCCAGAGAGACACCGGCATAATATGCACCAGCTCGCTGTAGTCCACATTGTGATGACGTTCCCTGACCGCTGGAAATTCGTCCGTATAAAAAGCCACCGGAATCTCATAAAAATCTCCGCCCGTCCCCTCCAGCGCCAGCGCCGCCGTCTGCGCGCGGCCGTCGAGATAGGGCAGATAATTTTCTTTCCTGTAGTTGGGGTCGGAATCATCCCGGAACAAGTTAAGAACCGCCGCCCCGTTAAGCTGCTCTGGCACCCCCGCCTGCCTGCAGAAATCCAGAAAGCTGGCATCGTCGAGAATCAGCACCGGGGCGCTCACGAGACACGCCTCATCTGCCGGAAATGCGCCGTCCGTCCCCTCCTTCTTAGCACCCGCACGCTCCTGCCGGATGGCTCCCAGTCCTCCGGCTGCCGCCATCGGTGCGCTTAATTCCTGCTCCGTGACCATCCGTTTCGCCGCTGCCTTCTGATAGACTGTCACGCGCTCTACGCCGTCCAGAGCCCGGAGTCTCCCTGCCGCCGCGTCAAAGGTCCCTGCCAGCTCCATCCCGTCCTGCGGTGCCTTTGCCGTCACCATCACATCCCACACACCCTGGAACCGGTCGAAATAGCTGACCTGCGTGCTCGTCCTGGACACGGCGAAAAAACACTGGAAGAATCCGAACGCCAAAAACGAGAGCCCCAGCGACACCGCGGCAGTCCGAAGCGCTCTCTTCTGCGCCTGGAGCGCCCGCCCGGCCAGCTCGCCCTCAAAGCCGGACAGGGCCCTCAGAATACGAAATGTCCCTGTCTTTTTCAGCCGGTTTTTCTGCCAGCCCCCGTCTGCATTTTTAATGGCCTCCAGCGGCGTGACTTTCCCCAGCCTCCTCGCCGGGAGCCAGACGGAGATCCACACGGTGGCCGCCGAGACAGCCGCCGTCGCCAGAAACACCGCCGGATGATACCCGAACACCGCCTCCCGGCGTCCCTCCACGATGCCGCCCAGGTACACATTGGTCCACCAGACCACGCCCATGCCGGCCACAATCCCCAGCAGGTCTCCAAAAAGCAGGGGAAGCGCGCACAGGGAAACCGCCTCGCGCCTCAGCCCTTTCCTGATCTGCGCCGGCGTCGCCCCGATACTGGAGAGGATCCCCAGAAGGCGCACCTTCTCGCCCATGAATGCAGCAAACGCATTGTGAATAATCAGCACCAGCGAGACCCCCGCTGCCAGCACCACCAGAGCGGCGATTCCCAGCGCCATGACCGCATCCGGGTCCTGGCCGGCCTCCGCCAGGCTGATCCGGTCATACTTCCACGCATTGTATATGAGACTGCAGAGAAGCGACAGCAGAAACGCGGAAATACACACGGCCATCTTCACGATTCCCGCGCGACCTCCGCCCATGCCGGCGCTGATTCCAAATGTTTTCTTCCTGTTTTCCATCTCTCACGCCTCCCGGCTGCGCCCTGTATCGCCGATGATGCGGCCGTCCTCCATGGTGACCAGGCGCTGCGCCCCGGCGCCGATGCTCCCGTCGTGGGTGACCATGAAAATGGTCTGGCCGAAGGTGCGGTTCGACCTCTTAAGAAGCTCCACGATCTCCTGCGAATTTTTCCGGTCCAGATTTCCCGTCGGCTCGTCGGCCAGCAGAATCGCCGGACGGCAGATCATGGCCCGCGCGATGGCCGCCCGCTGCTGCTGACCGCCCGAGAGTTCACTGGGAAATGCACTCTGCCGGTCCTCAAGTCCCAGAAGCGACACAAGCTCCCCATAATACGCCTCGTCCGCCTTCCTGCCGTCCAGAAGCAGCGGCAGCAGAATATTTTCCCGCACGGTGAGCGTAGGAATCAGATTGAAAAACTGGTAGATAATGCCCACGGTCCTGCGCCGGAAGACGGCGGCCCGGGTGGGATTCAGGGCGGCCACATCTTCCCCGCCGACCATGAGCGTCCCCGCCGTGGGGCGGTCCACACTGCCTAAAATATGCAGCAGCGTGGATTTTCCCGAGCCGGACGCCCCCATGACGGTGACAAACTCGCCCGGCTCCACGGAGAGATCGACGCCGTCGAGCGCTGCGATCCGGGTTTCCCCCGAGCCGTATATCTTCGTTACGTTCTCACATGTTATGACTGCCATACGCGGCCCCCTTTTCTGAATGACTGTTTCTTTCATTATAGCTGCTGGGGAGGACATTTTAAATTACAAATATCTTACGTTTTATGGAAAGGGAGCCGGTGTCCCGGAAGATGATAAATCTGCCAGAGCACCGGCTCCAATAGAACATTTATTTTCTTAAATCAAATCTCCTGCCCCTTCGTCGCAATCACATGAACCACAAAGGGAACAAACAGCGTGATCATGGCCGCATAGCCCAGGTACGCGTAGCCCTTACTCACCACCGCCATCAGGCCGAACTGGGCGATGGCGAAGGCCAGGAAGGTGAAGATCAGAGTGAAGACGGCGTTGCGCGCTAAATGCCCCTGGGCCTTCTCCTTCTCCGATTTGCCCCTCTCCAGCGCGTTCACGCACCGGGTCACGATGCCGGAAATCATATTTACCGCCGTGGAGATCGCTCCCAGGATGATCAGCAGGGAGATAATGGGAGTCAGGATACCTGCGCCCACCCCGTTCTGCACCAGAATCAGCATGGGAACGGAGGCCGTGGCCAGCTCCGCCACATAGGCCACCGCCAGCAGTCCCACAATGGACAGCTCCATGGCAAGGAAATTGCACAGGAACATGCCGATGGCCGCCCGGTTAATCTGCTTCACATCCGTCACCGACTCCATGTGCTGATACATCACAGACACGGAGGCCAGCTGGAAGAAGAAATATAAAACCGCAGACCACAGAGCCGGGCCGAAGGCGCCGCTCTGGGAGGAGAGCACCGTCATCTCCCCGGAGCTCATGCGGGAGATGGAGGCGGAAATGCTGTCCCACTGGGCGATGATATTGGGAACCAGCACCAGCACCAGGCCAATGATAATCAGCACGCTGAGCGTGGAGGCGCATTTGCGCACCACGCCGGTTCCGTACAGAGCCACGAGGAAAATAAAGGCCGCAACGATCACCGTGCACAGCCAGTAGGGAATGTCAAACAGAGACGCCAGCGTGGAGCCGCCGGTGGCGAAGGCCGCCGCCGATGCGGTTCCAATCATGATCAGATAGCAGATCTCGTACAGGTTGGACATCACAGGCTTTGTCTTCCCGTATAAGCTGTCGGAAAAACTGCGGTAATCGTAAGTTTTGTGCTTGTAGGCATAGCGCATCCCGTACCAGAAAAATAAAGCGTACAGCCCCTGGGTCAGAGCCGGAAGGATCAGACACCAGATGCCGTAGTTGATAAAATACTGGTAAATCTGGGCGCCGGAGGCGAAACCGCCGCCAAACTGGGTTGTGAAGGCCACGAACGCAAGGCCCATGGCCAGGGGCATTTTGTTCTTGTCTACAAGAAGCGAATTTGATTTGCTCATATTATTTCCCTCAATTCTCTCTAAATTCAATTACTTTTCCAGGATTTAAGATCAGCCTGTCATCGAAGGCCAGCTTGATGGCCTTATACAGCTGGATCATTCTGGGGCCCACGAACTCCTCCAGAAATTCCAGCCGCCCGTTTCCGATGCCATGCTCGCCCGAGAGCTGGCCGCCCAGCTCCTTCGCCAGCGCATACAGCTCCTTTAAACTGGCGTGGGTGGCGCTCTTCCACTCCTCGTCGCTCATGGACGCATCCCGGAGCATCTCCGTGTGGATATTGCCGTCGCCGCAGTGGCCGCAGGGCTCCACGCGGATCCCATGGGAGAGGGCGATGCGCTTGGCGGCCTTTACATAGCCCGCGATCTGGGACCGGGGTACCACCACGTCGCATTCCTCCTGGGACACAGAGTCGGCCTTCATCCCCTCCAGAATGCCGCCCCGCACCTCCCAGACCGTCCCCGCCCGCTCAGGGGTATCGGCGATAAAACAGTCATTGGCTCCGTTCGCCAGAGCCGCCTGGGCGGCTGCCTCTACTGCGCTGTCCAGCTCCTGCCTGCTGGAGGCGTCGTACATGACGATCAGTACCGCCTCTCCCTCCTTTACCGGGAACATTTTGTTTAAATTCCGCTCCACAATGTCGATCAGCTCCCGCTCCAGGAACTCGATGGCCGTGGGAATGAAGGGCAGCTCCAGCACCTTCGGCACCATATCCGCGCACTCTTCCAGACTGGCAAAGGGCATTACCAGCGTGCAGGAACAGGTGGGCGCCGGCAGCAGCTTCAGCGTCACCTCCGTGAGAACACAGAGCGTTCCCTCCGAGCCGATCACCAGATCCTTGATATCGTAACCGGTGGTGTTCTTCACCACGTTGGAGGAGAAATTCATAATCGATCCGTCCGGCAGCACCGCCTCCATGCAACGCACAAAGTCCCTGGTAAGGCCGTAGCGCACGGCCTTCATCCCGCCGGCGTTGGTGATCACGTTTCCTCCGATGGAGGCCGTCTTCTCTCCCGGATCCACTGGGTAGAACAGTCCCTCCGCCGCGGCCGCCGCCTGCACATCCAGGAGCAGCGCCCCGGGCTGGACCGTGATGGTCTGATTTTTATGGTCCACCGGGAAAATGCGGTTCATGCGCATGATCGACAGCATAATGCCGCCGTATTTGCAGGTGGCTCCTCCTGCCAGGCCGGTTCCCGCGCCCCGGCACACCACCGGAATATTTTTTTCGTAGGCGTAGGCCATGATTTTGGAGATCTCTTCCTTATCCAGAACCTCCACGTACAGCTCCGGAGGGTATACGCCGTACTCCGGCATCTCGTCCCGGTGGTACTCCTCCCCGATCTCTTCTCCCACCCACACCCGGTCATCGGCGGTCACCGAGCGGATGTAGGCAAAATCGTCCTCGTCCATTTTTTTATATGGGTATGCCATCGTTTCAGTCCTCCTTCCGGTCCCGCAGCAGTTTCGCAAGCTGGGGAACCACCTGATACAGATCGTCCGTCAGACAGTAGTGGGCGATCTTGAAAATCTGGGCCTCCGGGTTCTGATTGATGGCCACAATACACTCTGCCCCGTTCATGCAGGAGGTAAACTGGATGGCCCCCGACACGCCGCAGGTGATGATCAGCTTAGGGCGCACCGTACGGCCCGAGAGACCGATCTGGTGGGCGTTATCCCCATAGCCGTTTTCCACCATGGGACGGGTAAATGCCAGCTGTCCCCCGAGAGCGTCTGCCAACTCCCGGCACAGGGCCACCCCCGTCTCGCTCTGGGCTCCACGCCCGGCCACCACGATGATCTCCTCCTCTTCCAGGCTCTTTTTCTTCTCCAGCACCTGGGAGGACAGAACCTCGATTCTGGACGCGGCCATCTTATCCGTAACGGGACAGATCACCACCTGGCCCTGGGGGTTCTTTACCCGGGCCGCCCGGTCCATTACCCGGTAACGCACCGTGGCAAACTGGGGTCTGGATTTGGCAATGGCGATCTGGGCCATGATATTTCCCCCGAAGGCGGGCCGGATCTGCACCATATCGGTGTTGGGCTTGATGTCCAGGCTGGTGCAGTCGGCGGTCAGTCCCGTGTGGAAGCGGGTGGACAGCCGCGGCGCCAGGGAACGGCCAAGCTCCGTGGCCCCGATCAGCACCGCGCTGGGCCGGACCGCGGCGATGCAGTCCGCCGCCACATCCGTGTAGCAGTCCGCCCGGAAACAGGAAAGCCCCGGATGTTCATAGGCAAATACCTTATGTACGCCGTACTCTAAAAGCTTCCCGGCATTGCGGATGGTTCCCTCTCCGCCGGCTATCATACAGTTTACCTGGAACCCCACCTTCTCCGCCATCTTTCTGGCCTCGCCGATGAGCTCATAGACCACGGGATGAATTTCTCCCCGCTCCTGCTCCGCAAAGATCAGAAAATCTCTCCACTGGCTCTTATCCACCGCCTGGGCCCGCTGCTCAAACCGGATGGCCTTCTCCGGGCACTGGCGCACGCAGAGCCCGCACATGCGGCAGCCGCTGTCCACCTCGATCCCCTGTTTTTCTATCCTCAGGGCGCCAAAGGGACATACGTCCACACACGTTCCGCAGAGCGTACATTTCTCTGCGTCAAATCTCAAAAAATCCATTTTTCCTGCCCCCTCAGATTATTTTCTTTTCCGTCAGTATTTCAAACAGAGACGCAGCCTTCTGCCCGGCATCCCCCTCCAGATACACCTGGCGGTTCACACCGGGCGGGGCGAACATCCGCTCCACCGTGGTGGGGGAACCCACCAGCCCGTAACGGCTCAGATCCTGGTCGGGAAGATCCCCGAAGCCCAGAACCCGGATCTGCCGCCCCTCCGTCTTCTTTTTCAGCCGGTAGGAGGGAAGTCTGGGAACACAGATATCCTTGTCCACCGTGATCAGACAGGGATAGGAAATCCTGGACACCTGGGTCACATCGCCCAGCTTCTGCTTCACGCAGACAGAGTTTTCATCCACCTCCACAATCTCGCTGACCCATGCGGCGTGGGGAATATGCATGTGCTCCGCCATGGCCGGCCCCACCTGGGCCGTGTCCCCGTCCGTGGTCTGCCTGCCGCATATGATTAAATCGGCTCCGCCCAGCACCTGGATCCCCTGGCACAGGGTGTAGGAGGTGCTTAACACGTCCGCCCCGGCAAACTTCCGGTCCGAGAGAATAACCGCCTCGTCCGCTCCCATGGTGTAGGCGTCCCGCATCATGCTCTCCGCCTGCATGGGGCCCATGGTCAGAACCGTCACGCTCCCCCCAACCGTTTCCCGGATCCGCAGCGCCGTCTCCAGGGCAAACAGATCGTACGGGTTTGTGCGGGTGTCGCTGCCAAGACGCTTCATGGCTCCCGTCTCTGGGTCGATGTCCACCTTCGTCCCGGCCGGCACCTGTTTCATACAAACAATGATCTTCATAGCCTTCATTCCTTTGTTATATTTAAGTCTTTATCACTTTGGCGCTTTAAACCAACGAATTTTATTCTACCATTCTTTCGCCAAAATGTCCATGAAAATATTAAATTTTTCTAAATTTTTTCGGTTCTTTTTCGGTTGCCTGTGCATGCCTCCCGTTTCAGACAGAAAAGGACGAACGCGGCAGGCCCCTCGCTTTTACCGGGGCTCTGCCGCGTTCGTCCTGCTTATCTCACCGTCTACATCACGACTTTTCTGAAATTTTTCTTTCCGCGCTTCACCACGATGCCCTCGCCGGAGAGCTGTTCGGCAGTGTAGCTGGCCTTAATATCCTTCACCTGCTCGCCGTCCACGGAGACGCCTCCCTGCTCCACGTTTCTTCTCGCCTCGGAGCGGGATGCGGCCAGGCCGGACTTCTGGAGAATGGACAGAATGTCGATGGCTCCGTCCACCAGGTCGTCAGCGGTCAGCGTCGCGGTGGGCATGTCGGCGACATTTCCCTGGGAGAACAGGGCGCGGGAGCTCTCCTTCGCCTTTGCGGCCTCCTCCTCGCCGTGCACCAGCTTGGTCAGCTCGTAAGCCAGGATCTCCTTCGCCTCGTTGAGCTGGCTGCCCTCCCACTTGTCCATCTCGTCGATCTGCTCAAGCGGCAGGAAGGTGAGCATCCGCAGGCATTTTAAGACGTCCGCGTCGTTCACATTTCTCCAGTACTGGTAGAACTCGAAGGGAGAGGTCTTGTTGGGATCCAGCCATACGGCGCCGGCCTGGGTCTTGCCCATCTTCTTGCCCTCGGAGTTTAAAAGCAGTGTGATGGTCATGGCGTGGGCGTCCTTGCCCAGCTTGCGGCGGATGAGCTCGGTGCCGCCTAACATGTTGCTCCACTGGTCGTCGCCGCCGAACTGCATGTTGCAGCCGTACTTCTGGAACAGCATGTAGAAATCGTAGCTCTGCATGATCATGTAGTTGAACTCCAAAAAGCTTAAGCCCTTCTCCATTCTCTGCTTGTAGCACTCGGCGCGGAGCATGTTGTTGACGGAGAAGCAGGTTCCCACCTCGCGCAGAAGCTCGATGTAGTTGAGCTTCATCAGCCAGTCAGCGTTGTTCACCATCAGCGCCTTGCCCTCGGAAAAGTCGATGAACTTGCTCATCTGCTCCTTGAAGCAGTCGCAGTTATGTTGAATCGTCTCGGGCGTCATCATCTGGCGCAGGTCGGAGCGGCCGGACGGGTCGCCCACCATGCCGGTGCCGCCGCCGATCAGGGCGATGGGACGATTGCCCGCCATCTGTAAGCGCTTCATCAGGCACAGCGCCATGAAATGGCCCACGTGAAGGCTGTCCGCCGTGGGATCGAAGCCGATGTAGAAGGTCGCCTTCCCGTTGTCGATCATGTTTTTGATCTCTTCCTCATTGGTCACCTGCGCGATGAGACCGCGGGCGACTAACTCGTCGTAAATTTTCATTGTCTCTTACCTCTTTCCTCTTATAATGGATTTCTGTTTAAATAAAAAAGTGTGTGCCTGGCGCACACTCGCGCCGGAGCGCGGCTGCGTCAGCAGCCATATTCCTCTGCGCGGAGTGCGCATCCTCGCAGAGCGTTTTATTCAATAGGGAACGCAGTTTCCTATTAAATAAAAAATCCCCGTCCTTCAAAAAGGACGGGGACAAAACTCCCGTGTTACCACCTTTATTCACAGACGGCTCGCACCGCCTGCCTCGGCGGGTATCGGATCAATACCCCGGCGCTGTAACGTGCGCCGCTTCCGTCACAGCCTACTGACCGCCCGGAAAGCGATGTTCGGTGTGAAGTTCGGGGATGTATTCCCAGTCTGCTCCCGTGCGCCTCTCATCGGCCGGCTGCTCTCTGTCCGGGTGTCACAGGCAGGTACTTGTTCCCGTCATTACCTTTCATGGATGAAATTATCATCAGTTTACAGGGTAGATGGTGGTTTGTCAAGACCTTAAATTTTCACGTAACGCTGATTTCGGCTGTTGGGCTTGTCGGGGAGCGTCATGCGGATTATCTTACGTACTATCTTGCGTATTATCTTCCTCAATTATAACTGCATAATAATTAAATCGGCATAAATTTATAGCATACTAAAACCCATTATCCGCGTTCCCGCAGTTTCTTCAATATCGTCATAACATCTGGCTGTGTCGGAGTGAATTTAATGCCTCGTTTCAGCATCCCCATAACTTTTCTTGCTTTCCGCTCAATCTCTCTGGCCGTATGCTCACTGGTCAGCATCAAAGGATTTCCGGCGATTGTGTATGCCCGCTCTATGTATTTTTCCGTTATTGGAAACATATCCTGTATCAAAAATGCGCTTTCCCGGCTGTCATCCAGCTTGACAATATGGAGAATGTCGCAAGATTTTCCTGCTTTTTCCTTTTTCTCCATTATCCGCTTATATTTATCAATACGGCTGGACAACGGTATCATCCAATATATCCCCGTGTTCGTATCCTCAAAGCAGTAATAGTGCGGTCTGTTTTCCGCCTTATTTCCTTTAAGATACGGATCCTGCATATCTTCAAAAAATTTATCTTTGACAATATAAAATCCCGTTTTTCTCATTCGCCTGTCCTCATTATAGAGAAAGTCCTCCGCCTTACGGCGAAGGACCATACTTTCAATCCAACCATTTATATACCGCATATTGGTCAGCGGTAAACGTTCAACCCGACCATTTATATACCACATATCGGTCAGTGGTAAACTTTCTTTGTACCTACATTCTAACAAGCGCGAAGAGAAAAGTCAATAGGGCTTCTTTTCAATCCCGAAACATTCATCCCCCAGCCATCCCCGCCAGCTCACCCAAAACCTCCTTCGCCTTCTCGATCATGCGCTCGCAGTCCTTGTTGCGGTTCCGCTGATCCAGGTAGACGAACCCGGGCGTGGGGCCGGTCTGCATCTTTAAATCGCCCCGGTACTTCTTGATGAGGTCCGGGATGCCGGAGGTGTCCAGCTTCGCCTTCGGGTACATGGCAATCCGGATCTCCTGGCGGTTGATGTCGATCTCCGTCACGTAGCAGCGGTGGGCCATGGCCTTTAACTCGGCCACCCGCAGGAGGTTCTCCACCGGCCGCGGGATATCGCCGAAGCGGTCGATGAGTTCGTCCTGCATATCCATGTACTCGTCCTCGGTCTCGATGCCGGAAATCCGTTTGTAGATATCTAACTTCTGGTACTCGTTCTTTATATAGGACGGCGGGATGTAGGCGTCGATGTCGCAGTCCACCACGGTCTCGAAGTTCTCGTCCTCCTTCGCGGTTCCTTTGAGAACCGACACCGCCTCATTTAGCAGCTTGCAGTAGAGGTCATAGCCCACGGCCTCCATGTGGCCGTGCTGCTCGGCGCCCAGGATGTTTCCCGCGCCGCGGATCTCCAGGTCGCGCATGGCGATCTTGATACCGGAGCCCAGCTCCGTAAATTCACGGATGGCCTGCAGGCGCTTCTCCGCCTCCTCCTTAAGCATCTTGTCGCGCTTATACATGAGAAACGCGTAGGAAGTGCGGTTGGAACGGCCCACGCGCCCGCGGATCTGGTAGAGCTGCGAGAGCCCCAGCCGGTCGGCGTCATGGATGATGATGGTGTTGGCGTTGGGAATGTCAAGCCCCGTCTCGATGATGGTGGTGGAAACTAAAACGTCGATCTCCCCGTTTACGAAATCCAGCATGATCCGCTCCAGCTGGTGCTCCCGCATCTGCCCGTGGGCAAACACCACGTTGGCGTCGGGAACCAGGCTGGCCACATGGGAGGCGATCTCGTCGATGTCGTTGACCCGGTTGTAGACGTAGTACACCTGTCCGCCGCGGGAGAGCTCCCGGCCGATGGCCTCGCGGACCATCTCGTCGTTGTACTCCATGACGTAGGTCTGGATGGGCAGGCGGTCCACCGGCGGCTCCTCCAGAACGCTCATATCCCGGATGCCCACCAGGCTCATGTGGAGTGTCCGGGGAATGGGGGTGGCCGTCAGCGTCAGAACGTCCACATTTTCCTTTAATTTCTTGATCCTTTCCTTGTGGGTGACGCCGAAGCGCTGCTCCTCGTCGATGATCAGAAGACCCAGATTCTTAAACTCCACGTCCTTTGAAAGCACCCGGTGGGTTCCGATGACGATGTCCACAAATCCCTTCTTCAGATCCTCCAGCGTCTTTTTCTGCTCCGCGGCCGTGCGGAAACGGGACAATAAGTCCACCCGCACCGGGAAATCCATCATCCTCTGGACGAAGGTGTTGTAGTGCTGCTGCGCCAGAATCGTGGTGGGAACCAGGTACACCACCTGTTTTCCCTCCTGGATGGCCTTGAAGGCGGCCCGCAGGGCGATCTCCGTCTTTCCGTAGCCCACGTCGCCGCAGATCAGGCGGTCCATGATTTTCCGGCTCTCCATGTCCCGCTTGGTGGCTTCGATGGCCTCCAGCTGGTCCTCCGTCTCCTCGAAGGGGAACAGCTCCTCAAACTCCTTCTGCCACACGGTGTCCGGGCCGTACTGGTAGCCGTCCACCTGCTGTCTGGCCGCGTAGAGCTCCACTAAGTCCTTCGCAATCTCCTTCACCGCCGTCTTCACGCGGGTCTTGGTCTTATTCCACTCCGAACCGCCCAGCTTATTTAATCTGGGCTGTTTGGCGTCGGAGCTGGCGTATTTCTGTATGCCGTCCAGGCGGGTGGCGGGCAGATAGAGGTTGCCGCCGTCGCCGTACTCGATTTTTATATAGTCCTTTACGACCTTGTCCTGCTCGATCTTCTCGATTCCGCGGTAAATGCCCAGGCCGTGGCTCTCGTGCACCACGTAATCGCCCACGGAAAGCTCGGAAAAGCTCTGGATCTTCTTTCCCTCGTAGGCCGTCTTTTTCTTCCTGCGCCGCTTTTTCTCCAGGCCGAACATGTCGCCCTCGGTGATGACCACGAACTTGATCTGTGGGTACTCGAACCCCCGGTGCAGGTTTCCGTAGGTCACCAGGATCTCGCCGGGCAGCACCTTCCGGTCTGCCTCCTCGGGGCAGAACGCGCGCAGCTCGTACTCCCGCAGGTCCCCGGCCAGGCGGCTGGCCCTGGTTCTGGAGCCGGACAGCAGAATGACCCGGTAGCCCTCCTTCTTCCAGCGGGTCAGATCCTTTATAAGGATCTCGAAGCTGTTCTGGTAGGAGTTCACATTTTTCACCAGCAGGCTGTACTTTCGCTCCACGTTCATGCCGGGGAGCCGCTGCTCCAGCGCGCTTAAGAGAAGCGTCCGTTTTCTTAAAAGCCTGGCCAGAATCTCCCGCGAGGCGTGCAGAAAATCCGTCTGCCCCGGCAGAAGATATCCGCTCTCCAGCCGGTGGGCCATGCTCTCGCGAAACTCCGCCTCCACGGTCTCCGCCTTCTCCTTAAGCCTTGCGGCCTCGTCCAGAAAAATGGCCGTCTGATTCTTCGGAAAATAGTCCAGAAACGACTCGGTCTCCTCGCTGAAATACCGGATAAAGCTCCCCAGCCCGTGAACCCGGTAGCCCTCTCTGAGCCCCTCCGCCAGCTCATCCACGATGGAGCGGATGCGGTGGGCCTGCTCCGTGCGCATCTGGTCCCGCAGCGCCTTCACATGGGCCTTGCACTCCTTTTCCAGCTTCGCAAGGCCGGCCTCGATGCGCTCGCTGCCCAGCACGATCTCCGTGGCCGGGTAGATGCACACCTCGTCCAGACGGTCGATGGAGCGCTGGCTCTCCAGATCGAAGGAGCGGATGGAATCCACCTCGTCGTCCCACAGCTCGATGCGCACCGGCAGCTCCTCGGTCAGCGGGAACACGTCGATGATGCCGCCCCGCACTGAGAACTGACCCATGCCGTCCACCTGGGCCATGCGCTCGTAGCCCAGCGCCGCCAGCCGCTCCTTGGTCTTCTCGATGTCCAGCACCTCCCCGGATTTCACCGTGAGGCTGGCGTCCTCCAAAACCTCCAGCGGCAGCAGATGATCCATGAGGCCGTTGATCGTGGTCACCACCACGCCGCCCTTGTTTTCCGAAATCTGTCTTAACACCTGCATCCGCTGCTTGGTCAGCAGGTTTCCATGGATATCGGAGCTGTAAAACAGCAGATCCTTCGCCGGATACAGCCAGACGTCGAACCGGAAATATTTAAAATCGTCGTAAATCTCCCGGGCGCGGGAATCGTCGTAGGTGACCACCAGTTTCCACGGCACATCCTTCGCCGCCTCGTACATCAGATGGACCTTCTGCGAATCCATGCAGCCGCTGACCGACACCGGCCCCTTTTCCCGCCTTAAATCCTCGTTGAGACTCTGGTAATCCGCCAGCTCATCCAGCGGATTAAAAAAGACCTCTCCCATATGCTCCCTCTTATTCCCGGCTCTTTTTGCCGTTAAACTGGTTCATGGCCGACTCGATGCCGTCGCAAAGAATCGCCACCGCCGCCTGGGCTCCCTCTTTGAACGCCTCCTCCAGAAGCTCCCGCTCTCCTTTGGAAAAACGGCCCAGCACGTAGTCCGCCAGATCCATGCCCGCAGGCTTCTCTCCCACGCCCACGCGGATCCGCGGGAAGTCCTGGGTGCCCAGATGGGCGATGATGTTCTTCATGCCGTTGTGACCGCCGGCGCTTCCTTTCTTGCGGACGCGCAGCTGCCCCGGCTCCAGGCTGATGTCGTCGTAAATCACGATGATCTCCTCCGGCGCCACCTTATAAAAATCCGCCGCCGCGCGGACGCTCTCACCGCTTAAATTCATGAAGGTCTGGGGCTTTAAAAGCACCACCTTATTGCCCTCGATCACGCCCTTGCCGCAGAGCGCCTTGTGCTTTTTCTCCGAAATGTCGATATTGTAACGGTCCGCCAGCACGTCCAGGGTCATGAACCCGGCGTTGTGCCTCGTCCCCTCGTACTGCTTCGACGGGTTTCCAAGTCCTACTATAATATACATTGATTTCTCCTCATTATTCATTCACACGCAGTTTAGCGCTAGTTTTCCCCGGATGGGAAAACTAACGCGGTCACTACATTCTAACAGCATTTACGAGATATGTAAAGAGGCGAGATACCTCCGGTAGATCAGCCAGGACATCGCCGCGGTCACGGTCTCGGCAATCCAGAAGGAGTGCCACACGCCCGCCGGCCCCAGCCCCAGAACGCGGCTCAGAAAAAACGCCGCCGGGATGATAACGATGACGTACCGCATCAGCGATATTTTGAGGGAGGCAAGGCCCTGGCCCATGCCTTCCAGTGCGCCGGAGGCGGCCACGGACACCGCCGAGAAAATGAAGCCCAGGCTGATGATGCGAAGGGCGGCCCGGCCCTTCTCGATGGTTCCGGCGTTCTCCGTAAACAGCCCCATGAGCCAGTCGGGCGCCGCCTGGCAGAGAATGGTCCCCGCCGCCATGATTCCCACGATGACGATGACCGCCGCGCGGAAAATGCTCTTCACCCGGCCGTACTCTCCCGCCCCGTAGTTGTAGCCCACCAGCGGCCGCATCCCCTGGACCAGGCCGCAGGCCGCCTGGTAGAGAAGCGCCTGCAGCTTGTAGTAGACGCCCAGCACCAGAATATAGACCTGTGAGAACGGCGCCAGAATCCAGTTGAGCGCCGACAGAAGGAAGGAGGCCAGCGCGATATTTAAGGCCGCCGCAATGCCCACGGAGTACATGCTCTTCCAGATGCCCTCCCGCGGAAGCATCTGTCTCACGGATATTTTTACGTTTAAGGGGCGCAGCCCGTTGACCACAATATAGAATACAAGCGCCGCCGTCTGGCCGATGCCCGTGGCCCAGGCCGCCCCCTCGATGCCCATTTCCGGGAACGGCCCCAGGCCGAAGATCAGAAGCGGATCCAGTACGATGTTGGTGAGGCAGCCCACCAGCACGCTCATCATGGCCAGAACCATCTTTCCCACGGCCTGGTAAATCTTTTCATAAGCCATCCCCAGCGCATCCACCGCCGAGAACAGGAGGACGATGTTTGCATAGGACAGGCCGTAGGCGATGGTGGTCTCGTCGTCGGTGAACATGCGCAGAAACCAGGGCATGGCGGCGATTCCCAGCGCCGTCAGCACCAGCCCGTGAATGAGGCTTAAAAGCATCCCCTGTGAGGCGGCCATGTTGGCCTCCCGGCTCTTCCCCTCGCCGAGGATCCGGGCGATGGCGGCGTTCATGCCGATGCCGAAGCCCACGCCCGCCGCGTGGATTAAATTCTGTATGGGATAGACGAGGGACAGGGCCGTCATGGCGTCCTCGCTGATTTTTGACACGAATATGCTGTCCACAATATTGTAGAGCGCGCCGAGGATCATGGACAGAATCATCGGCACACCCATGGAGAGCAGAAGCGGAAATACCGGCTTCTCCTTCATGAAATCCTGGTTCATTTTTCTTATGGCTCCTTTGTCCGTTCTCCCACCATCTTACCCACATACGGCAGGAAATGTCAAGGCAATTTCCTTGCATTTTGCCTTGTCTCATGCTAATATAGAAATGTTGTGTGTATGGAGGTTACACCCGCCACGCAGCGGAAACGGAGGTATTTATAAAAACATGGATTTACTGAAAAATTATGACGTTATTATCATTGGAGCCGGCCCGTCCGGCATTTTCTGTGCCTATGAGCTCATAAAGGAAAAGCCCGACATGAAGATTCTCATGGTGGAGAAGGGACGCCCCATCGAGAAGCGCGTCTGCCCCAAGCGCACCACCAAGGTCTGTGTGGGCTGCAAGCCCTGCTCCATCACCACGGGCTTCGCGGGCGCGGGCGCATTCTCCGACGGCAAGCTCTCCCTGTCCCCAGACGTGGGCGGCACGCTGCCGGATATCTTAGGCTACGATAAGGCCACGGAGCTCATCAAAGAGTCCGATGACATTTACTTAAAATTCGGCGCGGACAAGAATGTCTACGGCGTTGACAAGCAGAGGGAGATCCAGGAGATCCGCAGAAAGGCCATCGGGGCCAACTTAAAGCTCATCGAGTGCCCCATCCGCCATCTGGGAACCGAGGAGGGCTACAAGATCTACACCCGCTTACAGGAGCATCTGCTGGCCCAGGGCATTCACATGAAGTTCAACACCATGGTGCAGGACATCCTCATGGAGAACGGCGCGGCCGTGGGAATCGTCACCGACGGCGGCGAGACGTTTTACGCAAAGGAGATCGTGTCCGCCATCGGCCGCGAAGGCTCTGACTGGTTCAGCCACATCTGCAAGCAGCACGACATCGAGACCGAGGTGGGAACCGTGGACATCGGCGTGCGCGTGGAGGTCCGCGACGAGGTCATGGAGTTCTTGAACAAAAATCTCTACGAGGCGAAGCTGGTCTACTACACCCCCACCTTCGACGACAAGGTGCGCACCTTCTGCACCAACCCGTCCGGCGAGGTGGCCACGGAGTATTACGAGAACGGCCTGGCGGTGGTCAACGGCCACGCCTACAAGTCCCAGGAGTTTAAGACCAACAACACCAACTTTGCACTCCTGGTGTCCAAGAACTTCACGAAGCCGTTCAAGACTCCCATCGAATACGGCAAGCACATCGCGCAGTTAAGCAACATGCTCTGCGACGGCAAGATTCTGGTGCAGACCTTCGGCGACTTCCAGAGAGGCCGCCGCACCACCGAGGAGAGGCTCTGCAGAAACAACCTGATTCCCACCTTAAAGGACGCGGTTCCCGGCGATCTCTCCCTGGTACTGCCCCACCGCATCATGGTGGATATCAAGGAAATGATTCTGGCCCTGGACAAGGTGACCCCCGGAATCGCCAGCGACGAGACGCTGCTCTACGGCGTGGAGGTAAAATTCTACTCCAACAAGGTGGTCGTGAACCGCGACTTCGAGACCAGCATCCCCGGACTGCGCGCCATCGGCGACGGCGCGTCCGTGACCCGCGGGCTTCAGCAGGCGTCGGCGAATGGGATCAGTGTGGCAAGGAGTATTCTGAGTGCTATGGAGAAATAACTCTGGGCGCTGTGGAGAAATAATCTTTGCAAAGTTTTTCTTGACAGGGAATTTAGATTTGTTATAATGAAAGCGCTCGCTCGGAGGGCAAGTCATTCACAGGAAATGATGAGCCGGATAAGGCGGCGGATTGAGATGTCCGCTTCTTTATCCGGCTTTTTGAATGCGGTTTTGGACAGGAGAGAGAAAGTCGCAGGGGGCGGGGGCCGTGGAAGGCACTGGGAGGGGTACGGCGACGGGAGCGGCGATGGGAACGCGCTAAGCCGCAGGGAACCGGGAATAACCGGGACCGGACACATGCGAGCAAAATTTTTTGATAAAATTTTGCTCTTTGAGGTGTCCTTTGCGATTCGGCGTTGTACGCCGATCGCAACCCGGCTCTTCCCGGTCCCCTGCGGCTAAGCGGTTCCGAATCGCCCCTCTAGTCGCCGTACCCCTCCCAGTGCCTTCCCCGGCTTCGCAGGCTGTGAATTTTCTTCTGTCGGGGGAACCTTATGTGTTTTGATATTATTTTTAGATGTTAGAGGTGTATATCAATGAAAAATACTCAGAATTTGACTGAAGGAAAGATTCTGCCTTCGCTTCTTCGGTTTGCGGTTCCGGTTTTGTTTACTTTGTTTTTGCAGGCGCTTTATGGGGGCGTGGATCTGTTGGTGGTGGGGCAGTTTGGGAGTACGGAGGACGTGTCGGGGGTGGCTACGGGGAGTATGCTGCTGCAGACGGCTACCATGATTGTCACCGGGCTTTCCATGGGGGTGACGATCTCTGTGGGGGAGAAGATCGGGATGAGGAAACCGCGGGAGGCGGGGCAGGCCATTGGGAACGGAATCTGTCTGTTTGCGGTGTTCGCGGTGGTGATGACCGGTGCGCTGGTGGGCGGGGCCGGGATACTGGCCGGGCTCCTGCACGCGCCTAAGGAGGCGTTTGGACAGACGGTGGCTTACATACGGATCTGCGGGGCCGGATCGCTGTTCATCGTGGCCTATAATCTTCTGGGCGCGGTGTTCCGGGGAATCGGGGACTCTAAGACGCCGTTTGTGACGGTGTCCATCGCCTGTGTGATCAATATTGTAGGGGATCTGGTTCTGGTCGCCGGCTTCGGGATGGGAGCCGCGGGCGCGGCCCTGGCCACCGTGGCGGCGCAGACGTTCAGCGTGCTTATTTCATTCGTCATCATACGGAGGAAAAAAGCGCTGCCGTTTGAATTTTCCAGGAAATTTATCTGCTTTGATAAAAAAATCATCGCGAAGGAGTTAAAGCTGGGGACGCCGGTGGCGCTGCAGGAGTTTCTGGTGGGGACCTCCTTCCTCGTGATCCAGACCGTGGTGAACACCTTCGGCATCGTGGCCTCTGCGGGCATCGGCGTGGGGGAAAAAGTCTGCATGTTCATCATGCTGGTTCCCTCCGCCTACATGCAGTCCATGTCGGCCTTCGTGGCCCAGAACATGGGGGCCGAAAATCCGGTGCGGGCGAAAAAAGCGCTGGGCTGCGGGATTCTGACGGCGTTTGCGGCAGGCGCAGTCATGGGGATTTTCACGTTTTTCCACGGGGATCTTCTCTCCGCCATCTTCTCGAAGGATGCGCAGGTGATCGCCGCCTCCCACGACTATCTGAAGGCCTACGCCGTGGACTGCCTGCTGACGCCGTTCCTGTTCTGCTTCATGGGATATTACAACGGCTGTGAGAAGACGCTGTTTGTGATGCTCCAGGGGCTCATCGGGGCCTTCGGCGTCCGGATCCCCGTCGTGTATCTGGTGAGCCGCCTGGAGGACCCGTCGCTGTTTCAGATCGGGCTGGCGACGCCGGCATCCAGTGCGGTGCAGATTGCGCTGTGTGTGGGGATGTTTGCCTGGATGGAACGGGCATCGAAGCGGAAAGCACCGGTATGACTCTGACAGAAAAAGGCAGCCGCAGGATATCACACATATCCCGCGGCTGCCCTTTCCTATTCCGCTATCTTCCGGCCGCTGCGCAGACAATGTCCACACAGGTCTCGACGCCCAGAAGTCCGCTGTTGAGCATCAGATCATAGTTGGCACGATCGCCCCACTTCTGATTGGTGTAGTTCTCATAGTGGATCCGGCGGCGTTTGTCCATGTCGTGGAGGAACTCGTCGATGTAGCCCGGCACGTCGCCGTACTCCTCGACCGCCCTCTTTTTGCGGATGTCTTTGTCCGCGTAGATAAACACCTTTAAGACATCGTCCCGGTCCTTTAAGATGGCGTCGGCGCACCGTCCGATGAACACCGCCGGGAGACGGCCCGCCGCCTCCTCGATGACCTTCTTCTGGGCCAGGAATATCTGCTCCGTCAGAGGCAGATCGGAAAGCTTCGGCTCTCTCGGATACGCGGTTCCGTAGATGGTGCCCAGAGCGAAATTATAGAGCACGCTGTTGGTGAGCTGCTGCTCCTTCGCCGCCACCGTCTCCGCCGGGAAGCCGATCTCCTTCGCCGCCGCGTCGATCAGTTCCTTATCGTAAAACTCCATCCCCAAGCGCTTGGCAACCATCAGGCCCACCTGACGGCCCCCGCTCCCATACTCACGGCTTATCGTTATAATACGTTTTTCCATAAGGTCACCTCCTATATGTCTATCGTACCACATTTGTGAAAAATATTCAATTCTTCTTTAGCGTCCGTCGCTCTTTTTGTAAACTTCCTCCAAAGCCACTTTCTCCCCGTTCTGTGTCAGCGCGCTGACCAGGAAGATCGCGATGAACGCCAGGGGCACGGAGACGATGGCGCTCTGCACCCCGCCCGGGGAGCGCAGAATCACATCCCAGGCGATGGTCACCACCGCGCCGGTGATGATTCCGGCCAGACCTCCGGCCTTGGTCGCCTTCTTATAAAACAGCGCGCAGATCAGCGCCGGCGTGATGGTGGCGCCGTACATGGTGTAGGCGTACATCTGCACCGACAGAATATCCGGGAAATAGAATCCCATGACAAACGCGAACACCGCCACCAGCACGATGGAAACCCGCAGACAGGTCAGCTTCTGCTTGTCGTCCGCGTCTTTCTTAATCAGCCGCGCCCACACGTCGTAGGTTAAGTTGGACGCCGTGGACAGCAGGTAGGAATCTCCGGTGGTAATCACGAAGCTCATGCAGGCCGCCATCACGATGCCGCCCAGCACCGGGGACATGTGCTCCGAGGACAGCTGGAACAAAATGGTGTCCGGAGAATCGTTGGTGGCATAGAGCGGGATCGCGCAGGTGACCAGGAGAATGATGAGGGCGCAGACCACGATCTCCGCGATCACCAGGCCGACGTTGGACTGTCTTGCCGTGCGGCTGTCCTTGGCGGAGCTGAACCGCTGGATCATATTCTGGTCGCCCAGCACCAGGAACAGGGTGGGGAGCACATACCCCAGCGTCTGGAACACGTTCATGGAGCCGAAAATGGAGTTTTTCTCCGCGGGCACCGCCGCCAGCACCTGGCCGAAGCCTCCCATGCTGCCGCTTAAGCTGATGATTCCGAACAGGAAACCGAACACCATCATAAACGCGGAGAGCGCGTCGGTGTAGGCCACGCTGACCATGCCTCCGATGAGAGCCAGAAGCGCCATGAACACCACGCAGATCACGGTGGAAGTCACGAAGTCCACACCGCTGGTAATCATGAAAATATTGCCCGCCGCCTTAAACTGGGACGCCGTGGTTCCCACGTAGGCGAGGATGATGCAGACGGCCGCCAGGTCTCTGGCCCCGGCGCCGTAGCGCAGCTCAAACAGCTCCGGGATCGTGTAGGTCGTGCTCTTGCGCACCGCGCCGGAAATGAAGTATAAAACCGCCATTCCGATGGGCGCTCCCGCAAACAGCAGGATGCCGAACAGCGGGCCATTGCTGTAGACAAGGCCTGCGGAGCCGGAGATTCCGCCTCCGCCGCACCAGGTGGCCAGAAGCGTTCCCACCAGGACGATCAGCGGAAGCTTTCTGCCCGCCACCGCGAAATCGTCGGAGCTCTTCACCAGACGCGCCTTCAGATAGAAGCTGACGCCGACCATCACAAGCAGATAGCCGATCACAAATAAAAACTGTATACTCATAGGATGTACCCCTTTCATTCCTTTTTTCTCTTACGCTTTATGTCCCGCGTAAATTTCCATCAGCTGGATCAGAATCTCCACATTCTTCTCCATGGACTGGACCGGGACGAACTCAAAACGGCCGTGGGCATTTTCATAGCCCGCCGTGATGTTGGGACAGGGAAGCCCCAGCTGGGAGATCCAGGACCCGTCGGTGCCGCCGCGCATGGCGATGTCGAAGGGCTCCACACCGCAGTCCCGCATGGCCTGTCTGGCGTAGTCCACCATGAACGGCACCTTCCCCACCACCTCACGCATGCTGTAATAGGTGTTCGTGTAGGACAGCTCCACGGTTCCCCCGCCGTAGCGCCGGTTTAATTCGTCCACGCATTTCTCCACGTAGGCCTTGCGCTCCTCCCACCGGTCCAGCTCGTGGTCGCGGATGAGGCAGCGGATCGCCGCGCGCTCCACCGTTCCCTCAAACACAAACGGGTGATAATACCCCTCCCGCCCCTCGGTGAACTGGGGACGCTCCAGGGCGGGAAGCATGGCCATGAACTCGCCGCCGATCTCCACGGCGTTCTTCATGATCCCCTTGGCCGTGCCCGGGTGAACACTGAGCCCGTGGATCACAAGCTGGGCCTCGATGCCGTTGAAGGTCTCATAGGAAAGGCCGCCCAGCGCATCGCCGTCCACGGTGTAGGCCAGATCCGCACCGAAGCGCTTCACGTCGAAATTCTCGGTGCCGCGGCCCACCTCCTCGTCGGGGGTAAAGCAGAGCTGGATGGGGCCGTGCTTCACCCCGGGATGACTGCAGAAATACTCTGCCATGGTCATCAGAGCCGTCACAGCCGCCTTGTCATCGCCGCCCAGCAGCGTGGTGCCGTCGGTGAAAATGATATCCTTCCCCACGTATTTTTTCAGGGTCGGATAGTCCTCCTCCCGCATCAGAATGTTCTGCTCCTTATTCAAAAGTACATCGCCGCCGGGATAATTTTCGTACACCCAGGGCTTCACGCCGGTTCCCGGCGCGTCCGGCGACGTGTCCATGTGGGCCACAAACCCGATGGAGATTCCGCCGCCGTCCGGCAGTGTGGACGGAATCGTGCCGTACACGAGCCCGGTCTCCGTCATCTCCACGTCAGAGACGCCCATGGCCTCCAGCTCCTCCTTCAGCATTTTTGCCAGATTTTTCTGCTTCATCGTGCTGGGCGCCGTCGGCGAGCCTGCCTGGGACTGGGTATCCACCTGGGCGTAGCGGATGAACCGCTCTTTCACGTGATCGTAAAAATTTGACATTTCTTGACTCCTTTCCGGCCGAATGGGTTCTCAGCCCCAGGCCTGTTATCATTTCATTGTAATATGTGGCAGAATATTTTGTCAATCATTTTTGCGTTGGCAAAATAAACTGAAAATATGAATAATTCACTTTTTCCACTGGCAAAATTTACTCCTTGTTTACAGCAACTCCCCTGCGCGCACCGCCAGGCATACAAAAAGAGCCCCGGCACACCATGATATGCCCCTTGTCAAGTAGACAGGTCAAATATCTAAAATAAGATGCTCTGAA
>ERZ894229.237-NODE-237-length-56144-cov-11.7855_pt1 | contig 56144 bp, 41 predicted proteins | sample MGYA00380295_ERZ894229 | MGnify/ENA primary metagenome ERZ894229 (study PRJEB32331, sample SAMN06328479) | human gut metagenome | biome: human gut microbiome; feature: stool | host: Homo sapiens | collected 2014-09-17 ... | reverse complement strand
AAGGCATGCCGGATGAGGTATTCTGGCAGCTGCGGTTTGAGCCTGCGAAATGGGTGGCGGAGAAGCATGTGGTAAAAGTATATGTAGGGACAGGCGGGAAGCATCAGGATGACTTTCTCCGTGGGGACCATCCGGCGACGTTATTCCGTGGGAGCATTGCGACCATGGTCCTTCTCTGTTTTTAGGCTATGCTTTTTTCACAGCCCCGATTATTTTCGCTGCAAACTTGACCACCTTGCGGCTTAACGGTAAAATGGATGCATAATAGGTGGTTTATACCCTTTGGTGAGTTTGTGGAGTGATTTTTCAGGTTCTCAGTATAAAGAGATGTGTATAGAAAGCTCCAGGTCGCTGATGGCGGAAAGGAGTGTTGGGAAGGTATTATGGTGAGAAAGAAACTTCCCATCGGTATCGATGGATTTGAAAAAATCAGAACGAATGATTTTTACTATGTAGATAAAACACTGTTTATAAAAGAACTCCTGCAGAACTGGGGCGAGGTAAACCTGTTTACCCGTCCCAGACGGTTTGGCAAATCTCTCAATATGAGCATGTTGAAATGCTTTTTTGAGACAGGGGGCGATCCGGCGCTGTTCGAGGGCTTGAAGATCATGCAGGAAAAAGACCTGTGTGAGAAGTATATGGGAAAGTTTCCTGTGATCTCCATCAGCCTGAAGAGCGTGGGCGGTTTGCAATATGATTCAGCGGTGGCAGCATTGAGAACAGTTATTGGGAATGAGGCCGGAAGATTTCGTTTCCTGTGTGATAGCGTGAAACTGGATGAGAATGATAAAAATTCATACAATCAACTGGTCAATGTGGAAGCGAAAGGCAGTTCAAAATATACCATGCCTGAGGATGCGCTGGTCGACAGCCTCAGGACTCTCTCCCAGCTTTTGAACAGGTACTATGGACAAAAAGTCATCCTGCTGATCGATGAGTATGATGTACCATTGGATAAGGCATTCCAAAGAGGATACTATGATGAGATGGTGTCGCTCATCCGCAGTCTTTTTGATAATGCATTGAAAACCAATGACAGCCTGCACTTTGCAGTACTCACCGGGTGCCTGCGGATATCCAGGGAGAGTATCTTCACCGGGTTGAACAATCCGAAAGTACACACGATCTCGGATGTCAGGTATGATGAGTATTTTGGCTTTACCAGTGCAGATGTGGATGAGATCCTTAAGTTCTATGGCTTGTCCTCCTGTAAAGCTGTGATTCGGGAGTGGTATGACGGGTACCGTTTTGGAGACAGGGATGTATATTGTCCTTGGGATGTGATTAATTATTGCGATGAGCTGCTGGCAGATCCATACGCCCCGCCCCAAAACTACTGGGCCAACACCAGCGGCAATGACCTGATCCGCCGCCTGCTGAAGAAAGCGAACCTGACCACGAAAAACGAAGTGGAAGAGCTGTTAAACGGCGGGCAGATAACCAAACGCATCAAACAGGAACTGACATACCGTGAGATTGATGACAGTATTGAAAATGTGTGGAGCGTGCTGTATTCCACCGGCTACCTGACAGGGACGCATGTGAAAGAGGAGGATGCGGATATATTCCGGCTATGGGTCCCCAATGGAGAGATCCGGAAACTTTTTTATGAACTGGTCGAAGACTGGTTCCGTGAGGTGACACGTTCCGATACTTCGAGGATCAGCCATTTCTGCGCGGCATTCCCGGCCGGTGATACGGATACGATCCGGGAGATGCTTGACGATTATCTGTGGGAATCCATCAGTGTACGGGATACGGCAGTGCGCAGAAATATGAAGGAAAACTTTTATCATGGGATGTTAATCGGGCTTTTGCAGAACCAGGACAGCTGGCTGGTAAAGTCCAACGCTGAGACGGGTGAGGGATACAGTGACATTTCTATCCAGACGCCGGACCGGACAGGAATTGTGATCGAACTGAAATATGCACATGACGGAAATCTGGAGGCAGCCTGCGCGGAAGCTTTAAAACAGATCGGAGAAAAGAAGTATGCGGAAGGCCTGAAACGCCGGGGCATGAAAAAGATCATCAGGTATGGGATCGCCTTTTATGAGAAAGAGTGCATGGTTGTGATGGCATGAAATAGGGACATCCGGCAGTCCGTTGCGGCATTCCCGGCCTGCGCCCGTTGAGATTGCCTGAACAACACACAGAATACCCACGCAGAGGGAGAAAGGGGAGCACATGGACAGCCTATTCAGCACCAACAACACAGATACCGTCCGTTCCAGCCGGATCATCTACACCCCGTCTGTCTTTGCGCGTTCCAGTCTGCTTCATCTGCAGGAGACGGGCACCCTTCAGGCTCTGCATCCCCATAAGAGCGAGCGTACAGGACTTCATTCCTGCCTGTTTTTTTCAGTTCTTTCCGGCACGGGAAGGCTGGTCTATGGAGGTGTCGTCCATGAACTTCGGACCGGAGACTGTGTGTTCATCGACTGCAGAAAGCCCTACAGCCATGAAACGGGAATGCAGGACAGCGGCCAGCCCGCTCACTCCGGCCTCTGGTCCCTGCAATGGTGCCATTTTTACGGCCCGAACATGAACGCCATCTACCGGAAATATCAGGAGCGGGGCGGCAGGCCCGTATTTCGTCCGGCACATCCGGAGAACTATATGTCCATTCTGACGGAACTCTTTCAGATCGCCGGTTCGGCCGATTATGTCCGGGACATGCGGATTCAGGAAAAGCTGTCCTCTCTGCTGATCCTTCTCATGGAAGATGCCTGGGACACCAGGAAAAAAGCGCCCGGAAGATCCGGTTCCATGAAAGGGTCTGCAAAATCATCCGGAAGCGCGCTCCGGGATTTCGGCATGGATCCGACCGATCCGGCCGAAGCATCCGCAGATACGCTTCAGGATGCCCCGGTGGATAAGACGGCGAACGTCCAGCAGGTGAAGGAATATCTGGACGAGAACTTTCGGGAAAAAATCACGCTGGACGATCTGGCAGCCCGTTTTTTCATTAATAAATATTATCTGCTCACGCTTTTCAAGGACCGGTATGGGGTTACGGTGAACGCCTATCTGAACCAGATGCGGGTGACCTGGGTGAAGCAGCAGCTGCGTTTTACGGACCGGACGGCGGAGTCCCTTGCGGCGGAGCTCCAGATTGAACCGGCTTATCTGAGCCGGTTATTTAAAAAAGTGGAGGGAGTAAGTCCGAGCGAGTTCCGAAAGAGCTGGAAGGGAGATGGCTGAGAATTTTGAAGAAAGGCTTTTACAGTTCACTCCGCGCCATTCGTAAACCCAATATCGTGCAACCTTTTCCTCAGGATCTGTAATTCTTTTCCACAGCAGTTTGGGGTAGAATTACATGTGTTACAGGTAACACGGGAAAAATAGAAAGAAACAACAGAAAAGACAAGGAGTTTGGATAATGAGTGAGAATGCGAAGAAAGTGGCATTGATAACGGGAATCACCGGGCAGGACGGTTCCTATCTGGCAGAGTTCCTTCTGGAGAAGGGATATGAGGTACACGGCGTTACCCGCCGCGCTTCCAGCGCCAACACGGGGCGGATCGAGCACATCCTGGATCGAATCACGCTGCACGACGGGGATCTGGCCGATTCCTCTTCCATGATTCGTATCATCGGTCTGGTGCAGCCGGATGAGATCTATAACCTGGCCGCACAGAGCCATGTCCAGGTTTCCTTCGACGTGCCGGAGTATTCCGGAGAGGTGGACGCGATCGGCGTTCTGCGCGTGCTGGAAGCGGTCCGTCTGCTGGGGCTGATGAAGAAGACGAAGGTTTATCAGGCATCCACTTCCGAACTGTATGGCAAGGTGGAAGAGGTTCCCCAGAAGGAGACCACGCCGTTTCATCCCTACAGCCCCTATGCGGTGGCGAAGCAGTACGGCTTCTGGATCACGAAGGAATATCGGGAAGCTTATGGGATGTTTGCGGTAAACGGCATTCTGTTTAATCATGAGTCCGAACGCCGCGGTGAAAATTTTGTCACCAGAAAAATCACGCTGGCAGCGGGCAGGATTGCGGAAGGACTGCAGGATCATCTGGAGCTTGGAAACATGGACTCTCTGCGTGACTGGGGCTATGCGAAGGACTATGTGGAGTGCATGTGGCTGATCATGCAGCAGGAAAAGCCGGAGGATTTTGTCATCGCCACCGGCGTGCAGCATACGGTCCGCGATTTCACGGAAAAGGCCTTCGCGGCCAACGGCATCACCATTCGTTGGGAAGGTACGGGGCTGGATGAAAAGGGCTATGACGCCGAGACCGGAAAGATGCTGGTGTGTGTGAATCCGGCCTGGTTCCGTCCCACCGATGTGGACAATCTCTGGGGCGATCCCACCAAGGCGAAGACCGTGCTGGGATGGAATCCGCAGAAGACCAGCTACGAGCAGCTGGTGAAGATCATGGCGGAGCATGACCGTGCGCTGGCAAAATGCGAGAAGGCAATGAAGAGCGTGTAAGGGCGTAAGAGAAATCATAGAAGAAAGAAGATAAGGATCATGATGGAAAAAAATGCGAAAATTTACGTGGCGGGTCATCGCGGCATGGTTGGCTCCGCCATCGTGCGGGAGCTGAACCGTCAGGGCTACAACAATATCATCACCCGCACCCATAAAGAGCTGGATCTGTGCCGCCAGGACGCGGTGGAAGCCTTTTTTGCCGAGGAGAAGCCGGAATATGTGTTCCTTGCGGCGGCAAAGGTGGGCGGCATCGTGGCCAACCAGGAAGCGCTTGCGGATTTCATGTATGACAACATGATTCTGGAAATGAACGTGATCCATTCCGCCTGGCAGAACGGCTGCAAGAAGCTGGAGTTTCTGGGAAGCTCCTGCATCTATCCGCGCATGGCTCCCCAGCCGATGCCGGAAAGCTGCCTGTTGACCAGTGAACTGGAGAAGACCAACGAGGCGTACGCGCTGGCGAAGATTTCCGGACTGAAATACTGCGAGTATCTGAACCGGCAGTACGGAACGGACTATATCAGCGTCATGCCCACCAATCTGTATGGGCCCAACGATAACTATCATCCCACCCACAGCCATGTGCTGCCGGCGCTGATCCGCCGCTTCCATGAGGCGAAGGTGGAAGGGAAGGAGACGGTCACCTGCTGGGGAGACGGTTCTCCGCTTCGGGAATTTCTGTACGTGGATGATCTGGCGAATCTGTGCGTGTTCCTGATGAACCATTACAGCGGAAACGAAACGGTGAACGCCGGAACGGGCAAGGAACTGACCATTAAAGAACTGACCGAGCTGGTGGCGAAGGTGGTCGGCTACACCGGAAAGATCGAGTGGGATACCACGAAGCCCAACGGAACGCCCAGAAAGCTTCTGGATGTGAGCAAGGCGACGGCGCTGGGCTGGACCTATCAGACGGAACTGGAGGAAGGCATCCGTCTGTCCTATGAGGATTTCCTGAACAACCCCATGCGGGCGGAAAGATAACGGACCTGTGATTTCGCCGGAGCGTCGGACTCCCAGAGTCCTGGGGCTCCGGAAGGGAGGCTGTATGAACATCGTGTTACTGTCGGGCGGTTCCGGCAAGCGGCTGTGGCCGCTGTCGAACGACGTCCGTTCCAAGCAGTTCATCAAGATTTTTCGGACAGAGGACGGAAACTATGAGTCCATGGTGCAGCGGGTCTGCCGCCAGATCAGGAAGGCGGATCCGTCCGCTTCCGTTACCATTGCCACCAGCAAAACGCAGGTTTCCTCCATCCATAACCAGTTGGGAGAGGGCGTGGACATTTCCGTGGAGCCCTGCCGCCGGGATACCTTCCCGGCGATCGCGCTGGCGGCATCTTATCTGGCGGATGTGAAGGGCATTGATCCCCGGGAGGTTGTGCTGGTCTGCCCGGTGGACCCTTACGTGGAGGATGACTATTTTGAGGCGCTCAAAAAGCTGGAAAAGCTGGCGGCAGAAGGGAATTCCAATCTGGTGCTGATGGGAATCGAACCCACCTATCCTTCGGAAAAATACGGCTATATCATTCCGGAAAGCGGAGAAAAAATCGCTTCCGTTTCCAACTTTAAAGAGAAGCCGGATGCCCGTACCGCTGCGGAATATATCCAAAAGGGCGCGCTCTGGAACGGCGGCGTGTTCGCTTTTCAGCTTCAGTTCGTGCTGGATAAGGCCCATGAGCTGATGGATTTTACCGATTATCATGATCTGTTTGCGCGGTATGATACGCTGAGAAGCATTTCCTTTGACTATGCGGTGGTGGAAAAGGAAGAGAAAATCCAGGTGATGCGTTTTTCGGGCCAGTGGAAGGATCTGGGGACCTGGAATACGTTGACGGAGGCGATGGAGGAAAACAGCGTCGGTGACGCCATCATGAACGAGACCTGTGAAAACGTGCATGTGATCAATGAGCTGAATGTGCCGGTGCTCGCCATGGGACTGCATGATGTGGTGATTTCCGCCTCCCCGGAGGGAATCCTGGTGAGCGATAAGGAGCAGAGCTCCTATATTAAGCCTTTTGTGGACCGGCTGGATCAGCAGGTCATGTTTGCGGAGAAAAGCTGGGGCAGCTTCCGGGTGATGGATGTGGAGGAGGAGAGCCTGACCATCAAGGTGACGCTGAAGGCTGGGCACCGGATGAATTATCACAGCCACAGAAACCGGGACGAGGTCTGGGTCGTGACCTCCGGCACCGGAAGGACGATCGTGGACGGCATGGAGCAGGAGGTAAAGGCAGGCGATGTGATCACGATGCAGTCGGGCTGCCGGCATACAGTCATTGCAGAAAGCGAGCTGAAGCTGGTGGAGGTTCAGCTTGGCAGGGAGATTTCCGTTCATGACAAACAGAAATACGAGCTCGAGTATGAATAACAGAAAGAAGCCGGAGCCTTTTTGGCTGAAGCCGGATGGCAAGGACTATCTCTGGGGAGGAAGCCGGCTGAACGATGATTTTTCCAAGGGAATCGATATGAGCCCTCTGGCGGAGACCTGGGAATGCTCTACCCATCCGGACGGCCCGAGCGTGGTGGCGAGCGGCGCGTTCGCGGGACAGACGCTTGCGGCGGTGCTGAAGGCCCATCCGGAATATCTGGGAACCCATCCGGAGACAAAGGGAGAGCTTCCGATCCTGATCAAGCTGATCGATGCCAAAAAGGATCTTTCCGTGCAGGTACATCCCACCGATGCGTATGCCAGGGAGCATGAGAACGGGCAGCTGGGAAAAACGGAGATGTGGTATGTGCTCGATGCGAAAAAGGATGCGAAGCTGGTATACGGCCTGTATCATGACGTGAGTAAGGCGCAGCTGCGAAAGAGCATTGAAAACGGCACCGTGGAAAAGTATCTGCAGAAGGTGCCGGTGAAGAAGAATGACCTGTTCTATATTGAAGCGGGCACCATCCATGCCATCGGCGCGGGCGTGCTTGTGGCGGAAATTCAGGAAAGCTCCAATCTGACCTACCGTCTGTACGACTATGACCGCGTTGACAAAAACGGAAACAGGCGTGAGCTTCATATCGACAAGGCGCTGGAGGCGGCGAACCTGAAGGCCAGCGCGGAGCCGCGGCAGCCGCTCCGCGTCCTGAAATACCGCCGGGGCTGTGCCTCGGAGCTTCTGTGCCGCTGCAGATATTTTGAAGTATACCGCATGCTTGTCAATACCGAGCGGTGCAGGGAGCTGGTGGACTACCAGGCGGATAGTACCTCCTTCCGCGTCCTTCTGTGCACCGACGGCTGCGGCAGCATCACCTTCGGAGAGAGCGGCTCCCTCAGCTTTTTCAGGGGGGACTGCATCTTCGTTCCTGCGGATTCCGTCCTGATGAAAATCCACGGACAGGCGCAGTTTCTGGATGTGAGAGGATAAGTATATGAGATACTTTTACAGGAAATGAAGAATTAAAGAATAAAAACGGAACAAAAAGTGAATAAAATCAAATTTGATTGACTAGAATAAATGAAGGTGATAAAATAATCATATTCAAAACGGAGGTTGAGAATATGAAAAATTCAACAGTTCGTTTATCGGAAATATCCATTCGGAATTTTAAGAATGTGAAGGATGGAAAACTGGGATTTTATAATCGCAGGAAAGACTACAGGGCAAGCGTTCTGGGGTTATATGGGCAGAATGGATCAGGAAAAACAGCCCTGATCGACGCTTTGCAGCTGTTAAAGTATGTTCTCTGCGGGAAAGCGGTTCCGGCAGAAATGGCGGATTTCATTCATGTGGAAGCAGAATATGCCGCATTGTCGTACACATTTGATGTGAAGACTTCCATTGGGAAATACGAAGTTTTTTATGAATTTCATCTTCGGAAGGAAGAGAACACACAAGAACAGAATCTGGATGTGGATCCTGTCCGTGAAAAACGGACAATGGCGGTGATTTCTGATGAAATCCTCAGTTATTCGTTTGATGACGGTCAGGAAAGGCTGAGAAAAAGTCCTCTGATTGATACGCGCACGGATCAGGCTTTTGTCCCTGTGGCCAAGTATGAATGCCTGATTGGAAAAGAAAAGGATAAAATGGTGAATTTGCTTGTATCAAGGCAAATGGCAGCCAATACATCCCGATCCTTTATCTTTTCGAGAGAACTGTTGAATGCTGTGAGAGAGCGGCGGACGGTAAAGGAGCAGGACGCGGAATTTATGCGTCATCTGACGCTGCTGGAAAGTCTGGCCTTTTACGGCAACTATGAACTGTTTGTTATTAAGACAACAAATACGGGAATGATCAGCATGAACGCGCTTCCCCTGGCCTTCAAATATGAGGAGAATGGGAAAGGGGCCGTGGGGCAGATGATGCTCCCGCTGGAAGCGGCTGCTGTGATTCCCAAAATGACGGTGGACATTGTCGCGAAAGTGCTCGACGACATGAACATTGTGCTGAAACAGATTGTTCCGGGGTTGACTATCAGCCTGAAAGATCTTGGTACGCAGATTATGGAAAATGGAAGTGAAGGTACCAGGATTCAGTTGATATCACATAAAAATGCAAAAGAAATACCATTAAAATATGAATCGGAAGGTATTAAAAAAATTATTTCTGTCCTTCAGCTGTTGATCGTTGTATATAATCAGTCTTCCATAACGGTTGCCATTGATGAGCTGGATTCCGGAATTTTTGAGTATCTGCTTGGAGAACTGCTGAGGATTATCTCTGAAAAAGGAAAGGGACAGCTGATTTTTACTTCTCACAATCTTCGACCGCTGGAAACGCTGGATAGAGGATTTATTGCCTTTACAACAACCAGTCCCTCAAAGCGGTATATTCGGATGACCAATATCAAGGATAATAATAATCTGCGGGATTTCTATTTCAGGGATATCGTTTTGGGCGAACAGAGTGAACCGGTTTATGAACTGACCAATAATGCGGAAATCGCTCTGGCGTTCAGAGAGGCGGGTGAAATTCTTGGCCCGTAAAAAAATCGTTTTTGTAATCGTAGAGGGCCCGTCTGATGATGCCGCACTGGGCGTCATTCTGGTTCGCCTGTATGATAAAAATGCCGTGCATGTCGAGATCACGCATGGAGATATCACATCTGACCGTACTGTTACCCCGCAGAATATTGCTGCCAAAATAGGGAATATGGTTCGCGGATATGCCAGATCCAACCATTATAAAGCGGCAGATTTTCAGGAAGTGATTCATTTAATTGATATGGACGGAGCCTATATTCCCGATGAAGCCATTGTTCTGGATGCGGAAAGAGAGGAACCGTTCTATACAACGACCGGGATATGGACAGCAAGGCCGGAACAGATGATAAAAAGGAATCAGAGAAAAAGAGAAAATATAGACCGCATTTGTTCAATAAGCAAAGTTTGGGGAGCGGTTCCATACAGAGCATACTATTTGTCCTCTAATCTGGATCATGTCTTGTACGACAAACTGAACAGCAGCGACGAAGAAAAAGAGCGGGATGCCTATGTCTTTGCAAAAAAATACAGGGATCAGCCGAACGCTTTTCTGACCTTTATTTCTGATTCCGGGTTTTCGGTATGCGGGGATTATAAAAAATCATGGGACTTCATAAAGGAAGAAAAGCATTCTTTGGAACGACACACCAATCTGGGGCTGTGTTTCGGATGCGTGAAATCAGTTGCTTTTCCCGGACAAATATTATATGATGATCCTAACCTGTGATAATACAAAGGACGAAAGGGAGGGTTATGCTTATGAAGAAGGGCAGAAAGAGGACGGCGGCCCTGCTGGTCAGCCTGATGCTCCTGTCGGCATTTTTACCGGTCGGCGTGATGCAGGTCAGGGCGGCTGAGGTGATTGCCACAGTCTACGGAACGATTTTGTCCGGAACGACGGAAGAACTGTTGATGCTTTCCACGGCGCAGGGGAAGATGGAGATCAAGCTGGATGCGAATACGGATGCCAGCGCGTGCAAGATCCTGCTTCCCGGAAGAGAGATTTATGTGGATGTGACCTATGGCTCTGACGCTTACCTGCATGCGGCGAAAATCACCAACAGCACGCCGGTGGATGCGAGTACGATCGATTATTCCAGCACGGTGACCGTGACGGGTGAGATCGATGATAAGACCAGAGAGGATATTCTGTATCTGGACACCCCGCAGGGGGAGATGCAGATCAAGCTGGATGCGACCACGAATATGAACGGCGTGACCGTTCTGGTGGCGGGAAAGGAATATCAGGTTACCTGTGCGAGAGGCTCCGATGCCTGGATGCACGCGGTGAGCATTTCGGATGCGGATACGTCAAAGACGACGACAGAGACGATAAACGGGGTTTCCGTTACCACGGTGAAGGGGAAGGTGACGGATCAGACGAAGGAAAATCTGCTGTATCTGTCCACGGACGGCGGTCTGATGGAGATCGTGATCGATGGCGGCACGGATGCCTCGAATGGTAAGGTGCTGATGCCGGGCAGAGAACTGACCGTTTCTTTCTACCGCGGTTCGGACGCGTATCAGCATGCGTCGCGCATTGTGGCAGAAAAGGAGAGCACCTCTCCGGCGAATGTGAACACCTCTTCCACCGTCACGGTGACGGGAACCGTGGATGGAAAATCCAATGAAAACATGCTCTATCTGAAGACGAGCGGCGGAATGATGGAGCTGAAGCTGGACGTTTTAAGCAGTCTGAATAACTGCAAGGTGCTGGTCCGCGGAAAGCAGGTCAGCGTGTCCTGCGCCTATGGCTCTGACGCTTATATGCATGCAGTCAGCATTACGGCGCTTTAAGCATGATTGAAGGAACCCCGGCGGTATCATTTCGCAGGAATGATGCTGCCGGGGTTTTTGCGCGATAAGCCCGGAGGGCGGCCGCACGGATGGGCAGGCTTGCCTGCACAGACGAGCGGACATCCGACGGGCAACGGACAGCGAGCAGCTATGCTGCGAGCTGCCCGGTACAGCGAACGGCCAGGCCGTTCGCTGTGCGTATCGCGCAATCGGATAAGCCCGGAGGGCGGAAGGGAGAACAGATGATTTTATCCGCATCAAGAAGAACGGACATTCCCTGCTGGTATTCGGAGTGGTTTGTGAACCGTCTGCGCGCCGGATCCGTGCTGGTGAGAAATCCGATGAACGCTTCGCAGATCAGCCGCATACCGCTTAACCCTGATGTGGTGGACTGCATTGTGTTCTGGACCAAGGACGCGGGGCCGATGATGGGAAGGCTTGCCGAAATTGAAAAAATGGGATATCCATACTGCTTTCAATATACCATCACACCCTATGGGAAGGAGCTGGAGAGCGGGCTTCGGGCGAAGGAGGGAATCCTGGAGAATTTTCTGAAACTTTCGGAGCGGATCGGGCCCGGACGCATGGTCTGGCGGTATGATCCGATCCTGTTGACCGGGGAGTGGACGCTCGGGCGGCATGAGGAGGCGTTTTCCCGGATGTGCGGGATGCTCGCAGGGCATGCGGACCGGGTGGTGGTCAGCTTTGTGGATCTGTATGCGAAGCTGAAGGGGACGGAAGTGAAGGAAATCGGAGAGGAGCAGGTCCGCCGGCTGGCGCAGGGGATCGGGAGGATTGCCGGAGCGCATGGAATGCGGATTCAGACCTGCTGCGAGGGATGGGATCTGCGGGAGTATGGCATAGAACAGGGGGGCTGTCTGGACGAAAGGCTCCTGGAACAGACCTGCGGCTGCGGGCTGGATCTGAAACCGGACAGGGGGCAGAGAAAGGGCTGCGGCTGCATGGAAAGCATCGATGTGGGCGCATACCATACCTGTCCCAACGGCTGCCTTTACTGCTACGCGAATCAGAGCCGCACGCGGGCCCTGGAAAATCAGGCGAAGCACGATCCGGCAGGAGAGCTTCTGTACGGCAGCGTGCGGGAAACGGACCGGATTTATGAACGGAAGGTAAAAAGCGTGAAAACCGCAGGCCGTCAGGAAACTTTGGACGGGCTACTTGAAAAAAGGCCGTGAAAACAGTATAATCAGCACGATGCGGCCGTTCGGCTCTCCTTGCAGGCAAAAGCGTCTTTCGGTGGAGGCCTGCCGGGAGGCAGGGAAGAGAACGGCAAAATTTAGATCATAAAGATGGAGATAATTATGAGTAAAACGGAAATCAGAAAAGAACAAAGAAACGGAACTGGCGGAGGAAATCCGTTTCTGATCGTCTATCACATCATTCAGGGCGCGCTGATTGGGCTGGGAGCGGTTCTGCCCGGCATCTCCGGCGGTGTGCTTGCCGTGGTGTTCGGCGTTTACAAGCCTGTGATGGAATTCCTCTCCAAACCCTTTGCCCGGTTTAAGACCCATGTGCCCATGCTGATCCCCTACGGAATCGGAGGCGTGGTGGGATTCCTGGGAATCGCCAACCTGTTGTCCTTTTTTCTGGAAAAATATCCGGATCCTTCCGTGTGCCTGTTCATCGGACTGATTACGGGCATGCTGCCGTCTCTGTTTCGGGAGGCGGGAGAGAAGGGACGAAGCAAAGGCTCCTGGATTTCCCTTGCGGTCTGCATGATTTTCATTTTTGTGCTGCTGGGTGCGCTGAGGGTTTCATCTGTACAGATTACCCCTAATTTTGTCTGGTATCTGTTCTGCGGCTTCTGCCTGGCGCTGAGTGTGATTGCTCCCGGAATGAGCTTTTCCACACTGCTGATGCCTCTCGGACTGTATACCCCCTTTGTGGATGGAATCGGCCATCTGGATATGGGCGTTCTGATCCCCGGCGGAATCGGCGCGCTGGTGACGGTAATCTGTTTCGCGAAGGCGGTCAATGCGCTGTTTGATCATTTTTATTCCATTGCGTTCCATGGAATCATCGGCATCGTTATTGCGGCTACGGTGATGATCATTCCCTTCTCCGGCTTCGCTTCTGTGGGAACGGCTGTGGTGAATCTGATCTGTATCGCGGTGGGCATCGTGCTGGCGCTGCTTCTGGACCGCTTTAACAGCAGGGTGGAGGTAAAATAAAATGGCAGAATGGCTTGACAATGCGGTTTTTTATGAAATCTATCCCCAGTCCTTTCTGGACACCAACAGCGATGGAATCGGGGATCTGCCGGGTGTGATCGAAAAGCTGGATTATATCAGGGAGCTGGGCTGCAACGCCCTCTGGCTGAATCCCTGCTTCGTATCCCCCTTCGGGGACGCCGGCTATGATGTGGCGGACTATTATACCATTGCGCCCAGATACGGCACCAACGAGGATGCGAAGCGGCTGTTTGCGGAGGCGCATAAGCGGGGCATGCATGTGCTGCTGGATCTGGTTCCGGGACATACTTCGGTGGAACATCCCTGGTTTCGGGAATCCATGAAGGCGGAGAAAAACGAATACACGGACCGTTACGTATGGACGGACAGCATCTGGGAGGCGCCGGAGGATATGGCGAGCCTGAGAGGAATTTCTGACCGGGACGGCTCCTGTGCGGTGAATTTTTTCTCTTCCCAGCCCGCGCTGAATTACGGCTATTATAAAATCACCAGGCCATGGCAAATGTCTCCGGAGGACGAAGGGCCGAAGGCCACGCTGGAGGCCATGAAGGATGTGATGCGCTTCTGGCTGCAGATGGGCTGTGACGGCTTCCGTGTGGATATGGCGGGTTCTCTGGTGAAGCAGGACGAGGAAGGAAAGGGAACCATCGCCCTCTGGAAAAAGGTGCGCGCGTTCCTGGATGAGGAATTCCCGGACGCCGTGCTGGTTTCCGAGTGGGGGGAGCCGGACAAGTCCCTGCAGGGCGGCTTCCACATGGATTTTCTGCTTCATTTCGGGCCTTCTCATTATAACGACCTGTTCCGCTGCGAGCATCCCTACTTTTCCAAAGAGGGAAAGGGGGACATCTCTCAGTTTGTGAAGAAATATGTGGAGAATTATGAAAAGTCGGAGAAAAAGGGGCTGATCTGCATCCCCTCCGGCAACCACGATATGGAAAGGATCGCCTGGAGACTGGACGAGGAGGATCTGAAGGTGGCCTTCGCATTTCTGCTGTCCATGCCGGGAGCACCGTTTATCTATTACGGCGACGAGATCGGCATGCGCTATCTGGCCGGTCTGACTTCCGTGGAGGGCGGTTTCAACCGGACCGGCTCCCGGACGCCCATGCAGTGGGATGACGGCGTGAACGCGGGCTTCAGCAGCGCCGCAAAGGAAAAGCTCTATATCTGTCAGGATGAGAGCGCAGACCGCCCGACGGTACAGAACCAGCAGGCCAGAGAGGATTCCCTTTATCATGAGGTGAAGAAGCTCATCGCCATCCGGCAGGCGCACCCGGCCCTTTTGAGCCGCGGAGAGATTGCCTTCGTATATGCGCGGGAAAACGCCTATCCCTTCGCCTATCTGAGAAGCGCGGGAGAAGGAAAGGACGGCGAAAAGATCCTGGTGGTGCTGAATCCTTCCGACCGGGAGGAAAGCTTCCCCTGTGACTTAAAGACCGGCGAGGTTATTTACCGCTTCGGCGGAGAGCTGAAGACGCAGGACGGACAGATGACCATTCCGGCCTGCTCGGCTGTGTGGGTGAAGGTGGAATAACCTGCGGATGCGCCTGGAATGAGTAACTGCCTGCTGAAAAGAGCGGTGCGCCCCGGCTTGACAGTCCGCAGAAAATGCAGGATAATATACGCATACCCCTTAAGGTAAAAGGAGGTGCGAATGTGAAGCAATGTATGGATGCGGAGAATCTGCACCGGCGGCTGAAGAAGATCATCGGCCAGGTGCAGGCCATCGACCGGATGGTGGATGAGGACGTTCCCTGCGAGGACATTCTTTCTCAGATCAATGCCGCGAAGTCGGCCCTGCATAAGGCGGGACAGGTGGTGCTGGAGGGGCATATCCAGCACTGTGTGAGAGACGGGATCGAGCACGGAGACGCGGAGCAGACGATCCGGAATTTTACCAAGGCGGTGGAACGGTTTTCCAATATGGGTTAATGTGACGCTCCGGGATGGAGCCGAAAAGCTGTGAAGAGGCGCGGTGTAACCCGCATTTCTTCACGGCTTTTTTCTATCTTGTGCGTCTGGTATGCCGTGCCAGCGGTCATCGACTGCATCATCAAACAGGCAATGACCCGGCAACTGATGCTAATCTATGAATCCCTGATTTCGGATTTGACATTTTTTTCAGAGCGCTTTATGATAAGAACAACACATCTGACAATCTGCATTTTCTTATGGCGAATCTGCCGGGTTTACCTGGATGCTGGAGTGGAAAACAGGCGAAAAAGCGGTGGGATGATTCTGCGTATGCCTGCCGGGAAAGGAAAAGAGGAACAATACTTTTCACTATGAACAGGAAGGTTGATATTATTGTTGGTCCGGATGGAGAAAGAATAGTTCTTATAAATTACATACAATTTAAAGGAAAAAAGAAAGAAGACTGGAAGGAAGTAGAGGAATATCTAAAAAGGTATGTAGGGAAATCCTATGAGATTACGGCTTCATCAGAAAAGATATATATATCCGGGAATTTTCCAAATGAATACGCAGGCTCGGAAAGCAGACTTGCGTTAAAAGGAGCGGTTGCAAAAGCGAAGGCAAATGCTGTACAGGGAATCCCGGAATTGATCCAAATCGCTGCGAATAGAGAATATTCCGAAAATATGAAAAGAAAGCATGCAAAAGATGCGAAATATGGGTGGTATCGTTATGATGTAAGGTTTGCCCTGCCGGTGTACGATGATAGAGCAGGGGAGATTTGCCGATATAATATTTTTTTCGCCAGAATGCTTGTGCGGCATGACGCGGATGGTAAGAAATACCTTTATGATTTTCTGGCAATAAAAAAAGAAACGAGCAGCCCGCTTGAGTAAAACTGTACGGTGAAAACCCATCTCTTTTCTCCCAGTTTACAGGTGATAAGGATTTTTGTCAATAGGGAAAAAGGCAGGAAAGATAGTTATTGACTGCTTACGATTGTTAGAATATACTAACCATTGTAAGGCATGTAAGACAAAAGGTATCCCGGCATCCACGGAGAAGGAAGCATTCCCCGCGCGGCCGTGCAAAGGGCGCAGAGGCATGGAGGAAAAGATGGGGCAGGAAGCATCCGGGCCGAAACAGGCAGGCGGAGAGAAGAAAACCGGTAAAAACAGAAGAAAGATGGAGGCTCTGAGCTATCGCAGGACGGATATGCAGAAGGAAATGGTGATCCGGAAGCTGCGGGAAAGGGGCTGCCGGATCACCAGGCAGAGGCTGATGCTGATCGACATCATTCTGGAGGAGGAATGCTCCTGCTGCAAGGAGATTTTCTACAGGGCTTCGGAAAAGAATCCGGGTATCGGCCCCGCGACCGTATACCGTCTGGTGAACATGCTGGAGGAAATCGGGGCGATCAGCCGGAAGAACATGTACCGGATCGATTTCGGGCCGGAGGAAGCGGGGGAGGAGGCCTGCGCGGTGGAGCTGGACGACGGAACCGTTTTTCCCCTTTCCGGCGCCCAGTGGAACCAGGTGGTTCTTTCCGGTCTGAAAAGCTGCGGCTATCTGAAAAAGAAAGGCGTCAAAAGCGTGGTGGTGCACGGAAAGAGGTGAGAGGGGATGGCGAGAAGGGACGGCATTTTTCCGGGAGAATCCCGGCTGGCGGGAGGAGACGGAAAGGTGAAGGTGTACCGGATGGAGTTTGCGGACGGCTGGGGCACCATGACGGCCCATGCGGTGATGGACGGGGTGACGGTGATTTTCAACGATTTTCACACCGCCTGCGGCATACAGGAGGAGGCGCGCTGTCCGGGGATGGTGGAGATCAATCACTGTCTGGCGGGGCGGTTCGAGTGCACCATGCCGGACGGGAGGACGGCATGGCTCGGGCCATGCGACTTCGCCGTCAGCGACATGGGAAGGCCTCCGGTGGAGAGCCGGTTCACTCAGGGGCTTTATCAGGGAATCAGCCTGGTTCTGGATATCCGGAGGGCATCCGTTTCCCTTCAGCAGATGCTGGGCGGGGAAGCGCCGGATCTGGAGGCTCTTTTTGAAGGGCTTTTCGAGTCCTGCTCTTTCCTGCTTCTGCGCAGTGAACCGAAGATCCAGCACATTTTTTCGGAGCTGTATCACGTCCCGTCTGAGGGGCAGAACGCCTACTATCGGCTCAAGACCGGGGAGCTGATCCTTTTTTTACAGGAGAGGAGAAAACAGATGCGCCGGACAGGCAGCTTTTATTACGGGATGGACCGGGGACGCAGAGTGCAGGAAATGGGCCAGCGGCTGACCGCCGACCTGCAGGCGCGGATTTCCATTTCGGAGCTGGCGGAGGAATATGGCCTGGGCGTTTCCACCGTGAAAAAGTATTTCCGGCAGATGTACGGGGAGCCGCCCTATGCTTATCTGAAGCGCAGGCGGATGGAGGAGGCCGCCTTTCTGCTGGGCAGGGGCGGGCGGAGCGTTACGGAGATCGCGGAGAGCGTGGGATATCAGAACGCCAGCAAATTTTCCTCCGCTTTCCGGGATATTTATGGAATGAGCCCGTTGGAATATAAAAAGAAAAGCCGTATGGAGCAAAACGTCCGTTTGGAGTAGCGGGCGTTTTTTGATGCGTCTATAATCAGGCAATGTGAAGTTAGTTATAACTAATCATTTTATATGACAGGAGGGATTCAAGTGTCAAACGCAAAAGAAAGCAGTCTGAAAAAGATTCTGTCCTATGCGGGCGGCCACAGATATCTGACGATAACGGGCTGCATCCTTTCCGGCGCTGCGGCGGTGCTGGGGCTCGTCCCCTACATCTGCGTCTGGGCGGCGGCCAGGGATGTGCTCGCCGTATTCCCGGATGTGGCCGCGGCGGGCGGATCAGGCGGCCTGGTGAAATGGGGCTGGATGGCCGTGCTCTTCGCGGCCGCCAACATTGTCCTTTATTTCGCGGCCCTGATGTGTACCCACATCGCCGCCTTCCGGACGGCGAGGAACATCCGGAGGGCTGGAATGGCTCATGTGATGGACCTCCCGCTGGGATTTTTCACCGGAAACCAGTCCGGGCGGCTGAGAAAGCTCATCGACGACAACGCGGGGCTGACGGAGGACCTGCTGGCCCATAAGCTGCCTGATCTGACGGCGGCCATTCTCACGCCAGTGGCGGGAATCGTGATGCTGTTTCTGTTCGACTGGCGGATGGGGCTTCTGTGTCTGCTCACCATGGTGCTTGCGGTGGTCTGCATGTGCATGATGATGGGCGGGAAAAACGCGGGCTTCTTCCACCGGTATCAGCAGGAGATTGAAAAAATGAGCGCGGAGGCGGTGGAATACGTCCGGGGCATTCCGGTGGTGAAGGTGTTCCAGCAGACCGTGTACTCCTTCAAGGCGTTTTATGCGGCGATCCAGTCCTACAGCCGGCTGGCCAGCGATTACGCCATGAGCTGCCGGAGCGGGCAGACGGGGTTTCTGACCTGTATCAACGGAGCCTTTGTCCTTCTGATCCCAGCGGCCCTGCTGCTGGCCTCCGGCGGGGATGGGAAAAGGGTGCTGGTCAATTTCATTTTCTATTCCCTGTTCGCTCCGGCCTGCGGAGCCATGATCAACCGGATCATGTATATGAGCGAGGCGGTGATGGAGGCGGACGAGGCCATGGGACAGCTGGAAAAAATCCTGATGGAAGAGCCTCTGCCGGAGGCTTTGCGGCCCCAAAAGCCGCAGGGTACACAGGTGGCCTTTGAACACGTTTCCTTCACCTACCCGGGCGCGGCGCGTCCCGCCCTTTCGGACGTGAGCTTCACCGTCCGCCCGGGAAGCACGGTGGCGCTGGTAGGGCCGTCCGGCGGCGGAAAGACCACGGCGGGCAGCCTGATTCCCCGTTTCTGGGATGTGACGGCAGGGCGCGTGACGGTGGGCGGCGTGGACGTGCGGGAAATGGACGCGCAGGCGCTGATGCGGCAGGTGGCCTTTGTCTTTCAGGATACCAGGCTCTTTAAGCAGAGCATTCTGGAAAACATCCGCGCGGCGCGCCCGGAGGCTTCCAGAGAACAGGTGATGGAGGCGGCCCTGGCCGCCCAGTGCGGGGATATCCTGGAAAAGCTGCCGGAGGGGCTGGACACGGTGATCGGCACGAAGGGCGTCTATCTCTCGGGCGGTGAGTGCCAGAGAATCGCGCTGGCAAGAGCGATCCTGAAGGACGCGCCCATCATCGTTCTGGACGAGGCGTCCGCCTTTGCCGATCCGGAAAATGAGTACCAGATTCAGAAGGCCTTTGAGACGCTGGTGCGGGGAAAAACGGTGCTGATGATCGCGCACCGTCTGTCCACCGTTCAGAATGCGGATGAGATTCTGGTGCTTTCAGACGGCCGTATCGCGGAACGGGGTACGCACGGAGCGCTTCTTGCCGCAGGCGGTGTTTATGCCGGCATGTGGGCGGATTACCAGAAGAGCGCCCGCTGGAAGGTTGGAAAGGAGTAAGGTATGACACAAAGACTTCAACATCTGTTTGCCCTGAGTGAGCAGGGCGCAAAGGATCTGGTAAAGGCGGTGGTCTGGTGCTTTCTGTGCAACGTCAGCCTGATGCTTCCGGTGGGCGTCACCATGGCGGCGGTACAGTATCTGCTGCAGTTCCCGGAACGGGGAGGAGAGCCTGTGGACCGGTTCTGGCTGTATACGGGAGCGGCGGCTGCGGTGCTTGTGCTGCTGTTCATTCTGCACTGGTTTCAGTATGCGTCCCTGTATCTCGCCACCTATAAGGAGAGCGCCAGCCGAAGGATATCCCTGGCGGAGACGCTGCGGAAGCTCCCCCTTTCCTTTTTCGGGAACCGGGATCTGAGCGATCTGACCTCCACCATGATTTCGGACTGTTCCAGTCTGGATCAGATGTTTTCCCATTATATCCCGCAGCTTTTCGCTTCTGTTTTTTTCACCCTTTTCATCGGGGTGTGCATGTTTCTGTGGGACTGGCGGATGGCGCTCGCCGTGCTGTGGGTGGTTCCTGTGGCGGTGGTTCTGACGGCGGGCTCCAAAAAGCTGCAGGACAGCTTTGGCACCACGAATATCCTGACCAAACGGGCCGTGTCCGACTGCATCCAGGAGGGGCTGGAAACCGTTCGGGACATCCGCTCCTGCGGCAGGAAGGAAGCGTATCTGAAGGAACTGGACGACAAACTGAAAACCATGGAAAAAAGCTCCATCCATTCGGAGCTGGTGACCGGGGCTTTCGTCTGCTCCGCCCAGGCCTTTCTGCGCATCGGCCTTGCCACCACCATCCTGACAGGAGCGGCCCTGCTGCTTGCGGGAGAGCTGGATTTCCTGTTTTTCCTGGGCTTTCTGTTCGCGGCGGCAAGGCTCTACGATCCGCTGGGCATGGTGCTTCAGAACATCGCCGCCACCTTCAGCGCAAAGCTGAAGATCGAGCGGATGCGCGCCATTCAGGAGCAGCCTTCGCAGGAGGGAACGGAGCATTTTACCCCGGAAAACTATGATATCACATTCGATCATGTCAGCTTCTCCTATCATGAGGGAGAGGGCGTTTTGAACGATGTGAGCTTTACCGCGAAGCAGGGAGAGGTGACCGCCCTGATCGGTCCGTCCGGAGGAGGAAAGTCCACGGCTGTGAAGCTGGCTGCCAGATTCTGGGATGTGAACGCGGGAAAAATTACCCTGGGCGGAACGGACATTTCCGGTGTGGATCCGGAAACCCTTCTGAAATATTATGCGGTGGTTTTTCAGGATGTGGTGCTGTTTCGGGATACGGTGATGGAAAATATCCGGCTCGGCCGCAGGGGGGCGACGGACGAAGAGGTGATGGAAGCGGCGAAGGCCGCCCAGTGCGATGCATTCATTCGCCGCCTTCCGGACGGCTATCAGACCCTCATCGGGGAGAACGGCTCCACCCTTTCGGGAGGAGAACGCCAGAGAATTTCCATCGCCAGGGCCCTTTTAAAGGATGCGCCCGTCATTTTGCTTGACGAGGCAACCGCAAGCCTGGACGTGGAAAATGAAAGCGCCGTTCAGGAGGCTCTGTCCCGCCTGATCCGCAATAAGACGGTGCTGATCATCGCCCATCGCATGCGCACGGTGGCAGGAGCGGACAGAATCGTCGTTCTGGAAAACGGAAGGACGGTCCAGCAGGGCAGCCCTGCGGAGCTGATGGAGCAGGACGGACTTTACAGACATATGGTGCAGATTCAGAAGAAAAGCGCGGACTGGACCGTATGAAGATAAAAACGCGCTGCGGCAGGCAGACTGTGAGAGGGCAGTTTCCCGCTGCAGCGCATTTTTTCAGGTGGAAAGAGCGGACGGGCTGTCAAACCTGGAAAAATTTTTCTGAAGCTGCCGGAGAAATACTTCCGAAGCCCTGGAAAATACCTGATATTTCTTCCAGACAATGGTTGCTTCTGCCTTCAGGGCGGGAGTGAGCGGACGGAAGCAGAGAGATTCGCTTTTTACGATATCCAGCAGCTTATCATAGCAGATGGTATAGCCAAAGCCTTCGTCCGTCAGAATGGAAGCGTTCAGGACCAGATTGTAGGTGGCGACCACGTTGAGTCCGCTCGGATCCCGCTTCAGCCAGTCGGAGAGAACCCGTCTGGCGTTTGCCTGATGGGAGACGATGAGGGGCTTGTCCCACAGATCCTCCGGCCGGACGGCTTCTCTGTCCGCCAGCGGGGAATCCCGCCGCATCAGAACGCCCCACACATCCTTCAGGGGAACCTTCAGCGTGTCGTATTTTGACATGTCCACAGAGTCATACAGAAGCCCGAAATCGATCAGCCCCTTATCCAGCTGGTCCATAACGAAATCCGCATTGCCGCTGGAAATATGATAGTGGATGTCGGGGTATTTCTGCTGAAGCTGTCTGGCCGTCTGCGCAAAAATCCGTATGATGTTGCTTTCTCCCGTTCCGATACAAACGTCCCCTGCAATCACATCGTTGGAAAGGGAAATCTCATTTTCCGTTTTCCGGACCAGATCCAGAATTTCCTCCGCGCGCTTCCGCAGAATCATTCCTTCCTCTGTCAGAACCACCTTCCGGGAGCCCCTGGCGCCGCGGATCAGAAGCTGTTTCCCCAGCTCATCCTCCAGCGCCTTCAGCTGCGTGGAAAGGGTGGGCTGGGACAGATGCAGGGATTCCGCCGCGGCGGTGATGCTCTGTTCTCTGGCCACCGCCAGAAAATACTGTAATACACGAAGATCCATGTTTTCCTCTTTTTCTGCCGCTTTCCGGCGGCATTTTCGTTCCGGATTTTTGTGGAAAGTATAACAGAAAATACTACAGGATTCAACCGGGAGGCGATTCTCCGGGAAAGGCGTTTTACGCTGTTGTCACAGGAGAAAAAATAGGATAGACTGTATCCGTAACGTAACGACATCCGATGCCGTGCCGCTTTGGGAACGGGAAAAGCCGGACGGCAGAAAAGGGGTCTGAACAACAGGAGGGACGATATGAGATATGAAATTAAGGGAGATACGCTGCCGGTAGCGGTCTGCAGCCTGCAGAGAGGGGAAGCGCTTTACTGCGAGGCCGGAGCAATGTCATGGATGACGGACGGAATCCGGATGGAAACGGAAGGCGGCGGCATCGGCAAGGTGTTCGGACGGATGTTTTCCGGTGAAACCCTGTTCCGCAACCGGTATACGGCGGAGCGGGACGGCGAAATCGCGTTTGCATCCAGCTTCCCCGGCTCCATTATCGCGGTGGAGCTTTCCGCCGGAAGAACGGTGATCGCGCAGAAACGGAGCTTCCTCGCCTGCGACTCCGGCGTGGATATGGAAATCTTTTTCCAGAAAAGACTGGGAAAGGGCTTCTTCGGCGGAGAAGGCTTCATCATGCAGAAATTTTCCGGAAACGGTACGGTGCTTCTGGAAATCGACGGTTCCGCGGTGGAATACCAGCTGGAAGCGGGACAGCGGATGATTGTGGATACGGGACACCTCGCCATGATGGACGGCACCTGCTCCATTGATATTGAAATGGTCAGGGGAGCAAAAAATATTTTCCTGGGCGGTGAAGGTCTGTTTAACACCTACATCAGCGGCCCCGGAAAGATCGTGCTGCAAACCATGCCCGTCCAGAAAACGGCCATGCAGCTCTACCAGTTCATGCCCCATCCCAGCTCCAACTGACGCGGAGGAAGGATGAAAGAGCGGGCAGGACAACGGGTAAAACAGCGAAAAACAGGCCCCTCTGCCGCATGCGGCGGAGGGACCCCAGTCGGCAGAGGCCGCGCGTTCCCTGTCTGCCCTGCCGACGGGTGATACCAATTGGCAGAAAATGGCGAGAGAAAGTATTGTTTTTTCAAAATTCATTTGACAGAAGAGGAAATCACAGATATACTATAAGAAGTTAGATAACACTAACCAACCAAACCACATACAAACATACGAAACGAAAAAGGACCTGTGCGGGTCCTTTTTCATTTAATCGAGGAAATTTCTCATCAACAGGGAAATTGCTGGAAAATCCCGAAATGGCGGCCTATAATAAGCAAATAACACAGGGAAGCAGGGGAGAAAAGAGCCCGGAGGCTTCCCTGTCGGTCTGTCCGGCGGACACGGCGCCGGCAGAGGCATCCGGGAATGGAGGGAAGCGGAACATGAAACAGCACAGATTCTGGGCCTGGGCGATGGTATTCTGCCTGGCCATGACACTGATCACGGGCTATCGGCACAAATAAGAGGAAAATGCCGCCAGAGGCGGCGGAAACGGAGGAAGATATGTTCAAATGTCTGAAATGCATTGACGCGAAGAAAACGGGAATTTTTGCGGCGGGAGTTCTGTTCGGAACCGCCGGGATCAAGCTGCTTTCCAGCAAAGACGCGAAGAAATTCTACACGAACTGCACGGCGGCGGTCCTGAGGGCGAAGGCGAGCGTGATGAAGACGGCGACCACCATTCAGGAAAACGCAGAGGATATCTACGAGGAAGCGAAGGCGATCAACGAGGAACGCGAGGCGGAGGAAGAAGCGCCTGCGGATATTCCGGAGGAAGGCTCGGCAGAGGGCGCCAGGGCCTGAGGAGAAACTGCGGTGAAAATACGGATCAGGCATGAAATAAAAGGGCGGATGAGAGTCCATCTGGTTCAGAACAGAATGACCTGCAGTCAGGCGGACATTCTGCTCTATTACCTGCAAAAGCTGGACGGCGTGACGGAAGCGAAGGTGTATGAGCGCACGCAGGATGCGGTCATCTGCTATCGGGGAGACAGAGCGGCGGTCCTTAAAGGGCTGCAGAGCTTCCGCTATGACCGGGTGGAGGTTCCGGAAGGTCTTATCGAAAATTCCGGAAGAGAAATGAACGCCCGGTATCAGGAAAAGCTGGTGATGAAGGTACTGCTGCGTTTTGCTTCGAAGCTGTTCGTCCCCTGGTCCCTGCGGGCGCTTGTTACGGCGGTAAAATCCGTAAAATATCTGAAAAAGGGCGCAGAAACGCTGGCAAAAGGGAAAATCGAGGTTCCGGTTCTGGATGCGGTGGCGATCGGCGTTTCCGTATTCCGCGGGGATATGGACACCGCCTCCTCGGTCATGTTCCTGCTCGGCGTGGGAGAACTTCTGGAGGAATGGACGCATAAAAAATCGGTGGACGACCTGGCGCGGACCATGTCCCTGAATGTGAGCAGGGTATGGCAGAAAACCGGAGATCAGGAGCTTCTGGTTTCCGCATCGCAGATCCGGGAAGGGGATCTGGTGGTGGTCCACATGGGAAATGTGATTCCCTTCGACGGGCTGGTGGAGGAAGGGGAGGCCATGGTGAATCAGTCCTCCCTCACCGGGGAATCCGTCCCCGTGCGCCGCATCCCCGGAAATTCCGTCTATGCGGGAAGCGTGGTGGAGGAAGGGGAGCTGACCGTGCGTGTAAAGGCAGTGGGCGGTTCCAGCAGATTTGAAAAGATCGTCACCATGATCGAAGAGTCGGAAAAGCTGAAGTCCTCGCTGGAAGGAAAGGCGGAGCATCTTGCCGACAGCCTGGTGCCCTGGACTCTCATGGGAACGATTCTGGTGTGGCTCCTTACTCGGAACGTGACAAAGGCGCTGGCCGTTCTGATGGTGGATTTTTCCTGCGCGCTGAAGCTTGCCATGCCCATCTCCGTGCTGTCCGCCATCCGGGAAGCGGGACGGCACCATGTGACGGTAAAGGGAGGAAAATATCTGGAAGCCGTGGCGGAAGCGGAAACCATTGTCTTTGACAAGACAGGCACGCTCACCAGGGCCTGCCCCACCGTGGCCACCGTCATCTCCTTTAACGGCGAGACGCCGGATGAGCTGCTGCGCATCGCCGCCTGCCTGGAGGAGCATTTTCCCCACTCCATGGCGCGGGCCGTGGTGGAGGCGGCGAAAAAAAAGAAGCTGGACCACCAGGAAATGCACTCGAAGGTGGAATATATGGTAGCCCACGGAATTTCCACCACTATCGGAGAAAAGCGCGTGGTGATCGGAAGCTGCCATTTTGTGTTTGAGGATGAAAAATGTACGGTCCCGGAAGGAAAGGAAGCCCTTTTCGCTTCGCTTCCGGAGGAATATTCCCATCTGTATCTGGCCATGGACAATCATCTGGCGGCGGTGATCTGCATTGAGGACCCTCTGCGGGAGGAGGCGGCTGAGATCATCCGTTCCCTGAAGGCGGAAGGCATCCGCAAGGTGGTGATGATGACCGGAGACAGCGAACGGACAGCGGCGGCGGTGGCCCGCCGGGTCGGGGTGGACGAATACTATTCCGAGGTGCTCCCGGAGGACAAGGCGGCATTTGTGGAACGGGAGAAAGCGGACGGAAGAAGGGTGATCATGATCGGAGACGGCATCAATGATTCTCCGGCCCTGTCCGCTGCGGACGTGGGAATCGCCATCAGTGACGGCGCGGAAATCGCGCGGGAGATCGCGGACATCACCGTGAGCGCCGACAGCCTGTATCAGCTCGTGACCCTGAAACGGATCAGTAACGCGCTGATGAAGCGCATCCGCGGCAACTACCGCTTTATCGTGGGCTTCAATGCCGGGCTGATCCTGCTTGGCGTGGGCGGCGTGATTCAGCCCGCCACCTCCGCGCTGTTTCACAATACCTCCACCCTGCTCATCGGCCTGAAGAGCATGAGCAGCCTGCTGGAGGAAGCGGAGAAAATTTGAACAGGGCGGCGCAGGCCGCCTTGTTTTTTTCTGACCGGTGGAGTATAATGACAGGGTATTTGCTACTTTGACGCGTTGAACCAGAAAAGAAAACAAAGGAAGGGAACCTGTCATGACACAAGAGAAAAAGCTGAATAAGCTGCAGTCCGTGATTTTGCTGGTGTTCATCATCTTCGCGGTGGCCATCTGCATCCTCCTGAAAACCGGAGACCCCATGATCGGGCTGTTTATGAGCTGGATCATTATCTATCTGTTCTGTAAAATTCTCCGGATTGAATTCGGAAGGATCATCGGCGGAGCCTATGAGGCCATCCGCGTGGTTGTCCCGACGGTGTGCCTGCTGATGGCCATCGGCGTAATGATCGGCACATGGCTGCAGAGCGGCACGATTGCAACCATTATCGTGGGAGGCCTGCGGCTGATCGATCCCACCTGGCTGCTGCCTCTGACGCTTCTGTTCTGCGCGGTGCTGAGTCTGGTGACCGGAACCTCCTACGGTTCGGTGGGAAGCGCCGGCGTGGCGATGATGGCGATCGGAAACGCCATGGGAATCCATCCGGGCATGGTGGCCGGCGCAGTAATCTGCGGCTCCATGTTCGGCGATAAGATCAGTCCGCTTTCCGATACCACGAACCTGGCGCCCGCGGTGGCCGGCGCGAAGCTGGGAGACCATGTGAGATCCATGCTCTGGACCACGCTGCCGCCCTTTCTGATCAGTCTGATTCTGTTCACCATTCTGGGAATCCGGCAGACGAGCGGGGATTACAGCGCCGGAGATCTGAATCTGTACATTGAGGCGCTGAACGGAGAGTTCCAGCTGGGATTTGTGACCCTGATCCCTGCCGTCCTCATTATCGTTCTGCTTCTTCTGAAGGTGGAGGCCATTGTGGCGCTGGGCATTTCCGCTGTGGCGGCGGGCGCGGTTTCCGTTTTCTGGCAGGGCGCTTCCCTGCAGTCGGTGATTCAGATTGCCTACAGCGGCTATACCACCGGCATTGAAAACGGAATTCTTCAGACGATTCTGAACCGCGGCGGAATGAGCAGCATGCTGCAGTATGTGGCGATCATCTGTTTCGCGGTGGGCATGGGCGGTATGCTTGAGAAGCTGGGCGTGCTGGAAAATATCCTGGAAATGATCGTGAGCCATATCCGCAGCGACGGCACGCTGATTCTCGCCACCCTGCTGGTGGGCTATGTGGTCAGCCTGATCAGCTGCTCCCAGCCCATGGCGCACGTGCTGACCGGCCGCCTGATGGCGCCGCTGTTCAGGGACAGAAAAGTGGCGCCGGAAATCCTTTCCAGATGTCTGGAGGATGCGGGAACGCTCGCAGGCCCCATGATTCCCTGGCATGGGTATTGCGTTTACATGTCGGGAACGCTGGGCGTGGCCTGGGCGGCTTTCTTCCCGTATCTGTTCCTGCTGTACCTGACGCCGTTCTTCAGCGTATTTTATGGATTTACCGGCATATCCATTAAGCATGTTTCCGGCCAGCCGGCAAAAGCGGAGGGAGAGGCATGATGGAGGTAAAGGTTGTACTGCTTGGAACGGGAACGCCCAACGCCTGCCCGAACGCCAGCGGCCCGTCCACGGCCGTGGTGGTGGGAGAGCGTGCCTATCTGGTGGATTTCGGCCCCGGCGTGGTGCGAAGGGCGGCCCAGGCCTATCATCAGGGCATCGACGCCCTGCGGCCGGATCTTCTGACCAGGGCCTTCTGCACCCACCTGCATACCGACCACACGGCGGGGTTTGCGGACCTGATTTTCACCCCCTGGGTGCTGGAGCGTAACGAGCCGCTGAAGGTGTTCGGCCCGAAAGGAATCCGGAGCATGACGGAGCACATCCTTGCCGCCTATGCGGTGGATATTGATTTCCGCATCCATGGCTTTGAAAAGGCGAATGAGCTGGGCTACCGTGTGGAGGCCGAAGAGATTGCGCCCGGAATCATCTATCAGGATGACCTGGTCAGCGTGGAGGCGTTTCCCGTCAGCCACGGAACCCTGGAGAGCTATGCCTACCGCTTCGTGGCGGGGGATAAGGTGATCGTCATCAGCGGAGATACCGCACCGTTGGATATCATGGCAGAAAAGGCGAAAGGCTGCGACCTTCTGCTCCATGAGGTGGAATATACGGCAGGGATTGCCGCAAGAGAACCCAAATGGCAGAAGTATCACAGGGAAGTGCATACCCTGAGCACGGACCTGGCCCGGGTGGCCGGGAAGGCGAAGCCGAAGAAGCTGGTCACCTATCACCGGATTTATCACATGAACATTCAGGATAACCGGATCAATCTGGAAGCGGAGATGAACCGGAGAAGCGAGGCGATTCTGCAGGAAATCCGGGACGCCGGATACGAGGGGGATGTGGTAAACGGACGGGATCTGGATGTGTTTTGCCTCTGATGGGGAGAAAATGCAAGAAATCCTTTGATAAACCCGTATAACAGCGATATAATAAATGTCGTGGGACGCTTTTTTGGGGCGTTTCATGACATTTTTCGTTTCGGGAGGTTACATAAGTGGAAGATCAACAGAAAACCCTGCTATTTGAAGAAATGCCGATTCCCAGAGCCGTTGCGAAGCTGGCGGTGCCGACCATATTGAGTTCGCTGGTGACGGTGCTTTATAATCTGGCGGATACCTATTTTGTGGGAATGCTGAACAATTCCGTCCAGAACGCGGCTGTCACGCTGGCCGCGCCGCTGATTCTGGCCTTTAACGCGGTCAATAACCTGTTCGGTGTGGGAAGCAGCAGCATGATGAGCCGCGCGCTGGGGAGCCGGGATTACGAAACGGTTCACAGAAGCTCTGCGTTCGGCTTTTACTGCTCCATTTTCTGCGGACTTCTGTTTTCTCTGTTATATGTGGTTTTCCAGCCTTTTGTGCTGACCATTCTGGGGGCGGACGCGACGACTGCGGAGGCAACCGCAGGATATCTGAGATGGACGGTGGCCTGCGGGGCGGCGCCCACCATCCTGAACGTGGTGATGGCCTATCTGGTGAGGGCGGAAGGTGCAGCGCTTCATGCCAGCATCGGCACCATGAGCGGATGTATTCTGAATATCATTCTGGATCCGGTTTTCATTCTGCCCTGGGGCCTTAACATGGGGGCGGAGGGAGCGGGCCTTGCCACCTTCCTTTCCAACTGCGTGGCCTGCGGCTATTTCTTTGTGCTCCTGTATGTGAAGCGCGAAAATACGCATGTCTGCATCAAACCGTCCATGTTCTGCCTGAAGAGAAAAATTGTGCTGGGCGTCTGCGGCGTGGGAATTCCCGCATCCATCCAGAACCTGTTGAACGTGACGGGAATGACCGTCCTGAACAATTTCACTTCATCCTATGGTTCTGACGCGGTGGCGGCCATGGGAATCACCCAGAAGATCAACATGGTGCCGATGCAGATCGCCATGGGGCTGTCGCAGGGAATCATGCCGCTCATCAGCTATAACTACGCCAGCGGGAATACGCCGAGAATGAAAAAAACGCTGACTTTTGCGGCAAAAATTTCGCTGACTGCCCTGGTCATCGTTGCAGCGGGGTATTATGTGGGAGCCGGCGCTCTCGTCCGGATGTTCATGCAGGATCCGACAATCGTCGCATACGGGACACGGTTTCTGCGGGGCTTCTGCCTCGGCCTGCCCTTCCTGTGCATGGATTTCCTTGCGGTGGGAGTGTTTCAGGCAGTGGGCCTTGGAAAGAACGCGTTTATCTTCGCCATTCTCAGAAAAGTGGTGCTGGAGATTCCGGCCCTCATCATCCTGAACGCTCTGTTCCCGCTGTATGGCCTTGCCTACGCACAGTTCGCGGCGGAAATCGTCCTGGCGACTGCGGCTGTTGTGGTTCTGATCCGGATGTTTGCGAAGCTGGAACGGGGAGAGCGAATCTGAGACATAAGGCGAAGCCTGCGGCAGACCTGTCCTGCCTGGAAAGGACAGGTCTGCCGCAGGAAAGAACTGTTTGGAGGCGGTTTCGCTTCAGTTCTGCCGGAAGGCAGAAACACTGAGAAATATGAAGAAAAAAGGACGCCGGGCAGAGCTGCTTTCCTTCGGGAAAGGGGAGGCAGTTTCCACCCGGCGTCCGGCTCAGTGCGGGAGCCAAGAGGCTGGCTTATGACTCCCGCACGAATTCGATCACAAGACTTTCATACTGCTTCAGGATGCGGTCCGGGGTCAGCCCTGCGCCCATCCAGGAAGCGCCGCTTCTTACCGCTCCATTCATCAGGCAGCGGTATTTTTTTGCGGGATCAAGGCCCTTAACCACGGTGTGGATGGGAACGGGATTGCCGAAGCTTTCCGTCTGGACGATGGTGAGCATGGCGTGCTCCCGGTTTTCATCCACGAATTCCCAGGCCATGAAATCGCCCTTTCCCGGTTCGGTCAGGCGGTAATAGTCCCCTTCGTGGGTAAGGGAATAGAGACGCCGGAAGCTGTTGAGCTGTTCCCTTACCTGTTCTTTTTCCTCATCGGTAACCTGATTCAGATCCAGTTCATAGCCGAAGGAACCGGCCATGGCCACGTCGCCGCGGGTGCGGAAGGGAACGCTTCTGCCGGTCTGGTGGTTCGGGCAGGCGGACACGTGCGCCCCCACCGCGCTGACGGGATAGAAGAAGGAGGTCCCGTACTGGATGCTCAGGCGGTTGACAGCGTCCGTGTTGTCACTGCACCAGATCTGCGGGGAGTAGTAGAGCATGGCCGCGTCGAACCGTCCGCCGCCGCCGCTGCAGCCCTCCAGGAGGACGCCGGGGAAGCGGGAAAGGAAGCGTTCCATCAGATCATATACGCCGAGCACATACCGGTGGCAGACCTCGCCGGTCCGTTCCGGCCCGAGATAGCTGCTGTAGGCGTCGCAGATGCTCCGGTTCATGTCCCATTTCACATAATCGATCTGAGCGTGAGACAGGATGTCCGTCATCCGTTCCAGAAGATAGGAGCGCACCTCGGGATTGGCCATGTCCAGAACCAGCTGGTTGCGTCCCCGGTTGGGCTCGCGGCCCGGAATGGTCAGCGCCCAGTCGGGATGGGCCCGGTACAGGTCGCTGTCTTCGGAAATCATCTCCGGCTCAAACCAGAGGCCGAATTTCATGCCCATGGAGTGGATCTCTTCGGAAAGAGCGCCCAGGGCGCCGCCAAGCTTCTGTGTGTTTACGAACCAGTCGCCCAGTCCGCTGTTGTCGTCGTTTCGTTTCCCGAACCAGCCGTCGTCAAGCACCAGCATTTCGATGCCAAGCTCCGCTGCCTGGGAGGCGATGGAAAGGAGCTTGTCCCTGTCAAAGTCAAAATAGGTGGCCTCCCAGTTGTTGATGAGGACCGGGCGGCGCTCATGCTTCCAAGGGCCTCTGCACATGTGCTCCCGCAGGATGCGGTGATAGTTCTGCGACAGGGCGGAAAGCCCGCAGGAGGAATAGCTCAGGATCGCCTGCGGCGTAGGGAAGCTTTCTCCGGGCTCCAGGCGGAAGGAGAACCGGTCGGGATGGATGCCTGCCTGTACTCTGGTCGTGCCTCTCTGATCCTGCTGGGCAGAGGCGGTGAAGTCTCCGCTGTATGCCAGGCAGAAGCCGTAGCAGTCTCCCGCGTCCTCGTCCGCCTGCGGGCTGCACAGGATCAGGGAAGGGTTGTAGTGATGGCTGGAGGTGCCGCGCACACTTCCGATATGAACGCCGGCCCGCTTAACGGGAAGGCGGCAGAGGGTGCGTTCCATGGCGTGCCTGCCGGCAAAGAAGATCATGTTATAGTCTCCGAAAAGGATATCCATGCTCATGGAAAGGGCCTTTTCCAGAACGATGGGGGTCTTTCCCGCATTCACCACCTTCAGCGCCCTGGTGATGATGTCGGCCTGTTCAAAGACGCCGTAGAGGAGCTGGACCCGCACGTCTGAGCATGCCTCCCGCAGGGTGATGGTCAGGGTCTGTCCGGATTCTCCCGCCGTGTCATAAAGGGCGGGCATGCCGGGAATGGAATAAGAGCCCTCCGTCACCTGGAAGGAGTCGAACAGGAACTGGGCGGCGCAGCTGCCGTCTGAATGACGGATGCGCACACAGTCGTCCCGGTAGTCGCCCACCCCGCTGGAGGGAAGCTCCTGGGGCAGGTAATCCAGGGAATAGGTCCGGTCGGATCCGGCCTGGGGCGGATTCCCGGCAAAGCCCATGTCCGTGCGAAGGATCAGGTCGGACAGGTTTTCCCCGTCCGTCCTTTTCCCGTAATACAGATGGAGCAGCGTGCCGAAGGGATCCGCGTACATCTGATAACTGCTGTTTCTGGTATGAAGGGTAAAAAGCCTTCCGTTTTCTGAAATCTGAACTGCCATAGGTTCCTCTTTTCTGATAGCCGTCCGACGCAGTCTTTATTCCTTTACCGCGCCGATGACGATGCCGGATACAAAGTATTTCTGCAGGAACGGATAGATCACCAGCAGCGGGATGGTGGATACCACGATCTTGGCCGCGTTGAAGGTCCTGTTGTTCATGGAGGACAGCTGCTTGAGCTGGTTGGCGTCCGTAATCTGAGTCAGGTCCACGGTAAGCTGCTGGATGTAGGTCTGCAGAGGGTACATCTCCGCCTTGGTCATGTAGATCAGGCCGCTGAAGTAATCGTTCCAGTGGTTGACGATGGCGAACAGAGCTACGGTCGCCAGAGCGGGCAGGGAAACGGGAAGGTAAACCTTCAGCATGATCTGGATCGGGCTTGCGCCGTCGATACGGGCCGCCTCATCCAGGGATTCCGGAACGCCCTTGAAGAAGTTCACCAGAAGGATCACGTTGAACACGGGAACCGCGCCGGGAAGCACCAGGGCCCAGATGGTGTTGAGCATATGAAGCTTGCTGACCACCATGAACAGAGGGATGATGCCGCCGTTAAAGAGCATGGCGAAGATGACGATCTTCATGTAGATGTCTCTGGCATGGAAGCGGTGCCTGCTCTTGGAGAGCGGGTAGGCCATGGTCACCGTGAAGAACATGTTGATCAGGGTGCCGAGGACGACCCGGCCGACAGAGATCAGGAAGGATCTCCAGAACTGGGAGTCTCCCAGCAGCTTCTGATAGGTGGAGACATTGAAATCTTTGGGGATCAGTCCCACTTCGTTGGCCGCCACGGCGTCGCTTCCGGAGAAGGAGATGGCCACCATGTTAAGAAGCGGCAGCAGACAGCTTAACGTGAGGATGATCACGACGGCCCAGATGATGCACTGGGACAGAATGGTGACCGGATTCATTCTTTTTTTCACGGAAAATTCCTCCTTTCGCTCAGAAGATGCCGGAGCCGGTAAGCTTCTGGGCAGCCTTGTTGGCGCCGATGATCAGCAGGAAGCTGATCACGGATTTCATCAGTCCGACCGCGGTACCGATGCTGTACTGACGCTCCACCATACCGATACGGTATACATAGGTGTCGATGATGTCCGCCGTCTCATAGACGATGGGGTTATACAGGTTGAAGATCTGGTCGAAGCCCGCGTTGAGGATGTTTCCCAGGTTCAGGGCCGTCATCAGGACCACGGTGGGAAGCAGGGCGGGAACGGTGATGTGCATCGTCTGCTTGAAGCGTCCCGCGCCGTCGATGCTCGCGGCTTCATACAGGCCGGGATCGATGCTGGTGAGGGCGGCGAGATAGACTACGGAGTTGTAGCCGAATTCCTTCCACACGTCGGTTCCCACGATGACGGTCCGAAACCAGCGGTTGTCGGCAAGGAACTGAATGGGTTCGCCGCCGAACATGGTGATCACCGCGTTGAAGGGGCCGCCCAGGGAGAACATGTTGGTGACGACCGTCGCCAGCACGACCCAGGAAAGAAAGTGAGGCAGATAAACGATGGTCTGGAAGGTACGCTTGAAAAATTTCAGGCGGATCTCATTGAGCAGGATGGCGAAGGTCACGGGGACGAAGATGTTCACCACCAGCTTGGCGAAAGCGATGATCAGAGTATTCATGAACACCTGGCGTCCGTCCGGCAGAGTGAAGATGAACTCGTAGTTTTCCAGGCCCACCCATTTGGAGCCGAACAGGCCTCTTGCCGGAACATAGTCCTGGAATGCCATCAGCGATCCGACCAGAGGGACGAATACGAAGATGAGAAGGACGATGAGTCCGGGAAGGAGCATGAGGTGAAACATTTTTTCCTCTTTGGTCAGCCGATGCCTGGCGGCCGCAGTTTTTTCCTTCATATGATTTCCTCCGTTTGGGAGCGGAAAGCTCCTTTTTGAAAAAGGGCGGCCGGCACAGGCCGGCCGCCCCTGTCTGGGATTTGCGATCGTAAGCGAGGGCCGCGGTTATTTCTGAATGGCCGCGTTCACTTCTTCGGTGATGGTGTCGCCGCCGGCGCTGGTCCACTCGGATACGAACTGATCGAAGTAATCCAGATCCTCTTCTCCGACGATGATCTTCAGGATGGCCTGCATTTCAAGCTTCTCCAGGGAAGCCCAGCGGGTGGACATGGAGTCCGTGGTCTCGAAGAAGGAAGGGGTCAGGAAGTTGGCGGGCTCCTCGATCATGCGGTCCATGGCCACGATACGGGATACATACTGGGAGTAATCCGCGCTGTCCGCCTTCTGTCCGGCAGCCTCGGCTTCCAGATATCTCTGAGCCGCCTCGTAGTAGCCCTGTTCCTCGGTGGTCAGGGTGGAAACATCGGCGCTTCCGTCCATGACGGCTTCCACATGCTGGGTCATCAGCTCCGCGTTGTTGCCGGGCTGAACCTCGCAGTAAAGCGGCCAGTTGAAGTAGGCGATGGTCTGGTTCTCACGGATTTCCTTGGAGGCATCGGAGAAGTCCTGCTTGGAGTATTCGGAGTTCACGTTTACGATCTTCATTGCCACTTCGGGATGCTCATAGCCCTTGCGTACGACGACGAAGCCGCCGTAGGACTTGGTGTTGATCGCGTTGATCTTTCCGTCGGAGCCGACCGGAGCGGAGATATTGATCCATTCCGCGTCCTGGGTGCCGTAGGTAGAGGTCTGAGCCGGATTGAAGGGAGACCACCAGGGGCCGATGTAGGCGCCGCACTGTCCGCTGGAGAGCAGGGCGACGATGTCGTCATAGGTACGGGTGGTGAATTCCTTATCGATCAGGCCTTCCGAATACCAGTCTCTCATGAGCTGAAGGGCATCCTTCATCTCGGGCTGTACGGAGCCGTATACCGCGTTTCCGGAGCCGTCGTCGATCCATACGGCCGGATAGGCGTCAAAAGCGGTGAAAAGGTTATCCACGGCGAAGGTGTTGTTGGGGTAGCCGCCGTACACTTCGTTATGTACCACAAGGCCTACCGTATCATCCTGGCCGTTTCCGTCCGGATCTCCGGAGATGAAGGCGCGCAGCAGATCCGCCATCTCGTCGATGGTGGAGGGCTCCGTGAGGCCAAGCTTATCCATCCAGTCCTTGCGTACCCACAGGAAGTCCTGGCCGTCGCTTAACTGGGTCTTGGGGATCGCCATGATCTTTCCGTCAAAGGTGACGGTATTTAGCGGATTGTTGTCCTCGCCGTAGCTGGCGTAGGCTTCCTTTACCGTATCGCAGGCGATGTTGTTGTATACGTCGGTCAGGTCGGCGACCAGATCGTTTTCCACCAGCTCCACCAGAGTGGAATACTCGGATACGTACATGATGTCCGGGATATCCTGGCTGGCGATGGCGAGGGAGACCTTCTGGTCATAGTCCGCGCCGGTGATGGCTTCAAATTCGTTCTCGTTCTGAACGTTCAGCACTTCCTTCAGATAACGGGTGTAGGCGTTGTCGGAAGGGGTATCGTTCTCATAGGGCGTGCCGGAGAGGGTATCCGCGCCCTGGTTGGTCAGGTTGTAGCCCGTGGTATAAACCACCGTCTCCGGATATTTGCCGTAGGGATCGTTCGCGGCGGCTTCCCAGGCTGCCTTTTCTTCCTCTGACATGTTTGCCGTGGGATCAGAGGAACCGCAGCCGGCCAGCATGGCAGCGGCGAGCGCGGCGGTGAGCATGAGGCCCAGTGTTCTCTTTTTCATTTTGCTTCCTCCATTCATGATAACGATGTAAGCAGCGCGCATTGCTTTCTGTCTTGTATCATAGCAAATCCGGGAAAACGGGTATATATCAAAAAAACGGAAAACATGTCAGTTATCCGGCTTTCTTTCCGGAAAACGATGGTTATGTTTTACAATGCGGGATTTTTATTCTATACTAACAGTGTACAAAGTGCCGGAGGAAAAAAGAACATGTATCGCATTCTGGTGGTAGATGATGAAAAGACGGAAAGAGAATGTGTGCGCTTCCTGATCGCGGAATCCGGGCTTGCCCTGGAGGTATCGGAGGCGGGAGACGGGCTGGAGGCGCTGGAAAAGCTGAAGGAAACGGGCGGGGCGGACATCCTGTTCACGGACGTGCAGATGCCCCGGATGGACGGGCTGGAGCTGATCCGGCAGGCGGAGAAGCTGTTTCCGGAGATGAAGCTTCTTATTTTCAGCAGCTATGCCGATTTTGAATACGCACGTACCGCGCTGACGCTCGGTGTGGTAAACTATATCCTGAAGCCGGTGGTCCCGGAGGATCTGAAAAGCAGTCTGGAGGGGCTGATCGGACAGCTGGACGAGGAAGCGGCGTCGCGCAGGGAGCGGGATGAGAGGCGGACCTTCCTGCTTCAGTACGCGCTTCAGCTTTCCATTTCGGGAAACTTTGACCACGCGAAGGCGGAGCCGGCTGTCCTTGACCAGCTGAAGCGGTTTCGGACCATGGTTCTTGTGGATTTTGACGGCGACTTTCTGGAGAACAATTCCTTCGTATTTTATGAGAGCCTGCGCTGCGTCCTGAAGCTGGACATGGAATCTCTGAACCTGTCTCCGAATCAGGCGCTCCTCATGCTGCGCACGCCGGCGGAGGGTTCGCAGGAGCTGGGCGGACAGATCTATTCCCATATCCAGGAGACGTTCCGGATCCCCTGCTGGCTGTCCTTCAGCCGTCCGCTTGTAGCGTTTTCTTCCCTCAGGGACGCCTACGCGGAGGTGGAGCAGCAGATGGAACGGCGGTTCTGGGCCCCGCAGGAGCATGTGTTTACGGCGGAAACGACGGCGGACGCGAAGGAGGGCGGGGATGGTGAAACGGATGAAAACCGGCAGCTTCTTCAGATCAGAAGGGCGCTTGGAAACCGGGACGGGGCCGCGCTGCAGGAGGCGCTGGACAGCCTGTTTTCCAGATACCGGTCGAGGCAGAATCAGTCCCAGATCTATGTGAAATTCATTTTTTCCAACCTTCTCACCACCCTGTACCCTTACGCGGACGGGAAGGGCGGAGAAAAGAAAACGCTGGACGCCATGATCTCCGAGCTGTATCTGCAGCCGGATATTTCCGAGATCGTATCCATGGTGCAGAAGCTGGCTTCCGGCATCATTCGGAGCTTTTCCGCCGGGCCGGTCATGCGGCGGGAGATCCTGGAGGTGCTCGATTATATCGGCGCGAATTACGGGCAGGAGCTGTCCGTGGAGCATCTGGCCTCCATCGTATACCTGACGCCGGATTATCTGAGCAGGCTGTTCAAGAAGTCCATGGGAAAGAGCATTTCCCAGTATATCAGGCAGCTTCGCATGGAGCGGGCAAGGGACCTTCTCACCGGGACCAACCGAAAGGTGATCGACATCGGAGAAGCGGTGGGGTATCCGAATTATTCCTATTTCTGCCAGAGCTTTCGGGAATACTTCGGCTCCTCCCCGGAAAGGTACAGGCAGGAAGAGAGGAAGCCTTCGGGCCCGGTCTCCTGACAGAAGAATAAGCGTCCCTTTGGACGCGGGAAAAGGAAATGAGGAAGGATGAAAAAAACGGGAATCGGCGGAAAAATCGCAGCGCTTCGTACAGGCCTGCTGAACGGGTTCCAGCGGATGAAATACCGGAAAAAGCTGGGGGTGATCTGTTTTCTGACGGGGATGCTCCCGCTGAGCGTCATGGGGATCTTCTGTTATCAGCAGACGGTGCGGCTTCTGTATACGAGGGAGTACCGGGCCATGGATTCCGCCCTTCAGACGGCGGTCGCGTCCACAGATACGCAGATCCGGGTATACGAGGGGCTTCTGACCTATCTGGCCTCCTCCAACGTGGTGTTCACCATTCCCTTTCAGGATGCTTCGCAGCTCGTGGATACCTATTCGCAGCTCAATTATGAGTTCGATGTGTTCTTAAACAGCATTTACGTGCTGCACCCGGAGGTGCTCCAGATCACCGTGTACAACGCCCAGTCCGGGCTGACGCACGGAAAGCAGCTGAGGCCGGTTTCCGACCTGGAGGCGCAGGGCTGGTACACGCCGGAGGCGGTCACGGCCAGGCCCTCATGGTATCTGAATGAGGACGGCACGCTGTGCGTGATCCAGAAGCTGCCGGAGCCCTATGAAAAATATGTGCGCTCCTACTCGGAAAACTGCATCAGCATCACGCTGGATCCGGAGTATTTTTTTCAGGTGCTGGAAAGCGTCTCCAGCGACAGCAGGGTGGAGGTATCGTCTCCCGGCCAGCTTCTGTATTCCTTCAGCGCCGACACGCTGGACGAAGGAAGGGAGAGGGGAAGGTGGTATTCCCTTACCAGCGAGACCACGCTGGCGGACTGGGAGATCCTTCTGGAAAAGCCCGCCCGCATTCTGACAGAGCCCATTTCCCGGATGAGCGCGGTGATCGTCCTGATCATCCTGGCCTGCCTGATCCTGATCGTGGTGATGAGCGGGTTCTGGGCGGCGCTTTTCATGAAGCGGATCAATCTGTTCTACGGGCACATTCAGGAGGTCAAGAACGGAAACCTGGCCGTGGACGTGCGGGACGACTGCCCGGATGAGATCGGCGATCTGACCAAGAGCTTTCAGGAGATGCTGGACCGGCTGAACCGGCTGATCCAGGAGGATTACCAGAATAAGATCCTGCTGCGGGAGGCGGAGCTGAAGGCCCTGCAGGCGCAGATCAATCCCCATTTCCTGTATAACTGCCTGTCCCTGATCAACAGCAGGGCGCTGCTTGCGGGACAGGAGGAGATCAGCCGCATGTCCCAGCTATTGTCCGTTTTTTATCGGACGACGCTGAATAAGGGAAGGTCGGAGACCACGCTGGAGAGCGAACTGAAAAACGTGAGCTCCTATCTGGATATCCAGAAGCTTCTGCATGAGGAGCTTTTCGATGTGACCTGGCAGGTGGATCCGGGGCTTCCCATGGTCCATGTGCCGAATCTGCTGCTGCAGCCGCTGGTGGAAAACGCGCTGGTGCACGGGATCCTGCCGAACAAGCCGAAGAAGGGACGGCTGTTCCTTTCGGTGTCAAGGGTAATGGATCAGATCCGCTTCACGATCCTGGACAACGGCGTGGGAATTCCGCAGGAGAAGCTTCCCACCCTGCTGAAAACGGATTCCGGCGGCTACGGGCTGAAAAACGTGGATGAGAGGATCCGTCTCACCTACGGAGAGGAGTACGGCCTGAACATCCAGAGCATTGAAGGAGAGAGCACACTGGTGACCTTCTGCATCCCTGTGGACGGGGAGAAAAAGGTCAGAGAGGATGAAAACAGACAGATAAAAGAAGGAGAAGAAAAAGAATGACCAGAACAGGACTTTTTGCGGAGCGCCTTGCGCGCCATGAAGCGGAGCTTCACGGGATCTACGAAGAGCTTTATCACGACGAGGCGGGATACGGACGGCTCGTGGAGAGCATGCGGGAATTTTACGCGAAGCGCTCCGCGGCGCTGAAGGAGCTGGACAGAAAGAGGGAGGAGACGCCGGACTGGTACCGGGAGAGCCGGATGCTTGGGATCACCATGTATCCGAAGCTGTTCGCGGGCGGGCTGAAGGGGCTTACGGAGAAGCTGGATTACCTGTCGGAGCAGAAGATCACCTATCTGCATCTGATGCCCCTTCTGAAGATGCCTCACCCCATGAATGACGGCGGCTACGCGGTGGAGGACTTCCGCACGGTGGATCCGCAGATCGGGACCAACCGTCAGCTTTCGGTCCTCACGGGAAAGCTGCGGGAGCGGGGGATCAGCCTCTGCCTGGACGTGGTGATGAACCACACGGCGGACACCCATGAGTGGGCGATGCGGGCGAAGGCCGGGGAGAAGGAATATCAGGACCGGTATCAGTGCTACGATACCTATGATATTCCCTCTCAGTTTGAGCAGACCATGCCGCAGGTATTTCCCGCCACCGCGCCGGGCAATTTTACCTGGTGCGAGGAGATGAAAAAATATGTGCTGACCACCTTTTACCCCTATCAGTGGGATCTGAACTATCAGAATCCCGTCGTGTTCAACGAGATGACGGCGAACATCCTGTTCCTTGCCAACCTGGGCGTGGAGATCTTCCGCATCGACGCGGTCCCCTATATCTGGAAGGAGCTTGGGACCAGCTGCCGGAACCTTCCGCAGGTCCACCGGATCGTGCGCATGCTGCGCATGGTGCTGGAGGTGGTCTGCCCGGCCGTGATCCTGAAGGGAGAGGTGGTCATGGCCCCGAAGGAGCTTCCCGCCTATTTTGGGACGCCGGAGCATCCGGAGTGCCACATGCTTTACGGCGTTTCCAGCATGGTCAATCTCTGGGCCGCGCTTGCCACCCAGGACACCAGGCTTCTGAAGCATCAGATGGATGTGATCCACAGCCTGCCGGACAACTGCTATTTTGTCAATTATCTGCGCTGCCATGACGATATCGGCTGGGGACTGGACGAGGAAGAGGAAAAGCGGCTGATGATCGATCCGCTGCTTCACAAGGAGTATCTCTACCGCTTCTATGAAGGTTCCTTCCCTGGAAGCTTTGCGAGAGGAGAACTCTATAACTTCGACCCGGTCAGCAGGGACGCCAGGAGCTGCGGTACCACGGCAAGCCTCTGCGGCATCGAGAAGGGCGGTTTCGAGGGGGATCAGGAACAGGTGAGAACCGGCATCCGAAGGGACCTGCTGATGCACGCGGCCTGCATGAGCCTGGAGGGCTTTCTCATGCTTTCCAGCGGCGATGAGATCGGCCAGGTGAATGATTACAGCTATAAGGAAAATCCGGATACCGCACAGGACAGCAGATATCTGCACAGAAGCCCTTTTAACTGGGAGAACGCGGCGTTGCGCACCGTCCCCGGCACCATGCAGCAGGAGATATGGGACGGACTGAAGCAGATGGAAGAGCTGCGCAGGAACGAGCCCTGCTTCGGTCCGGACGCACGCGTGACCACCTGGGATACCCTCACTCCAAAGGTGTTCGCCATCCGCCGCACGTGGGAAGAGCGGGAGCTGGTCTGCCTTGCCAATTTCTCTGGAGAATGCCAGCAGGCCCATCTGCCTTCCCTTTCCGGAACCTATCAGGACCTGTTTACCGGGGAAACTTTCGCGCCCCAAGCGGTGCCCCTTGCCCCTTACCAGTATAGGTGGATGGCGAAGGGATGAGAGACGTGTCCTTCGATCTCTTCCATTAAGATTTATCATTGCAGATTCATTTTGACACAAAAGAAGGGCCCTGGGCTTATTTTTGCTCCATGGTCCTTCTTTGTTTTTAGGCTATGCTTTTTTCACAGCTCCTTCTTCCGTTCGTTTATCCAAAAAGCGAGAACGCCGCGAACAGGCCGGAGAGCAGGGAGGCTACCAGGGACACCACAGTGATCTGGGTGTTGATGGAAGGGCCTGCCGTATCCTTGAAGGGGTCGCCGACGGTATCGCCCGTGACGGCCGCCTTGTGGGCATCAGAGCCCTTGCCGCCCTCGTTGCCCGCTTCCACATATTTTTTTGCGTTATCCCACAGGCCTCCGGCGTTGGACATGAACAGAGCGAGCAGAAGGCCGCTGACGATGTTGCCAAGAAGGAAACCGCCGATGGCGGAAGGTCCGCCGATGAAGCCCACAAGGACGGTGGCGGCGATGGTTACAAGTCCGGCCGGAATCAGTTCCTTTAACGCGCCGGATGTGGCGATGCCGATACAGGTGTCATAGTCTGGCTTCACGCCTTTCCTGCCTTCCTTCAGGCCTTTGATTTCCCGGAACTGGCGGCGGATCTCTCCGACCATGCGCTGGGCGTTTTTATCCACGCCGAGAATGAGCATGGCGGAGAATACGGCGGGAATGGCTGCGCCGATCAGGATGCCGAAGAAAACGGTGGGATCCAGAATATCGAAGCCGGTAAGCAGCTCTTTTCCCATGCCGGAAAGCGCCTCGTTGACCTCGGACATATAGGCGCCGAGCAGAGAAATGACGGTCAGTCCGGCGGCACCGATGGAAAAGCCCTTGGTCACCGCCTTTACGGTATTGCCCGCGCTGTCCAGCTCATCCGCGATGCGGATGGTTTCCTCACCCAGTCCGCCCATTTCCGCAAGGCCTCTTGCGTTGTCCACAATGGGGCCGTAGGCATCGTTGCTGATGATCATGCCCACGATGGAAAGCATGCCGACCGCGGCCATGGCGATTCCGAAGAGAGCGTAGCCCTCGCCCAGCGGATCACAGAGCATATAGGCCACAAGGGCGGAAACGGCGATGCCCACCATGGCAGGAAGGGCGGAAATGAAGCCGTAGGAAACGCCGGAGAGGATGGTGAAGGCCGAACCGGAGCGGGAGGCATGCGCCACCTTCTGCACGATGGGCTTTGAATCATCCGTGAAATAATCCGTAGTGATACCGATGACCACGCCTACGATCAGACCGACCGCGGAAGCGCCCCAGATTCTCCACTGAAAGCCGGGAAGAAGAGGTGTGACAATGGCCGTCAGAACCAGAAAAATGGCTGTCGTGGTATAGGTGGAGGCATTCAGCGCGCCGGTGGGATTGCCTTTTTTGCCGACTCTGGCACAGGCGATTCCGATGATGGAAGCGATCAGCCCCAGGGCGGCATAGCAGAATACCATGGCGGTGTTCGCGCCGAAGCCGCTGTCCAGCGCCTGGCTCATGACGAGGGCGGAGGCCATGGCGGCCACGTTGGAATCGAACAGGTCGGCGCCCATGCCGGCCACGTCGCCCACGTTGTCGCCCACGTTGTCAGCGATGACAGCGGGATTTCTGGGATCATCCTCCGGAATGCCAAGTTCCACCTTTCCGGTCAGGTCCGCCGCCACATCCGCCGTTTTGGTGAAAATGCCGCCGCCCGCCTTTGCGAAGAGAGCGAGGGAGCTGGCGCCAAAGGAAAAGCCCAGCAGGATGGTGGCGTCCGCCGCAATCAGAAGCACGGCCATGACGCCCAGCAGGCTGAAGCCCACCACCGCAAGGCCCATGACCGAACCGCCGCGGAAGCCGATCAGAAACGCGGTTTTCAGATCCTTTTTCGCCCCTTCCGCGGTGCGTCCATTGGCAGAGGTGGCCACCAGGATGCCGATTTTCCCGGCGATGGCGGAGAGGATCGTACCCGCCAGATAAGCGGCAGTCATCGCGAAATGCCTGACCAGACTGCCATCCTGGCCGAGCAGGCTTCCGTTCCAGAGAGGTTCCGGAAGAAACAGGAAAATCAGAACGGCGGCCACGCCCGCGAACCTGGCGAGGACACCGTATTCCCTTCTCATAAAGGTATTGGCGCCCGCCTGGATCAGAGAGGAAACTTCAATGATCCGTTTGTTTTCGGAGGGCTGCTTTTTCACCCATAAATACAGATAGACGGCAAAGGCAAAGGCGATTACCACTGCGAAAAACGACAGAATAACGACAAGTTGTATAAGAGATCCCATAAATTCACCCCTTTCCAAACAATGCTGACGGAATCCTTGCTGCCAGGGGATTTGATAGAGGAAAAATCCCACAAAAAAACCCTTTCAAAAGCCATTATAATACATGGAAATGTAGAAAGAAATCCTTTTTCACCCTTTTTCGGTGGAGAAAAATTTCTTCTTTTTTTGGGCTTTTTGTCATGAAAAAAGGACCTGCCGCAAGGCGGTCAGCTGTCTTTGATCTGTCTGCCTTCCGCGTTCATGTGGTAGCCGTCCCGGTAGATCAGTTCGGAAACCGGAACGATCTCATAGCCCTGCCCCTTCAGGTTGGTGATCAGCTCATCCAGGGCTTCCGCCGTAAATTTTGCGCCGTTATGGCACAGGATGATGGAGCCGCATCCCAGGTGCTTGTGATTGCATACGGTGGAAATGATGGAATCTGTGCCGTAATCCTTCCAGTCCAGGGAGTCCACATCCCACTGGATGGAGTAATAGCCGCATTCGGAGGCGGTACGGATCACGTCGTTATCATAATCCCCATAGGGCGGCCGGAACAGGAACATGTCATAGCCGGTCAGTTCTTTTACCTTCTGATGGACGCTCACGATTTCCTGCCGCTTTTCATCGTTGGAAAGCTGGCTCATGTTCTTGTGGTTTTCGCTGTGGTTGCCCAGGTCGTGTCCTGCTTCCAGGATGGCCTTTACGTCGTCCGGATAGGCATCCACCCAGCCGCCCGTCATGAAAAAAGTAACGTGCACATTGTGCCTGGCGAGGATATCCAGAATCTTCTGTGTATCCTCGTTTCCCCAGGCTGCGTCGAAGGAGAGAGCGACCTTCTTTTCCTGCGTCTCCACACAGTAGATGGGAAGCTCTCTCCCGTTGATGGTGCTGGAAACGGAAACCGCTTCCGGAACGAAGGTGGTGATGCATTTGACGAAGACGATGACGCCGACGAGGAACAGAGCCGACTTGATGAGCTGCATCCGGATGACGGCCTGATAGTTTTCCATTTCACGGAGCCGTTTTATCCTGCATTGTATGAGATGGACGAAATCTTTCCACATAAAATCTGATACCCGTAAAATGTCTGTTGCTACAGTCTATGCCGGGACAGGCAGATGAAATTCCGTGTTTTTTTCTCCGGGAGAATCTTTGCTTCCGTCTTCCGACAGGCATGGTTCGAAAAGAATGAAAGCACTTACATTTTCTCTCGACAAACGCTGCAGATTGGACTAGAATAGAACATATCAGCGGAAAGAGAACAGCGGCCGCACGGCAAAGGAAAATGGACTGACATGACCGGCGGCAGACAGGGAGGAAGAATGGCAGAGAAAGAAGGAAGAAAAGAACTGTTTCGGGCGCTTGCGGACCCGCCGGAAGAATTCACCCCCGTTCCGTTCTGGTTTTTGAATGACAGGCCGGATGAGGAGAAGATTGCAGAACAGCTGAAGGACATAAAGGCAAAGGGGGTGGACGCCATCGTGCTGCATCCGCGAATCGGGATCCCGGAGGATGTCCCTTATCTGTCGGATGCCTGGTTTCAGACGGTCCGCTTCATCGTGAAATGCGCGGATGCGCTGGGGATGAAGATCGTTCTTTATGATGAGGGGATGTATCCTTCCGGCTCCGCTCATGGAATGGTCGTGGCACAGAACCCGGACTACGCCTCCAAAGGAATCCGGCTTTCGGACCGGCCGGAGGGCGGGGAGGTGATCGCCGCGTTTGCGGATGGAACGTATCTGGTGTACGGCTTTACCGGGGGAACCATCCGGGGCATCCATTTCGGAGAGGATGACGGGGAGGCGGGCGCGCCGAAGTCCGCGGACATTCTGAATCCGGACGCGGTGGAAGCTTTCATCCGCCTGACCCACGACCGCTATTATGAGGAGCTGAAGGAATACTTCGGCAATATCGTCATCGCCTTTTTCACGGACGAACCCTGCGCGCTGGGGCGAAATGCCTCGGCTTACCGGGAATGGGTGCCCGGGCTGGAGCGGGAACTTTTGGCAGGAGGGGGACGGCTTTCAGAGCTGAAGGCGCTGTTTACCGGAGAAAAGAATGGGACTACGGCCCTTTACCACAGGCTGATCAAGAAGCATCTGCGCGAGACCTTCTATGCCCGCCTTTCCCGCTGGTGCGCTTCGCACAGGATCGCCCTCATGGGGCATCCGGAGGCCAGCGACGATGTGGAGGAGGAGCTGTATTTTCAGATTCCGGGACAGGATCTGATCATGCGCCGGGTTTCCCCGGAGACCGGAGGCCTTCTGGAGTTTGACTCCGTACAGGCCAGGCTGTGCGCGGACATTGCCAGGCACCTGGGGAGGCGCAGAAACGCCAACGAATGCTTCGGCGTGTGCAGCAGAAAGCCCTGGGAATGGCATTTTACCGGAAGGGATATGATCTGGTACATCAACTGGCTGAGCATCCGGGGGGTGAACCTTCTGGTGCCTCATGCCTTCTATTACAGTACGGCGGGAAAGCGGAAGGAGGAGCGGCCGCCGGATGTGGGGCCGAACAACATCTGGTGGCCGCATTACCGGAGGATTTCTGATTATATCAAGCGGCTGTCCTTCCTGATGACGGATTCCGTAAACGGCGCGCGCGTTGCGGTTCTTGTTGATAACAACCGGGTGCCGTACCGGGAGATCGCCTGCCTGTATGAAAATCAGATCGAATTCAACTATCTGCCCGTTGCCCTGCTTCCGGAATGTGAGGTCAAAGAGGGCCGTCTGTGCATCCGGGAATATGCCTATGACATCGTACTGGATGTGTATGGGCTGCTGGAAGAAGATGCGGAACGAAGGGAGCGGCTGTCCGGCGTATGCGTGTCCGCGTCCGCACCGGAGTGCTGTCTTCCCGGCCTTCGCAGCGTGCTGACCGACGCGCCCTGTCCTTATCTTCGCGCAGTCTGCCTGAAAAAGTGGGGGACGCAGATGGTTCTGTTTTCCAACGAGGGAGAGGAAACCGTCCGCACGGAGGTAACCCTGCCGCAGCGGGCAGGACTGCAGCTTGTGGATCTGTGGAATGGAAAGGCGGAAAGGGCTGCCGTGTGGCAGACGGAAAGGGGAACGGCTTTTTCTCTCCTCCTGCCGCCCTGCCATGTTCTGCTCGCCGTTGTGGAGGAAGCCGGAGCATTCGACGGAAAATGTGGAAAAGAGGAAGATGTTTCGGCGCCGGGCCGGGAGCCGCTGGACTGGACAGAACGTTTTGTCCTGGAAGAACGGACGGATAACCGGGCGGTGTATCGATACCGTTTTCTCCGGGAGACGGAGGAGGGAACGGAGCGGTTTCTGGTAAGAGGGGAAGAGATGGCGGAATGTTTCTGCAACGGAAAGCCTGCGGGCGTGAGCTTTTTTGGCCCCCACGTGTTTGAGATCGGATCTCTCTTAAGGGACGGTGAAAACGGGGGCAATGAGGTGAAGCTGATGTTTACCGGAAGCGAGGCGAATATTTTTGAGAACGCCGGGCTGCCTTTCGGTCTGGAGAAAGCCTGAAAGACGGAAGCGCGCTTTGAAGCCGGGACTTTCCGAAAAACGGCCTGAGCCGTCAGATGCGCAAAAAATATCAATCAGACAGCAGAGAAAAGCAATGCATTGCAGGCCGGATGCGGGTATGATGGAATCAGAAACGAACAGACAGGGAGTGAAATGATATGAAAACAGAGTTGAGGCGCTGGACCTTTGCGGCGGGCTCCGATCCGGCCTGCCTGGAAAAGGGAAGGGAAGTGACGCTTCCGCATACCTGGAATATAGAAGAAGGCCTGGAGGAATACCGGGGAAGCGGCTGGTATGCATATGAACTGGATGTGCCGCGGGAATGGACGGACAGACGGGTGCGGCTGCACTTTGGCGCGGCTTTCCACAGGGCGGTGGTCTATGTGAACGGCCGGGAGGCGGGACGGCATTCCCGTTCCGGCTATACCCCATTTACAGTGGAACTGACCGGACTTTTAAAGATCGGGGAGAAAAACCGCATTACGGTGCAGGTTACGAACGGTTTTACGGAAGAACTGCTGCCCTTTCAGAGAAGCTTCGACTGGGCGGACGACGGTGGTCTGATCCGGGGCGTCAGCCTGCTGGTGACCGGCGCTCATTTCCTGGATCGGACGGAGGTGACTGCCCGTCCCGTTCTGCCAGACGGCATACGAAGCGGCCGGGCAGAAGGATGCCGGATGGAAAACGGACCTGCGGTCTGGGGCGTGCGCCTGCGGCTGAACAGCCGGGAAGAGGAGCGGTCGGAGCGGAACGGACTGACCCTTGGCTGGGAGCTTTCCCGGGAGGGAAAAACGGTCCTTCATGGAGAAGGTCCCTGCAGCGCCCTTTGCGGTCAGCGTCCGTCAGATTCTCCGGAAGAAGCAGGGAAGGAAGTATTTCTGTATCTGCCGGAGCGGCTGCTGGAAAGCGTGGATTACTGGCATTTTGACCATCCGGCGCTGTACCGCCTCCGTCTGACGCTGAAAAAGAACGGCGTGATTGAGGATGAGAACGAGACGGTATTCGGTTTCCGTGATTTCCATGTGGAGGGAAACGCTTTTTACCTGAACGGAGAACGGGTCCGCCTGTGCGGAACAGAATGGATGCCCGGTTCCGATCCGGTATACGGCGCCGCAGAGCCGGAGGAGCAGATGGAGAAAATGCTCCGGCTTCTGAAGGAGAGCAACTGTGTCTTCACCAGATTTCACTGGCAGCAGGACGACTTTATTCTGGACTGGTGCGACCGCCACGGGATGCTGGTACAGGAGGAGGTGCCCTTCTGGGGACCGGATCCGGAAAAGGCGGGCGGGCTGCAGACGGACATCGCCCTGCAGCAGCTGGAGGAAATGATCGCCGCACACAGAAACCATCCCTGTGTGATCGCCTGGGGCGTGGGAAACGAGCTGTGTGCGCAGGATGCGGAAACCATCCGCTATATCCGGCAGGCCGCAGCTTTTGCCCACGGGCTGGATCCGGACCGCTGTGCCAATTATGTGAGCAATACCTGGTTTGAGAATCCCATGATCGATGGAACCGTGGACGGAGATATGCTGATGATTAACGATTATATCGGCACCTGGCATGGGGAAAGGGACGAGCATGCGGAACTTGCCCGTCTGATCGGGGATAATCCGGGCCGTCCGGTGGTTCCATCCGAGTTTGGACTCTGTGAACCGGCCTTTTCGGGCGGAGACGCCAGACGGGAACAGATTTTTCTGGAAAAAATGGAAGCCTACCGGCAGTATGAGGAAATCGCAGGGACCATCTACTTCTGCCTGAACGATTACCGCACCCAGATGGGAGAGGACGGGGAAGGAAAGTACCGGCGGCGGGTGCACGGCTCCGTGACCATGGAAGGTCAGCCCAAACCTTCCTACTATGCGGTGCAGCGGGAGTGCGCGCCCTTCACTCTGCAATGGGAGCAGGGACAGCTGATCATTACCTGCCGGAAGGATCTGCCGGGCTATGAGATGCGCGGCTACCTGGTGGAGCTTCGGGACGCGCAGGAAAAGAGAATGGGACAGGCGGTGATCGAACGGCTGCGTCCCGGTGAAAGCATGAAGCTTCCGGCGCAGGATGCGGCGGCCGCAGCGGTATACCGGCCGACGGGGGACTGCGCGGGTATCTATCTAATTAAAGAAATGAGGAGGTAAAGATTGAAAAATAAGCCCGATGGCTTATTTTTCAATCGGCAGTTTTGCGCCGAAGCACAAAACTGCTGTGATCGCAGAGGAGAAATCACCTGCGTGATTTCTCCTCGCGGCCTCAGCGTATCGCTTCGGCATGGAGGTAAACATGATGAAAGGAATTGCACATGCCGCATTCAACGTTTCGGATATGGAGAGGGCGCTTCGGTTTTACGGGGAGACCTTTGGCTTTGAAAAAGCCTTTGAACTGAAGCATCCGGAGAGCGGAGAACCCTGGATTGTCTATGTCCATGCGGGAGGAAACCAGTTCATCGAGCTGTTTTACGGCGGGGTGACCCCCCAGAAATATCAGGATCAGAACATCGGCTATTCCCATCTGTGTCTGGAGGTGGAGGATATCCATGAGACGGCAGAACGGATCGAAAAAGCGGGAGCGCCTCTGGATTCCGGAGTCAGGCAGGGATGCGACGGAAACTGGCAGTGCTGGACCCATGACCCGGACGGAAACCGGATCGAGCTGATGCAGATGAGCGAGGACTCCCTCCAGTGCCGTTTCCTGCGGGAACGGGAGAAATGAGCTCTTACCGGATGAGAACCGGAATGGAATCAGGGCTCTGCTGAGGGGCCGGAATCTGAAACAGCCGCAGGCGCGTCCTGCGGCTGTTCTAATGAAGGCTGAAAAATTTACTGCCGTGTCTGCCATTTCCAGCTTGACAGACCCTTTCTCACAGTCTATGATAAATACAACACATCTGATCCTTCTGTTTTTTATGGCAATTCTGCCCGGCAATCTTAACAGGCGATTCTGCCTTGCATCTCTGCCGCATTTCATTGATTTTTTCAAAAACAGAAAAAAGATGAGAGTATCTGAAAACGCGTTCCGGTATACTCGTTATACGCATTGCGGCTGGCACAGGCCGGATATGGCCTGCCGGGAAAGGAAAAGGAGATTCCTTGGGAAGACAGAACGATGTACTGCTCGATTACTTTGACGACAATGAGAGATTTGCAGACCTCTGCAATGCGACGCTGTTTGACGGTCTGCAGGTGATCGATCCGGCAAAGCTGGAGGACGCTTCGGAACGCTATACCCAGAGAGGCAGAAGCAGCAGGGGAGATATAACCTACAGCAGCCGTTGTCGTGACGTGAAAAAACGGCTGAAGGACGGCGGAACGATCCGGATCATGGCGGTAGAGGCGCAGGATAAGGTGGATTACAGTATGCCGCTGCGGTGTATGAATTATGATGTGCAGGAGTATCTGAAGCAGCTGAAGAGACTGCAGACGGCAAATGATCGGAAGAATGTCTACACGACTGCGGCAGAACGGTTCTGCCGTCTGCAAAAGAGCGACAGACTGGTGCCGGTCTACACCATCTGTCTGTATCACGGAATGGAGGAATGGGACGGCCCGCTCAGTCTGAGAGATATGATGGATTTTGGAGAAGGGCCGGAGGCGTTTCGGGACTGCTTCCGGGATTATGGATTTCTGCTGGTCCGGGCGGACCGGCCCATGGATTACGGGAGGTTTCGCACTTCATTAAGAGAGGTGCTGGAGGTCCTGCCCTACCAGAAGGACAAAAGAAGGATGATGGAACTTGTGAACAGCAGAGAGGCGTATCGATCTCTGGATCGGGAAACAATGGAGGTAATAACGGTTATGACAAACAATACAAGGCTGATGGAAGATGTGAGGGCGCATTGGGAAGAGGAAAAGGACGGCGATATGTGCGAGGCCCTGAAGGGGATTCAGGAAGACGGGATTGCGATTGGAATGGAAAAAGGAGTGGAAAAGGGAATACTGGCTCTGATCCTGTCTCTTCGGGAATGTATGATACCGGATTCCGTAATTCTGCAGAAACTGCAGGAAAAGTTTGCGCTGACCAGGCAGAAGGCGGAAGAATATCTGAAAGCGGATGAAGGTAAGGTAACAATTCCATAAAAAGGCAGGGAGGCTCTGAAGGCCTCCCTCCCATCACTGCTCCAGCGCGCGGTACTGGGCCGGCGTCATGCCCTGATGCTTTTTGAAGGCGCTGCAGAATACGCTCTCACAGGAAAAGCCGGTGTTGAAGCAGATGTCCTTCACGGGAAGCCGGGTATTTTTCAGGAGATATCTGGCGGTGGCGAGGCGGGTGTTGACCAGATATTCATGCGGGGTGAAGCCGGTCTCCTTTTTAAAGGTACGGATGAAATGATACTGGCTTAAGCCCGCCTGTTCGGCGAGCTGCGGGATGGAAACATTCCGGGCAAAATGTTCGTTGATATAGGTAATGGTCCGTTCCGCCATGTCCGCATAGCTACGGGAAGCAGTGCCTTCCGGAGAGAAGAGCAGAAACTCCGTCAGAATATCCGTCAGATACCTGGAGAGAAGAGGTTCGCGCACCACACTGCCATTATAGAATACCTTCAGGATATCGGTCATTCTGTTCAGAACCGGAAAGCTGTCGGTGAGGGAGAACACGTTTCCAAGCCGGGAGACGATGTTTTTATAGTAGGATCTGGCGGTGACGCCGTCAAAATGGCACCACAGGCATTCCCACCCGGTCCGGGTGGAATAGGCATGTCTTTTATAACAGTCGATCAGGATGAACTGTCCGGCCGAGGCGTGAAAGGTCCGGCCTTCAAAGCTCAGTTCCAGTTCCCCTTTCTGGATATACATCAGAAGAAAGCTGTCAAAGGATTCTCTGGTGAGAGAATATCCCGGCAGATAGGAAAACAGACCGCACTGCAGCGGATACAGAAACGTCTCCTGCGCCATGCGGCTCGGGGAGTATATGAAATAGTCGGATACGGGAGCGACCAGATCCTCGCAGGATTTCATAAGGCATACCTCCGGAAAAAATTTGAACGCAGACAGGCCGCGCAGCGGCCTGCGTTCATGCGCATGGAGCAAAGCGGAATGCGAATGTCCGTTTTACCCGCACTTCGTTCCTGAAAAAAACAGGCGGCGTCCACGAAAAAGGTCCGGTGTTTTGTTTTCATCATAACCGCAGACCGGGAAAAACACAATAGCAAAAAATATAAATCAGACAGCAAATCACAGGAATGATTTTTGAAACGGGACAGGGTAAAATACGGACATAAGGAAAACGTATCGCTGCCCTGCAGCAGAATTTCAAAAAACGGAGGTTTGCCATGAGCCAAGCAAAGGTGTGGGTGGAGCAGATTACAATTCCCACCTACGAAATCGGAGAAGCGGAAAAGAATCCCATTTTTCTGGACAAGCGTGTGTATCAGGGAAGCAGCGGAAAGGTGTATCCCTATCCCACGGTGGAGAAAATCAGTGAAAAGAAGACCGACAAGGAGTACACGGCGGTCTGGCTGGAAAATGAGTACCTGAAGGTGATGGTGCTGCCGGAGCTGGGCGGCAGGATCCAGAGGGCCTATGACAAAACGAACGATTATGATTTTGTTTATTATAACCATGTGATCAAGCCGGCGCTGGTGGGGCTGACCGGACCCTGGATTTCCGGCGGCATTGAGTTCAACTGGCCGCAGCACCATAGGCCGACCACCTTCCTTCCGGTGGATTATGTGACCCTGGAGAATGAGGACGGCAGCGTATCCGTGCTGCTTCATGATGTGGATCAGATGTACGGTACCAAGGGAATCGCGAAGATCAGCCTGTATCCCGGAAAGGCGTACATAGAGATCATCGGCCAGCTCTACAACCGTACCAGCATGCCGCAGACCTTCCTGTGGTGGGCGAATCCGGCAGTTCCGGTCAACGACAATACCCAGTCCATCTTCCCGCCTGATGTGCATGCGGTGATGGATCATGGTAAGAGGGATGTATCCCGGTTCCCCATCGCCACCGGCGTTTATTATAAGAAGGACTACAGCGAGGGCGTGGACATTTCCCGTTATAAGAACATTCCCGTGCCCACCTCCTATATGGCAGAGAAGTCCAAATATGACTTCGTGGGCGGCTACGATTATGGAAAAGAAGCTGGAATCCTGCATGTGGCGGATCACCACATTTCTCCCGGCAAGAAGCAGTGGACCTGGGGCTGTGGAGATTTCGGAAAGGCATGGGACCGCAACCTGACGGATGCAGACGGCCCTTACGTGGAACTGATGACGGGCGTATTTACGGACAACCAGCCTGATTTCACCTGGCTGAAGCCCTTTGAGGAGAAGACCTTTACCCAGTATTTTATGCCCTATAAGGCGGTGGGACAGGTGAAAAATGCCACCTCTGAGGCGGCGGTGCATCTGTCCGCAGCGGACGGTGAGGCCCATGTGATCGTTTACGCCACCAGCCTGCGGGAGAACGCCCATGTGGTGCTCTCCGTAAAGGGAAATGTGGTGCTGGATGAGACGGTGAAGCTGTCTCCTGTGGACATTTATGAAAAGAAGGTGTCGGTACCGGGACTTGTGGCCGGTGAGGAAAGACTGACACCTGACTGCGTGAGAGAGCAGGATCTGCATGTGGCGGTTTATGCGGCGGACGGCTCCTGCCTGGTGGAATACACGCCGGATCCGGTGGAAATTCCGAAGCTTCCCGATCCCGCAAAGGCGGCGAAGGATCCGGAAACCATACAGACCAATGAGGAGCTGTATCTGACCGGACTTCATATCGAGCAGTACCGGCATGCCACCTATCTGCCTGATCCCTACTATCTGGAAGGACTGAAGAGGGATCCGGGCGATATCCGCATCAACAACGCCTACGGCGCGCTGCTGATGAGAAGAGGAGCGTTCCGGAAGGCGGAAAAATATTTCCGTAAGGCGCTGGAGCGTCTGATTGAAAGAAATCCCAATCCCTACAACAGCGAGGCCTATTATCTGCTTGGTTTGAATCTTTTGTATCAGGGACGGGACGAGGAAGCCTATGATGCGTTCTATAAGGCTACCTGGAGCAACGAGCAGCAGGAGATGTCCTTCTATTATCTGGCGGCCATCGATGCGAAGGCGGCTGTGGCGGAAATCCATACGGCCGGAAATGCGGCAGGAACAGGAACCGCGCAGAGGAGACTGGCAAAAGCCCTGTCCCACATCGAACGCTCTCTGGTGAAAAACGCCCACAACATCAAGGCGAGAGGCCTGAAGGCGTATCTGCTGAGAAAGCTTGGAAGAACAAAGGAGGCTGCCGCCTGGATTCAGGAGAATCTGGCGCTGGATCCCTTCGACTTCCTTTCCGGAAACGAGCAGGTACTGCTGGCGGAGAACGCAGAAGCAGCAGAGCTTCGTATTACCCTGAATGAAAAGATGCGCGATTTCGCAGAAAATTACCTGATGACCGCCAGAGACTATGCGGAGTTCGGCGGCTTTGAGGAAGCGGCTTCCCTGCTGAATGCCTGCACGAAGGAACAGCCCATGCTGTACTATTATGAGGCATATTACAGAAGCTGTCTGGGGGAGGATGTGAGCGGACTTCTCCGGAAGGCGGAAGAAACGGCGCCGGATTACTGCTTCCCCAACAAGCTGGAGGATATCGGAGTGCTTTCGTTTGCAATCGATCACGGATGCACGGCAAAGGCTCCCTACTATCTGGGCTGCCTGTTCTACGACAAGCTGCAGTGGGAGGAATCCGTGAAGCTCTGGGAGCTTTCCGCACAGACGGATCCGGATTTTGCCACCGTGCACAGAAATCTTTCTCTTGCCTATTACAACAAGTGCCACGATGCACAGCGGGCGAAGGAGGAGATGGAGAAGGCGTTTGCCCTGAACACCTCCGACGTGCGCATTTTCCTGGAGCTGGATCAGCTTTACAAGAAGCTGGGCTGGACCTTCGAGCAGAGGCTGGAGAATTACGAAGCGCACAGAGAGCTGATCGAGGGACGTGACGATTTGTATATCGAATACATTACCCTGGTGAACCTCTGCGGAAACCATGAGAAAGCGTACGAGTGCATCATGGGCCACCATTTCCATCCCTGGGAGGGCGGAGAAGGAAAGATCACCACGCAGTACACGCTGGCGCTTCTGGAGATGGCAAGAAAGGCTCTGAAGGAAGAACAGTTTGAGAAAGCGGAGGAACTGCTTAAGAACGCCCTCGTTTATCCGGAGAATCTGGGAGAAGGCAAGCTGGAAGGAACCAAGGACAATCACGTATATTACCATCTGGGCCTTGCGCTGGAAGGTCAGGGAAAAACGGAAGAAGCAAAGGAATGCTTTGAGCGCGCCACCATCGGAACAGATGAGCCTGCGGGAGCCATGTACTACAATGACCAGCCTGCGGACATGATCCTGTATCAGGGCCTTGCCTGGCTGAAACTCGGAAAGGTGAGAGAGGCCAGATCCCGCTTCTACCGCCTGATCGATTACGGAGAGAGACATCTGGAGGATCAGGTGAAGATCGAATACTTTGCTGTATCTCTGCCGGAGTTTTTGATCTTTGACGATGATTATACGCTCCGAAACCGTGCGCACTGCTACTACCTGATGGCCCTTGGAAACATTGGACTGGGCAACAACGAAAAGGCCGCAGATTTCCTGAAGGAAGCGGTTGCCATTGAGCCTTCACACATGATGTGCAGGATATATGAATATATCCTTGTTTATGGAAACCTGGTAAAATAGATTTATGGAAAACTGGTGAAA
>ERZ894229.235-NODE-235-length-56219-cov-159.011_pt1 | contig 56219 bp, 62 predicted proteins | sample MGYA00380295_ERZ894229 | MGnify/ENA primary metagenome ERZ894229 (study PRJEB32331, sample SAMN06328479) | human gut metagenome | biome: human gut microbiome; feature: stool | host: Homo sapiens | collected 2014-09-17 ... | reverse complement strand
AAATCCATCGCCATTCATCCCCTACCTAAGAGGAAGGAGTCTTCTGGCGAAACTGTGATAAAAGGCTCATCAACATACCAAGTCTCTCTTCGCCTTCTTTACGACCTTTGGCCTCTCCCTCTTTACGCCCCTCAGCTTTGCCTTCTTCAAAGGCATCGCGATGATCCGAGTTATAGTCGAGGATGGTGAGTTCGCGATTGATGTAAGCCAACCAGCGTTCCATTTTCGTCATGTCACGAATCCGCTTCTTCGGCAATAAAAAACAGCACTGTTGGACAGAGTTCTTATCACACTTTATTTTTTCAAAATACCCGTTGCTATAAGAGCTATAAACCCGAGTCCACTTAAGCCTGCAAATGTAATATTGCCCAAATATAGACTATAAAAAACCACCCCTAAGATAGCCATGCAAATAACAAACGCCATCCATTGGCCTCTTCGGTCCCGATTTATGGTGCCTTGAACTTCCAGTAATTCTTTTTGCCGTATATGTTCTGAATTTTCTTTAAACTCTTGTAATATTATTTTAGGAGCATCGGCATAAATATTTTTATATTTTTCCATCATTTCAGGCGGTGGAATAGGGCCTTGATACTGATATGCAGATTGATGTTGAAGCACTACTCCAGTCGCATTACGATTATTAGATTTATTTTTGATTTCGTTCCTTTTGGGTACAGATTGATTATTCAACTGGTTATTTTTCTTGTTCAATCCGGCTGCCCACCTCCTCAATAGTAGTCCATAGCGTTTTTCCTGTTTTAGCCCAACTTTCGTTAGTTATAGAAGCAGCATCATTGTGCGTATTTTTTGAATAATCAGTCTGTGGAAAAACAGTAAATGTCGAGAGGCCGCACATCAGCATCGCAAATAAAGCTTTCATTTTCATATTTAATTTTCTTGCCATATTGCCACCTCCTATTAGGATAAATAGAATAAATACAATAGCGGATTTCATGGGCAGTCAATTGATTTTTCAACAGATTCACCATTCCTTTCTTTATTATAGCATGAAACAGAACGAGTAGGATATATCCATACCTCCATGATACAACAGAAAAAGGACGGTTCTGGAAAACTTAATCGTTTTCTAATCATTTTTGAACCAAATCCAAAATATTTAAGGAATCGTTAATGTAGATTGGGGCCTATCGGCCCCGCCGGTCGCAGTTCGCAGGCCGCCGGTCGCCTCGGACTCAAATGCCGCTGCGCGGCAACAGACCCAGAATAACGACATCGCCTCGAGTAACCCTCGACTCGTAAAAAATGCCCCAATCGGGGGCCGTTTTTTTTTTTTGCGAACTGCGACCGGCCACCTGCGAACTGCGTTCATTTCATGAATCTGTCGCGGCGCAATGCCGCATCTGAATCCGAGAGAAAGGCCGTTGTTCGTGGTTCGTGGCTCGTAAAAGCCTACCATTATACTCGAATGGGCTGTGACCGAATCTCACAGCGGGCCGCACAAGGCCATGGGCCGTGTATTTTTATGACCTGTGACTGCGTTTATTTCCATCGCCTGACTGCGATTCCGTAGGGGCCGTCCCAGAGCTTTTCTAACCCATCAGGTACAGGACCGGTTATCAGAACGGACAACAGCGTCGGGCGGCCCGCTACGCGCGGAGGGCTCATTTTGTTGCAGCCTTCTTTCTTTCCCATACCTAACACAATAGCTGGCATTTTTCCTTTTTGTGAAAAATTGCCAGCTCTCTGTTTTTAAACGCACTTTAAGACGCGCTACCTTGCAGACCGCTATGATACCATTGGCATTGAGGACATTAGCGTCAAAGCGATGGCAAAGCAGAAAAAAGGTGGCAAGTTCAGCTTTGGCAAATCCGTAACTGACAATGGCTGGAATATGTTCACGAACATGCTGGAGTACAAGCTTGCTTGGCAAGGTAAACAGCTTATCAAGATAGACAAGTGGTATCCAAGCAGCCAGCTGTGCCATGTTTGCGGATATCAGAACCACGAAACCAAGGACTTATCTGTAATGGAATGGAAAAGGGATATGCATGAAAACCTCCTGACATGAAATCAAAAAATGCAATGAATCGATGCTGCTTTGCCTCCCTTGCCTTTTGATAGCATTTATGCTATCATCTAAATAGGAACATAAAGGAGATCATGATGTACAAGATTGAATTTTATGAGAACCAGCACGGCGAATCAGAAGTCTGGGATTTTCTGGAAGCCCTGCGGGTGAAAAGCAAAAGCAGCAAGGATGCCCGTATCCAGTACAACCAGATTCTCTTCTACATCGACCTGCTCGCAAAAAACGGCACCAATCTGCCGGTCAATATCACCAAACATCTGGAAGAAGACATCTGGGAACTGCGTCCAGGAAACAACCGGGTCTTTTATTTTTACTATGACGAGAGCCAGTATGTACTGCTCCATCATTTCCGCAAAAAATCACAGAAAACACCGAACCGGGAAATCGCCCGTGCCAAAACGGAACGCGACGATTACATCCGCCAAAAGGAGGCAGAACAATGAGAACCTGGGAAGACTATAAGAATCATGTAAAGGCCGTCAGCGAAGAAGAACGCCGCAATATGGAAGAAATCGAAGAAGTAAGCGACATTGTTTCCTCCATCATCCGGCGGAGACAGGAACTGGGCATCAGCCAGCGCGCCCTTGCAGAGCGATGCGGCATCCCACAGTCCTCGGTAGCCCGTATCGAAACACTGAAGACAACGCCAAAGCTCGATACTCTCGTCAAGCTTATGCAGGCCCTCGACCTGAAACTCCAGGTGGCTGCAACCGGCTGACAAAAATCAAAATGAAATAACGTCCCGTTCATCATAGACACTGCCGCTGCCAGTCCCATTGCGGACGCAGCGGTCCAGTGCCATGATGGACGCCACGATTCCGTCGATTTTTTCGACGGATTTTTCTTTGTCCGTTTTGATGTTCCCCGCCGGGTCCTGCCGCATCACCACGTTGCCCTTGAACCCCTGGCCGAACGGCACCATAGTGATTGACCGTGTTTTTTTGTGACCTGTGACTGCGTTATTCCCATCGCCTGACTGCGATTCCGTATGGGCCGCCCAGAGCGTTCTGACCCGTCAGATGCTGGAGACAATTCCCCGGACGGGATGACAGCGGCGGGCGGCCCGCTACGCGCTGAGGGCTTCCCGAAGCGTCGTTGTCAGTCTGAGTTTGTCGCGGCGCAATGCCGCATCTGAATCCGAGCCAATCGCGGTCTATTCCCCACTAATTTTGAAAAAGCAAGGAATAGGCTGTCGCCAATTCCAAACATCGGGCAGAAGCCATCGCAGCTACGGTAGGAAAAAAAATCATTGGCATCAAATCGGTATCTATGAATAACTATAGCGAAGATTCAATCCGTTATTGTGATATGCTGGCGCCTGATTCGCTAAGATATGAAAAGCCCAAATCCTTAGACCTCTCTAACCAGCTGGCTGCCAATTCAACGACAGAAAGCGAATCCGTCGACGTCGAGTGGATTATTGATTGAAGAACATAAAGGATTAAAGGGGCTTGACGCACGATGACAAGCCCCTTTAAAGTTGTTAGTGGCTAGCAGTTAGTTGTTAGCGGATGACTTTAAATTTAAAGCTTTTCTCTGCAAACTACAAACTCCATACTACAAACTATAAAGAGAAGGGGCTCCGCATGATGACATAATCCTTCATGCGACAGTCCCTTATCTTCATACACCGGCAGTAACTCGGCAGTTCTTCCCGGCTGATGTTTCCGTCCCCTTGCGGGGATTATGGTTCTTATCTGGCCCGACTTAGACGACCTTGTATATGCCGACGACGACGTTTCCGTCCCCTTGCGGGGATTATGGTTCTTATCATAAGGTATGTTTCTATGATCTGAACGACAATCTCTTCGTTCTGTTTCCGTCCCCTTGCGGGGATTATGGTTCTTATCCCGACCTGGTTCCCTTGATAGTGGTACTACCGAAGAATATGTTTCCGTCCCCTTGCGGGGATTATGGTTCTTATCGACGTCAGAACCTTGAAAACTTAATATAGAGGGCCGTGGCAGATGTTTCCGTCCCCTTGCGGGGATTATGGTTCTTATCAGAATTACTATGGGTAAGTACGAAAAGAAATTGCAACACGTTTCCGTCCCCTTGCGGGGATTATGGTTCTTATCTTTAGAAAGGAAGGTACAGCATGGAACCTAAAATGATTTTTGTTTCCGTCCCCTTGCGAGGATTATGGTTCTTATCATCCTTGAAATGGTTCTACATTGCAGGGGCAGGCTTTGCGGTTTCCGTCCCCTTGCGGGGATTATGGTTCTTATCGACCTGGAAGCGCTTGAGATGTGCTACGACGACGTCCAGTTTCCGTCCCCTTGCGGGGATTATGGTTCTTATCGTAATACCTTTATCAAGCAATACATTCAAAAACTCCAGTTTCCGTCCCCTTGCGGGGATTATGGTTCTTATCGGTTTTATATCGGTCAAAGACCCAGTAGTGGGCAAGACCGAAGGAAACTACATTTGTATGTAGACCTCGAACGACTGACATAACCGACCCATATAATGCTATATTGTATGGGATGAACATACAGTCTGGCATAGGCATAACAATAAGAAACCTATGATGGTTGTATAGCTAGAATAAATCACGGCCACAACAGTGGCAAACAATAGCTTCTGGGCGACTGTATTCACCGCAATATGGGCATTTATGCCATCCATTTGCAATTTTTATGGCGTCATTGTCCTTGATAACTATACTATGAATTATTGCAATAATCCACAAGAAGAACCCATAAGCAAACCATTTCCAAAAATTACGGCCCTTTCGGTAAGCGATATTAGCAGGGATTAAGGCTAGTGGCCCAGACACAAGTGTTATGGTTAGTGCGCCTTCACCTAGAAAGGCTCCAATCAAACATAATACAACACAAACCCACACCCCTTTTAATGTTTTACGCAATGGTGTATCCATGTTATTCACCTCGTGATAATTTATATCTATATTATACAACAAATTTATTACTGTTCCAATAGAAATGGCAATGGAACAAATTAGCAGCAAGTCTTGATTTTTCTACATATATGAACGCTTTGCAACTTAGTCTAACTTCTTATGGCTTTACACAAGAACAGGTTGGTATGCAAATGAACACTTTGCAGAGAAGGGTAACTGCATTGAAACAGGCATTAATCAACCTGACGACATCTACCAATGGAGGAGTGTCTAATGCATTAAAAGGATTAGTTAATGTTCTTGTGTCTTTGATTCAGTATTTAAATAATATTCCTGTGCAACAATTAGGTTTTACCATTTTGATGAATGTTATTGTTTTGAAAGGCCCTGCTATTATTAATATCCTTAACCGAATGAAAAATTCTGTTCTAGGTGTTGGGCAAGCATTTAACTCTCTTGGTAAAATGGGTAAAGCAAATGTGTTTGTTGCTGTGGCTACAGTTATATATGATGCTTGCTCTGCGTTAGGAATGTTTGATACTGCAACTACCAAGGCTGGCAAAGAACTTGACAAACTTAATCAAAAAATAGAGGTGCAAACGGAATTAGGTTTCCGTCCCCTTGCGGGGATTATGGTTCTTATCATGAAACGTATTATTTGCATCGACTCTAAAGATAATAAGTTTCCGTCCCCTTGCGGGGATTATGGTTCTTATCTCGACATCAAAAGTTTACCGTTGGTAAACGAAGTAGAGTTTCCGTCCCCTTGCGGGGATTATGGTTCTTATCTACCCATGCCCAAAGTTTTGCACGTTGTTACAAAGGCGTACGTTTCCGTCCCCTTGCGGGGATTATGGTTCTTATCAAAGATGTGATGAGCATAAATCCCGGCCTATATGCTGTTTCCGTCCCCTTGCGGGGATTATGGTTCTTATCGGAAGTGGCGAAAATACGGTATTGGTGGACTATGATGCGTTTCCGTCCCCTTGCGGGGATTATGGTTCTTATCGGTGAAAACTATTGATGTTTATCCAGCAGCCGTTGAAAAAATAGCCGTTTCCGTCCCCTTGCGGGGATTATGGTTCTTATCCGAAGCCATGGAAAATAACGCATATTATGATTATCCCGACGTTTCCGTCCCCTTGCGGGGATTATGGTTCTTATCTAGGAAGAAGGTATTTTCATGAAAAATAATGTGATTGTTTCCGTCCCCTTGCGGGGATTATGGTTCTTATCGCTTGAAAAAGTCTGGGAAACATTTTTGAGGCAGGCCAGGTTTCCGTCCCCTTGCGGGGATTATGGTTCTTATCATTTTGAATGAATTAAGAAGCGAATACGATTTAACACGTTTCCGTCCCCTTGCGGGGATTATGGTTCTTATCTTGAAACATTGAATGTAGACAATACTATTCTCAAGTACATGTTTCCGTCCCCTTGCGGGGATTATGGTTCTTATCAGATGGCTTTAAAGACGAAGATATGTTCAGCCCTGACTTGTTTCCGTCCCCTTGCGGGGATTATGGTTCTTATCTTTTTGCGCCAGGTAATCGATGTCATCGTCATTCCGAGGTAGTTTCCGTCCCCTTGCGGGGATTATGGTTCTTATCTTTTTGTGGCCGGATGTCGGTGATCTTCATCCCGACGGCGTTTCCGTCCCCTTGCGGGGATTATGGTTCTTATCGAAACTCCACGAACTCCGGGTCATCTACCGGATGGGGTCGGTTTCCGTCCCCTTGCGGGGATTATGGTTCTTATCAAGATGAAGTTTTCACCAAAGTACAGGTTGACTTTGGCCAGTTTCCGTCCCCTTGCGGGGATTATGGTTCTTATCGTCATGGCACTCGTAGCTATTGCAGTTTTAAACTTGAGAGTTTCCGTCCCCTTGCGGGGATTATGGTTCTTATCGCGAAGACGGCCTCTTTGATAACGTCGGCGGAAACTTTAGTTTCCGTCCCCTTGCGGGGATTATGGTTCTTATCTTTCAAGCAGGCCATGGCGATTGTCAACAGTATCTTAAATGTTTCCGTCCCCTTGCGGGGATTATGGTTCTTATCAGGGAGGGAAAAAGTTATGAGAAAAGAAGTTTACGAAAGTTTCCGTCCCCTTGCGGGGATTATGGTTCTTATCGTACTTAAATCCGCTCGCGAAAAGGCTGGATTTACGCAAAGGTTTCCGTCCCCTTGCGGGGATTATGGTTCTTATCAAGAAGGCCCTTGAAAGCGTCGCAAGTGCTGAACACAACGTTTCCGTCCCCTTGCGGGGATTATGGTTCTTATCGCGACGGCATTCATCGCACGTCTATCGAATCAGACTTTGTTTCCGTCCCCTTGCGGGGATTATGGTTCTTATCCGCACCCTTTATAAATGCCTTTATGAAGCCGTCGAAATGGCATTTTGCGGGGCGGATCATATATTTTCATCATTTTTTGTCTTTTGCAGGAAAATGATTTTCAAAAAATTGCTTAGAACTGAATTTTAAGGCAGCGGGGCGGAATCGTCCTGCTTGTATTTTCAAAAAGCAAGTTAGGCACATAAATAATGTATTACCTAGCCAATTCATATTATAACACAAGTTCGTAAAAAATCGTAGTTCGTAAAGGCCTGTCATTAGACAAGAATAGGTTGTAGTCGTATCTCGCAACGGGTCGCCCAGCCACTGCTGTCCGTTTTGGCGGGCGTCCCGCGCGAATCCTAGGCATAGCCGAAATTTATGATGAATGACACATGTTCGTAAGGCATCACATATTTGTCAATAAAGATTCTTCAATCCATTGGTTCAATCTTTTATAGGCCATGCGTTGGCGGTTTACGCCTGGTCCGTATAGTACGGATAAAAGGTGCCAAAAGGATTTCATGATGTCATCTGGTGTCAGCCCTGTCCGCTTCTTGATGGTTTCTTCTGTAACGTTAATGATTTCGTGCGCTGTGTTATTGCGTAACTTTCGCAGTTTATCCATGTACGGGTTCGTCGAAACCATCAACGAATCTGCCATAAATTCATGATGTTTTTCCGCATCTTTGGCCCCGTCGAATTGTTCGGCAAAGCAGAAGACTTGATAGAGCAAAATAAAGGACAATTCGCTGTCATAAAAGGGCTGGGGCCAAACGTTATCTAAATAGGCAATCAGCTCCGGGCCCTGCGGTTTCTGGAGCAGTGTCTGCCGCCGTAAGAGTCTGCGCCCTGCCACTTTTTCCCGATAATCGAAAAGGGGCATTTTCAGATTCATCTTGGCATAGGTCATGAATAACTCATAAAGGAAGGGCGAAATTTGCACCATAAAGCTGGCATATTGTTTCTTTTCTTTATGAATCTGCATGGTCAACAGATACTCCGTCAGGCTTTCTCCTTCTTTTTCAAAGGGGAACAACTGCTTCCCCTGATATTTTCTCATAATCTGCTGCGCTGCTTTGGTCTGCAAATCTGCACGATACATGGCAAAATGAATCAGCTTCTTCGTCTGTTCCGAAACGGTATGACTGCCTTTACAAAAAGCCCAGGCGCCCATATATTCATACTGATTGATGAGCGACATGATCTCATATTTCTCACGATAAAACCGCAATACTTCCAAGTGCGGCTCTTCACAGCGGTTAGGAGCGTCTGATTCATCGTCTTCATTGCAAAGCAGCATTTCTTCCACATCTTCTTCATCTTGGACAGGGATGTTATTCACATTAGAACGACGTTCCGGAGAAGCCACCTGAATACCACGGCACCAGGCATATTCGGTACTCATAATGGCCAAGATGACTTTAATCTGTGGTGTCCCAGAACTGAGATTCAGTAATATTTCCGCATCTGGATAATCTTGATGTAATTGCAGGACATGCCCTGGTAAATGATGCAGATAGGCATCGTATAAATGAGCATCTACGATGCCTGAATAGATAGGCACTACAGGGCATCCCGGCTGGACGTGGTCAATGCCACGGGTATACATATGCGTATTCCGTTCGCGTTGTTCCATTTCAGCCGTAAAATAAAGGACGACTTTATCAGGATGGTAATGGCGTAAAATATGAAGGCAGGCTCCATCCCGGCAATTACGCACGGGATCCGTCGTCCCAATGGGTGAAAACAATATTTTCATGCTGCATGACTCCTTACAAAATAATCGTATCTACGGCCCCCATACCCAGCGCCGTCTTGACGCCGATGCCGGAAAAGGGTGCCAAGGCCGCGAGTATCCCTTGAAGCCGCTTCAACATGTCGTAGCCAAAGAAGGAATAGCGCTGCCAACCTTCACAGCCATAGATAGCGCTGCCATTGACAGAAAAAACTTGGGAACGGAGCTGGTATTTCGTGAGCCGGCAATGGCTGACCAGCTGTTCTAATAAATCGTCCTGTTCCAATTTCACTGTATCCGAAAAGGTATTCCATCGCTGTAATAGACTATGATACATAAGGCGGATATCCGGCAAGATGACGTATCTCCCGTCTTGTTTAAAACTCATGACACTGAGGCACTGCCATTCCGCCCCGGCTGGAGCGGAGTCGGCTTTAACGAACTGACCGGCTAAGTCTTCAAAGCTCGTCTGCCCTATGAGCTGCCTTGGTCCCAATGTGACTTCATACTGCTTTTGTTTAAGCCAAAGGGCTGGCACTTTTTCCAAAGGGATGACCAGCCTCTCATAGGCTTCGTCCGTCAAGGTCCCTATGCGCCAAAGAGCACTGTGTTTCCTTTCATTCCAGTACACTGCCTGGCTGTAGGGGCGCAGGGTCATATGGTGATACATTTCCGCACTCGCCGGGGCAATAATACTCATCAGGGCACCATGAAAGATAGACCCCATGGCCGGATGGATGCGGGTGTGTTCCGGCATCTTCAACGGGATTTCCGTCAGCCTTAACATGATGCCACCTCTTTCACCGCTGCCAGCCCCAGTATCCAGCGGTCGTTATCAGCCCAGGCCAGTTTCAGCGTCCGCGGTGTCAGTCTGTCATCTTTGGTCTTATGGTGATGGCAATTTCTCCGTGTAAACAGCACGTCATCAAAGAAGTTCGCCAATACAGTCCTTCCTTCACCGTTTGGCGCCAAGGCATAATAGACAGTCTTAGACAGGAAACCCGTACCGCCGCCGAGGCGGATATCTGCCAGCTTGCTTTCTTCAAACTCTCCTTTGTATTCGTGTCCAAAGACGCCTTTTTCCTGAGCTAAGCCAAAAGCCAGATAGTCCCGTACCCATTGCCAGACATCGTCGAGGGATGTAATGCCAATAAGACGGGCTATGTCCTTATCCAGAGTCATAGAAAAGCGGAATTTCCGGCCCGCCGGGATACATTCGCGAAAGAGTGCCAGCGGATGCCCTTTCAATCCTTCCCGGCGAATAGATGAGACATCGTATTTCTGTAAAATTACCGTATCCCGTTCATGGCCGACGAGCATGGCATCACTGACAGCAAGGCCTTTCATGACGCTCTGCAAGGCATCATCGGGCCTATTTTTCTGTTGTTTAAGGCGTGTAAAGGCCTGTCGTTCTATGTTCTGGGCCAAGTCCCTCATTTGTCTGCGATTCCCAGCTTCCATCGCCGCCTTGATACGGTTCCAAAAAGGAAGATATGCCTCCGGATGCTGGCGAATATCATGGAATAAGATAGCGGAACGGATAGCTCCTTTCAAGGTACTGCCAGGGATATACGGTACCCCATCGGGCGTCTTGACTTGCCGGGAAATATCATTGACCCGCTGTTGTCTTTCTCTGACTAAATAGACATCGGCCGAAGCATTGCAAACTTCCCGGATAATAGCAGACAGGCTGCCAATCCGTTGTGACTGGAGCCAGCCGTACAAGTTCATTCTTCCTGAAAAGACACTTTGGGCATAGTCATCGATTAAGTCATGGCGGACCAAAAAGGTCATCCATTTAGCTTTATCGAGAAAATAAATACGCTGCTGATTCCGGTCTTTCGTAAATATATATTCATATTGTTTCAGGAGCTCGCCATTGCCAATGTGAATCGGGCTGATACAGGTCAGCTCATACGTCTTATGTTCCCATTTTTCTGTATTTATCATAGCATCAACCCCACATACAATCCTTTGCCATACCGCCAGACTGGATGAGTCATCCCCTGTCCGCCTACATCAGTCATACAGCCAGCTATCTTTTCAGGAAAACAGGAGCCGGCCTGTATCATATAAATATCATTTTTCTTTTGCATCCGGCTGCCGTCAGGCGATAAAAAGCCGCTTCGCCGGCAAAGCGCGAATTGGCCTTTCTGGACATCTGCCACTTCAGCCGGTGATGGCAGCAGGACGGACAGACACATGTACCTCGAAGCGCCTGTCAGGGTCAAGCCTCTATATAAAATGCCATCATCTTCATAAATACCGAGTTCATCCATCTCAATAGGATCTTCCCGGAAATGGAATTTCCCATAGCCGCTGCTGCGCTTCCCGCCAATACCGGAAAGGCCTAACGATTCCAGTAAGGTGATGAGCCCATCCAGGTCTTCATCCTCTTCATAACCGATAATTCCGTATAATCCTGCCTCTTTCGTAAACTGAATCTGGTGGACATAATAAGGCCGCGAGATATTCTCCGTACAGTTCACCCGTGTCAGTAACTGACCGCAGCCGAAAAAGGGCTCAGTACCGTCAAAGGCTTTGCCAGACTTCATAGCCTGTATGAAATCAGCCAATTGGGACACTTGTATATAAGACAGCTTTTTTTGCCGCTTCTGCTGCGTAGCCTGCTGACGAAAAGTATCATAATCAGCCGTCACCCGACGCTCATCAGAGGAGATGGTCAGAATAGGTTTAGGCACATACAGCTGCAGCCCTTCCATTTCATCATAGATGTAAGGAAAGAGGTCCGAAAAGAGAAGCTTTCCCTTTGCTACCCCTTCCTGTAGGTGTAGCAGCCCCGTTTCATCGCCTTGCAGCGACAACTCATAACATAAGGCGCCAAACAGGCTGTCTGCCCGGTAGGTCAAGGAACTTTGCTCCAGCTTGCCTCCATTTTCAGCACAGCCGAAATGAACGGGTGTATCGAATTGTAAAGGATACAGAGCGTACTTCATAGACTACACTTCTTTCAACAACTGCAAAGCGGCAGCAACAAAAGGCTGGATATCCGTATCAGCCAGCCCAGAAAATCCCTGGACATCCCACTGGGAAAAAGTGACCCGGCCATAGCCGCGCGAACCATGACCGCCGAGATAATCCCAGGTCAGCAGACGGATGCCATCGGCCAAGGTTTGTAAATCTTCTGTTACTTGTTCGACGTCAGCGATATTATAGACAAGCTGAAAGTCGAAGATAGTCCCTGCCGGGACGCGTTCGATTTGCCGTGGATTAGCCTCGCCGGTCAGCGGATTAATCGTATTTTCAAACTTGATTTCGCCTAAATACGTATCCATATCCATCTGTTCCATGGCTTTGACGCTGTCTTCAGCCATACGGCTGTCCACGAATTGCAGCCGCGCCGGTGTCGCTTCCCGTTTATCAGCGTTCCCAAACAAACGCTTTACAACGGGGCTTTCCGTTTCCAGATTCAAGCCGCCCTGATTGCGCCGCAATAAAGAGCGAATTTTCCCTTTCATAGAACTGCCCGGGATAATCGGTTCTTTCGTATAAGGGTCGCGGATGACGGTCTTGTCAACAGCTCCGATAGGCGCAAATTCATCAGACCCGCCGATATGGAGGCCCGTTTCTAAGCGAAGTTTCGCTGTCATCTTCAATTTTCCGCATAATTTTTCTTGTGCCATGATTAATCATTGCCTCCGTAAAATTTATGATATGCCACTAACGCTTCGACGTAATGAGCAAATTCTTCGTATTTCGAGATGCTGGTCCCGATTCCTTCAATATGATGTTTCATCTTACTCTGTTCCATGAATTCTTTAACATTATTTTTATGCTTTTTATTTTCCCGTTCTTTTCCAGCCTGATAGGCAGCCTTGACTTTCAAAAACTGTATTTCTCCAGCCAATTCATCGGGTAATTCCGTCGCATCCAAGTGTTTGGCTTTATAGACATTGACTTTATTGGTGATGGCGTTGACAGCCGTCAAAAATTTCCGGATTTGATTGGTTTTTAAAGAAATTTCCCCATGATTCTGATCTTTTATTTTCAAGATGACGTTTTCTGCTTCTTTGGCGATATCCCTCATCCTTCATCCCATCCTTTCTGTTCTTTATCCCGTACATGATAAATCAAGAGTTCGATGGCCGTCATGAGCTGCTGGCGGTCAGCAGCCGATTGATACCAGTCGTATAAGGTTTTCCTCAAGGCCTGATAACAACGCCATTTCCCGGAATCACGCTGTTTCGGCTCCATCCGGGCCAAGGTATAGGCAAACCGGGCTAACTGGATATGGCTGCCATCGGCTTCGGCCTGACGCAATAAGTCCAAGAGACGGTACAATGCTGTTTTCCCGACAAAGAGTTTCGACGGGTCTTCCTTTTGCAAGGTCATATTCCGCTCTAAAAAGCGCAGCTTATCCTGGCAGACGCCTTGTTCAAATTCATCCCATGAATAGCGGGCGGTCATCATAGCGCTGTCCTTTCCCGTCGACTGGGATACTTCGCCGAATAGAGCAACACTGTCTTTATCGTGACGGGGATTGGCTTTGGCATAATCTTCCAGCTTCCCTGTTTCCCTGGCCATCTGAGAAATTGGGCAAGACGGATGGAAGAAGCCGATGCCGGCAGAAAAGGTCAATTTCCCATTGGTAAAACGCCGAAAGGCATGACGGATATCGACGGCAACTTCCAGAATGTCATCCCAGGTACCGGCCAGGAACATATCATCCCCGCCGGAATAAATGACATGGACCTTGCGTTCCCGCTTGACTTCATCCGTAAAGAGTGTGAATCCCGGGGTCCCTTCTGCCGTATGGCCCTGACAGATAGCCTTGATGTACTGTTTAAAGAAGAGCGATAAATTACGCGATAACGTGACCTTGCGGGACAACGTATCATAAGACGATGAGAAACCGGCAATGAATGCGGCGCCCAAATTATCGACATCGCCCCGCAAGACCCCGATGCGGGCAATCCCCGTTTCCTCCCGGCTGCCACCGCTCTGCTGTGCCAATTCGGTGAATTCGACGGCATGACCTTGTTCATTACAGGTGATGTAATCGCCCATCCACAAATGAGTCGACACGGCCTGACCCAAAGTGATTTCGTTCTTCACATAGATTCGTTTCGGCTTGTCCATCGCGGCCAATTCTTTTTCACGGATAGCCTGTAAATAATAAGGCTGTGCCAAACCGGGAAGGGGCACTCCCTCCCTTCCGGCCGATGGGCTGATAACGAACATAGACGCCGTCAAAGACGATTTTCCTAATCGGAATAGGGCATTACACGAAGCGCAGGCTTCTTCAGCCCCGTCGCCGGTATCCTCGCCATAAGGCTGCAAGTCCGCTGCCGGCGACGCAGTGTGACAAATCGCACATTCCCGGCTGCCATCGGTATCCTTGTTATACCTACTCTGTGCATCGAATAACGCGGTCAGTTGCTGCTCGTCATAGCGGCAAAGTTTCTTCTGGCCCAGTGCCTGACTGACCTTCTGGAAAACCTTCCCGGCGCCACCGCCGCGGACAGAAAAATCATCGGCAGAACAAGGCTCAGAAGCCAGGGCAATATATAATTTTGTTCCATAGTGCTGCAAAAACCAATCATTGATAAGGCTATCTGCTTTTTGCAGAACAGCCTGCGTATGAGTTGTATTGGGCAGCAATAAATAAAAATGACCGCCCCCAGTATAAAGAAGGCATGAGCGGCTGACATGACAGGCCTCCAGAATTTCATCGACGATATGCTCTAAGAGGATATCCAAATAAAGCGAACGGCCGCGCAGGCTTTTCAGGGCCCCTTTTGAGGGAATGGTATAAATAAATTTCTGGATTCCCGATATATCTCCAGAGGCCAGTCGATATACCGGCGCACTCCGCAAGGCCTTTTGGTGTTTTCCATAACAATATGATTTGTAGTCGGTAATTCCCCGTTCCTGGAAGACATGCCAGAGGCAGACAGCAAAAGCAGCCGTCAATTTTTGGTGGTCATATAAGGAAATATCTGCGGCTTCAGCCGTATTCGTACTGGACGGGACATAGCTCAAAGTCTTTTCTAAAACCTGCAATAATTCGGACAGCGTCATGGCCTGGGGAGACCGCTGTGTAAAGATATCCGTCACGGCAGCGGCTACTTTTTCATAACTAGCGGCCGGGGCGGCGATATGATTCCGGTGATCAGGATAAGCCCACGGTTCATTTTCTTCTATAGTTTTCAAACGGTAACCAGCTGCATCCGTATCTCCTTTACGGTCAAAAACATTAAAGATACTGCTCAACGGCAAATCCGATACAAAATGCATCCCGCTCCCTTCCTGTGCGCCTTCTGGAATCAAAGCGCGCCGGTCGGAAGCAGCTGCCAGGTTATCGGCTTCATAAACGATATAGCTAATATCATCGTCTGGAAGATGTACCGCTTGTAACTCATTTTGATGATGATGAGCCACAGCCCGCAAAATGGCTTGATGGTCGGCATCAAAAAAATGGGACAGGAGCTTTTGGCCCACTAAAGAATGAGATTTGCGGATTTTCCCAGCTCGTTGATAGAGTTTCCCAATATCGTGTAATAGTGCAGCCTTTTCTAAATCAATTTCAGTGACAGGCAATCACCTCAGCTCCTTCCTATATGTCAAAAGAATAATCTTATATGGTATTCGATAATGCAAGCGTAAATTCCTGCTTCATCTATAAAATAATGACATCTTCTGTATGCGTATCTCCCCGCCCCCATGAATGGACGGCCATATAGCTATCTAATAGATAAATGCGCAGTGAATCCGTATCCGTATCAATCAAAAAAGGGGCCTCCTGCATCAGTTTCTGATACTTCCGCTTGGTAATATAGGCCTCAAAAGCCGATTTTTGCACGCGTACGCCATACTTCTCCAGACAAGCGACCATTTTATTCCGCGTCTTATTATCGGTAATGTCATAAATGATTAAGACAATGTATTTTTTGTCATCAACACTCTCTGTCTGCGAATTTTTCATCAAACCACCTACCGGATCCAAATCGGCTCATACATCTTCGGTTCCTGCGCCAATAAAGCCTGACTGTATTGGGCCACTTGATAATTCAGCGACCGCCGGAATGAATGTTTTCCATCAATATATTGATTGGTACTACGCATTTTCTTTTCATACACCCGGAAAAAAATTTTACGCCCTTCTGGTGTTAAATAGACGCCATGGCTTTCTTCATCATGACAAAAATGTTCTTCTTTGATTTCGTGATGCTGTACTAATGCCATTACGAAAGAATCCGCCAGGACAGCCCGCCATTCTTCCAAAAGGTCCGACGCCAGCGCAGGATGATGTTCTTTCAGGGCATGTAGGAAGCCGACATAGGGATGAAGTCCTTCATTGGTAATAGCTGTAAACAGTTCATACATAATCAACGTGTAGGCAAAACTCAGCAAAGAATTAAACGGGTCTAAGGGCGGCCGTTTGCTCCTTTTCTCAAAAGAAAAAGCTGGGTCTACGATTTTTCCTAAAGCAGAAAAATAAATCTTAGCGGCCATCCCTTCATACCCCATCAGAGATTCGCGATCCTCTGCCGTTTTCAAGTGGTCTGCCATGGTCATCATATTATGAATATCTATCATAACCGCTGGTATTTGACGTTCCCGATTGTACCGACGCAATAAGGTCAATTGATTGTGGACTTTAGCCAGTAAGACGCGGCGGCTCATTTCCAGAGAAAACGGCTGGTCCTGCAAAAGGAATTGCTGTTTTTGCTTAAATACATTGACATGACTCGTCGACTCTAAACGCCCAAAATATTTGCCCCGAGAAGAAAGCCACGTGACGGGAATCCCTAAATGCAACAAGGACACCATCGCATGTGATGTAATCTGAACCGTATCCGTAACCAGCAAGCCTTCCAAAGTTTCTTCAGGAATCTCCAACAAAGTTTCATGATTGCGCCCGACAACAAAGCGTCCTTCCTTCTTAGAAATCGTAGCGCCCTTTTCCGTAATATAAGCAAAGCTCATCACACATCACCTCACAAATCCGTCCCCTTGCGGGAATTATGGTTCTTATCAATAATTACCTATAGTTATATGTCGTTCCCTTGTATAGTGGCGTTTCCGTCCCCTTGCGGGGATTATGGTTCTTATCGGAAGGTTCTTATGTAGACGGCAAGGGCAATAACGTCATTTCCGTCCCCTTGCGGGGATTATGGTTCTTATCATGTTACATTTCAGAATGAAAGGAGCAGAAGCATGAACGAATTTCCGTCCCCTTGCGGGGATTATGGTTCTTATCAAAGGAGCTGAAGATAATGAATGATGAAACAAAACGCTTGATTTCCGTCCCCTTGCGGGGATTATGGTTCTTATCTATTTGCAGGTACGTGGGTAGAAGAGTATAAAGATGAAATTTCCGTCCCCTTGCGGGGATTATGGTTCTTATCTCAAGCGCTCCGCAGGCGACTAATAGCGCTGCGATTGAAATTTCCGTCCCCTTGCGGGGATTATGGTTCTTATCTCTTGACGATTATTACCAGCTCGTCATTGACTGGGCCATTCCGTCCCCTTGCGGGGATTATGGTTCTTATCTCACCGGCTGCGGAAATCCATCATATCGTGTTCCGTTCCCAATTCCGTCCCCTTGCGGGGATTATGGTTCTTATCGTCTAGCACACGCCGCGGGATATCAGAACTTTGACAACTAATTCCGTCCCCTTGCGGGGATTATGGTTCTTATCTCATTTATAAGGTACTGTCTGACAAAATGCCGGACGCCTTACTTCCGTCCCCTTGCGGGGATTATGGTTCTTATCTCTCGTTTCCGCAATCTGAGCTTTGATCTGAGCGACACGGTCTTCTTCCGTCCCCTTGCGGGGATTATGGTTCTTATCTCCGCACCCTTTATAGATGGCTTTATGAAGCCGTTGAAATGGCATTTTGCGGGGCGGATCATATATTTTCATCATTTTTCGTCTTTTGCAAGAAAATGATTTTCAAAAAATCGTTTAGGCTTGAATTTTAAGGCAGCGGGGTGGAATCGTCCTGCTTGCATTTTCAAAAAGCAAGTTAGGCACATAAATAATTGTTTGCCTGACTAATTCATATTATATCACAAGTTCATTAAAAATCGTAGTTCGTAAAGGCCTGCCATTAGCCAAGAGTAGGTTGTGGTCAAATCTCGCAGCGGGCCGCCCAGCCACAGCTGTCCGTTTTGGCGGCCGTAGCGACGTCCCGCACGAATCCTGTATGCAGCCGGAATTTATAACTAATGGCATACGGTCGTAATACAATAATGAATTTGTTACAGCGTAGCCGCATCCGTAGGGTCCGCCCAAATTCTTTTTGACCTTCGAGTACAAGCGATGGACAGAACGGATAGCAACAGCGGGCGGCCCGCTACGCGCTAAGGGCTTCCCGAAGCGTCGTTGTCAGTTTGAGTCTGTCGCGGCGGAACGCCGCTTCTGATTCCGAAAAAAAGCCGCGGCTCCTCTCCCTTCTCTCTTCTTTATAGGTAACGCGTTACAGAGGCACGGGAAGCAAAAAAAAAGCGGCTGTCGCATTAAGCCAAAAATGCATAATGCAACAGCCGCTTCCGGGATATGTACGATTTCCCGACCTACTTGCCAGAAAAATTGTCCCAATTCCTAACGGGTCGCCCACGTGGCGCCCCCTACTATCCTAAAAATACTCTGCAGATTACAAACGCTATCCTACCACGCCGCAGGCAACCAGCCGCAGAGGCTGAGGATGGCGTAGACGCCGGCACTGGCAAAGAGGAGGACGACCAGGGTCTGCATGATGGGATGGGCGATCCAGCCGCATTGCCAACACGGTTTCTTGTCGCCGTGTTTCCGGGAACTGCGCAGCATGAAGACGGGCAGGATGGACATGATGATGCCGCCGAAGGTGCCGGCGCTGAAGATGGCGTTGACAAAGCCGACGAGGCCGCTGTAGGCCAGGAGGACCGGCGGGATGACGATGAAGGCCAGGCAGGCCGCCCGCGTGCGGATGTCCGTTTCCGACTTGAAGCCCAGGCGGTCGATCATGTTGGTCAGGAAACTTTCGGCAATGGCCCAGAATGACGTCAGCATGGCGCAGAAGGCAAAGGCATTGACGATGACGAAGAAGACCGGCGACCCCAGGGCGCGGCCCCAGGACAAGGATGCGACTTCCGAAATTTCATCGACGGGCAGCATGAGGAAGACGGCCAGCGGGACCAGGGCCAGGATGACGAAGGAAATGCCGGCCCCGGCCAGGATGGACGGGACGAGTTTCCCCGGTTCGTGCGTGAAGCCCCGGGAAATTTCCGGTACGATGTACTGGACAGCGTAACAGAAGACGGCAATGTTGAAGACCGGCACGGCATACATCCAGTGGGTATAGAGGATATCTGCGACAGGTACGCGGGCCGAAAAAAGTGACGCGCCGACGAGGAGAATAAGCATGGCCGTCATACCTGAACTCAAATATTTCTCTGCTACCCCGGTTGCCTTGAGGCCCAGCCAGACGACGCTCGTCGCCCCGAGGGCAAAGAGGCAGCTGGCCATTTCCAGGGAAATGCCGAAGAATTCGCTCAATATCTTGCCGCAGCCGCTGGTATAGGCGATGAGGCTGCAAAACGACGTGGCCCCGACGGAAAAGAAAATCAGCCAGGAACCGATCTTGCCGACGTACTTTTCAGCCAGGCCCGACAGCTGTAAGGGCCTCGTGGTGCGCAGCGTCGCTTCGGCGACATAGAGCATGGAGATGATAGAAAAAAAGCCTGCTACGACAAGCCACGTAAGCAGGACGGGCCAGCCGGCATTGCGACTGGCAAAAGCTAAACCTAAAACACCGGAACCTATGGTAGACCCGACGACCATCATCGTAGCCTCCATAAACGTAAGACGATGTACCTTGAGAGCCGCCTCTTTTTTCGCAGCTCCCGCCGATATAGTGTCCAACTCGTTCACATATTCCATGAAGAAAAAACCTCTTTTCGTGTGAAAATATGTTACCTGATGTCAGCATGTCTTGACCATTATACCATATCAGCATAGGGATGCCAAGAAAAAAAGCCTGCTACCCGGAAAAAAGTAGCAGGAATTGCCTCATTCTATGTCTAAATGATATAATGAGAATGATAAGGAGGAATTTTTATGGCAGACGTAAACGATAAGAAAAAACAAAAGGCCCCCGAAAAAGAGGCAGCTGCAGAAAAGGAACTGACTATCCTCCAGCCCGGCGCCGTCCCGGAAGAAGAAGACGACCCGGAAGCGCCCTATCTGGCTTCCGACATGTATCAGCGCATCGTCGCCCTGATCAACAACTTTGAATCGGGCCTGCCCGACGACATGCAGGCCGGCGGGCGCCTGGTATCGGCTGGCGACATCACCTTCAGCATCCAGGACATCGGCTACTGGGACCCGAACATGATCGTCTTCTACGGCGAATTGTCCGACGGCTCGGCGGTCGAACTGGTCCAGCACATTTCCCAGCTCAACTTGCTCCTCGTCGCCGTCCCCCGCCACGACGACATCGAAAAGCCGCGCCGCATCATCGGCTTCAACCGCAAGAACGAACCGGACATTGCTACGGACCCAGAAGACTGACGCCTCAGGCTTTCGGCAAGGGACTGACGGAAATGGCCGCCGGTTTGGCCGGACAGTGATATTCGCAGGAACCGCAGCCGATACAGCGCGCCCCATCGACATGAGGATAGCTGCGGCCGTCCCGGTTCTCGACCAGGGTAATGGCCTGGACCGGGCAGTGGCGGGCGCAGTTGCCGCAGACGATGCCGTCGCGGGCGATGAGGCAGTGGAACTGGGCATAACGGGCGATGCCGATCTTCGTCTGCTCCTTCACAGCCAGGTCCAGCGGACGGATAGCGCCGGCCGGATAGGCTTGAGAACAGAAATTGCAATTGTAGACACAGTAGCCCTTAGAGAAATCCATGTAGGGCTGGCCCATCTGCAAGGTGCCGTTCTCTAAGACGGCCGGGGACAGGACGCCGCTAGGGCAGCGGCTGACGCAGAGATGGCAGGCCGTACAGCGCTGGACAAAGGCGTCGGCCGAGACGGCCCCAGGCGGCAAGATTTTCTTCTTGCCTTTCCCCGTCCCCAGCAAGGCCGGCACGACGGTCTGACTGCGGGCCAGGCCAGCGGCGACGGTCCCGACGGCAACGGCCGTCGTCACCAGCATTTCCCGCCGGCTGAGGCCCTCGCCTGATGGCGTCTTTTCCGGACCCTTGACCGGAAAGGCCCGGGAAAAAGTCAGGGCCCCTTTCGGGCAGACGGCGACGCAGTCGAAGCAGTCGACACAACGGCTGGTATCGACGAAGCCATGAGCGACGTCGATGCAGGACGAACGGCACGTCTTTTCACAGGCTCCGCAGTGGACGCAGCTCGATCCGTCGATGACCGGCCGGAAGAGACTGAAGCGGCTGATCGCCCCCAGCAGCGTGCCAACGGGACAGAACGTATGGCAGTACGCCCGGCCATAGCGCCAGGCCAGGACGGCTAAGACGACGAAATACGCCCCGGCCAGGGCCATAGCAGCCAGCGGCGGCCAGAGGATATCCGTCTTGCTGAGCGCCGGGATCCAGCCGTGGCTTTCGTTGAAGCCGACCAAAGCGTTCCAGCCATAGGCGACTGGCAGGCCCAGTCCATCGTGGACGAGGCGGCCAAAGACACTGTACGGGTCGACCAGCCCCAGAAGGCCAGACAAGCCGGCCAGGAAGGCCAGGCCGGTCAATATCAAAATACTATAGCGCATGATGCGCCGTTCCCGCCGGAAAGCAAATTTCCGGCGATTTTTTTTGCGCCTTTTGGCCAGCCAGAAGACGAAGTCCTGACTGATGCCCAAGGGACAGAGGACGCTGCAATAGATCCGTCCCAGGAGCAGGGTCAGGATGGCGATGACAGCGATGACCCGGAGATTCCCGGCCAGGAGGGCCGGCAGGAACTGCCATTGCGGCAGCACAGGCGCCACGATACCGCCGAAGGTCAGGACCATGACCCCCATCAGGAGCCAGGCTAAGACGATACGGCTTCGTTGCAGCATGTTCCGCATCTATATTACCCCCTTTCCCGTATCGCGCCCGAAATATTGGACGACGTCATCAATGGCCCGCACGTACTTAGGGATGTCGATATGCTGCGGACATTTGGACAGGCAGCGGCCGCAGGCTGTACAGCGGGAAACGCGCTGCGACCGTTCCAGGTTATTCTGATAATGGGCCAGGAAGGCTTTTTCCTGCGCTGCCGAGGCTCCTTGCGGATGGTCCAGGTCGATTCCGGCCGGTTCGCCATAGCGGTTGTAGATATGGAAGACTTCGGCGATGTCGACGCCATAAGGACAGGGCTCACAATACCGGCAATATGTACAGGGAATGGCCCCGCTGCCGGCTTCCTTCCCCAGGGAGCGCTGGATGGCCCGTTCTTCGGCAGCCGACAAGGGCTGGAAATCGCTCAGGGTCCGGATATTGTCCAATACCTGCTCTAAATTGCTCATACCTGAATTCATGGTGATGACCCCTTCTTTAGAGCCGACCCAGCGCAGGGCCCACGAGGCCATGCTGGCCTCTGGCCGCTGCTGCTTCAAGATGGCTTCCGCCGACGACGACAGATTGGCCAGATTGCCGCCCTTGACCGGTTCCATGACAAAAATGGGGACATCCTTTTCCCGGCACTTGCGGTACAGGTCCCCGGCCTGCCGGCTCCCCGACGGCGCTTCGCCCGGTTCGTTCCAGTCGGCATAGTTGAGCTGAATCATGCAGAAATCCCAATCATACTGGTCCAGGAGATAATGGAAAAAGGGCACGTCGCCATGGAAGGAAAAGCCCAGGCAGCGGATGCGGCCCCGGGCTTTTTCCTGGCGGAGGTAGTCCAGGATGCCGTCGTGGATGTACAGCTCATCGAATTGGTCCCGGCTGGTCAGGGAATGGAGCATGTAGTTATCGAAATACGACACTTGACAACGGTCGAGCTGGGTCTGGAAGATGTCTTTCGCCTGGTCGAGCCCCGTCAATATCGGCGTCGGCATCTTGTCGGCCAGATAAATCGTGTCGCGGGGATATTTCTGCAAGGCCTGGCCGATGAAAGCTTCGGACTTCCCGTCATGATAGAACCAGGCCGTGTCGAAATAATTGACGCCGTGGCGATAGGCAAAATCGACCATCTTCTCGCCTAATTTCTTATCGATTTCCCGACCCGATGCCGAAAAAGTCGTCGGCAGGCGCATACAGCCAAAGCCAAGGAGGGACAAATTTTTTCCCAGGGGCTTATAATAGCGCGTCGTAACTTTTCCCAAATCCTGCCCGGCTTCCCCGGCAGCCTTATCGGCATCGAGAAAAGCCAGGATATCCTCGCGCTTCATGAAGGCCCCGCCGGCAGCCGCTCCAGCCAGTCCCCCGCCGAGGAGCTTCAAAAAAGTCCGCCGGCTCATATCATGAGACATCTGTATTCCCTCCTGTCTTATAACAATCCGGCTTTATCCAGCCAGGGATCGATGACGCTGTAATCCGTATCCTTATCCAGGGTCAGCCCCGTAAAGAGGCGGGCACCGGGAGCGGCGGCAGCCAAAGCCGGCAGGGTGACTTCAAAGGGGCTGCTGTAAGAGCACATGTAGGTTGGGAGCATGGCAAAAAAAGTCCTGCCGCATGCGCGACAGGACTTTTTTGAGTGATTAGTAGCTAGTGGCTAGTGGTTAGCGGATGGTCTTAAATTTAAAACTATCTTCTACAAACTCCGTACTACAAACTATGAAGAGCAACCTCTCAGTCAGCTTCGCTGACAGCTCTCCTATAAGGAGAGCCCTTGCGGACCGCCTTTCAGGACGGCCCCTACGAGCCACGAACCACGAGCCACTAAGCTAACTCGTTCTCTTTACTTTGAACCAGGCGGCGTACATGGTCGGCAGGACCAGCAGGGTCAGGACGGTGGCGACGAAGAGGCCGCTGGCGATGGCGACGGCTAGGGGGCCCCAGAAGACGCTCTTCATGAGGGGTATCATACCCAGGATAGCCGCAGCGGCCGTGAGCATGATGGGCCGGAAGCGCATAACCGCTGAGTCGATGACGGCGTGCCATGGGTCTTCGCCGGCAGCCATATGTTTCTGTATCTGGTCCAGGAGGATGATGGAGTTGCGGATGATCATGCCGCCCAGGGCCAGGATGCCCAAATCGGCGACGAAGCCCAGGGATTTCCCGAAAAGGAGCATCCCCCAGGAGACGCCGATGAGTCCCATAGGCGCCGTAATCAGGGCCAGGAACATGAGCGACGGACTGCGCAGCTGGAACATGAGCAAGGTCATGATAATGATGACCATGACCGGTACTGGTACCAGGAGGTACTTCAGGGACTTCTGGCTGTTTTCCAGGGCCCCGTCGACTTCGACGGTATAGCCAAAGGGCATGCTTTCCCGGATATCGGCAATGGAATCGTAGGCTTTCTGCGTCACATCGTTGGCCGTACCGGACTTGATGCCGCCGTTGATGGTGATGGTCGGTTTCAAATCGCGGCGCCAGATGAGGCCATCTTCGCCTTTATAGGAAATAGTGGCAATCTGTTCCAGCGGCACGTAACCGGCCTGGCCTACGTAGACGGGCAGGCTCTTGATCTTGGCCAGGTCATTGCGGTCGCTGTCCTGGAGGCGCAGCTGGATGCCGATGGTCTTATCGGCCGCATAGTATTGGGCGACCGTCGCCCCGGACAGTTCCGTATACAAGGTCTGGGCAATGTCTTCACCGGAAATGCCCATGGCCCGCAGCTTATTCTGATCCAGGTCGACGTGCATGATCTTATTTTTCTGGTCCCAGTTGAGGAAGACATTTTCCGTATTCGGGTCCTTGGCAATGCGCGCCGCGATCTGCTGGGCATAGGCTTTGACCTTATCCGTATCGTAGCCGGATACGCGCAGCATGATGGGGTAATCCGACGGCGGCCCTAAGGGCACGTTCTTGACGTTGCAGCGGACGTTGGGGAACTTGTCGGCCATTTCCTGTTTGATGGACTGCGTCAATTCTTCCCTCGTCTGCGTATCCTTGGCGACGACGACGAACTGGGCGTAGTTATTGGCCGGCAGGACCGGTTCGATGGTCAGGACGAAACGCGGTGCCCCTTCGCCGACGTAGTACGAATAATCTTTGAGCTTCGCCTGCTGACTGTCCAGATACTGGGCAAAGCGGGATGCTTCCTTCTGCGTGGCCTGCATGGACGAGCCTTCAGGCAGGGTCATTTCGACGATGAGTTCCGGCCGCAGGGAGGGCGGGAAAAATTCCTGGGGAATGAGTTTCATCATGCCGACGGACAAGATGAACATAGCCGCTGTCCCGCCGATGACTAATACCCGGTGGGTCAGGCACCAGGTCAGGACCTTGCGGAAGAAGACGTAGAACCGGCTCTGATACAAGGGCTCCGGCTCTTCGCCTTTGGCCACTTTCGGCTTGATCAGGTAATAGCCGAAGAGCGGTGCCACCATGACCGATACGATCCACGACAGGACCAGGGCCGCCGTGATGACTGGGAACAAATCCTTACAGAATTCCGACGCCGCCCCATCGGCAAAGGCGACGGGGATGAAGCCGGAGCAGGTAATGAGGGTCCCCGTCAGCATGGGCTTGGCCGTCGCCTTGAAGGCATAGCAGGCCGCATCGACGCGGTTCATGCCCTTCTCCAGCTGGACCGTCATCATTTCGACGGCAATGATGGCGTCGTCGACGAGGAGGCCCAGGGCGATGATCAGGGAACCTAAGGAAACCTTATGCAAGTCGATGCCGGCTACTTCCATAACACAGAAGACGCCGGTCAGGACCAGTGGGATACAGAAAGCGACGACCAGGCCCGTCCGCAGTCCCAGGCTGAGGAAGCTGACGACGAGGACGATGATGATGGCTTCACGCAGGGTGTTGGTAAAGTCGCTGATGGACTCTTTGACGACCTGCGGCTGGTCCGATACCTGGTGGATTTCCATGCCGGCCGGCAAATCGGATTTGACGCTTTCCTGCAACTTCTTCAAGTTTTCGCCGAGCTGGAGGTTATTGCCGCCGCTCTTCATGGACAAGGCGATACCGACGGCAGGCTTGCCATTATAGAACATCTTCGGGTCCGCCGGTTCCGTATAGCGCCGTTCGACCGTGGCGATATCGCCCAGGCGGAAGACGCGGCCATTGGCATTGATGGGCAGGTTGCGGATGGCTTCGACGTCTTCAAAGACACCGGACAGGCGCAGGTAGACGTTGTCCGACTGGGTATCGACCATGCCGGCCGGCGTCATCTGGTTCTGGCCTTTGACGGCATTGGCGATGGTCGTCGGCGCAATGCCCAGTTCGGCCAGTTTGGAATTGGCCACTTCGATGTAGACCTTTTCCGACTGTTCGCCGACGAGTTCGACTTTGCTGACATCGTCGACGGACATCATCATGCGGCGTATCTTTTCCGCTTTCTGACGCAATTCTTCATACGAATAGCCATCGCCGGTGATAGCATAGATAGAACCGTAGACGTCGTCGAAACGGTCGTTGTAATAAGGCCCATAGACGCCTTCGGGCAAATCTTTCTTCATATCTTCCGTCAAATTGCGGACTTCATGCCAGGTGCTGCGGATGCTGTCGCGCGGCGCCTTGTCGTCGAGGTAGACGTAGATGACCGACTGGCCGGGCCGGGAATAACTCTTGATGTAATCCAGGTTCGGCGTATCCTGCAGTTTCTTTTCGATTTTATCCGTCACCTGTTCCTGCATCTGTTCCGCCGTGGCACCGGGCCAGGCGACGGAGACGACCATAGTCCGAACCGTATACGTCGGGTCTTCCATGCGGCCCAGTTTCATGTAGGAAAAGATACCGGCAATGGCGACGAGGATGATGAAGTACCAGACAAGGACGCGGTTGTGAATAGAGACTTCCGATAAATTTCTCATTCATCTTCCCCCTCTACGCGGACTTTCTGTCCTTCACTGAGCATATGGACGCCGGCCGTGACGACGACATCACCGCGGCTGAGGCCCGTGACTTTGACCGTATTATCGCCAAAATCCTGGACCGTCACGTCTTTCAGGGACAAGGTCTTATCCTTGCCGACGACCCAGACCTGGGGCGTGTCGCCGGTCTGATAGATGGCGGCCAGCGGCAGGACGAAGGTATCTTCAGCGGTTGCCTGTTCACTGCCGTTGGCAACCGTAGCCGTCATGCCGAGCTGCATGCCGTCCGGCGGATTGGGCAGGGAAATATTGACCTGGTACGTCCGCGACGCCGCATCGGCCATAGGAGCCACTTCGCGGACGACACCGGCGGCCTGCTGGTTCTGGAGGGCCCAGAAGGTGACGGTCACGTTCTGGCCGACTGGAAAATCGGCCAATTTATTTTCCGGTACATTGACCTGGACTTCCAGGTCCCCTGAATGGACCAGGGTGACTACAGTCTGGCCGGCAGCGACGACCTGGCCGACTTCCGCCGATACGGCTGAGATGACGCCGTCGGCATCGGCCGTGAGCTGCGTATAGGATAACTGGTTTTCCTGCGCCTGCTGGGCTGCCAAGGCCTGGTTATACTGGGCCGAAGCCTGGTCGTAAGCTGTCTGGTACTGGTCCAGGACGGACGCGCTGATGGCATCCATATCGTATAATTGCTGATAACGGGTTAAATTGGACTGGGCCAGCTGGAGCTGAGCAGCAGCGGCGTCGACCTGGGCCTGGGTCTGATTGACAGCCTGGGCCACGTCTTTCGGGTCGACCGTCATCAGGACGTCTCCGGCATGGACCTGGGAGCCGAGCTGGACGTTGCGGGCCGTAATGCGGCCGCCGGCCTGGAAGGACAAATTACTCTGGTATCGGCCCTTGACCGTCCCCGAATAGGTACCGGCCGTCGTGCCCGCCGTTTCACTGCCGACCTGGATGGCCTTGACCAGCTGGGGCTGTTCGGCCTGCTGGGTCTGCTGGCCGCAGCCTGTCAGGCCCAAGGCCGTCAGGACGGCTATGACGAGGACTGTATATTTCCAATCGCGTTTCATGGCTTCATCTCCTTTGTGGGATTAAGGGCAGCAATATCGGCTTCAGCGGCATTGTCGGCCACTTGATGCATGAGCTGCAACGCCGGCCCCAGCGTCACCTCATCGACGCCCTGGACGAGGACGTCGACCCATTTCCTTAAAATCTCTTCCATCGTATCCTGCAGCTCCCGGGCCTTGGGCGTCAAATAGAGATACTTGTAACGCCGGTCCGTCCCCTGCTGGCGCCGGCTGACGAATCCCTTCGCCTCCAGCGTCTTCAGATTCCGGGCCACCAGGGCTTTGTCGGCCTGCATGACCTGACAGAGCTCATTCTGCCGGCAGCCATCGTGGCTGTACAAACTCAGGAGCGTCACATGTTCCGAATAAGACAAATTCCAAGGACGGCACGCTTCGACCACATAGGCTTGGGAACGCTGGTTGATGACACTGAAATCATGACCAGCCTTCAAATAATCCATGTGCTGCATCCCCTTTTCTTCAGTAATTAGTTGATTTGCTCAACTATTTGTTTCCAGTATAGCAAAAAGAACGGGAAAAAGCAAGGGACGGCCAAAGGCCGTCCCGCAGGCTGCAGCCTAGAGCCGTTCATCGAGTTTTGGGGCTAACGTCCCTACCGGTCGCAGGCCGCATCGTAGGGGACGTCCTGTTAAGGCGTCCCGCGTGAATCCTGTGTACATCCCCGATGACATGCGCGGCAACAGATTCAAACTGACGACATCGCCTCTTTTTGAGTTTTAAGTTTGTAGTTTTTAGTTTGTAGCAAATGGTAAAAAATTTAAGACCAGCTTCTACAAACTCCGTACTACAAACTATAAAGTAAAAGGGGCCTCGCATGATGGCCGAAGCCTTCGTGCGACAGCCCCTACGCATACGGCCGCAGGCCGTGTATTTTTTTCTGGCCTGCCACCCGCGGACTGCGGCCTGCGTCTTTCCTACAAATGTATCCGCCGGCTTACTTTCTTCCCGACGACGGGGATTTTTTCGATATCTTCTGCCGTGAGGGCCCGGAAGACGACGAGGCCGATGAGGTAGACCAGGGCTGCGGCCATGATGGCGGCGATGGTGGCCACGGCGTTGCCGAAGAGGACGAACAAGGCGTGGTGGACGAGCCAGGCCGTGCCGGCCATGGCGGCGCCGGCCAGAAAGAGTTTCCCGATGTAGCCCCACTGGACGCGGTAGGCAATGTATTTACGGGCAAAGTAAAGATTGAGCGCCGTAGCGACGGCCAAATCGGCATTGGTCGCCCAGGCGGCGCCGACTTCGCCCAGCCAGGGAATGGCCGTCAAGTGCCAGCTGAGGATAATCTTGACGACGGCCGCGGCGGCCATGTTGTACAGCGGGACGGCCGTATGGCCCATGCCCTGCAAAAGGCCGCTGGTGATCTGCTGGAGACCGACGAGGAAGACCGAAATGGACAGGACGCAGATGGCCGGCCCCGCTGCCGGCGTCGCATAGAGGAGCCGGGAAATGGGTACGGCCAGGACGGCCAGGCCCAGGCAGGCCGGCACGGTGATGACGTTGGCAATGCGCATGGCCGTGTCGGTCCGGTCGAGGATGACGTCCCGATTCCGCTGGGAAAAGGCAGCCGATACGGCCGGGACGAGGCTCGTCGCCAAGGCGATGGTCAAGATAGCCGGCAGCTGGACCAGGCCGTTGGCCATGCCCGTCAGATAGCCGTAAAGGGCCGTCGCCTGATGGGTGCTGTAGCCAGCTGCTTCCAGACGCAGGGGCACGATGAACAAGTCGATGCTGGCCACGGCCGGCAGGAGCATGTTGGCCGCCGCTACGGGCACGGCCAGGACGATGAGCCGGCGGATGATGCGCCGCGGCGACTGGATGACGAAGACGCCGTCGTCATCGGGCATGGGATGGCGGCTGTGACGGTAATACAGGAAAGCGATGAGCACCAGCCCTGCCGCCGCCCCCGGGACGGCGCCGAAGGCGGCACCGGCAGCGGCCCATTCCAGACCCTTCGGCAAGAGAATCCAGGCCAGGACGAGCATGGTGCAGACCCGGACAAACTGGTCTGCCATCTGGGACAGTGCCGTCGGCGTCATGAGCTGCAGGCCCTGGAAATAGCCGCGGAAACAGCAGGCGATGACCGACAGGCTCAGGGCCGGCGCCAGGACGGCCAGAGCCGGAAAGACCCGGCTATCGCGGACGATGCCCATTTCGACCAGGCCATGGGCGCCAAAAGGCAGGGCCAGGCCGCAGACGACGGCGACGACGGTCATGAAGACCAGGGTCACATGAAAGATACGGCGGACGCCGCTGTAATGGCCTTTGGCCGCTTCCTCAGCGATCATGATGGACACGGCAATGGGAATCCCGGCGCCGATAATGCTCAGGAGCAGGATATAGATGGGATAAGCCATCTGGTACAGGCCGATGCCTTCGCCCCCCAAGAGGCGCGACAAGAAGATACGGTTCAGCCCGCCCAGGATCTTGACGACGATACCGGCCACGGTGAGGACCATGGCGCCCCGTAAAAAGGAGTTCTTACTCAAGGGAATTCCCCTTTCTCAATGATGAAAAGGCCACCAGCAGCGTCTGGATAAAGGCCAGGACGTCGGAAATCCCAGCCAGGGAGACGCGGACCATGACGGGCATGTTGGGCACAAGGCGGAAACGGCGGCGCAGGGACGGTTCCAGTTTGGAAAGGTCGGGTATATCGGCGACGCGCTGCCACTTCAATTCCAGGACGTCTTTCTTCTGAGCGATGAGGACCAATCCTTGGGCCTTGGCGTCGAGGCGCGTTTCCGTGACCTGCAGCAATTTCTCTACGGGCTGGCTGGGCTTGCCGTAGCGGTCGGCCAGTTCCCGGCGCAGGTCGGCCAGTTCTTCTTTCGACGATAAGACGGCCAGGCGCTGGTACATTTCGATTTTCTGGCCGCCATTTTGGATATAGCCGTCGTCGATAAAGGCGTCGACGTGGATTTCCATGACCGTTTCCGGTGGCGGCGGCGCTGCTTCCTTGCCGTTCTGAGCCTTGGCGATGGCATCTTCCAGCATATGGCAGTACATGGCAAAGCCGACGCTGGCGATATTGCCGTGCTGTTCCCGACCCAGGAGGTTGCCGGCGCCGCGGATTTCCAGGTCACGCATGGCAATCTTGAAGCCCGAGCCGAGTTCGGTGAATTCCTTGATGGCCTGCAAGCGTTTTTCGGCGACTTCCGACAGGACCTTGTCGCGGCGGTAGAGGAAATAGGCATAGGCCATGCGATGGCTCCGACCGACGCGGCCGCGCATCTGATAGAGCTGGGACAGGCCGAAGTGGTCGGCGTCGTAAATGATGATGGTATTGGCATTGGCTACGTCCAGGCCGTTTTCGACCAGGCTCGAACAGAGGAGGACGTCGTATTTGCCTTCATAGAAATCGAACATGACCGATTCCAGCAGGCTCCCGGCCATCTGGCCGTGGGCGATGCCGATGGTCACATCCGGCAAGAGGGCCTGGAGTTCGTCTTTCATCTTTTCGATGGTCGCAACGCGGTTGTAGACGAAGAAGACCTGGCCGCCCCGCCGTTTTTCGCGCATAATGGCATCGCTGACGATGCGGGCGTCGTATTCGGTCACATAGGTCTGGACCGGGAAACGGTCTGTCGGCGGCGTTTCGATGACGCACATTTCCCGCAGGTTGACCAGGGACATGTGCAGCGTCCGCGGAATCGGCGTGGCGCTCAGGGACAGGACGTCGATATTGGCTGCCCAGGCCTTCCATTTTTCCTTCTGGGCCACGCCGAAGCGCTGTTCTTCATCGACGACCAGGAGACCCAGGTCCTTGAACTTGACCTTCTTGTTGAGCAGGCTGTGGGTCCCGATGAGGACGTCGATATCGCCGGTCAGGGTCCGGGCCAGGATATCTTTCTTTTCTTTATACGAGCGGAAGCGGTTGAGGACGTCGACGTGGACGCCGAAGGGACCGAAGCGTTCCATAAAGGTCTGGAAATGCTGCTGCGACAAGACCGTCGTCGGCACCAGGACGGCGACCTGCTTGCCAGCTGTGACGGCTTTGAAGATGGCCCGCATGGCCACTTCAGTCTTGCCGAAACCGACGTCGCCGCAGACCAGGCAGTCCATGGGCGTCGGCTTTTCCATGCTGGCCTTGATATCGCGGACGGCTTTCAACTGATCTTCCGTTTCTTCATAAGGAAAGGCTTCTTCAAATTCCTTCTGGAACGGCGTATCCGGCGGAAAGGCATAGCCCTGGACGACTTCCCGCTTGGCATAGAGGGCGACGAGTTTTTCTGCCAGGTCGGTAATGGACTTCTGGGCCTTGGCCCGCGTCTTCTGCCAGTCGGAACCGCCCATTTTCTGTAATTTCGGCGTATCCCCTTCGTTACCGATGTAGCGCTGCAACAGGGACAACTGGTCCGTCGGCACGTAGAGGATATCCTTGCCGGCATAGTGGATTTCCAGATAATCCTTGTGGACACCATCCATTTCAATGGTCTTGATACCGATGTAGCGGCCGATGCCGTGGACTTCGTGGACGACGTAATCGCCGGGCTTGAGGTCGGTAAAGACGTTGATTTCCTGGCCTTTGGCGGCATGATGGCGCAGGCGCCGCTTCTGGGTGCCGAAGACATCCCGTTCGGCGACGACGACGATTTTGGCATAAGGCAGCTCGAAGCCGTCGTGGATCTCCCCTTCGACGACGTAGACGCCGCCTGGCGTACTCTGGTCATCATCGTAGTCCCGGAACGGCAGCTCATGCTGCTTCATCCAGGCCTGGAGCGAAGCCCGCCGGTCGCGGCTGTTGATGACGAAGAGGATTGTATTCCCCAGGTCCCGCCAATGGTCCACTTCTTCTTCCAGGAGGTTGAACTGCTTCTGGAAACTGGCCATCATCTTGGCGGCAAAGCTGGCCGACGTGTCTATCATCATATCCGGCACGGACTGGGCCATGAGCGACAAGATGAGCTGCGGCCCCGGGCGCTGGGCTGTGACCAGATTTTTCCAGGATGCCAGGCGGCCCTTATAGTCGTCGGACTCCTTGAGGACCTTCTTCAGGCCTTCGCGGACGCGGTTCGGTTCATCCCAGATGATGACGCCCTGTCCGGCATAGTCCAGGAGCGTATATTTCTCGTCATCCTGGACAGTCAGGGAAATGGGCAGGATGCGGGCCTTTTCCCGCTGGTCCTGGGATTTCTGGCTGTCTGTATCGAACGTGCGCAGGCTGTCCAGTTCGTCGCCGAAGAACTCCAGGCGCAGGGGCTGCGGTTCGTTGACGGCATAGATATCGACGATGTCGCCGCGGACGGAAAAATGACCGCGCCGTTCGACCATGTCGACCCGTTCATAGCCGGCGTCGACGAGGTGCTGCAACAACTCGTCGCGGTCGTAGTCCTGATGGATGGCCACGTCGATAGCGGCGGCATCGATGCGCTGCGGCGCCATGACGTACTGGGCCGCTTCTTCCGGTGCCGCCAGGATCAGGAGCCGGTCACCCTGGCGCAGGCGGCCCAAGGCTTCCATCTGCCGGGCCGTCCGGTCCAGGCTCTTGGCCGTCGTCGTAAAGACGGCCTTGTCGACGACAGGGAAATCCAGGACTGGCAGGTCCGGTACCAAAAAGGCCAGGTCCGCCATCCAGGCCGCAGCCTGTTCCCGCGACGGGACGACGAGGACGGCCTGCCCCGGCTTTTCCGTCAGGGCCTTGGCGACGAGGGCGCTCTTGACGGAACCGCTGAGGCCGTAGATACTATGACAGCCGGGCTGGGAAAACGCAGCCACGGCGGAGCGGATATTTTCATCTTGATTCATCCATTGAAAGAATTGCTTCATATCGTTTTTACCTCATGACAAATTGGGGCTGTCGCATGAAGCCCTGGAAAACAAGGCGGTCCATGCGCAGCCCTTATCGTGATTCAACTGCAACTATTTAATTATATCATAGTTCACTGGCCCCTGCCAGTAGCGATTAGAATACCGACGCGCCCTGCATGATGATGGCTTCCCGTTCTTTCCGGCTCATCTTGAGGAAATTCGTCTTCTTCAGCTTATCTTCATAAGACGAATCCATACCGTTCATCTTCTGGGCGACATCCTTGCGGATCTGCGGTAGCAGGCTGTAGAGGTTGCGGCCCGGGCAGTCCGTACTGTTGACGTCGCGATGGCCTACGATGGTAGACGGACCCGGCACGATGCTGTAGATCTTGCAGATCCAGGCGACCAGTCCTTCCAGGGAGTAGATCTGGGCCGGCGTGGGGATTTCCTTTTCAAAATTGCCCGTCACATTGATGCCGACGGTATGGTAGTTCTGCCCTTCGGCATGAGCACCGACCGTAGCCAGCGGGCGGCCCCGTTCAATGGTCCCGTCTTTGCGGATGACGTAATGGTAACCGATACCGGCCCAGCCGTTGGCCAGATGGGCGCGATGGATAGCCGCTGCCGACGTATCGCCATCGGGGATGCCGACGTGATGGATGACGACCATGTCCGTCTTCGGCCGCAGGAGCAGCGTTTCGCGGAACTGGAAATGCGTTTCCTTGATGGCCATCGGTTCGGCCGGCGCCGCATCGGTCACGGGATTATAGTTGCGCATGACGCCGCGGGCTCCGGCGGGTTTCGCCGACCGCGGGACATTGCCGATGACTGCGGGCTTGGCGGCTGTGCTGGCTGCAGCGGCTGGCTGGGACGATACAGGCGCCGTCTTGCCGGCCTGGTCTTTTTTCGTCTTCCCTGCCTTCTTGGCAGCCTTAGCGGCTTTGGCCTTGGCCCTGGCTACGGCATCCATGTGCTGGTCGACACTGGCGACGCCCGTCGTATAGGCTGCGCCTTCATTGTCGGCAGCACTCGCCAAAGAACCTGTCGTCATGCCCAGGGCCAGACAAAGGGTCAAGGCCAGGGCAGATATCATTTTTTTCGTTTTCACGATACATACACTTCCCCATGTTGTTGTTTGATTTTCTGGCAGAGCCGGTCCCACAGGGCCTGCGGTTCCGGATGGCCGTACGTCCCGAGCCGGATGTGCGGCTTGGCCCGGCCGTGGTAATCGCTGCCCAAGGTCGCCATCAGGCCATAGTTATCGGCAATGCGGCGGTAAAAAGCACTCGTCCCTTCGTCGTGATAGCTGCAATAGGCTTCGATGCCATCGAGGCCCGTAGCGATGAGCTCTTCCGTCAGCGGCCGGTTCTGCTTCATATTGGCACCGGGATGGGCCAGGACGGCGACACCGCCGTGGTCGTGGATGATGGCGACGGCTTTGGCAAAATCCATGAAGGTCATGGGCACGAAAGCCGGGCCTCCCTGGCCGCAGATATCCCAGCCAAAGTTGACGTATGGCGCATCGCTCCGCGCCCCACCCGGCCGGTACGGTGCCAGGACGGGACAATCCGCATTGCGCGGGTCCGCCAGGGCGACGCGGGCGATATGGACGGACGCAACGGCATCGCCGCTGCAGAGCTTCCAGATAGCCGGCCGGTCGAGGACGATGCCCAGGGCTTCGACGGCGTCGAGGACCTTTTCTGAAATCGCCCGGCGCTGGCCGTATACATCCTTTTCAATGGCCGCAAAAACAGGGTCCTCGGCATGGATGCCATAGCCGAGAAGGTGGAAATTCTTCCCTTTATACTGGCAGCTGATTTCGATGCCCGGCACCAGGTTCAAGCCCAGCCGGGCCGCTTCCTGCCGCGCTTCCGGGATAGCCCGGGCCGAATCGTGGTCGGTCACGGCGACGGTCGTCACGCCGGCATCGGCGCATTGGCGCATCAAGTCGGCCGGCTCGAATTGGCCATCCATACTATATTTCGTATGCATATGCAGATCAAGCCATGTTTCCATACATGCACTTCCCTTCTTCAAACATCTTCCCTATTATACTACGCTTCTCCGGCCCCTGCCAGTCATGACAAATCAATTATTCGATTTTTGAATTTTATCGTTTTGAAATCTCTATCACTAATTTTTTAAGTTTTTATTTACATTTTCTAAAATCTTTTCTATAATATCTCCAACGGATGCAAAAAAGTCATTACGACGCATCTATCGACTACCTCATTACAATAAAATATTCATTCAAAGGAGAATCCATTATGACAGAAATGCAGCAGTATGTAGAAGACGTGCTGGCCATCATCCAGCGCCGTGACCCTGAACAGACGGAATTCCAGAACGCAGCCCGCGAAGTACTGACGTCCCTCGTGCCCATGCTGGAAAAGGAACCGAAATATAAACAGCACCACATCCTGGAACGCATCATCGAACCGGAACGCGTCATCATTTTCCGCGTCCCCTGGGAAGATGACAACGGCGTCTTCCACGTCAACCGCGGCTACCGCGTCCAGGCCAACAGCGCCATCGGCCCTTACAAAGGCGGCCTGCGCTTCCACAAGAGCGTCAACCTGAGCATCTTGAAGTTCCTGGCTTTTGAACAGATCTTCAAGAACGCCCTGACCGGCCTTCCCATCGGCGGCGGCAAAGGCGGCTCGGACTTCGACCCGAAAGGCAAATCGGACCGGGAAGTCATGCATTTCTGCCAGAGCTTCATGACCGAACTGTGCCGCCACATCGGCCCCAACATCGACGTACCGGCTGGCGACATCGGCGTCGGCGCCCGTGAAATCGGCTTCCTCTATGGCCAGTACAAACGCATCCAGGACGCTTTCGATGCCGGCGTACTCACAGGCAAAGGCATTGATTACGGCGGAAGCTTCGCCCGTACAGAAGCTACCGGCTATGGTCTCCTCTATTTCGTCAAGGATATGCTGGACAACAAGAACATCGACATCAAAGGCAAGACGGTCATCGTTTCCGGTTCGGGCAACGTCGCCATCTATGCCATCGAAAAAGCCCAGGCCCTGGGTGCCAAGGTCGTCACCTGCTCCGACTCCAGCGGCTATATCTATGACGCCAATGGCATCGACGTCGCAACCGTCAAGGACATCAAAGAAGTCCGCCGCGGCCGCATCAAAGAATACATCGAAACCCATCCGGATGCAGAATACCACGAAAACAGCCGCGATATGTGGAAAATCCCGGCCTTCATCGCCCTCCCCTGCGCTACACAGGGCGAAATCGACCTGGAATCGGCTAAAATCCTCGTCCAGAACGGCGTAAAAGCCATCGGCGAAGGCGCCAACATGCCGTCGACCCTCGACGCTATGGCTTACTTCCAGGAACACGGCGTCCTCTTTGCGCCGGCCAAAGCTGCAAATGCCGGCGGCGTCGCCGTATCGGCCCTGGAAATGGCTCAGAACTCGGAACGCCTGTCCTGGCCCTTTGAAAAAGTCGACGCTACCCTCAAAGACATTATGCGCAACATCTTTGAAGAATCCCGTGACAACGCCGCAAAATACGGCGTCCCCGACAACTACGTCGCCGGTGCCAACATCACGGCCTTCATGAAAGTCGCCGACGTCATGATTGAACAAGGTTTAGTGTAAGATATAGAAAAGGGATTGTCGCACATGCGACAATCCCTTTTTTGCTGTAGGGGACGCCCAGAGAGCGTCCCGCTGTGAATTTTGTGTATTCCCTACCATGCAGCAGTTAGCGGATGGTTAACAATTTAAAACCAGATTATACAAACTATAAAATGAAAAAGGACCCCGCATGATGGCAAAAGCCTTCGTGCGGGGTCCTTTTCACTATTTTTTTGGTGCACCACACAAAAGTTAATGCGAACTTGACACTGCAATTCTATCCGGATTATTTCGCATCGTGCATTTCCGCATGAAAAAGGACGGCCGATAACGGGGCCGTCTTTTTTTATTCATAAAAAAAAGGGCGTCGCAAAATGCGACAGCCCCATATAATACATTAATATGAAATTGTTACTGCTGGCCGCCCTCGGCCTGTGCTTCCGGCTGCGCGGCCGTCGTGCTCTTGCTGAGTACGAGCTTGACTGCCCAAAGGATGCCGTTAATCAGCAAAGGCAGGACGAATTTATCACGTACCATGCACCAGCCCTGCTCATTATCAGCCTGGGCTTGTACCTGCGTGATAAACTTATCCGCAACGGTAGAAAGTGCGTCCATGCCGTCCCCTGTGAGGTCGGTGATCATCTGATTTTTTGCGGATTCGACGACGTCGCTGACGTCTAACGCCGATACCATACCATCTCTGATTTCTGTCCATTTACTCATAAATGATTACCTCCTACTGTACACTACATTCATAATCCGTAACGCCTCGCGCAATGGCCGCGGCAAATGCGTCCGTGCAGTTTTCTAATAACGCGGCGTCACTGTCGTTGTCGATGAAAGCAGTCTCTACGAGGACGGCAGGCATGCTGGTATGCTTGAGTACAATCAGACCCGGCATTTCCTTGACGCCCCTGTCGACGGTACCCAGCGCACCGACAATCTGGTGTTGGATGCACTGAGCAAGATTTCCGCCGTCACTCATGCATCTATAGCACTCGACTTCCGTGCCTCTTGCTTGGCCGTTAGCAGCATTGCAATGGATGCTGACAAAGACATCTGCCGGCCATTCATTTGCATCTGCGCAGACGGCGACGGGTCGGTCGTCGTAGCTGCTGTCATAATAGAGATTGTCGGACTGCAGGAGCCGGCATTCACAGCCGGCGATTTCAAGATATTTTTTTACGGCTGCCCCGATTTTCGCTGCTACGTCGCATTCACGGAGCCCGCTATTGGGGTTGACTGCTCCGCTGTCATAATCTAAATCGTGCCCTGGATTAATGTACACTTTCATTTTTATCATTCCTCCTATTCGTCGTGGCGGAAGTCTTGATATTACCGCCGATATAACCGAGAAGCCCGCTGGCAATGCTCATAGCCAGTTCATTTTGTTCATAAAAAATGGCTAGTATCAGTGCTACGACAAGTCCGATAATGACGAGGCAATCTGGGATATTGATTTTATCAATCACCGGCATCATCGTCCTTTTGATGCGGAAGCTTCATAAATTGAGTGTACGTAGCCGACACGATGTCGTTTCCGCCCAGGTCGTGATACGCAGTATACATTTTCGTGATGACTTCCGCACGATGCACTGGCGCGAAGCCATCCGTTATGTGCTCGTCCATCACTTGGATTAGTCGGTCGCGGAGCATTGCAACTACCCCGTTTACCAAGGCTTCATGCTTCTTTTCCTGCTTTTCCCGTGCCAGTTGGTCGGCGCTTACTCGCTGCTTCCACTCATACAGCAGGACGCCGGACAAAAAGCTGGCAAGCACCGACGGAACCGCGGTAAAAATAATCTGCCATACGTCCACGGGCATCACGCTTCTTTCGTGCTAGACGTCGACGGAGACCCCGATGCACCGGTATCTGTAGAGTCGTTTTCCACTACGTATTTCACGCATTTTTCATTTTGACATGTGCCATCATCACGCAGTACGTGTGCGCACAATTTACAGCGCTTTTTCAATTTAAAGAATCCCATTATGCATTCCCTCCTTCTACTTCTGCAATTGCTTCTTTATAAGCCGCATCTAAGTCTACTTTTTCTGCCTGCACGCTGGCAATGGCATCAGCATCGTCATTGAGCTGTGCAATCTGCATGGATGCATGCAAGGCCGCCACGCTGGCATTATAGTCACTGTCAATCTGTGCTTTTTCTGCTGCTGCTTTTTCTTCAGCGGTGGGTTCCGGGGCAACATATTCAATCGGTCTTCCTGTTTCCGCATCCCGGACCTTGCCATCCAGATACTGTACAAAATCGTCTGCTGCAATGATTTCTGCGATTTCGATACCGTCCGATGTTGCCTTGACTTTATCGAGCAGTTCAGCTTTTTTATCCGCATGCTTATCCGGATTGAAATCACAGATTAAACTGCATACGCGCTTGCCGTCTTTATCAAATCCGGCAGCATAGTAATCAACGTTGGTATTTGCCATCAGGCATCGCTCCTTATAATAATAATAAAAAGGTTGTGTTCAAAAATGAAAAATCCGAATGGTTATGGCTGTATCCGTAAAATGTCCGGAATCCGGCGGAGGCCGTACGCATTTATAGCTACCGTCGACGGCAGGCAAAAATATATCGCAGCGTTTGAGACTGTTTACGAAGCAAAGGTTTTTCAAGCTCGGTATTATGCTGATCATCATGAATCTTTCACCTCGTATCATAAAAAGACAACATTCGCAGAATTGTATTTTCGCTGGCTGGCATTCCATAAAAGCGAAGGCCAGGACTTATCTCAAAGTACGATTACCGGCTATCACTATGCATACTCACACTGTTCCGCGCTTTACGATAAGTGTTTCCAAGATTTGCAGTATCTTGATTTGCAGGCTGTCATCAATCGCATGCGTAAAAATGATTTGTCATACAGTAGCTGTAAAAAGGTGAAAAACCTGCTGAGCTTGATGTACAAATATGCTATTAAAGCCAACATCTGCCGAACGAATTACGCCTTGCTTTTATCTATTGGCCGCAATCACCCAGTCTATCCGCATCATGTCATCAGCCGCCAGAAAATCAATCGGCTATGGAATGCGCTTGATTGTCCTGGTGTTGATACGGTCCTGATTTTGCTCTACACGGGCATGCGTGTTTCTGAGATGCTCAATATTCTAAAAACGGAAGTCAATATCAGGCAAAAATATATCCGCATCACACACTCAAAAACGGCTTCCGGAATTCGCGTTATCCCTATTCACTCCAGGATTCTACCGCTGGTACAAGTCCGAATAAGCCAACCAGGTCAATATCTTATCTGTGACAAAACAGGTAAGCCTTATGGCTATGCCAGGTACAGAGCAACTGTCTGGCATAAGGTGATGAAGCAAATCCGGGGTGAAAAGCATACGCCACACGATACCCGGCATACGTTTACCACTCTGCTTGACAATGCCGGTGCCAATGAAAATGCGAAGCGTAAAATCTTAGGCCATGCCACCGGGGACGTGACCGACCGGGTATATACCCATAAGTCGCTTCGTCAGCTACGGAAATGCATTGAGCTATTGAAATAGTTGCTCATGATTTGCTCAAAACAAAAACGCCTGGAATGTAGCTAAATCCGCATTCATTGGCGCTTTTTCATGTTCATAATTTGCTATGTTTAAAACCGCAGAATTCATATGCATTACAAAATTTTAAAAATTAAATATTGTGCTAATGGCCGTAATTGTGTAATTCTCAATTATCTAAAATATATTGATAATCATGGACTTTGCATCCGTTTTAGATGCTCGTCCAGCTCTTTATATAACTGGTCCATAACGGTATCGCTGAAAACTACGCCGTAGCTTTCGGCCACCACTTTCATCGCGTAAATTGCGCTATTTACCTCGCCACACACAACACTGGGCCGTTTTTTCTCTGCGTCAGTACCGAGCATGAGGTATATTGATTTGTCGCGTTCTGTCATTTTACTCATCTCCTTTCAACAGTGGGTATATCCAAAAAGCAATAACGCGTTCAGCTTCCCTATCGCATTTACATCTAACTGGACGTTAATTCCATGTTCAGAAGCTCCTGGCACTGGATATTATACTTTTTTGGAAGTTGTTCGGAATGGTATGACAGGAGCAACAATCAATACATACTCTGGCAGTGGTCAGATATTAGATCATACAATTAGGGCTATCGCCGTAGGATGGTAAACAGTGGGGATTAGCTGATCATTCTAAAAGTAGAGAAGTTACTGTAACGCTCCCGCTTTCAATCACAACTTTCTTGCAAGGTACTGTATCCGATACAGGAAGCGGAGCGTACAGCTTTGGAATTGCTCCCAATAACGCGTCTTCAATCGTAGTTTTCTCGCAAACCACAGGAGCAGTAGGTTCAAGATGGATTTTACTAGCCATTTAAACAGTGGGTAGTATTTTATGGCCCCAATAAAAATACGGCATTGCCCGTTGCTGTAAACAAAAGGTTTGCAGAATTTGCAACACACTGTGGGACAGATACCAGCATCAATGCTATTCCAGACTTCGCAAATTCCTTTCATTCGTTAACTAAAATAGGATTTAATAGCAGTGGTGGAGATGATGAGTCTTTGTTCTTAATGATTAGTTTGGGCCAAGTATAGACAGTGGGGAACCGTTAGTGATGTCCCTGTGAGATCATATGTTATACTCCCGATAAGCGCGCTTCCTTTAGCAGTAGTAGCTAACGACATGAACGCTGAGGAAACTGTATTAATTTTAGCTACAAGCAACTACCAAAACGGTAAATTTATGTTCGACGGTGTAAGAGTATCCGCCAACTCCCAAGTCCAGGTTACCAACCTTTGGGGACAGTGGATTGCAATTTGCAAGTAGCTTGTTATTTTCCAATTGCGATGTAGTGAGCGTCATGGAACCCATCAGCATCAACTGCATTAGTGCTCGGTTCTGTTAAGTCTTTAATTGAAAGTGTAAAACCGTTAAGTGAGTTATCCTCTAATGCCTTAGCTATCATAAAGTTATTACCCGCATGAAATATTGCTATTTTTCTAAAAGATGTAAATTGAATCGGGAACGCCACATAGCCATACCGAGAATATCCCCACTGTATAATTAGTCCCCCGAACAGCGAGCCAAAACAGAAATATCCATTCTGTCCCATGCTATATTTGACCCCGGTCGCGGTCAGCACTTTTTGAATCATCGTAGCAAGCAGGCTATCCGATGTCAGTGTGTTGACGAGAGTACCCAGTGCCGTGCTTGCAAGCGTATTGACGATGCCCTGGTTCCAGTCCGTGACCTGAGCTACTTCTGTTTCGGGATGAATCGTGTCATATGCACTGTTTGTTTTATTCCAGTGATGTAAAATGCCTTTTAAAATGCTCATGTTGTTATCCTCCTATTCGCTCTATTCGCTTACTTCAAGCCAGATTGTGTTCTTGTCGGTCGGCTCCGTTCCGCCGATGTATAAATCTTCAGTCGGCACTTCTATCCATGTGCTGGACCCGGCGGACGGCTCCACGCTGAGAGTGATGCCGTTGTTGATTGCATCGTATATGCCACCACTGGTGACCGGGTTAGTGCTGCCGGACGTGGGCTTGCTGTCAAAGGTGAGTTTGTTCTGTTTGGCCGCAATCAACGTTTTGATTTTACTGACTGCGTATTTCAGCCCGTCCGCATCTAAAAATTTAGTTGCCATTGCGCTCACCGCCTAAGCAAAGCACGTGTCGATCTCGGTCTGGCTAAGCGCCGAGTACGTGACTATGCTGGCCGAATTTGCCGGCGTGTATCCGAGGGCTGCTGTGATATTAGCCGACGTCAGCGAGACGACGCCCGACGACACGGTGATATTACTGCCGATTTTGACGCCACCGAGAACGCTGGATGTGGCTGCGGGAAGCGTGTAGTTACTGAGTCCGGCCAGCTTGTTCTTTTCGGCCGTCGTGTAGTCGTTCGTGCTGAGCCCTTTGCCGCTTACGACTTTGACATAGGTCGTCGTAATGGTGTTGCCGTCGCCATCCCGGACGGCCTTGTCGGCAGTGCTGACGGCGTCGTTGATGAGCACGTAGGCCGTGCCGGAATATCTGTATACGTCGTTGTCGGTGCTGCCAATGTCGACGTACATGGTGTTGGTCGAGCCTGTGATTTCCGTCGTATGCGTGGATTCTTTGTAGAATTTGCCGCCGCTGTAGTAGCCTTCGATTACTTCGCCGATATCGCCTGGGATGTACTGGGCCGGAATCTTTTTGTCAGATCCGAGCGGGGCAACGCCGTTTGCCGCGCCGATGAGCGATGTAGCAATACGTGGCGTGCTGTCTGTTGCATAGATGGTAATATTTGCCGAACCGTCAAAAGCTACACCGTTGATAGTCCGTGCCGTGGCCAGTTTTGTCGCCGTATCGGCCGCGCCGGCGGTTGCCGCCTTGTCACTGATACCGAGATATGTCTTAGCCGCATCCGTTTTGCTGAGATAGATGCTGGTCGCGTCGGTTTTGCTCAGCTTCGTGTCATCAGTAATCGTGATGCCGGTCTTATTGAGCGCGACGCCGTTGATGGTGATGCCCTGGGGCACATACTTCCCATCGTTCGCCGCATCCTGCTTCGTTTTAAAATATTTCAGGCCATCGAGGTCCAGAAATTTTGTTGCCATAGTTTCCTCCTAAAAAATCGCATCAATATCCATGTTCAGTATGGTGTCCGCCAGTGCATCCTTTCCTGCCGGTCCCTGTGGGCCGACTGGCCCCTGTGGGCCAGTATCTCCTTTCGGACCTTTTATATCCACGGGGGCTGGATTGTCCCGACCGCCGTCATTGGTCCAAGACAAGATGCCGTCATCCGTGATGTGTGGCGTATATACGGCTCCTTTCGCCCCGGCCACGCCCATGCCTACTGTCATAGTATTCCCAGTGCTCAGACGGGCAGACAGTGCAGGCGACCGTGCTGTCAATACAGCCCTTATTTTATCCATGCGGCACATCCTACGTCGTCGTGACGTCCGGCAGCAGATGGAACTTACCCGGGCCGATGGTCTGATGCGTCCCGTCTGATAAGGTCAACTGCACATCCCACACATAATCGCCATAAGCAAGTCCCTGGGTCTTTTCGTGCGTCAGATCTACGACGGACCCGTCCATCGTACATTGCAAGACATACTCTGTATCGTCATAGGTACGCTTTACGGAGAAGATACCAGTATATCCCGTGATGGGGGTTCCGTCTGCCTGTACCGGCTGAATAGTAAAACTGTCGTCATCACCGCGGATGTAGTAGATGTCCATGCCTCTGATTTTCAGCATTGTATCACCTCGCTACTCGACGATTTCTACCCACATGCCACGGTCTGACATGGAAGCCGGTTTATTAGCCGTTGTCGTCACCATCAGGATGTTTTCGTGGGCGGCCTCATCGCTGTTATGAGCTACGGTCAGGAATCCGTTAGGGTTAATCGTCGCCGATACGCTGCCGGTGTTGCTCATCGTAAATTGCAGCTGGAATTCCTGCTGTACGACAGTACTGCCGCCCTCAGCTGGCATATAATCCGGGTTATCGTCGGTCAGTGCGACATACATGATTTCTCCGGCGTCCGGATCCGTGGCGAAAAGCCCCATTTCCGTGATTTTAAAACCTGTCTTGACGCCGCTGTTGCTGATAGTCAATTCGATTGTTACCGTGTTGCCGCTCTGCGTGATTTTATTAATACCCAGCGTCATTTCTTCTTTGACTAGCCCTGTCGCGCTGCCTAATTCGCCAGTACGTGTACCGGAGCCAATAGCTACACGCGTAAATTTGAGCGTCGTCAGGCCGGCGTTGATTTTCGCCTGCAACGCCGCGCCGACGTCGGTCATCGTGATTTTATTCCAATTCGCCATTAATCTGTACCTCCCTGAATTCGCCTACGCCGGCGACAATGTGGATGCTCTTTTGTGCGATGTACGTCCGTTTGAGGTCAAATGTAATCGTCGTACTGCGGACGATGCTCATGTTCGCGCCAAATTTAACATCGCCTCTGCACCGACGGATAAATTGGACGTAGTCCAGCCAGGAGCGCGTATTTTTATATGCGTTGATAAGGCGGACCATTTTATCAATCAGTGCAGTACCCGACAGCGGCGCCGTGATGAGCGTGACACGGAAGTGATACGCCGTGCCGCCGTATTCGGGCCATTCCTGGACTACTGCTGACTGATACACCGTAGCGACGGCGCGCTGTACCGCCCATTTCGTGCCTTTAAATTTATGGAGCAGGAAAGATTCTTTGACCTGCTGGCGCCTGACGTCCAGCGCTGCCGTGCTGTCGTATTCGTCGACGTGCATCTGCTCGGCCAGATAATCAACTAAGGCGCTGCCCAGCGAATCGATAGCCGGATAAATCAAGAGCAAATCGGGATTGATGCCGGCCAGTTCATCGTCGACGACGCGCGCAAGGTCCGGGATAGGGTCAAGATCAATCGACGCCGGCAGGTTTTCCGCGATTTTATAATCGCTGTCCGTCATCATTCGTCTTCACTCCCTCCGAGTACGGCGCTGATCGTCGAATTTTCCTGGGCTACCTGTGTAGCAGTCAACTCTTTAAATGTCGGCGATGTCACGTTTACGCGCTTGACTCCCGGCACGGCCATGATGTCCGCGATGAGCCGCGACGGATTGATGTCCCGGCCAATCTTTGACTTCTGCCACAGCCGATACGTGTCAATTGCGGACGTTACGGCAGCTTTTACGGTTGCTTCCGATGTACCCGCATCGACATAGTAGGTCAGATTGATGTCATAGGCGACGGCTTCCGGCGCCAGCACTGTGACATTGTCCGTCAATGGCCGTACCTTGTCGGCAGATACGATGGATTTTACCGTATCAAGCAATTCCTGCTCCGGCAGCTTCCCGCCTTCTAAGAGCGGCCGGATTTCGACGGTACCCGCAGACGGGCTGCTGATGGCCACGTCGATAATGCCGCTGTTCGCGGTCTTTGCCCAGTACTCATAGGCCCCTGTTGGCCCGGCAGTGGAAAAGCGCTCCGGCGCTTCGTGGATCCGCTCGCGGTAATCGTCATCGGCCTCGACATCGGCCCCGCCTGCGCTGGTCGTCGTGTTGACGATAGAGGCGACGTAGGCCACCGGGTCTACCACGTTTTTGATTTCGCCCGGAAGGTAACTGTTCCCCTTATCACCGACGGTCTGGCATGTCGCTTTGACGGTCGTCGTCGTACCGCCCGCCAGGACAGCCGCGTCCTCATTTGTCGCAAAGTAGAGGCCATCCGGACTGGCTACGCGGGTACCCGCAGGCACGATTGTTTCCTGCGTCCGTGCTGCCGACAGTGTGATTTGCAGTGTCGTCGTAGCCGCGGAAGCGGGGATGCAGTCCGTATCAGAAAAAGCCCCCAGCGCGTCGAGGTTATCCCCGGCGGCGTATTTCAAGAGATTCTGTTTACCGACGTAGTTCTGGTTATTCATCAGCCGGATGATAGCCTCGGCAACGACTAAGAGGAAAAGTCGGACCGGGTCCCCTTGTGACAGCGTACGGCCCGTGATGGCCGTATAGTCGTTGAAAATCGCGGCTTTTACTTTTTCCTCGTCGGCATCGACGAACTCGATATCCGGCAGATCAGCTAATTTCATATGGTAATCACCACCTTAGGGACGAGCTTACCGGAGATATCCCCGGTGAACGTGATGCTGTCGACTTTTACGCGCGGCTCATACCGCTTGATAGCCTGAAAAATCTCATTCGTCAATTTAGCCCGGGCCAGTGTCACCGGCAAATCAATGACAGTGCTGTCCAGGCCAAATTCACGATCGAGCGGGATTGTACCTTTTTGCGTGGATAAGATGGTCCGGACGTTCTGCAAAATCTCGAGGGCTTCCGTTTTCGGCGACATATCAACCGTCGTCGGGTCCTTTGTTGTAATTTCGTATTGCATCACAATCCTCCTCTCCCGAATAAAGTCGTAATCCCGTTATAAATCCTGCCGACTTTATTCAGTGTCGACTCTTCATCTGTATTCGTCGTGTCGTATTCCTTTAGTTTGACGTTCGCCGTGATAGCGATTATCTTGCCGTAGGCATTGTAGACAGCGTCCGCCTCGTCAATGCTCTCGATATACCAGTAATTCTGAGATACCGGCATACCGCCGATGATGAGCGGACAGACGATACCCGTGTCCCTCATTTCCCGGAGTTTTGCCAGCTGCTGCGACGGCATGGCATTGTACAGGGTCATGAGATGGAGTTTAAACGATAGCTCTTCCTGTCCCGGGCCGATGAACTGCGGCACAGGCTTTTTTAAAATGACGTCATGTGTCTGCCACCGGGCCTCGCCGGAGCGCACGACGTCATCAGGAGTGACTAGATAATGCTCAGCCACACCGAATATGACGGTACCGAAATACCCGATATACATGCCGTATCACCTCTTTACTGCGGCTTGCCTGTATTACTGCCGCCCGACGATACCCCGCCATGTACGTGACTGACAAGGGATATACCGTTGACCATGACATCCCCGCCGCCAGCGTTGACTTTGAGGCTGCCGCAGTTGATTACCAAATCATCCGGGACATTCAGCACGCGGGACCCACCGCCTGGCGGTGTATCGACAGTGCTGTAAATCGTCCCCAGGACATACCCAGCGCCGCTTCCCTTGCCGCCGCTGTCGGCGACAAAAAGACAAAGCACCTGATCATCGACGGCAGGCATCCAGAAGTCTTTCGCGCTCTTACAGCCCCGCATGAGGACCTTGAGCGGCGCGGATACGATGTTGTCATGGTCCGGAAATGTCACCCGGACGGAAGCATCCGCCGTGTCTACCGACGATACGCGTCCGACGCGGATGCACCGTGCCAATACCTTATAAATATCAGTAGCCAATCAAACACCTCCTCACATCGATACTCGTTGTATAGCCGCTGCTGCTTAAATCGTGCTTGGCCTGCGTAATGATGTACTTCCCGGAAAACGTGCCAAATCCAATCATCTCGACGGTTTCACCGGCGCATAAAAACGGCTGGCCCTCACTGTTAAAGCTGCCTGTGCATTCCTCGCTGTTTTTCTCGCGTAATTTCTTTTTAGCCAGGCGGTCCGCTTCCGCTTGCGTCGATACCTGCTGATGGATTTCCAGTGTTGCCCCGTCTTCCTTATTCGGGTCCACAAACGTGGACTCAATGACGGATTTGTCTTTGTCCTGGGCGTATTTTACATGGCATTGTTTGTAGACATCGCGGATTTTCGATGTGAATGAGTAGCCCGTACTGTGTAGGATCCGCTCCGGTGTATGGTCCTCGTCGGCTTCCGCGACGGTAATGATTTCCTGTGTGTCAGGATGATAGATTTCTACTACCGGCTCGGCTTCCTCGTACAGCGCCTCATCGAAAACAATAATTGTGTCGGTCGTGACTTTAAGCGCAAAACCCGCGTCATCACAAACCTTCTTCAAGACGTCCAGGTCTGATTCGTCGTTCTGCTCGACTTTATCGATAGACGGGTCATCCCCGCAGTCCCAGCAGATGTCCATGTTGTTTTCCAGGGCAATGTCATTCGCTACCTTCTGGACCGTGACGTTTTCCCAGGTCCGCGATCGCAGCGTGCTTCTAAGTGTGCTGTCGTCGCTGACCGTGATGGCCACAGCCTTAATGGTGACGACATCCGGCGCACTGGACAGCTCGATTTCATCAACCTCAAATTTGCCCAACGTGACATCGGCTTCCCCGTCGTACAGGCCTATCCAGTTATACGTGCATAAAGTGACATCGAGCGTGGCACCTTTCGTCGGCATCCAATCGCCCTGCCACAATCCCGCCTTGTCTTCCAAGGTCAGGGATATATCGTCTACCTGCCCGGATAGGTTGTCGGTGTAACTTGCGCTGATCAGGTATTCAGCCAGCGCCTCAGAGATGTCCTTGTTATCATATGTCACTTGCAGCCATGCGCGGCGCCCCAGATGCTCCTGAGCAACGACGCCTGCCATGGCCTGGGCCTCGATTTTCTTGAGGTCCGCTTGTAGCTTTTTCAGTAATGCCAATTAGATCACCGCTTCCACGGAGGCAAAATAGACGATACGCTGGACGGGATATCCGGGCAGATGAGTGTCAGCCCTGGCGGGAAGACGACGACATTCCTATATTGCGGATTCGCTTCCAGCAGGTTTTTGACGTGCTTTTCAGTACCGTACACGCGATAGGATATCAGGTCCCACATGTCACATTGTACAGTGCTATAGGTACTACTCATAACTCAACCTCCTCTGATTTGCCGCCCATCGCTTCATCATGCTGTCAAACTCGCGCATCTTCTGGTCCATAAGCTGAGAAATCCGCTGTTCCGTCCCTGGGCCTGCGCCCTGGACGTTAATCGTCGGCGCAAAGGTAATCTGTGCCGAATTGCCGGAAGGCGCCGCCGCGGGTACTCCGGTCATCGTCGGCATCGCCGCAGGCCCGATGCCGAGCATTTGCCCGGCCGTAGCCCATAAATTGTAGGCGTTTGCATCGTGAGTGATAGGTACGATGACTTCCGGATATCCTGCTTCCGCTACCCACGTCAGATAGGGATGACTGAAAACGCCGCCGCTTGCGGACTGGCCCGCTGCGGAAGCGGCATCGCTGTCGCCGCCTTTGATGAAATTGACGACGGCATCAATCGGATGAGAAAAGGCCTCTTTCAGTCCTTCCCACTTATCAATGCACCACTGGACACCCGCATCGACAGCAGACGTGATGCTGTCCCAGGCGCTCTGAGCTGCACTGACAGCCGCATCCCACACGGCCTGAGCCGCGGCAGATATGGAGTCAAAGCAACTGACAATAAAATCATACGCCCCGGATACGGCGCTCGTGATATAATCCCAGGCCGCTGCCGCCGCCGAGGAAATCGTATCCCACGCCGACGATACAGCTGCGCAGATGGCTTCCCAGGCTGCAATGCACGCCGCCCGGAAGTTTTCGTTTGTATTCCAGAGATACACCAGCGCGGCCACGACAATCATAATCGCGATGACGACGAGCGCGAACGGGTTCATTGCCATCACGGCGTTTAATGCCATCTGGGCAACTGCTGCGATACGCGCGCCTATAGCAAATGCCCGCTGGGCCGCGGCTGCAATGAAAGTAGCCGCTGCGGATGCCTTTGTTGCAATGGTCGCCGCAATGTGCGCATTTTTAATCATGTTAATCGTCGCCGCCATATACTTGTAATAAGCGACGGCAGCGCGAATGCCAAGGGCTGCCATCGTCAGCCCGACGATAGCCCCGATAGTACCAATGATGACGGTCGCCAACTGCTGATGTTCAGATACAAACTGCGCCACGGCTCCCATTGCCCGGGCCATAGCGCCGGCTACGGCTGTCACAGCGGGAAGCAGGAGGCTGCCGAGATTGACCGCTAATGCGACTAAGTTATTCTTAGCAAGCTGCAATTGATTTGCTGTCGTCCCTGCCCTGGCCTGATATTCGGCTTCCATGGAGCCCGCGTATTGCGAGGCGTCGCCGACTTTGCTAAAGTTGCTCTGCAAGTTGTCCAGCTGAGTTAGCAGCGGCGCAATGGCTTCAATCGACTCTTTGCCGAATATATCGCTTAGGGCTGTTGCCTGCGCCTCTTTCGGCAGTTGCTTGATGCGGCTCAGGACGTCCATGATAGTCCCCTGGGCGTCGGTCTGCATCCGCTTAGCCACGTCTTCTGCCGACAGCCCCAACTGTGCAAATGCCTCCTGCTGGGACTTTGTCGCGCCGGCCCCGGCCACCAGGCCGAGAGCTAAGTTTTTGATACCCGTGGCCGCAACGTCAGACTTGACGCCAACAGATGCCATCGATGCGCCAATAGCCGCAATCTGCGAGGCGCTGATACCGGCGACGTCACCTAGAGGCCCTACACGAGTCACAATGTCGGAAATGGCATCACTGCTGGCCGCGGTCGTATTAGACAGGTAATTAATCTGGTCTGCAAGCTGTACGACTTGATCCTGCCCCATACCAAAAGCGGTACGCCAGTTGGCCATCATCTGTCCGGCTTGCTCAGCCGTGATGTCAAATGCGACGCCCATCTTGATAGCGTCCGTAGCAAAGCTCTTTAGCTCATCCCGGGCGATGCCGGCCTGCCCGCCGGCGGCTACAATCTTAGCAATGCCCTCAGCAGACATGGGCAATTCCTGCGACATGCGCAGGATATCGTCGCCCATCTCTTTAAACTGCTGCGGTGTATCAAAGTCTACGACTTTCCGCACGTCAGACATTGCCGACTCAAACTGTACAGCCTCACGGACTGCGAGGCCTAAAGGCGCGGCGACAGCAGCCGCCGCAACGGCCCCGGCTTTCAGGCTGCTGACCGCAGAGGACAGATTTGCAGAGGCTTTCTGCTTGGCATTGACGCGGTCCATGGTAGCCTCGTACTCTTTCGCGGCTTGATTCTTCTTGACCTGCGCCTGGAGCATCGCCAGTTCGGTGTCATACTCGACATAGCCCTTGCTGGCCTGCTGTTTTGCCGCCTGCTTTTGCAGGTTCGTCATTTCACGATTCGCCGCGCGAATCTGCGCTTGCATCTGCTTTGTCTGGGCGATGGCTTTTGTCATGGCCCCGCCGACGCTGCTATCTAATTGCCCTTTGATTGCGATTGCCATTTCCAGCACGCGGTTAGCCATGGCTGCCGCCCCCCTTCCCGGCTTTTTCTATTTCTTTGTTCTGCCTGTCGATTTCCTCGGATACGGTCGTCATCCAGCCGCGCAGGTCCGCCACCGGCAGGCCAAGGAAAAAGTCAATAGACGTATGCGAATACTTAGCCATCCGCAGTACATCGAGCCGCAGTTTTTCGGCGGTTAGCCCTCCGGCTGGTCCTGCGATGCCGTACCGAGCAAAAAACCCTGCGTCTTAATCATGACGGCCGTAAAGTCTTTAGCTGTCAGGGCTAAGATGTCATCGTATTTGACATTCGCCGCAATAGCGGCAACATGTGCCTGATATACCTGCGACAGCGCCGGTACGACAATGCTGGCATCCTCTTTTTTTGCTGCTTTTTCGCAGCGCAAAAGGGTATAGCCGGATACATTGTCAAAATCGAGGATCAATGTTTTTGTGCCGTCCGGCAATGCCCGGGTCAGCTCAACCTTCTGATCATCCCGGACCGTCTGGACCTGTTCTTCTTTTTTCAAAGCTCATACCTCCCTTACACACCTAATGCATCACGAATAGGCTGCATAATGTCCTCGCCGCCTGCGACAAATTTATAGGCATACTTGTCAACTTCCAGCAGCGTCTTACCATTGACTTCATACTTGATGTACGTCGTTTCGATGGTATTCGTCGCATCTACCGTGCTCGCTGGTTCCCAGGAGCCGCCGGCCATCGCTTTCGAGCGGCCGCGGATAACGACGCGGACCGTGTCCATGACGTACTTATTCGCGCCGCTGTCCCAGTACTGGTTAGCACCACGGGCCTCCAGGGCAACAGCCTGACCGCCTACAAGCTTAAGGTTCCAATCGCTGTTGATGTTGTGCGTGATTTTTGTTTCTAACGATTCAAACTGCCCCAGGACCGGTGCTTCGATTTCGCCACCTATGCCGACGCCTTTAATCGTCTGTGTGATGGACTTAAAGTCCGGCAGCTCGAATTTCGCGATACCGTACAAAGTACTGCCGTTTTCGTCGTATACACGATAGTCATTAAGGACTTCCGGCATTCTATTTACATCAGACATCTAATCACCTCACTATTCAAACAGCGCCGTAAAAGCGGCTGTGTCGTATTCAGAAATGCTGTCAATTTCCTGCATCGGTACCGGCGGCGTGCGTTTTTTGTGGAAGCGGAAGATACCAGCTTCGAGGTCCGTCGTTGGATTTTCTTCTTCCAGGAAATCAATGCTGCCGCCTAAGATGTATTCGCGGGAAATGAGGCCGTTCAGGCGGATTCGTTCCGAATCGAGGATAGTCTTAATGTTGCGCGGCTTGCCCGGCTTATCGAGACGGTTCCAGTAGGTCAGGACGAAAACAGTATCGTCCCAGTCGAACATGCGGCGGACGCACAGGAATACGTCTTTTGGATCAGTCGTGCTCGGATATGCGCCTGTATAGTTGCCCCACAGTACCCAGCCTGCCGGGGATGTCAGCGCCGTGACAATGCCCTGGCTGTTCAGCAGGTTAGCTCGTGTCAGGTCCAGTGTGACTTCTGTACCGTCTTTCAAGCAGAGGCCTGTAATCGGCAGCGTCTTATTCGACGGCGACTCATAGGGTACATCGTCATTGTCTGCGTCGGTCTGACCGATACGGCCCATGGCCAGCGTAGACATGTAATAGCAATGGTCGCCGATGCGGCCCATAGGCCAGCCGACGTACTCATTATTATGGGTGTAGCCGTTGCCGGTCTTCCACATATTGCATCCGCTGTAGGACTTGACCTGCATCGTATCGATGTCGAGCAGGACCGTACAGCTAAAGAGGCTGTTAAATTTCTTACTCTTGGCTTCCATGACAGCCGCGACTTCCGGATGCTGACTCCAGCCCGGCGCCGCCAAAAGGCCTGGCACTAAGCTAAACTTAGGATAAATCATATCGATAAGTTCGAGGCCTGTCGCTGTGTCGTCACTGCCGACGCCGCCGATGATGTCGGCGTCCTTAATCAGCGACGTATCGATAGCGTCATACGCGACGTATACCGACGTGGCACTGGCCAGCGCGCCGTCTTTCAGGAGCGTAATCAGGACGTTGCCGTCGTCATCGTAGGCCGCTGTGTAGTCGGTGCCGGATTTTACCGCCGTGCCGGACGATGCTGCGGATACGGTCAACGAACTCAGGATAACGTCGTCTTTGATAGTCGCTGTTTTGTTAGCTACCGTTACGGCGTTGCTGGCCACGGACTTCTTATGTTTGGCCGGGTTCAGCACATTGATAAATACTACCGGTGCTACTGCAAACAGCTTGAATTCAGCATACATAGCTTCACAAAGAGAATATTTATCCCAGTTTTCGTGATAGCCTAAGTATTTTACGGCTTCCGTCCAGCTGTAGCAGATAACGGGCTCATTGATTTTCGGGTCACTGGCCAGATGGACCGGTGCTGTACCAATGACAACGGGAAGGCCGGCCGTCGTCTGCGCAGTGGCTACGACAGCCGTATCAATCTCAGACGTCTTGATACCGTGGAAAAATGCCATACCTATTTACCCCCTTTTCGTCTGCTGACCGCGGCCTGGTAAAAGGTATAGAGCGCGGTCCCTTTTGTCTGTACGTCGGCCAGGGCCTGATTCAGCTCGGCTGGTGTAACAAACAAGTGTTTTAATACGTCATCGTTTGCTTCCGGTTCCGGGATGCCGTTTGCAAAGATCATGCAATGGTTCAGCCGGGAATCACGGAAGCCCGGGCCGATATAGATTACAGGCCCGGTATATTTCGCGGCGCTGGTGCTGACTGCTGCCGGCGCGGCCGCCGCTGTCTTAGTTGTGTCGTCCATGTTCTGGTCCTCCTAATAAAAACGGGTCAATGCCGGACGGCTGCGGGATATGCACTTCAAAGTCAATACGGCCCCACCATTGAGGATAGGGCTGGTCATCAGGTACCGACGTCTCCATCGTGCCGTTCTTGACATCGTACTTATCGCAGGCCGGATTCGCATCCAATAGACAAAAGCGGATATACTCGAGCATGTGGAAAAGCTCATCGGCGCCGTGAATCATATCCGGGTCCCGTGTCACCACGGAGATCACCACAGATACGACGGACTCATCGGCCCGATCCGCTACGCCCGAATAGCCAACAACGACGGCAGGGCATAGCTTTTCTTTTGCTTCCGGTGTCATCGCCCTGGGCAAAAAACCTGTAAAGCATTTAATGGCCTTACCGTCTATCGTCCGGCCGCTGTACGCGGTCATCTTATCCGTCAAAAATGCCCGTAAGTCGTTTAGCACGTCTAAAGGCGTCATCTCTAGCCACCTGCCAATCGTTCCAGCTCGTGCATGAGCCGTTTCTCGTACGTCTCCATGCCTTCGTCGGTCATCCTGACCACGACGGCAGGATTGCCGTACAGCTGAGGCACAGCAGGCCCGAATAAACATGTTACCGGATACCGCGGCTGCCCTTCACGGGCGACAAAGCCGCGCCCGGGCATATCAAAGGACCGCGGTACAATAGAACCGCTGCCCTTTTTGATGGATACAAAGATACCCTTGCGGCGCCGTGATGCTTTATACTTCGTCACTGGTTCCTCCGGGCCTTTGATGTGCAGCGTCGTGCCGAATGCCTCGGTACTAAAAGACGTTGCACTTTTCAGGTCGCCTGCCTTGATGGTGTAGGTATTGCGGATTTCCTGTGCGCCCGCTTTACGGGCCGTCACAGCCGCGCGGCGGGATGCCTGCTTGATTGCTGTCGACAATTTCCTGCCGCCGATAAAGTTTTGCAGCACCTGTTCTACGTGCCTTACGTTCGACTCATTCAAATCGATGCTAATCAAGCGCATCACCTCCTAATTACGCCACTTCTGCATGCAATTCGATGGTCAGGATACCCATGTCATCGATGACGATGTCGACAATACAGATAACGCCGTCCAGGTCAAAGCGCTGATCATACACCGGCACGGCCGATAAGTCGGCCTTGCGACAGTGTACAATATACAGGTTTCCTTCCAAGCCGCTGTATACGCCGTATTCTTTGCCGGTAATCCACCGCTCCTGACTTGTCGGGCTCTCAACGATAGCTTTTACCGTGTCGCCGTTCAGGACATGCTCATCGGCAAACTCGTCAGGATTGATAAAGGTATCGAGGTCCGCGGCTACCTGGTCCTTAAATGTGGCCTTTTTCTCGGCGGCGCCGCTGTCCTGTGCCTCATCCTGCTGGAATATGGCCAATTCAGCGGCTATCCGCTCGTCGCGGCGGCTCATTTTTTCCGCAGTTTTTCCGCATCCACCGGCGGCAGGCCGCTGTTATCCGCGGAAGCGGCCGGCGCTGCCGGCGCCGCTGGTGTTTCATCAGCGGCAGGTGCATCGACGGCGGCGAATTCTTTCGGCGACTGCTGAATCAGATTAGCCGCGACGTCGTCCGGAAGATCTGCGACGCTGCCG
>ERZ894229.227-NODE-227-length-58090-cov-67.5537_pt1 | contig 58090 bp, 49 predicted proteins | sample MGYA00380295_ERZ894229 | MGnify/ENA primary metagenome ERZ894229 (study PRJEB32331, sample SAMN06328479) | human gut metagenome | biome: human gut microbiome; feature: stool | host: Homo sapiens | collected 2014-09-17 ... | reverse complement strand
CAATGATATGCACAACTTATTTCCTGACATTTTTTAGTGAATTAATTCCGCCAACGGGTTTATGATATATTATTAGTTTTGTAACGGTAAAAATACGGTATAGCACCGCCATTCACTTTCACGAATAGATATTTGATTTGTACTTTTAGATAAAAAGTGTGCTTTCTCCATATATTATATCGGACTCAGGCTAAATCATGAAATCGGTAGGTGACTTGCCAAAATGTTTTTTGAAGACAGTACTAAAATAGCCAATGGAGGAGAATCCACATTTATAGGCTATTTCGCTGATGCTGTATTCCTTTTCATTTATAAGTTTCATGGCATGCTCCATGCGCACATTGCGTATGAAATCAACAACCGATATACCTGTCAGTGCTTTTATTTTTTTGAAAAGTAATGATGTGCTGACTCCCATTTCTTTAGCAAACTCTTCCTTGCCGAAGTCTGCGTCGTCCAAATAACGCGCAACCACTTCAAGGGCCTGTTTCACGAAAACATCGTTCAGCATATTGACAGGTTCGCCGGACATGGTTTTTGCTTCGGTGGCATTTCCTGCCGCGATGAATTTTGCGCCAATAATACGGCGGTTATGTATGATGGAAGTGATACGTTGTGTTAACGTTTTCATGTCGAACGGTTTGGTCATGTAATCGTCTGCTCCCAAACCCAAACCGTGTAGTTCGTCGGTCTTTTCTGAAAGAGCAGTGAGGAGGATCAACGGGATGTGAGATGTCTCGAAGGTTGATTTAACCAGTCGACAAAGTTCAAAACCGTCCATACGCGGCATCATAATATCTGATACAATCAGGTCGGGGATTTCTTGCCGGATATATTCCCATGCCTCAACTCCGTTGGCTGCGGTGGCTACCTGGAAGTGTTTGCCTAACGGGCGGATCATGAAATGACGCAAGTCGTCATTATCTTCTACAATCAAAATACGCATATCATCGGTTGCGTAGTTAGCGTAGGAATCTTCCTGTAGCAGGTCATTTATAGGTTTGCTGATATTCTTTTGTATCTCGTTTCTGCGGTAGGGTACTACTATTTCAAATGTAGAGCCTTTCTCTTCTTCACTTTCCACGCTAATTTTGCCATCGTGTAGTTCTACCAGTGCTTTTGCCATAAATAGTCCGATCCCAGAGCCTGTAATCTTCGCATTGATGGCATTTTCGCTACGGTAGAACTCATGAAATAGCTTGTTTTGCGCCTTGCGGCTGATACCAATGCCATAATCTGCAACACTTAGCCGCCACTCGTTTTCGTCTCCGTGAAAACGCACGTCTACGGTTGAATGCTCGTGCGAATATTTGATAGCATTGGAGAGTAGATTGTCTATCACTCGCTCCATCATATCGATATCAATAGCCGTGAAGTATACATCTGTATTGTAATGATAATTAATCTGTATGTGTTTCGTTGCCGCTATCGAATCGAACATGCTGACGCGACAGCCAACAAGAGCTACGACATCAGCCATAACCGGATAAAACGGTTCTTTACCCATATCCACTTTCTGGAAGTCGAGTAGTTGAGTGGCTACCGATGTGAGTCGTCGCGTCTGCTCTGCCGCCAGGTGAAGGTACTGTTTGTCATGTTTGGAGAGACTGTTGACCTGATTTAATTCTTCAATAGGTGCCTTAATGAGCGTGAGTGCTGTACGTAAATCGTGTGCGATATTGGTGAAGAAGCGTAGCTTATCTTCGGCATGACGCTGGTTTAGGCGATTGGTATAGAACCAGAAAAGGAAGTAAGCCAAACATCCGGCAAGCAGAAGGCAAGCCAGTTTGAACCACCAGGTTGCCCAAAAAGCCGGAGTGACACGGATGATCAGCGAGCGCTCAGCAATGAGTTCGTGATTGTATAGCCGGATAAGTAGCCGATAAGTGCCCGGATTAAGGTTGGTATAATTAATAAATCTCTGGTCGGTCAGGGTATTCCAGTCATCGTCAACTCCTTCCATTTTCCAAGAGAAGCGTGCTGTGCGCGAATTATCTCCTATGGGTAGGATGTTGAGGGTTACATTGTTCTGTTGATGTTGGAGCGTGATGTTACTGATGCTGTCCAGCGGAGTTTCAGGCAAAAGATCGGGATACTGGCGAATGGACCGTCCCGACAGGAGTATGTCTTGTATGTAAATGTGCCCTGTCAATTTATGTCGGTATAAGTACTTTGGGTCCTGCATGATTACACCGTCGGAGGTTCCCCAGGCGAACATGCCGTTGCGCAGGAGGAAGCAGGCATCCGAACTATAAGAAACGGTGGAGAGGTTCATTGGAGAAGGATAGGTAGTAATTGTTTTGTCAATGGTATTGAAGCGACAAAGTCCATTCTCTGTTCCTAACCAGAGATATCCGTCGGCATAAAGGAGGCTATTCACATAGTTGGATATGAGGCCGTGACGCGTATCGTATTTTTTTATGATATGCGTACGGATGTTGTAGCTAAAGAGACCTCCACCACTACTGCCTGCCCATATCTTATCCTGCACAACAGCAACATCTTGTATCATATTATCGGTTAACAGCGTGGTTGTCTTTTTTGTTTTTTTGTCGAGCGTAAGCAATCCATAGTTACAGGCCAGTATTATCATACGGTCGCCCCATTCGGCCATGGCATAGACCGATTCCTTCGGGTAAACTTCAAACTTCCGGGTGCGGTGGTTATACTTCATGATTTCTCCGCTTGTTCCCGCAAGCCACATGTCACCGTCCTTGTCTTTAAGAATATCGAAAACAAAGCCTGTTTTGGCAAGGATACCTGTTGGTTGCGTGTGGTGGGCGATAATATTTAAACCTTTGCTGTCAATGACGTATACACCGTGCGCATAAGTGCCTGCCCAGATGTTTCCGTCTGCGTCTTCGCAGAGCGATAGAACGATGTAGGTTTCTCCATCCCTTTCTTCAAAATAATTGACCCACTTGTCGGTGCGAGGATTCCAGCAACTCAGACCACTGTTGGTTCCTGCCCACAGTTGCCCGTGGCTGTCCTCAATCAGGGCATGGATGTGGTTATTAATCAAAGAGTTGGGGTTATTGATGCTATGGCGCAGCCTTACTAGGGTAGGCGATGAGAGGTCTGCTACCGACGTGCCTCCGGTGACTGAACATACCCAAATTCGTCCGGATGGATCATAATAAATATCGTATACACCATTTCCGGATATAGAAAACTGATTGTCCACATCCTCTTGATACGTTGTAATCTTTCGGCTGCCGTCATGTGAGAGCACCCACACACCGCGCCCGTCGATGCCGCACCAAAGGGTGGAGTCGCGCACTAACTCAATATCCTTGATGCATTGCTGCGGGAAGTTTGGTACAGTGGCTGCATGAAGTTCCCGTGTGATGTAGTCAAAGTAATAAAGTCCGCTGGAATATGTGCCTATCCACAGTCGGTTCATTGCCCGGTCGAGCAGGAGTGATGACGGCTGTATATTCATTTTTCCACTCCAACGCTCCACATGATGTTGTTTCGTATCAACTAAGAAAATTCCCCCAGGACCGGCGGCAATTAAATGGCGGGCGTCGTAACGTGTTGTGTGGTAGGCTTCACCGGCCGTTTGAGTTATAAGAGTGCAACGATTATCTTTATAATAGTATAATCCCCGTGAGGAGGCTATCCACAAACTCCCATCGCGATCCACCTCTAGGTTAAAGACCCAAAGATTGGCAACGTTCATCTGCCGGGAAAAATTGAAGAAGCGTTCGAAGCTGTCGTGCCGCGGATTGTAGCAAAATATTTCGCCCTTATTGGTGAAAGCCAGCAAGCGGTTTTCCTGCCAGGTTATTTCGACGGAAACCACGGCCATTGATTCGTAAGGTAGTTGATATACTCGGCAGTCACTGTCCGTCAACCTCATAATGCCTGTCTTAGAGGCTATCCAGGTAAATCCGTCAGCATCCTTGCATATTGAGGTCGTTTCGCGGTTGGCAATTCCATAGGTGTCATTGATGTTATAGAAGCTCAAGTTGCCGATGCAATAACTCGCTAACGGCAAAAGCAGAAAGACGAAGGACAGAAAACATGACTTCATATACGGTGTTTTTCAATGAATAGATTTGTAATACTTACAAAATAAGGAAAAGAATTCGACTTTACCGCTAATTCGGGATGCTTTTTTGTTTATCGGTCAACTTTCGACGGACTACGCTGATCAGCGTTTCAAATTTTAGGTATATGTTTTCTAATTTTAGATATATTTCCATTTATATCTAATAGTGAAAAACAAATATTCATTTTTAAACTCCACCATTATTCATTGCCCTTACATTTACCGCCGAAATTGTTAACTTTTAAACTAATCACAGAATGAAAAAAGTAATTTGTATCCTAACGATGCCTTTCGTGTGCATCTGGGTGTCGGTCAAACAATGTACCATCTCCGGTACGATGACCGATAAAAATAAAGGGCCAACTACTGGCTTAAATATCTTAGTAAAAAGGATGTCAAATGGTGTGCTCACTAACCTCCGCGGGAAGTTCACACTGATGGTTAATCGAAATCTATTATTCAAGTATCTTTTTTTAGAAAGAAAATGCGATTATTAATTCTTAAACTAATTGTATGAAAAATGTAATTAAGAAAAATCAGAAGATTTCTTGCTTATTTGTGCTTATGCTTTTTACATCTATGTCAGCATGGGCGCAATTTCAAGTCAAAGGCACAATCGTCTCAGGTATAGATTCTGAGCCAATGATTGGTGTGGCTATTTTAGAGAATGGAACAAACAATGGTGCTATTACCGATCTCACAGGTAATTATTCGATTCAAGTACGAAATAGTAATGCAACTATTACTGTATCTTTTGTAGGTTTCAAATCTCAGACTATCCAGGTCAATGGGCGTAATGTGATCAACATCAATATGGAGGAAGACACAAAACTTATCGACGAAGTAGTGGTAGTTGGTTACGGTGTTCAGAAGAAGAGTGACATTACAGGTGCTATTGCCTCGGTCAACGGAGACGACATTAAGAACCTTTCAACTGTAGATGCCGGTGCTGCTCTTCAAGGTAAGGCTGCCGGTATTCAGGTTTTGAATTCATCGGGCGCTCCCGGTCAAGGTGCTTCAATTCGTATTCGTGGTTATTCATCCAATTCAGATAAACTAGGTCCTCTATTAATTGTTGATGGTTTAAAGGTAGACAACATTCAGTATCTTGACCCTTCAATGATTGCGTCTATGGAGGTTTTAAAGGATGCGGCTTCAGCAGCAATTTATGGAGCTCAGGCCGGTAATGGTGTTGTTCTTATTACAACAAAGACCGGTAATAGCGCCAATGGTCGTCCGAAAATAACGTACTCTTTCAAGGCTATCAACCAGAGACTTGGCAAGACCCCTGAAATTTTCGGTGCAAAAGACTGGATCAAATATAAGGAATTGTCCGGTTACGACATGAAAACTCTTTGCCAGAGCAATGGAGTTGATTACGACAATCCTCAAGAGACAGACTGGATAAAGGAAGTATTTGGTGATAGCTGGGCAACTCAGCATTCTGTTACCTTCCAAGACGGTAATGACAAAGGTCATTTCTTTACTTCTGTAAACTACTTAAACAATGATGGTATCGTACGTGGAAAGAAGGATACTTATACCCGTCTTACCGGTCAGCTCAATGCGGACTATCAACTCTATAGCTGGATTAAGGTTGGTACAAACACCTCTATTGAAAAATGGGCAACTCGTAATGTCACCCATCAGAGTGCTTATGGCTCTATGTTGGCACCGGCTCTTTTACTTGACCCTCTGACTCCTGTATATTGGGATAGCGTTGATGACTTCACAACAGACATGAAGGAACAATATGCAACTAATCCTGAATTGATTCGTAAGGCTGCGAATGGTAAGTACTATGCCACTTCAAAGTTTCAGATGGATGATAACGGTAATCCTCTTCTCCAGCGTGATCGCCGCAATGCTAAAAGTTCCGGTTTCACGGTTCGTGGTACTGCTTTTGCTGACCTGAATCCTATTGATGGTCTTGTGATGACATCCCGGTTCTCTTACATCATTGCGCAGACTAACAATCACGACTATGCTGAACCTTATTACATGAATGGTCAGGCTAAGGCTACAGATTATTCTATCTCAGCTTCAGCCAACAATAACCACTACTATCAGTGGGAAAACTTTGCAAACTTCAATAAGACATTATTCGAGAAGCACAATATCGGTGCCATGATCGGTATGTCATATACTGAATATCGCTCGGACAATGTATCAGCTTCGGCTACCGGTACAGGTGGTAACAAAATACTTTCCGGTGACGCTAACAATTTTAAGTATCTCGATTATGTCAATTCAGCTGAGACTACAACAAAGAGTATAGGTAACCTTCCGGGACTTTCTACAAGTCTCTCTTATTTCGGTCGCTTCCTTTATACATACGATAACCGTTATAGTTTGCAATTCAACTACCGTGCCGACGCATTTGATACTTCCAAACTTCCTTCTGACAAACGTTGGGGTAAGTTTCCTTCAGTTGCCGTAGGCTGGAATATCGGCAATGAGAAATTTATTACAAATAATATCAGCAGCGATCTTCTCTCATTCTTGAAATTCCGTGCTTCTTGGGGACGTAACGGTAATGTCAGTGTGCTCAGTAACTATCCCTATATTTCGCCAATCAGCTACAATGCTTCTTGGTATCAATATGGTGATGACCCTGCTCAGCACTATGGATCTTATCCATCGGGTCTTGCTAATCCGAACCTTAAGTGGGAGACATCCGAACAGTTGGACTTCGGTCTTGACATGCGTTTCTTTAATGATCGATTGGCACTTAGCCTTGACTATTTTAATAAGGATACAAAGGATCTTCTCATATCTACCAACCCGGTCCCTGAAGTCTATGTAAATACGACTATAGTCAATGCCGGTGAAATTAACAACCGGGGATTTGAATTTGAAGCCTCTTGGAAAGATCATATTGGTGATTTGAAGTATAATATTTCCGGAAACTTCTCTACGTTGAGAAATAGGGTTACTTATTTGTATGACGACATCACTCGCATCACTGGTAACAAAGGTGGTGTAGATGGTACCAATAACATGGTATGTTCCGCATTTGAAGAAGGTCACTCTATATGGTACTTCCGTGCATACGATTATGCAGGTGTTAACAAAGAAACAGGTGCAGCTCAATTCCGTAATCATGAGGGTAAAATTGTTTCCTCTTCAGAATTAAGCGACCAGGATATGACTGATATAGGTAGCGCCATTCCAAGGTTTACTTATGGTTTGACTATAAATTTGGAGTATAAAGGTTTGGATTTCTCTGTATTTGGTACAGGTGTAGGAGGTAATAAGATTTTCAATATCCTATATCGTGCAGATACGCCTATGCGTAATTCACTGAAGTATTACATGGACAATGCTTGGAGCGAAACCAACAAAAATGCTTCTATGCCTGCTGTTGCAAATGTTGCTCAAGACCGTTACTTCTGGAGTTCAAGTGCTTCAATGTTTAAAGGTGATTATTTCAAGATTAAACAGATACAATTAGGCTACACATTGCCCAAAACACTTACCAAGAGAATTGCTCTTAAAGAACTTCGCTTCTTCGTTTCTTTGGATGACTTCTTTACTTTCTCAAGCTATCCTGGTATGGATCCTGAGACTGCAACGACTTCCAATAATGGTGGTGGAGGATATGATATTGGTACATACCCAACCATGAAGAAATGCACATTCGGTGCAAGCTTTGCATTTTAATAGAGAAAGTAATTTTTGAAAAACTTTTTAAAAAGTAATTTATTATGATAAAAATAATATATTCCCTTTTAGGTGTTGCATTCCTTTTCAGTGCTTGCGAGGATCGCCTCGACATTGAACAGAAAGGTGTCATCTCGTTTGATAGTTTTTATAAGACTGATGATGATGCACAGAATGCACTCAACAATCTCTATCAATCATTCTGTTTGAATATAGCCGGTAATGAAGGTATTTATGTGGCCCTCCCTTTGCTTTTTGACGAAGCTGGCGATGATATGTTGGCAGCAGGTAATATGTATGGTGACAACGACTTTGGTGCGCAGATTAACGAGTTCCGCTATGATTCACAAAATGAAGTAATCAAGAATACGTACTGGGGGCTCTATGGTGTGATTTATGATTGTAACCTTATCTTAGACAATATAGAACCCACTACGTCTATTAAGAAACGGGTTTGTGCGGAAGCTCGTACACTACGTGCCTGGTCGCATATGATGCTCGCTATTGGTTGGGACTGCCCACCATTGGTTGACCATATTCTTAATCCGAGTGATAAACCGGCTAACAATGCGGTTGAAGGCGGACACAATGGGTTGCTGGAATGGTGTGCCAAAGAAGCAGAGGCCGCAGTTGCCGATCTTGACGAACGCGAAAGTCCATCAGACAAGGTGGGTGCCTCAAAGGTAACGAAGGGCTTTGCTCTTACCGTAGCCGGTAAGGCTCGCTTGTTCAAAGGTGACTATGCCGGAGCGAAAGCTAACTTGGAGCAGGTTATCACTTCAAAAAAATACGAACTAGTTCCTACTGAACGTTGGCCAAACTTGTTCCACGCATCAGGTGACCTCTGTGAGGAGATGATTTTCCAAGCTAACGCACTTGAAAATGCTGCTGTTGGTGACTGGAGTAACAAAATCCAGCGTACATCTTGGATGTGGATTCAATTCTGGAACTGGCGTACTGACAAGTTGGCTTCTAAACCCTCATTTATCGGTCCCGATGGATGGGGTGGTCACTCTATTCGTGCTGATTTTGCAGAACGCATGCTGGCAAACGATGGTAATTCACCACGTCGTAAAGCAACATTCCTCACTGGTGACGAATTTCTTTATGAAATGGAATGGAATAGCACCAAAGGTGAAAACTTGACTCGCGCCGAGCTGGAGAAATCTCCTAAGATTGGAATCAAGGATCCAACAGGCCTTTATGGCTTTGCAGGTTATTTCGCTAACAAATTCGTTGCGTGGCCTGAAGATAACGAGAAGGGTTGGTATGGATTCAAGAATCTCACTATCTTCCGTTACGCTGAAGTTCTCTTGATGTATGCTGAGGCTTGTGCACAAACTTCTGATCCAAATGGTTTGGGTCTGAAATGTCTTCAGGATATTCAGAGACGTGCGGGTTCTGCTCATCTCTCAACTGAACTTACCATGCAGGAAGTAAAGAACGAGAAGAGCTATGAGATGTGGCTTGAGGCAGTTCGTTTCCCCGATATGGTACGCTGGGGTGATACGGATGGCGTTGTAAATAATGGTAAGAATATACCAACTACCTACGATGCTTTCTTTACTAAGAATGAGCCGATCCATCGCCTGTATGTGGAGACGTCAAATCCCAACAAGGGTCAAACAGGTTTTGTGAAAGGTAAACATGAATATTTCGCATATCCATTTGCCGCAACTTCAATCAATCCTAACCTAAAGCAGAACCCGAGTGGTGAATAAAAATAGGTTTTAAAAATTGCATTGTAACTCATTGAATGCTGGCATGTAATGCAGAATGTCCGCGCTGTAAATATACCGTGGCGCGGACATTTTTATATAATATCCACTAAACAAATAATAGAATCATGAAAATTTTATTAAAGCTTGCTTTCTCTTCCTTGTTGGCGTTGCCACTGACGGCGAATGCTCAGCAGGAATCTTTCCCCGAAGGAACAGTTCCGAATGAACATAACCTTGAAGGAGTCCAATGGCCTCGTTTAGATGCCCAAGGAAATACTTATTTTAGAATACATGCTCCGTATGCCAAGAAAGTGCAAATCAGTTTTCGTGGCCCGATGACCCGCGAAGCCGATGGATATTGGACCTACGTGTCGCCCAAACCTGAAACGGTAGGATTTCACTACTATCAAATCATTATTGATAGCATCTCTGCTGCCGATCCTGCTACCAAGTCATACTATGGCATGAGTAAATGGGTTAGTGCAATTGAAATTCCCGAAGGGTTACCTTACGATAAAGTGCAAAATGTGCCACACGGTGATATTCGCATGAAGAAGTACTGGTCGGAAATGACGCAAGCGTGGAGAATGTGCTATGTCTATACGCCTCCTCAGTATGATAAAAACGCCAATGAAAGCTATCCCGTTCTTTACCTGCAACATGGTGGCGGCGAAGACGAAACAGGCTGGGTTTTTCAAGGACGTATGGGGAATATAATGGATAACCTGATTGCTGAAAAGAAAGCTGTTCCGATGATTGTTGTGATGGATCGTGGCTATGCATTGCCTCCCGGTGTGCCTACAGTCAGATTTGACAATCCTCAAACGAATGCTTTCCTTGCCGGTGCGGCCGCTCCAGCTCCAAATGCTGCTCAGAGACAAACTCCTCGTCCGGCTATGAATATGCAGCGCATGTTGGGCATGTTTCCCGAATTACTCGTCAAAGAGATTGTTCCGATGATTGATGCTTCGTTCCGCACCAAACCGACACGTGAAAACCGGGCTATGGCAGGGCTTTCTATGGGTGCTATGCATACATATATGGCTGTATTGAGCAATCAGGATAAGTTTGCCAGCCTAGGTGCTTTCAGTGGTGGCAGCGCAGGTCCGGTTGATCAGATTGATACGTTGTATGATGGTGTCTTTGCCAATCCCGAGAAATTCAATAAGCAGTTCAAACTGTATTTCATGAGTACCGGTTCGGAAGAAAACCCAGAAAGGGTAAAAGCTTTTGCCGACGCCATGAAAGCGAAGAATCTTAAGAACGTAGTTTATTACGAATCACCGGGAACTGCCCATGAATGGCTTACCTGGCGTCGTTCACTCCGTGAATTTGTACCGCTTCTTTTTAAATAATTAACCCCTAAAAATATCATGAAAAATAAATTAGCAAATGCTATTCTTATAGCTTTAATTGGCTTTCCGGTGATTGCTGCAGCGCAAGAGTCTTTCCCTGAAGGCAGTGTACCCAATGAACACAATATTGCCGGAGCGGAGTATCCGCGTATCGGTGCCGACAACCGTGTGCACTTTCGTATCCATGCTCCAAACGCCACTAAAGTGGAAATCAGTTTCCGTGGTGAGATGACCAAAGAAGCCGATGGTTGGTGGTCGCTCGTGTCTAAAGGACCCGAAGTGGTGGGGTTCCACTACTATCAAATCATAGTTGACGGAGTGAGTTCTGCCGACCCTAATGGCAAACCGTTCTTCGGAATGGGTAAATGGGTGAGTGGCATCGAAATACCTGAAAAGGGTGTCGATTACTACTCCATAAAGAATGTGCCTCATGGATTGGTTAGCCAGAGTCAGTATTATTCTGATATCCGTAAGGAATGGCGCAGATGTATCGTTTATACCCCTGCAGAATATGACAAGAGTCCTACCAAGAAGTATCCGGTACTCTACCTGCAACACGGTATGGGTGAAAACGAAACAAGTTGGGCAAATCAGGGTAAGATGAATTTTATTATGGATAACCTGATTGCTGAAGGCAAGGCCAAACCTATGATTGTGGTAATGGACAATGGTAATATCGAGTCACTTAGCCTCAAACCGGGTGAATCGCGTCAAGATGCCATGAAACGTTTTGGCGGTCAGTTTCCCGATATTTTAGTAAAAGAGATCATTCCTCATATTGAGAAAAATTTCCGTACACTGACCGATCGTGAAAATAGGGCTATGGCAGGTCTGTCGTGGGGTGGATTGCTAACATTTAATACAACGCTCAACAACCTCGACAAGTTCGCCTACATCGGTGGATTCAGTGGAGCGGGCAGCATTGACCTTCAGAATCTGGATACTGTTTATGGTGGTGTATTCAAAGATCGCAAGGCATTCAATGATAAGGTGCATGCCTTCTTCCTCGGCATTGGTTCCGAAGAACGTCCTGAAAGAACCAAAGGGTTGAGTGACGGACTAAACGCAGCTGGCATTAAAACCATCTATTACGAATCTCCGGGTACCGCCCACGAGTTCCTCACCTGGCGTCGTTGCCTCAAAGAGTTTGTTCCTCTGTTATTTGTTAAAAAGTAAAATATACGAATTTGTTTTTGTATAGAGTGCCTGTTTGCACAAAACAAACCGTTCGCTTACATATCTAAAAATAATAAATTTATGAGTATTTTCCATCACAAAAAATGGTTGATTTTAGGTCTATCCCTGCTTACCGGTATATATGCCGAAGCACAGCAGACTGGTGCGGTAACCAATCGTGCTCCAAATCCTACGCCGGGAATGATGCCCGGCCCGAGACAACCACAACCAATACAAACACCCACTTATTTGGCCGATTATTTCGTCCCGGCTACAAAGGATGTTTCTGTACCAGACGAGAAGGGTTTTATCCGGCGCTGGATGTTACTGGAACCCATTAGTAAACCCAACCGCTCCAATACAGTATTCACCGACAGCTACTTGAATCAGGCATTTGATACGCTGTATTTCAAAAACCAGTTCACGGTCCTTCCTAAAGACGGTGAGAAGGTTAAAGTAGGGAAGCAGAAGCTGACTTGGCATGCACTGGACAGCAAGCTATACAACGTGAAGCTTTATCGTTTCGCTGCTGCTTTGAAAAAACCGGTATATGGCGTACTGTTTTGGGCGGTTACTATCATTGATTGTCCCGAAGACATAGAGAATGTTCGTCTGTCGGCGGGCTCCAACTCTGCCTCTAAGTGGTGGCTGAACGGCGAAGAAGTTCTTCTTCTTTCGGGCGACCGCCGCATGGTAGTCGACGACTGCCTATCACGTCGTCTGACCCTCAAGAAAGGCCGGAATATTCTGCGCGGAGTCGTTATCAATGGCCCGGGCATGAGTGATTTTTGCGTCCGTTTCTTGAATGAGAACGGAACACCTGTTAAGAACATGACAATCAGTAATCAATGACCATGAAAACAAGAGCTATACTACTGGGCGCAACAGCCCTGATGTCTGTATTGATATCCCAAAGAACGTTTGCACAAATCGGTACTCCCTATATTCACGATCCCTCTACCATTATGGAGTGTGAGGGGAAATATTATACTTTCGGTACTGGCGGAGGCGGATTGATTTCCGAAGACGGCTGGAATTGGAACGGTGGCGCAGAGCGCCCCGGTGGAGGAGCAGCGCCGGATGCAGTGAAAATAGGCGATCGCTATCTGATCGCTTACAGTGCTACCGGTGGTGGATTAGGCGGCGGACATGCTGGTCGGGTGCTGACTATGTGGAACAATACGTTAGATCCCAAATCTCCCGATTTCAAGTTTACCGAACCTATCGAAGTGGCCCATTCACTTGATGATGAAGATTGCGATGCGATTGATGCCGGACTATTGCTCGACCCAACGGACGGACGGCTCTGGTTGTCCTACGGTACCTATTTCGGATTCATTCGCATTGTGGAACTTGATCCAAAGACCGGCAAGCGCGTAGAGGGCAATAAGGAAATCAACGTTGCCATCGACTGCGAAGCTACCACTTTGATGTATCGCGACGGCTGGTATTACCTGCTGGGCACACACGGCACTTGCTGTGATGGACCGAATTCTACTTATAATATTGTAGTCGGACGCTCGCGCAGTGTGACGGGTCCTTACATCGACAATGTGGGTAGAGACATGTTGGAAGGCGGTGGCAAGCTGGTGATAGCTGCTGGCGAACGCAAAACAGGCCCGGGGCACTTCGGACGCTTCGTGGTAGCCGATGGCGTGGAAAAAATGTCTTATCATTACGAGGCCGATTTTGATCAAGGTGGTCGTAGCGTGTTAGCCATACGTCCGCTCTTGTGGAAAAACGGATGGCCCGTGGCAGGAGAAGCATTCAAGGAAGGAACTTACGAGATTGAATCCGAACGCAGAGGTTATGCTCTCGAACTAGCTGTCGACTTTGTACGCATGCAAGGCAGTATGCATCGCTTCTGGGAGAAAGATGCTCAGCCTATGACACCACTGAAATCACAAACGTTGGAAGATGTAATCGATACGTGGCCGAAAGGGGATATCAACGTACGTATTGGTGACTACATGTTCCGTCCTCATCAGAAGTGGACCATTACCGCAGTGCCCGAAGCCGGTGGATACTTGGGCGGCCCTTATTACAAGATTGTGATTGAAGGTACTAATCGTGCATTAGCTGCCACTGCAGACGCAGAAGTGGTGGCAGTTCCTCAATTTACCGGGGCACCTGAACAGTTGTGGAGAATTGATCAACTGACGGACGGTACGTATCGTATTATGCCTAAAAAAGTGCCGGGAACTGATAAGGAGCTTGTCCTGGTGTCAGTAGGCGATAGTACGCCAACGTTGGGTCTGTTCGATATGAATAGTGATAACTCTAAATGGAATTTCCATGACCGCTAAATATTTGTTATTAACCTTTACAATGCTGTCTATCGGCATTGTAAAGGCACAGAACCCTATTATTAAGGGACAGTTTACAGCCGATCCTACGGCGAGAGTCTTCAATGGAAAGATGTACCTCTATCCATCGCATGACATTCCGGCGCCTGCCGACAAACCCAATCTTCGTAAAGACTGGTTTTGCATGGCGGATTATCACGTGTTCTCGTCCGAGAACCTGACCAACTGGACAGACCATGGCGTTATCCTTACGCAGGAAAAGGTGCCCTGGCTGAATGCTGAGGCGTATGCTATGTGGGCACCCGACTGTGCATACAAGGATGGCATGTACTACTTTTACTATCCTGCAATAGTCAAACCCGATTCCATTACCAAACGATTCGGGATGATGGTAGGTGTAGCCGTATCCGATCGCCCCGACGGTGGATTTGTACCCATGACCGAACCCATCAAAGGTATCTATGGCATTGATCCTTGCACATTAATCGACGATGACGGACAAGCGTATATTTATTGGTCGGGACGTGGCATGCAGGGTGCACGGCTTAAGCCAAACATGCTTCAACTCGACTCAGAGCCAGTGGCATTAGGGAATTTTCCCGATGGGATGAAAGAAGGACCTTTTGTCTTCAAACGTAATGGCAAGTATTATTTCACATTCCCGTGGGTACCCAAAGAGGGCGAAACAGAGAATCTGTCGTACGCTATGGGTGACAGTCCATTGGGACCATTCGAGTATAAAGGGTTGATTATGGATCAGTCACCTACCAAATGCTGGACAAACCATCATTCCATTGTGGAATACAAAGGTGAATGGTATCTGTTTTATCATCACAATGATTACTCGCCACAATTCGATAAAAATCGTTCCGTTCGTATCGATAAGATCTGCTTCAATGAAGACGGAACCATTCAACAAGTGACACCGACATTGCGCGGGGTGGGCATTACGAATGCAACCGATGAAATTCAGCTTGATCGTTACTCGGAATTAAGTAAGATGGGTGCCGCTATCAACTACGTAGATACGACCGATTATTTTGCCGGTTGGAAGACTGTCTTAAATGCCAGGAATGCTTACGTGCAATATAACGATGTTGATTTTGGAACGACCGGACTAACATCGGTCTCGGCACAAGTCCTCAATGGAAAAGGCAAACTACTGGTGAAAGTGGAAGATAAGATCATTGCCCGGATAGCTGTCAAAGAAGCTGGACTAATCACGGCACCGGTTAAAGATATTCCGCAAGGCGTACACAATTTGTCAGTTGTATCAGCTGATAAAGGAAAGGTCGAGGTCGACTGGATACAGTTTAAATAACAGGAATAATGGTATTTGCTTTTATTTACTATAAAATAGAAAAGGGTTTATGAAAAAGCAATGGATCTCGTTGTTGTTGGTCTCTGTACTTGGGAGCATCCCGATGCAGGCTGCAGAGCCGGTAATCAAGAGCATAGGAGAATCAAAATATGTCATCGAAACCGGAAATCTTTCGATGATCATTGATGCCGCCGGAGGAGCTAAGATTCGTTCCTTTAAATACAAGGACGCTGAAGTCATTTCACAGTCACCCATGCGGGAAACATTTGGGAGCACCTTCTGGACTAGTCCTCAGAATGAATGGAACTGGCCACCGGTAGCCGAATACGACAAGTTGCCTTATACGGTTGAACAGACCCCTCAATCACTCATCATGACTGGTCAGGTTTCTCCGAAATACAAATACCGTATTCGTAAAGAATTTAAGGCCGATGCAGGAGACAATGCCATTGCAATAACCTATTTTATTATCAACGAGTCGGACGAAACCCGTCGCGTGGCCCCGTGGGAAATCACCCGTGTCCCCAATGAAGGAATAGTCTTCTTTGATGCTTCTTCGGGTACCATCACTCCTGCTGATCTCATACCCTTTACACAGGAGTATGGTGTTTCATGGTATCATACGGATGCGCGGAACGGTAACCGTAAAATCAATGCCGATGGTAAGGGCTGGCTTGCGTACACCAACAATAACTTGTTGCTTGTTAAGACGTTCCCCGATCTGGAAAGTTCTCAGCCGGCACCAGCCGAGGCCGAAATACAGCTTTATGTGAATAGCGGTAAAACCTATCTGGAGCTTGAAAGCCAAGGCGCTTATACGGAACTGAAGCCGGGAGAATCGCTTTCTTATACGGTGCGTTGGTATCTCATGCCCGTGAACAGTGAATCTATCACTTCTCAACAGTTGATTTCTAAAGCAAGGGCTCTTTTCAATTAGTCATCGTCTTAATCAATATAGGTATGACAATAGGTAGAAGATTGGGTGTTGCTTCAAGCGTGATAGGAGTAGCTTTATGTCTGCTTCTATCTGCTTGTTCAAACAAATCCGCAAGGTCTGACTGGACGCAATTGGTGCTGAATGATTCTAATTATTTCGAGGCACCCGGATTGAATGTAATGGTGTTTAGTCACTCTTACGATGGCCTGTTTGATGACTCAAAAATGGCAGGCATCGAGATCGTGCATCACGGCTTGTGCATGGCTAGGAATGGTGATGTACACCTAAACCCTGCACCCGGACAATGGGATTTGCATTCTATACTGATTGAAAAAAAGGTGGAACGGAAGAATAACCTCATTATTGCGCAACTGAAATACGATAACCCACATTTTATTTATCAGATCCAGGCGCGACTGGGTGATGGGGGAATTTATGTCAGTGTGTGGACGGATCAACCAATCCCGGATGAGTTGAAAGGAATAGCAAGCTTAGACATTGAATTTGCCCCCATGTTTTACGTGGGGCATACTTATATCATGGATGGTAAGGTGCGGGAGATACCTCATTCTCCGCACGGCGAGATGATTATCCGGGAAACGGATGCTTCAAAGCCGCTCCCCATTGCCACAGGGAAGAAGTTTGATATCAATCCCGATGATGCGGAAAGGCACATCACGGTGAGTAGTGCAGAACAAAAATTACTATTTTACGACGGTTGGAGTAAAGCTCAGAACGGATGGCTCGTATTGCGCAGTCTGCTTCCAGCGGGCAAGTCGGGGAAGATCCTGGAGTGGTTCATCTCGGGCGAAACAAAAAAGTCCTGAAGTATGAACCTCAGGACTTTGATGCGGTGCGTACGGGACTCGAACCCGTGACCCCATGCGTGACAGGCATGTATTCTAACCAACTGAACTAACGCACCATTATTTTTTTATTCGTAATCTCTCTCGATTGCGGTTGCAAAGGTAGCTGTTTTTTTGAAACCTGCAATAGCTTGGCAAACTTTTTTTTAATGAAAAAATAGCTTTTTGACCTTGTTGCCTCAGAATGAGACTATTCCGCAATCAAAAAAAACAGTCCGGCTTTTCTCTGTGTGAAGAGCCCGGTTGTGAGAGTTTACTGTTTTTGAGCGCTACAATCTTTCTATATGTTACTTTTTTATCTTTGGCAATAAACTTATTGTGTTTATTATTCATATATTGGCAATAATTCGTTATTTTTGCTGCCTCAATTTGATGATTAGTGACAGACAATAATAAGAAAGTGAATATGACAACAGCAAAACTGTTATTGCATTGCCCTGATAAACCGGGCATTCTGGCGGAGGTAACAGACTTTATTACGGTAAACAAAGGGAATATCATTTATCTGGATCAGTACGTTGACCATGTGGAAAATATCTTTTTCATGCGTATTGAGTGGGAATTGCAAGAATTCCTTGTTCCGCAGGAGAAAATCGAAGATTATTTTGAAACGCTTTATGCACAAAAATACGGAATGAGTTTCCGTCTCTATTTCTCCGATGTAAAACCCCGTATGGCCATCTTTGTTTCAAAAATGTCGCATTGTCTGTTCGATATGCTGGCTCGTTATACTGCCGGTGAATGGAATGTGGAGATTCCTCTTATCATTAGCAATCACCCTGACCTGCAGCACGTGGCTGAACGTTTCGGTATTCCTTTCTACCTGTTTCCTATCACCAAAGAAACCAAGGAGGAACAGGAACAAAAAGAGATGGAGCTGCTCAAAAAGTACAAAGTGGACTTTATTGTGCTGGCCAGATACATGCAGGTTATTTCCGAAAACATGATTAATGCATATCCCAATAAGATCATTAACATTCATCACTCTTTCTTGCCTGCTTTCGTAGGTGCCAAACCCTACCATGCAGCATTCGAAAGAGGAGTGAAGATTATTGGTGCAACCAGCCATTATGTTACTACGGAATTAGATGCCGGACCCATCATTGAACAGGATGTGGTGCGCATAACACACAAAGATGCGGTTGAAGACCTGGTGAACAAAGGGAAAGACCTCGAAAAGATAGTGCTTTCACGGGCGGTGCAAAAACACATTGAACGAAAAGTACTCGCATATAAGAATAAAACGGTTATTTTCAGTTAAGAGATAACCCGAATACATTGAAATAGAATGAACGTTGCAATAGTAAAATACAATGCGGGCAATATCCGTTCGGTAGATTATGCCATGAAGCGTCTGGGTGTGGAGGCTGTGATTACGGCCGACAAAGAGGTGCTTATGGCTGCCGATAAGGTTATATTTCCGGGAGTAGGAGAGGCTGAGACTACCATGAATCACCTCCGCGCTACCGGGCTCGATGAACTGATCAAGAACCTCAAGCAACCTGTGCTGGGCATTTGCTTAGGCATGCAGCTCATGTGCCGGTACTCCGAAGAGGGCGATACAAACTGCTTGAACATCTTCGATACGGAAGTGAAACGTTTTGTTCCGGCACGTCACGAAGATAAGGTTCCTCACATGGGATGGAATACGATTGGTGAAGTGAACAGTCGTTTGTTCAATGGATTTACGGAGGAAGAGTTTGTTTACTTCGTACATAGCTTTTATGTACCGGTCAACGAATGTACAGCTGCGCAGACTCATTACATCCTTCCTTTCAGTGCGGCCCTTCACAAAGATAATTTTTATGCTACGCAGTTTCACCCCGAAAAAAGTGGAACGGTAGGCGAACGAATTTTAAAAAACTTTCTGGATATATGATCGAACTGGTTCCTGCTATTGATATCATTGATGGAAAATGTGTGCGACTGTCGCAAGGTGATTACGACAGCAAGAAAATATACAATGAGAGTCCGGTAGAGGTTGCCAAAGAGCTTGAAGCCAATGGTATCCGCCGCTTACACGTGGTCGACCTCGACGGGGCGGCCTCGCATCATGTGGTGAACTACCGCACACTGGAACAAATTGCCACACGTACTTCGCTGATCATTGACTTTGGCGGAGGGGTGAAAAGTGATGAGGACTTGATCCTGGCTTTCGAAAATGGGGCTCAGATGGTTACCGGCGGAAGCATTGCCGTGAAGAATCCTGATCTGTTCACCCGTTGGCTCAATCAGTACGGTAGCGAGAAAATCATTCTCGGAGCCGATGTGAAAGATAAGAAAGTAGCCGTTAACGGATGGAAAGATGAAACGGAAACGGAATTAATGCCTTTCTTGCAAGAGTATGTGCACAAGGGCATTCAAAAGGTTATTTGTACGGATATCAGTTGTGACGGTATGTTGCAGGGACCTTCTTTGGAACTCTACCAAGAGATTCTGTCGCAGCAACCCGATTTGTTCCTCATTGCCAGCGGCGGGGTGAGCAGCATGGATGACATCCGTGCACTGCATGATGCCGGAGTACCTTCGGTTATCTTCGGGAAGGCTCTTTACGAAGGGCGCATCACCCTGAAGGAACTGTATGATTTTATGTAGACCCGGGCAAAGAACCCGCGTGTTTGAATGAGAAGTATAAGTCAATAAATAATAAAGAGCGTGTTAGCAAAAAGAATAATTCCCTGTCTGGATATAAAAGACGGACAAACAGTGAAAGGCACCAACTTTGTCAATCTGCGTCAGGCGGGCGATCCCGTGGAACTGGGGCGTGCTTACAGTGAGCAGGGAGCCGATGAGCTGGTGTTTCTGGATATCACAGCCAGTCACGAAGGACGCAAAACGTTTACCGATTTGGTAAAAAGGGTGGCGGCCAACATCAGCATTCCGTTTACAGTAGGCGGTGGCATCAATGAATTGGGTGATGTGGAACGTCTGTTGAGCGCCGGAGCCGATAAGGTCTCCATCAACTCGTCTGCCATCAGGAATCCCAACCTGATTGATGAAATAGCCAAGAACTTCGGCTCGCAGGTATGCGTGGTGGCTGTGGATGCCAAGCTGGGCGACAACGGTCTGTGGAAATGTTTCCTCAATGGCGGACGCATCGAGACGGAGAAGGAATTGATGGCGTGGACGCTCGAAGCGCAGGAGAGGGGTGCCGGCGAAATTCTTTTCACCAGCATGAATCACGACGGAGTGAAAACCGGATACGCCAATGAGGCGTTGACACAATTGGCCGACGGCCTATCTATCCCTGTCATTGCGTCGGGTGGTGCCGGTACGCCGGAGCATTTTCGGGATGCTTTTACGTTGGGAAAAGCCGATGCGGCTCTGGCTGCCAGCGTTTTTCACTTTGGTGAGATTAAAATTTCCGAATTAAAATCGTATCTTTGCGCACAAGGTATTACAATGAGAATTTAATAGGGTTTGAATATGAATATAGATTTCAATAAAATGAACGGTCTGGTACCGGCTATCATACAAGATAATATTACCCGCAAGGTGCTTATGCTGGGCTTTATGAATAAAGAGGCTTACGAAAAAACCATTGAAACGGGTAAGGTTACTTTCTTCAGCCGCACCAAAAACCGTTTGTGGACCAAAGGAGAAGAAAGTGGCAATTTTCTTCACGTTGTATCTGTAAAAGAAGATTGCGATCAGGATACGTTGCTCATTCTGGTCACTCCTGTTGGACCGGTATGCCATTTGGGCACGGATACCTGCTGGGGCGAGACCAATGAAAAAGAACCCGTTCTGTTCCTCAAAGATTTGCAGGATTTCATCGTGAAGCGATACGAAGAGATGCCCGAGAAATCCTATACCACCAGTCTGTTCCAGTCGGGTGTGAACCGCATGGCTCAGAAGGTAGGCGAGGAAGCTGTCGAAATGGTGATTGAAGCCACCAACGGCACGGACGAAAGAATGATTTATGAAGGCTCCGATTTACTGTATCACCTCATTGTTTTGCTTACCTCCAAAGGGTATCGCATTGAAGATTTGGCACGTGAATTAATGGAAAGGCATTCAGCATCATGGACGAAGCACTAATCACATACTCTCATGTAGAAGTACACCAGCAGGAGCTTTGCGTATTGAGCGAGGTGAATCTGGAACTAAATAAGGGCGATTTTGTTTATCTTATTGGTAAGGTAGGATCCGGGAAGACAAGCTTGCTCAAAACCTTTTATGCCGAACTGGGTATCGCCGAAGGCGAAGCCGTTGTATTGGGCAATGACATGCGCACCATCAAGCGCAAGCACATTCCTCAGTTAAGGCGTAAACTGGGCATCGTTTTTCAGGATTTCCAACTGTTAACAGATCGTTCGGTGTATGACAACCTCGAGTTTGTTCTCCGGGCAACCGGCTGGAAAAACAAACAAGAGATTAAAGACCGTATCGAGGAGGTTCTTCAGCTGGTGGGCATGAGCAACAAAGGCTACAAATTGCCTAATGAACTGTCGGGTGGTGAGCAACAGCGTATCGTTATCGCGCGGGCTGTACTTAACTCGCCCCAAATCATATTGGCAGACGAACCCACGGGGAATCTCGATGTGGAAACCGGAAAAGCCATTGTGGAATTGCTTCACAGCATCAGCAGGCAAGGGTCTTCGGTGGTGATGACCACACACAATTTACACTTGCTCAAAGAATATCCCGGAAAGGTGTACCGGTGTAAAGACCATCACCTGACCGACGTAACCGATGAATATGTAGTTAAAGAAAACATAGAGAATTAATTCATTCATAACATTTTAATACAGTAACGAAAATGAAAGTTTTAAAGTTTGGAGGAACTTCTGTAGGCTCTGCACAAAGAATGAAAGAAGTAGCCAAATTAATTACCGATGGTGAAAAAAAGATTGTTGTTCTTTCGGCTATGTCGGGCACAACAAACACATTGGTAGAGATTTCCGACTATCTGTACAAGAAGAATCCGGAAGGTGCTAATGAAATTATCAACAAGCTGGAGGTTAAATATAAACAGCACGTTGATGAATTGTATGCCACCGCCGAATATAAACAGAAAGGTATGGAGGTTGTCAAATCTCATTTTGACTACATTCGTTCCTATACCAAAGATCTTTTCACGTTGTTTGAAGAGAAAGTAGTGTTGGCTCAGGGCGAGCTCATCTCTACGGCTATGGTGAACTTCTACTTGCAGGAATGCGGAGTGAAATCGGTGTTGCTTCCGGCTTTGGAATTCATGCGTACTGATAAAAATGCGGAGCCCGATCCGGTTTACATCAAAGACAAACTGGCTGCTCAGCTGGAGCTGTATCCGGATGCTGAAATATACATCACACAGGGTTTCATCTGTCGCAATGCGTACGGTGAAATTGACAACCTTCAAAGAGGAGGTAGCGACTATACAGCCTCGCTGATCGGAGCTGCGGTAGATGCTTCTGAAATTCAGATTTGGACTGACATTGACGGAATGCACAATAACGATCCGCGTATCGTTGACAAAACAGCACCCGTGCGTCAGTTGCACTTCGAAGAAGCAGCCGAGCTGGCTTATTTCGGTGCCAAGATTCTGCATCCTACCTGTGTGCAGCCGGCCAAGTATGCTAACATACCCGTGCGTCTGCTCAACACAATGGATCCCGAGGCTCCCGGAACCATGATCTCTAACGATACCGAAAAAGGTAAGATCAAGGCCGTGGCTGCTAAAGACAATATCACTGCCATTAAAATCAAGTCAAGCCGCATGTTGCTGGCTCACGGTTTCCTGCGTAAGGTTTTCGAGATTTTCGAGAGCTACCAGACTTCCATCGACATGGTGTGTACTTCGGAGGTAGGTGTTTCTGTTTCCATTGACAACACCAAGCACCTGAACGAGATTCTCGATGACCTGAAGAAATACGGTACGGTTACTGTCGACAAGGACATGTGCATCATCTGTGTGGTGGGTGATTTGGAATGGGAAAACGTTGGTTTCGAAGCCAAAGCGCTCGATGCGATGCGAAACATTCCCGTGCGAATGATTTCGTTTGGCGGTAGCAACTACAACATTTCTTTCCTGGTTCGCGAAGAGGACAAGAAACTTGCTTTGCAGTCGCTCAGCAATGTATTGTTCAATAACGTTGATTAAGAAATACATCATACAATATGAGCGCTTTCAGGTAATACTTTAAGCGCTCTTTTTCTCTTCCACTTAATGAGTCAAATTTATGAAAGGTATATTCCCCATTGAAAAATTCAGAGAATTGCAAACACCTTTTTATTATTATGATACCAAGGTGCTTCGCGATACGCTGGCATGTATAAATAAGGAGTCACAACGTTACCCTAACTTCCACGTCCACTATGCGGTAAAGGCCAACGCCAATCCCAAAGTGCTCACCATCATTCGTGAAAGTGGCATGGGAGCCGATTGTGTGAGTGGCGGTGAAGTTCGTGCGGCAATCAAAGCCGGATTCCCTGCCGATAAAGTCGTGTTTGCCGGAGTGGGCAAGTCCGACTGGGAAATCAATCTGGCACTCGATTACGGAATCTTCTGCTTCAACGTGGAGTCTGTTCCCGAGCTGGAGGTTATCAACGAACTGGCTGCTGCCAAGGGCAAGGTGGCTCATGTGGCTTTCCGTATCAACCCCAACGTGGGCGCACATACGCACGCCAACATCACCACCGGACTGGCTGAAAACAAGTTCGGCATCAGCATGCAGGATATGGATCACGTCATCGACCTGGCACTCGAATTAAAGAATGTCAAGTTCATCGGTCTGCATTTCCACATCGGCTCGCAAATACTCGACATGAGCGACTTCGTGGCTCTCTGCAACCGCATTAACGAATTGCAGGAACGTTTGTATGCCCGCCGCATCATCGTGGAACACATCAACGTGGGTGGCGGACTCGGCATTGATTATTCTCACCCCAATCGTCAGCCGATACCCGATTTTCGCCATTACTTCGAGACGTATGCCGAGCACCTCAAACTGCGTCCTTCACAAACGCTGCACTTCGAACTGGGACGTGCCGTGGTGGGACAGTGCGGCAGTCTCATCACCCGGGCACTTTATGTGAAGCAGGGTACCAACAAGAAATTTGCCATTCTCGATGCGGGAATGACCGATCTCATTCGTCCGGCACTCTACCAGGCATTTCACAAGATAGAGAACATCACTTCCGATGAAGCGGTTGAGGCTTACGATGTAGTAGGACCCATCTGCGAATCGTCCGACGTGTTTGGCAAAGCCATTGATCTCAACCAAGTGAAACGAGGCGATTTGCTGGCACTCCGTTCTGCCGGAGCTTACGGAGAAATCATGGCTTCGGGCTACAATTGCCGCGAACTGCCCAAAGGATATACTTCGGATGAACTGATTTGATGCTAAAAAACATCCCTGTTCATCGAACAATCCGCCGCCGGGCTTGTTCTTTTTAGTAAATCGTTAAACTAAGAAACAATAATTATGATCACGAAAAAATTACAAGACGCTATTAACGGACAGATTGCAGCCGAAATGTGGTCGGCTAATCTTTATCTCTCCATGTCATTCTACTTTGAAAAAGAAGGATTCAGCGGTTTCGCTTCATGGATGAAAAAACAGTCGCAGGAAGAAACAGCACATGCTTGTGCCATGGCCGATTACCTGATCAAAAGAGGTGGTGAAGCCAAAATAGATAAAATTGATGTGGTTCCTCAGGGTTGGGGCACTCCGCTCGAAGTATTCGAGGCAGCTTACAAGCACGAATGTCACATCTCTAAACTGATCGATGAATTGGTTAGCGTGGCTTCCTCGGAAAGAGACAATGCTACACAAGACTTCTTGTGGGGATTTGTTCGCGAGCAGGTTGAAGAAGAAGCTACCGCTCAGGGTATTGTCGATAAGCTCAAGAAAGCCGGTGATGCGGGTATCTTCTTTATCGATTCACAACTCGGACATCGATAATTTCAATCAAAAAACATAAAAAGAGCCGGTGAAGTTGCTTACATTCACCGGCTCTTTTTTATTTCTCTTCCTTTCCTTCCATCTTACCCAGATGCAGCTCCAGGGCATGGGTGGATATTTGTATCTCCCGCAGTGACACAGCCAGTGATCCTATCAGCAACATCAGAGCCAGTCCGAATACATAGGCCGAAAAAGTATACAGGTCAATGTAGATGAGGAACATACTTACCACACACATGAAAAGGCTCGCTATGCCCAGTTCCTGCATCGTACGCGTTAAGTACAACCTTTTGCGCAGGTTGGCAATTTGTGCCGCCGCAACAGCCGACGGGTTTTCTTCGTACTTGTCTTTCAGGATACGCACCAGCTGAGCGTATGACAGGAAACGGTTGGTATAGGCCAGCAAAATCAATGAGATGGCCGAAAACAAAAGGGCGGGAGTGGTCAGCGTAAATTCTTCCATATTACATCGCGTTTATAGTTTTAAGATAAAAGGTTATTTCAAAACATCCAGTTCTTTTCCTACTTTGATGAACGCCTCAATGCATTTGTCCAGGTGCGCTTTCTCGTGTCCGGCCGACAGTTGTACGCGGATGCGGGCTTCGCCTTTGGGCACCACCGGATAATAAAATCCCGTCACGTAAATACCCTCTTCGAGCATGCGTGCGGCATAGGACTGTGACAGTTTGGCGTCGTAAAGCATAACGGCACAGATGGCACTTTGAGTAGGCTTGATGTCGAAACCGGCAGCCAGCATCTTGTCGCGGAAATACGTCACGTTCTCCACCAGTTTGCTGTGCAGTTCGTTGCTCTCTTTCAACATGCGAAACACCTCGATGCTGGCACCCACAACGGCGGGAGCCACTGAATTGGAGAACAGGTACGGACGGCTGCGCTGACGCAACAAGTCGATAATCTCTTTTCGTCCGGTGGTGAAGCCTCCCATGGCTCCTCCGAAAGCCTTACCCAGCGTGCCGGTGTAGATGTCCACCCTTCCGTAGGTTTGGTACAATTCGCTCACGCCATGCCCCGTAGGTCCTACCACACCTGCCGAATGCGATTCGTCCACCATGACCAGCGCGTCATATTTCTCTGCCAGGTCACAAATTTGGTCCAGTGGAGCCACGTTTCCGTCCATCGAGAAAACCCCGTCGGTCACAATGATGCGGAACCGTTGCGCCTGCGCCACTTGCAGGCATTTCTCCAATTCCTCCATGTCGGCATTGGCATAGCGGTAACGTTGCGCCTTGCACAAACGCACGCCGTCAATGATGGAAGCGTGGTTCAGCGAATCGGATATGATGGCGTCCTTTTCCGAAAACAAAGGCTCGAATACGCCCCCGTTGGCATCGAAACAGGCGGCATACAGAATGGTATCTTCGGTCTGGAAATAGTCGGATATGGCTGCTTCCAGCTCTTTGTGCGCATCTTGTGTACCACAAATGAAACGAACGGATGACATGCCGTAACCTCGTTTGTTCATCATTTTTCCGGCAGCCTCTATCAGTCTCGGGTGGTTAGATAACCCCAGGTAATTGTTGGCGCAAAAGTTCAGCACCTCTTTCCCTTTTACCGTAATAGCGGCTTGTTGTGCACTCTCTATGAGTCGTTCTTCCTTATAAAGTCCGGCTTCCTTGATTTCGGCAAGCGTCTGGCCGAGATATTCTTTCATTTTACCGTACATAGCAATTTGTTTTTGGTTTTCATGCAAAGGACACTATTTTTATTGGAATAAACAATATCTGTTTGTGCTTTAAGTGAAAAAAAAGTGTTTACTTTGTGCGCCGTTTAGCTTATAAAGGTTATAGTATAAAGAAATGAGAAATATCTTAGTTATTGGTGCTACCGGACAAATTGGTTCGGAGCTGACTATGGAATTACGAAAACGTTATGGCAATTTGCATGTGGTGGCCGGATACATTCCCGGGGCTGCTCCCGATGGAGACTTGAAAGAGTCGGGACCTGCGGAGATAGTCGATGTAACCGAAGTGCACACCATCGAATCAGTAGTAAAAAAGTACACAATAGACACTATCTACAACTTGGCTGCCTTGTTGTCGGTAGTAGCCGAATCGAAACCCGCACTGGCCTGGAAGATAGGAATAGACGGTTTGTGGAATGTGCTCGAAGTGGCACGTGCCTATCGTTGTGCTGTCTTTACGCCAAGTTCCATCGGCTCTTTCGGACCCGAAACACCGCATGTCATGACTCCGCAGGACACCATCCAGCGGCCGCGTACCATGTACGGTGTCACCAAGGTTACCACGGAGCTGCTGAGTGATTACTATTTTAACAAATACGGAGTCGATACGCGCTCGGTGCGTTTTCCGGGCATCATCTCCAGTGTCACTCCTCCCGGAGGCGGCACAACAGATTATGCGGTCGACATCTATTATTCGGCGGTGAAAGGCAGTCGTTTTGTGTGTCCCATCAGTGAAGGAACCTACATGGACATGATGTACATGCCCGATGCGCTTCATGCCGCCATCTCGCTGATGGAGGCGGATCCGTCTAAGCTGGTGCACCGCAATTCGTTCAACATTGCTTCCATGAGCTTTGCTCCTGAAAACATATATGCAGCCATCTGCAAACACATCCCTGATTTTCGCATGGTGTATGAGGTCGACCCGCTCAAGCAGTCCATTGCCGACAGCTGGCCCGATGCAATGGATGACTCCTGCGCACGCAAGGAGTGGAACTGGCAACCCGTATACAACCTCGAGAGTATGACGGAGGACATGTTGCGCAACTTACAAAACAAACTATTGAAACAGTAACCGTCAGGTTCAGAGAAAATGAAGAAAATAATAGCAGGAGTCATGCTCCTTGCACTGTTCGTTTCGTGTAAAGATAAAAAGTCAAAGATCGACCCGTTTGCACCTATTACCAATCTGGTCGATTCGGCTTTACACCGTAAAGATACGGTAGCTGTCCCCGTGGAAACCGGACCGGTACCCACGGAGGCCGACGAGTCGTTCAACGACTTCATTTACGCTTATGCGTCCGATGATCAGTTTCAGCATCAGCGGACGGTATTTCCTTTGCCTTACTACAACGGTGAGGTACCCTCGAAGATTGAAGAGCGTTTCTGGAAACACGACGATTTGTTTACCAGGCAGCCCTATTACACATTGCTTTTCGACAAGGAAGAAGACATGGACATCGTAGGTGACACGTCGCTCAAATCGGTTCAGGTGGAATGGATTTACATGAAGACCCAAATGGTTAAGAAGTACTATTTTCAACGCAAAAAAGGGTGCTGGATGCTCGAAGCCATCAACCTGCGCCCCATCAAGAAGAACGAAGACGAACATTTTGTTGAGTTCTTCGAGCGTTTTGCTACCGATAGTCTTTTCCAGTGCGAACGCATTCGTCAGCCGCTGGTATTCGTTACCAACGATCCCGACGATGATTTCTCTATTCTCGAAACCACGCTGGAACTCAACCAATGGTTTGCTTTCAAACCGGCGCTTCCGACTGACCGTTTGTCGAATATCAACTACGGACAAAGCAACCGCGATAACTCGGCTACGAAGATACTGGCGCTCAAAGGAATCGGTAACGGATTCTCCAACGTGCTTTATTTTCAGCGCAGGGGCGGACAGTGGGAGTTGTATAAATTTGAAGACACAGGTATCTAATTATAAAAGTATAGCACATGATAAACCGATACGAAAATTATCCGTTGCTGGCACACAACACGTTTGGCATGGAGGTGAGCACGGCTCGCTTCATCGAGTATGATACCACAGCAGATTTGCAAACCTTACTCACGTCGGGCGAGCTGGCGGAACCGTGGTTACACATCGGCGGAGGAAGCAACCTGCTTTTCCTGAATAACTACCCGGGTATCCTCTTGCACTCGCTCATTCGTTTTGTGGAGGTCATTCACGAAGACGAAGCACAGGTGTGTGTACGCGTGGGTGCCGGTATGGTATGGGATGATTTTGTGGCTTATTGTGTGGAGCGCAACTGGTACGGCGCCGAGAACCTTTCACTCATTCCGGGTGAGGTAGGAGCTGCTGCAGTACAAAATATCGGGGCTTACGGGGTCGAGGTGAAGGATTTAATCCAGTCGGTCGAGGTCATGGATGCTTCGGGCAAAGAACTGCTCTATCCCGTTACCGAATGCCGCTATGCTTACCGCCACAGTTTGTTCAAAGAACCTCGCATGAATCACCTCATTGTGACTTCCGTAACGTTTGCGCTGAGCAAAATACCGGCTTATAACCTTAGCTACGGCTCCATTCAGGAGGAACTCAACAAACGCGGTGAAGCACTTAGCCTGTCGGGTGTGCGCAACACCATCATTGACATCCGTTGCAGCAAACTGCCCGATCCTGCCGTGATGGGCAATGCCGGCAGTTTCTTCATGAATCCGGTGGTTGATCGTGCTCATTACGAAAAGCTCAAAGAAGCCTATCCGGATATGCCGCATTACGAAGTCGACGCGCAGCGGGTGAAAATTCCTGCCGGGTGGATGATTGATCGCTGCGGCTGGAAAGGCAAATCGGTTGGCGCTGCCGGTGTGCATGAAAAACAAGCGCTGGTATTGGTTAACAAGGGAGGAGCCACGGGAACCGAAATAGCTCATCTGGCAGCCGAGATACAAGAGTCTGTCGCCGCCCGTTTCGGTATTCGCATTACTCCCGAAGTAAAATTTGTGTAGTATGTCTTTGGTTCGAGTATTAGGCAGCGGAACTTCCACCGGTGTACCCGAAGTGGGGTGCACCTGCGAAGTGTGTTGCTCTGCCGACCCGCACGACCGCCGCTTGCGCGCCTCCGTGCTGGTGGAAACAGGTGAAACCCGCCTGCTGATCGACTGCGGTCCCGACTTCCGCGAACAGGTTATCCACTTGCCTTTCCGGCAGATCGACGGGGTATTGATTACCCATGAACATTACGATCACGTTGGGGGCATTGACGACTTGCGTCCTTTCTGCCGCTTTGGTGAAATCACGCTCTATGCCGAGAAACATACGGCTCACGGACTGCGCACGCGCATGCCTTATTGCTTTGCCGAACACAAATATCCCGGTGTTCCCGAAATCGCTCTTCGTGAAATAGAAGCCGGACAAGCTTTCTCGGTGGGACCTACGGAAATACTCCCGTTGCGCGTCATGCACGGCAAACTGCCCATCCTGGGCTACCGCATCGGCTCCATGGCTTACATCACAGACATGCTTACCATGCCCGAGGAGTCGTACGAGCAACTGCACGGTCTCAAACTGCTCTTTGTCAATGCGCTCCGCATCAAGCCGCACCACACGCACCAAACACTGGAGCAAGCGTTGCAGGCAGCCCAACGCATCGGAGCGGAGGAAACGTATTTCATTCACATGAGCCATCATTTCGGGTTGCACGAACCCATGAGCCAACAGTTGCCGCCACATGTGCACCTGGCGTATGACGGACAAGAAATTCTTTTCTGATTTTGGCAGTCTTTCTTTAATAATTCCAAAAAAATGTATATGTTTGTGGTGACTGTATTATATTCAGTTTACCATGAAACCTCGTTTACTAATCAGAATAGCCGTTACGGCCTCCATAGTGCTGCTTTGTACAGGGTTTGCCTTGTACTCCTACTTCCGCCTTACTGCTATTGAAAAAGGGGGGAAGGTTGATCTGTATACGCTGGTGCCGGCCGATGCCACAGCCGTTTTCGAGACGGATGACATGACGGGCTTCATCGAAGGACTCAATGGCATGAGCAGTACCCGCAACGGTGTGCAGCCCGGTGTGTCTCCTCTGTTCGCACTGGTGCGTGCCAACTATGCCTCGCTCGACGGTGAAACGGCTCACGGACTCAGTGAGGAGATGAACAAGGTCATCATTAGCTTTCACGGGGGCGAGAACGGGGGCGAACAGGTACTCTATTGCCTGCTGAGTCAGACCGACCGCAACCTGGTCAACCGCTTCGTGGGTAAGTATGTGTCGGGCCAGTACCCGCCGAAGACAGCTTTGTACCGCGGACATAAAATAAGGATTTATCCGCTTACCGACGGCAACTTTCTGGCCGTCTACCTCACCAGCCGCTTCCTGGTTATCAGCTACCAGAAACACCTCATCGAGTCGGTCATCGACACCGAAATATCGGGGCACAACCTGCTCGATGAAAAGGGCTTTCGGGGGGTGTACAACGGGAAGAGCAGCAACCGTCCGGCCAAACTTTACGTGCGCATGCTGCCAACTTCCATGGGGAATCTGGCCGACAGCCGCCGTCCTTCTGCCTTGCTGAGCGGATGGGTGGGACTCGATTTTGCTTTCAACAGCGAGTCGCTCTTCTTGTCGGGCAATACTGCAGTGGCGGATACGGCTTTCACCTTCCTGCACACCCTGCGCACACAGCAGGCAGTCGACAGCTTTCCCGGTGCTTTCCTGCCGGCATCCACCTTCATGTTCAGTCGCCGCTCCATTTCCGACCTCCCCGCGCTGCATCGTTACTCGTCGGGGTGGGACTTCCGGGGCGACAGCTCCGTGTCCTACGTGCAGCAGCGTGACGATGAGCTGTTCGGCTACCTCAGTCAGTACGCCGGCAAAGCGCTCACCACAGCTCTTTTCCACGCTCCCGATACCTTGGCCGATCCGTGTGCGGTCATGGCCATACCCATCAATGACATGGCCCCTGCACAACAAAGCTTCCGCGAGTGGATTACCTCATTGCCGGCAGATACACTCGGTCAGCTGCTACCAAGTCGGATGTACCTCCGTGTGCAACAACAAAATGTGGTATGCTGGCGCTTGCCGCGCACCACACTCTTTGCCCGGTTTACCGGCATCACCCGTCCCGGATTAAACCCCGTTGTCTGCTTCTATGACAACCGCATGTTCTGGGCACCCGATGTCAGGAGCCTTTCCGCCTACATCGAATTCATGCTCAGGAAAGAAGTGCTTCAGGGTAAAACGGCCTACGAAGAGGCTGTGTCGGGCATGGCACCCTCTTATCAGTACATGCTCATGGCCGACCTGGCCGATGTGTTCCGCCAGCCGGCTGCCTACGTGCGCACCCTGCCGTCGTTCTTTTTCAAGCATGCCGACTACTTCTCGCACTTCGTGCTCTCGGTTCAGTTTACCTGTGCCGACGGAGAAGTGGAACCACACCTCGCCTTACTCTACAAAGGCGGTTAGCATTGTTGAGTAATTCCGGTACGTACCAAGCAAAAGAGCAGGGACTCTTGTGCTGAATCCCTGCTCTTTTGTTCAAATAAATAACCTTTGGCTTTTAGAAAGGAAGATCGTCCTTGGTGTCGCCTGAAATAAAGTCGGGCATAGCCGAAGGGGGAGGAGGAGGCAACGGAGAACCTACTTGCTGGGGTGCTCCGGCAGCAACACGTTCCACTTTCCATGCACGAATACTGTTAAACCATCTGTCTTGCCATTGGCGGGCATCAATGTCGAATGACACGGTCAGCTCTTCGCCTAACTGTATGGCAAACTGATCGATTTTTTCAGCTCCAAAAACCTCAAAACACATCTTCTTCGGATATTGATCATGGTTTTCAATCACATATTCTTGCGACTTCCATTCGTTTCCTACTTTAGAGACTCCACCTTTGGGCGCGAGTACGGCAATTATTTTTCCTGTAAAATCCATTGTAATTTTTTCTATTTTGCCGGCGAAGTTAATACTTTCTGTTTAACAAAACCAATGGTTGCTGTTTTTTCTCATAGTTTTTTTGTACTCCCGCAATCTTTTGCTAACTTTGTAGAATACAAGCCCCTCCCTGATAATGGAGGCGTTTTTCAGGCAAAACTTTAAATAAAAAAATAAAAACTCTAAAAAGAAATATATGAAATTTATCGTTTCAAGTACTGCGTTATCCAGCCATTTACAGGCCATCAGCCGCGTGATAAATTCAAAAAACGCGCTGCCTATTCTTGATTGTTTTCTGTTCCGGCTTGAAGACGGAACATTGTCCGTTACCGTATCCGATGGCGAAACAACCATGGATACCACCATCGAGGTCAATGAAAGCGATGCGGACGGCTCTTTTGCCGTGACTGCGAAGACCTTGCTCGATGCGTTGAAGGAACTGCCCGAACAACCGCTTACGTTCCAGGTCAACACAGATACTTTCGAGATCCTGATTCAGTACACCAACGGTAAATACAGCCTTATGGGCCAAAATGCCGATGAATATCCGCGCACGGTGGCTCTGGCCGACAATGCCGTTCGGGTAGACATTGCCGCTTCGGTTATGCTGGGTGGTATCAACCGCACCCTGTTTGCCACGGCAGATGATGAACTCCGTCCCGTGATGAACGGTATCTACTTCGACATCACCACGGAAGACATCACCATGGTGGCGTCCGACGGGCACAAGCTCGTACGCTGCAAAACACTTGCTGCCAAAGGCAACGAGCGTGCTGCATTCATCCTGCCTAAGAAACCGGCCAACCTGCTTAAGAACCTGCTTCCCCGCGAGGCACAAAACGTAGTGATCGAGTTCGACGAGCGCAACGCTGTCTTCACACTGGAACACTACCGCATGGTATGCCGTCTCATCGAAGGCCGTTACCCCAACTACAACTCGGTTATTCCGCAGAACAACCCGCATAAAATTACGGTCGACCGTGCACAGCTGCTCGGTGCCCTTCGTCGTGTGTCCATCTTCTCTAACCAGGCCAGCAGCTTAATCAAGCTCCGCGTACAAGAGAACCTCGTGGTTATCTCGGCACAAGACATCGACTTCTCTACCTCTGCAGAAGAGAGCCAGGTATGCCAGTATGCAGGCAGTCCCATGAGCATCGGCTTTAAATCAACGTTCCTCATCGACATCCTCAACAACATCTCGGCAAGCGAGGTGGTGGTAGAGCTGGCCGATCCTTCGCGCGCCGGCGTCATCATTCCGGTTGAGCAGGCCGAGAACGAAGATTTGCTCATGCTGCTCATGCCTATGATGCTGAACGATTAAACAAACCCCTGCAAACAGCCGGCTCTTTTGTTGTCCTCGTATGACAAAGGCCGGTTTTGTTTTGCTGAAACACATCCTTCATGAAATTAAATTTAAAGAATCCCATTGTCTTTTTTGATCTGGAAACAACAGGAGTGAACATCAATACAGATCGCATCGTTGAAATCTGTTACCTCAAAGTACATCCCAACGGAAACGAAGAATCCAAAACCCTTCGCATTAACCCCGAAATGCACATCCCCGAAGAGTCGTCAGCCATTCACGGTATTTACGATGCCGATGTGGCCGACTGTCCCACGTTCCGCATGGTGGCCAAGAACATCGCCCGTGACATTGAAGGATGCGACCTGGCAGGATTCAACTCCAACCGTTTCGATATCCCTTTGTTGGCAGAAGAGTTCCTTCGTGCCGACGTCGATATCGACATGACCAAACGCAAGTTTGTCGACGTGCAGGTCATCTTCCACAAGATGGAACAACGCACCCTTTCGGCTGCCTATAAGTTCTACTGCGGACGCACGCTCGAAGATGCGCACACCGCCGAGGCCGATACCCGTGCCACGTATGAAGTGCTCATGTCGCAGCTCGACCGGTATCCGGAACTGCAGAACGACATGGCTTTCCTGGCCGAAATATCCAGCTACAACCGCAACGTCGATTTCGCCGGTCGCATGGTCTATGATGACAAAGGGGTAGAGGTTTTCAACTTCGGCAAGTACAAAGGCGAGTCTGTTTCCGAGGTTCTGAAAAGAGACCCGGGCTATTACAGCTGGATTCTCAACAGTGATTTTACGCTTAACACCAAGGCGATGCTTACCAAGATCAGACTTCGTGAGCTTACCGCCAGATAGTAACCAAATACATCGAGATGAACTCTTTACAAGGGAAAAAAATAGTGCTGGGCATCACCGGCAGCATTGCAGCTTATAAAGCCTGCTACATCATCCGTGCACTGATCAAGCGCGGTGCCGAGGTGCAGGTTGTTATCACTCCGGCAGGAAAAGAATTTATCACACCCATTACCCTGTCGGCTCTCACCAGCAAAGCGGTTATCAGTGAATTCTTTGCACAGCGAGACGGTACGTGGAACAGCCACGTCGACCTCGGCCTGTGGGCAGATGCCATGCTCATCGCACCGGCTACCGCCGCTACCATTGGTAAAATGGCGCACGGCATAGCCGATAACATGCTCATCACCACCTACCTGTCGGCCAAGGCACCCGTGTTCGTGGCACCCGCCATGGACCTCGATATGTTTGCCCATCCTTCCACGCAGCAAAACCTGAACATCCTCCGCTCGTATGGCAACCACATCATCGAACCGGGAACGGGCGAGCTGGCCAGCCACCTGGTGGGGAAGGGGCGCATGGAAGAACCCGATAACATCGTGGCAGTGCTCGAGGCATACTTTGCCAACGGCGCCGTGCCTGCTTTTTCGACAGAGACTACCGGTGCAGCCAACGCTTCGCTGGCTAAAAAAAAAATAATGATCACGGCGGGACCCACGTATGAAAAGATTGACCCCGTGCGCTTTGTAGGCAACTACTCTTCCGGAAAGATGGGCTTCGCCCTGGCCGAGGAATGTGCCCGTCGCGGAGCGGAGGTCACACTCATCGCCGGACCGGTGCAGCTGTCGCTCAACCACCCCGGTATTCGCCGCATCAATGTGGAGTCGGCCGAGGAGATGTGTCGCGAAGCACAAGCCGCTTTCCCCGCTTCGGATGCCGCCATTCTCTGTGCTGCCGTGGCCGATTTTACACCCGTCACCACCGCCACGCAGAAAATCAAGCGCGAGGGCGATGAGCTGTTGCTTCGCCTCAAGCCCACTACGGACATAGCCGCTTCGCTCGGCGAGGTGAAACAACCGCACCAGGTACTGGTTGGCTTCGCACTCGAAACCCATGACGCCGAACAGCATGCCCAGAGCAAGCTGCAACGCAAGAACTTTGATTTCATCGTGCTCAACTCACTCACCGATGAGGGAGCGGGTTTCCGTCACGACACCAATAAAATAACCCTGATCGACCGCACAGGCGGCACCGCCTATCCGCTCAAACAAAAGAGCGAGGTGGCAGCCGATATTGTCGACCGCCTGGCGGAGTGTATCTCAAACTCAACCAATGCCTAACCAGCCATGTTACAATCGCTATTCATACAGAACTACGCATTGATTGAAAAGCTCGACATCCGTTTCATGTCAGGCTTTTCCGTGATTACCGGCGAAACCGGTGCCGGAAAATCCATCATACTCGGAGCCATCGGCTTGCTGCTCGGACAACGGGCGGATGTGAAGTCGCTCCGCACCGGAGCCTCCAAATGCATCATCGAGGCACGTTTCGACGTCTCGGCCTACGGCATGCAACCGTTCTTTGCTCACCATGAACTGGAGTATGAACCCGAATGCATCCTGCGCCGTGAAGTCTACGCCTCGGGCAAGAGTCGTGCTTTTATCAACGATACGCCGGCCTCCCTGTCGCAAATGAAAGAACTGGGCGAACAGCTCATCGACGTGCATTCGCAGCACCAGAACCTGCTGCTCAACCAGGAAGGCTTCCAGCTCAACTTCATCGACATCCTGGCACACAACGACCACTTGCTGTCGCAGTACCGCGAGTGTTACCAAGCCTGGAAACAACACACCCGTCGCTTGCAAGAGCTCATCGAACAGGCGGCACAAAGCAAGGCCGACGAAGAGTTCGTGCGCTTCCAGCTGCAACAGCTCGATGAGGCAGCCCTACAAGCCGACGAACAGGAAGAGCTGGAACAGGAAGCCGAAACCCTTTCGCACGCCGAGGAAATCAAGGGAGCGCTCTACAAAGCAGAGCAACTCTTGCTGGGTGATGAAGGCGGACTGCTGCCTGCACTCAAGGAAGGCTACACCTCGCTTCGCTCGGTGAGCCGTTACCACGCATCGTTGCAGGAGCTGGCGCAGCGTGCCGAAAGCAGCTACATCGAACTCAAAGACATTGCGCAGGAGTTGGCCCTGCAAAACGAGAAGATCGGGTTCAACCCCGTCCGGCTCGACGAGGTCAACACCCGGCTCAACCTCCTTTATACGCTGCAACAAAAACACCGTGTGTCAACCGTGGGCGAACTCATGGCGCTGGCGGATGAATTCCGCAACCGCCTCACCGGCATTACCTCGCTCGACGAAGAGATAGCCACGCTCACCGAAAGCTGCGAAACGCTTCGTCAGGAAGTGATCCGCCTTGCCGGAGAACTCACCGAAAGCCGCCGTCCCGTAGCCGCTGCGGCAGAGCAGGAGATGGCCTCCCGCCTGGCCCTGCTCGGCATGCCCAACGTCCGCTTCCGCGTGGAACTGGGTCAGCGCAAAGAAGTAGGTCCGTCGGGACAAGACACCGTCACCTTCCTCTTCTCGGCCAACAAGAACGGGCAGCTTCAAAACATCACCTCCGTGGCATCGGGTGGTGAAATCGCGCGCGTCATGCTCTCCGTAAAGGCCATGATAGCCGGTGCCGTGCAACTGCCTACCATCGTGTTCGACGAGATCGATACCGGCGTTTCCGGCGAGATAGCCGACCGCATGGCCGACATCATGCACGAGATGGGCGCTGCCAACCGTCAGGTCATCAGCATCACCCACCTGCCGCAGATAGCCGCCCGTGGTGCTGCTCATTACAAGGTGTACAAAGAAGACAACGATACCGAAACCAACAGCCACATTCGCCTGCTCACTGCCGAGGAGCGGGTAGAAGAACTGGCACACATGCTGAGCGGCGCCACCCTGACGGAGGCAGCGCTCAACAACGCACGAGCTTTGCTCCAACTGCAACCCACTAAAAACAAGAAAAAGAATGGATGATAAAAGTGAAATGATATTCGGTGCCCGCGCCGTTATCGAAGCCATACAGGCAGGAAAAGAGATCGATAAGATCCTGGTAAAAAAAGACATACAGAGCGACCTTTCCAAGGAGCTTTTCGCAGCCCTCAAGGGTACGCTGATTCCCGTTCAGCGCGTACCGGTTGAACGCATCAACCGCGTCACCCGCAAGAACCACCAGGGCGTTATCGCCTTCGTTTCTTCGGTGACCTACCAGAAAACCGAACAACTGGTTCCCTTCCTTTACGAAGAAGGCAAGAACCCGTTCTTCGTGATGCTCGACGGCATTACCGATGTGCGTAACTTCGGTGCCATTGCCCGTACGTGCGAGTGTGCCGGTGTCGATGCCGTCATCATCCCCGCCCGTGGCAGCGTAACGGTCAACGCCGATGCCGTGAAAACCTCCGCCGGAGCTCTTCACACCCTGCCGGTATGCCGGGAACAAAGCCTGCGCACCACCCTGCAGTACCTCAAAGACAGCGGCTTCCGCATTGTGGCAGCCACCGAGAAAGGTGATTACGAGTACTCCAAGGCCGATTACACCGGTCCGCTGTGCATCATCATGGGAGCCGAAGACACCGGTGTGTCTTACGACCACCTGGCCTTGTGCGACGAATGGGTGAAAATCCCCATGCTGGGCACCATCGAGTCGCTCAACGTATCCGTTGCCGCCGGCATCCTCATTTACGAGGCAGTCAAGCAACGTCACACTCAGGAATAATTAACTAGCTATATTTCCGAAAAACATGAGAAAGAACATTCTACTATCACTCGTTTTCGTACTGCTGGCCCAATGGGCTGCGGCACAAACACCCAAATGGGCGGAGAAAGCCCGTAAGGCCGTCTTCTCCGTTATCACCTATGACCAGGAAGATAAGATACTTCGCACCGGCAACGGATTCTTCGTCAGCGAGTCGGGTACCGGCCTGTCGGACTATACCTTGTTCAAAGACGCCTACCGTGCCGTGGTGATCGATGCCGACGGCCGTCAGCTGCCGGTGGAGGCCATCCTCGGTGCCAATAGCATGTACGATGTGGTGAAATTCCGTGTGGCACCCGCCAAGAAGATCGCTGCGCTGACCGTGGCTACTTCTGCACCGGCAGCTGCCGCACCGGTCTACCTCTTGCCTTACTCCACCCAGAAGAACGGTAGCGTGACGGCAGGGCAGGTCAAGGAAGTCACCACCATCGGCGGTAACCACCACTACTACACACTCAGCTTGCCGCTGAAAGAAAAGATGGTGAGCTGTCCCGTGATGAATGCCGACGGACAAGTCATCGGACTGGCACAAAAGTCATCCGGACAAGACACCGTTTCCATCAGCTATGCCGTGGGTGCCGGTTTCGCACTGGCACAGAACATCGGTCCGCTGTCGCTCAACGACCTGGCGCTGACCAGCATCCACATCCGCAAAGCCCTGCCCGAAGTCGAAGACCAGGCACTCGTTTACCTCTTCATGGCATCCAGCGTGTTGCCCCAGAGCGAATACGAAACCCTGCTCAACGAATTTGTGGCGCGCTATCCCTCCAATGCCGACGGCTACCTCCGTCGTGCCGGCTACTATGCCGCTCAGGGAGCGGAGAACCCCGCACAGTTCGACAAAGCAACGGCCGATATGGAACAAGCCCTTCGCGTGAGCAATAAGAAAGACGATGTGCATTACAACATCGCCCGCCTTATCTACAGCTATCAGCTATCCAAGCCCAAAGAAACCTACCGCGACTGGACCTATGACCGTGCGTTGAAAGAAATAACCGCTGCACAGGCCATCGACAGCTTGCCTGTCTACATCCAGCTCGAGGGCGACATCCTCTTTGCTGCTCAGCAGTACGCTGCCGCATCGCAAGCTTACCTGCGTGTTACCCGTACCGCCCTTGCTTCACCGGCTAGCTTCTACAGCGCTGCCAAAGCCAAAGAACTGGCAGGTGCCGATATCAAAGAAGTCGTTGTCCTGATGGACAGCTGCGTCAACCGTTGCGTGAAACCCTTCACTGCCGAGACTGCACCCTATCTGCTGGAGCGTGCCCGCGTGTACATGGATGCTGAAATGTATCGTCCCGCGCTGACAGATTACGACACCTATTACGAAACACTGGCAGGCAGTGTCAACGACGTGTTCTATTACTACCGTGAGCAGGCCGCCTTCAAAGGCAAACAGTTTCAGCGGGCACTCAATGACATCGCCAAAGCCATTGAACTCAATCCCAAAGAAGTAAGCTACTACGCCGAGCAAACAGTGATCAATCTCCGCGTGGCACGTTTTGAAGATGCCATCAAGTCGGCCGATGCAGCCTTAGCTATCGATCCCAAATACGGTGAAGGCTACCGCCTCAAAGGCATCTGCCAGCTGCAACTCAAGCAAGACAAAGAAGCCTGTGCCAACTTTGCCAAAGCCAAAGAACTGGGCGACACCGCTGTCGATGCCTTGATTGAGAAACATTGCAAATAAACCGCGGTTTATACTATAATAAAAAAGGCTACCATTTTCAGGCAGCCTTTTTTGTTATAAGGTATTTGCACTATTACCGTGCAGCAATACACTCAATCTCTACCAAAGCATCTTTGGGTAATGCCTTCACGGCGAACGCGGCACGAGCCGGATAATCACCTTCAAAGAAAGTGGCATACACACTGTTCATGCCGGCAAATAGACTCATGTCCTGCAGGTAAACAGTTGTTTTCACAATGTGACTCATGGTAAGTCCGGCTGCCTCCAGAATGTGCTGAATGTTCAGAAGCGACTGGCGTGCCTGCGCTTCAATACCTTCGGGCATGTCACCCGTGGCAGCATCAATGGGAAGCTGTCCCGATACAAATACCAGTCCGGCCGCCTCGGTAGCCTGACTGTAAGGTCCGATAGCTGCAGGAGCCAGCGGACTGCTGATAACTTTCTTCATCCTATTCTATGTTTTATATTACACCATCCTTATTTCTTCTCCCTGGTAGCCAGCCAGTCGGCCACTACGAAGCTGCTTCCGCCTATGAACACCAGGTCGTCCGTGGCAGCCACATCCAGTGCCGCCTGTGCGGCAGCAGGCACATCCGCATAGCAGCTACCCTGTAACCCTACCGACACACCCTGCGTCATCAACTCCTGAGCAGGCAACGCCCGCTTCACAGACGCCTGTGTAAAGTAATACACCGCATCGGCGGGTAGTAAGCGTAGAATACCCGGCACATCCTTGTCGGCACACATGCCCCATACCACATGCAACTTCCGGAAACGTTCCGTAGCCAGCTGCTCACACACCAGGCGCACCCCGTCGGCATTATGACCCGTGTCACACACCACCTTCGGTTCCGTGCCCGTCACCTGCCAGCGGCCCATGAGCCCCGTCATCTCGCACACGCGGGCAAAACCCTTCTTCACCGCATTAGCGTTCACCTCCAGTCCGGCATTCTCCATCAGCGAGAGCGCAGCCAGAATCGTACGCGTGTTCTTCACTTGATACAATCCCTGCAACTCACCCAGCAGCAAGCCATAGTCTTTCGTGTGGTAGTTCCACACCCCGTCGGCACCCCTTGCGGCATCCTCCAGTAGCGGCAACTCCTCCGCAAAGAGGAGAGGAGCCTTCATCTCCGCCGCCTTCGCCTCGAAAACCGGGCGCGTTTGCGGCAACACTTCACCCACCACCACAGGCACACCCGCCTTGATGATTCCCGCTTTCTCGGCGGCAATCTTCTCCAGCGTATCACCCAGATACTGCGTATGATCCATGCCGATGTTAGTAATCACACCCATGCAAGGCTTAATGATATTGGTACAGTCCAGTCGGCCGCCCATGCCCACCTCGATCACCGCCACGTCTACCCGCTCATCGGCAAAGTAACGCATCGACATGGCCGTGGTCAGCTCAAAGAACGACGGATGCAACGGCTCAAAGAACCCCCGTTCCTCCTCCACGAACTTCACCACATACTCCTGAGGTACCCGTACCCCGTCCACCCGGATGCGTTCCCGAAAGTCCACCAAGTGCGGTGAGGTGTACAAACCCACCCGGTAGCCCGCCGCCTGCAAAATGGCCGCCAGCGTATGCGAGCAGGATCCCTTACCGTTGGTGCCCGCCACATGAATGCTTCGAAACTTCTTGTGCGGCTGCCCAAAGTGAGCATCCAGCTTTATTGAGTTATCTAATCCTTCCTTATACGCCTTTCCGCCCACCTGCTGAAACATAGGTGCCACGTTGTACAAATACTCCAATGTATCTTTATAATTCATCATATTTAATAAAAAAACAGGTCTTTAAACCGACCTTTCTCTCTTTTGTTTGTTATCTAAGTATAAACAGAATGCAAATATCAACATTTTAAATCGAAGAACTATGGGAATGAAAAAGAATTTTGTGCTCGATACCAATGTTATCCTTCACGACTACAACTGCCTTCGCAATTTTGAGGAGAACGACATCTACTTACCCATCGTGGTACTCGAAGAACTCGACAAGTTCAAGAAAGGCAACGAACAGATCAACTTCAACGCCCGCGAATTTGTACGCCAGATAGACGAACTCACTGACGACGACCTCTTCAAGCAAGGTGCCTCACTGGGGCAGGGCATGGGCCGTTTGTTTGTAATCACCGGCAGTGTGAAGTCCGACCGCGTGCGCGACTCCTTTCCGGAGCATAAGCCCGACCATGAGATACTCGCTGCAGTGGATTACGTAGAGAAGAAACAACCCGACGTCAAAACCACCCTCGTCACCAAAGACATCAACCTCCGCATGAAAGCCCGTTCCATCGGCATCCATTGCGAAGACTATATCACAGACAAAGTGGTGAATGCCGATATCTTCGAACACTCCAACCAAACGTTCGACGATATGGACCCCGCCTTCATCGACCGCATCTACTCCTCGCACGAAGGCATCGACGTCGATGAGTTTCCCCACAAAGACCAGTTGCACCCCAACGAATGCTTTGTGCTCCGCAGTGCGCGCAACAGCGTGTTGGCACGCTACAACCCCTTCACCCATACCATCAACCGCGTGCTCAAGGGCAAGAGCTACGGCATCGAACCCCGCAACGCCGAGCAAAGCTTCGCACTCGAAGTGCTCAACGACCCTGCGGTGAAACTCGTGGCCCTCACCGGCAAGGCAGGCACCGGTAAAACCCTGCTCGCCCTGGCCGCCTCCCTGGCACAGATGAATGAATACAAGCAAATCCTGCTGGCACGTCCCATCGTGGCCCTGTCCAATAAAGACATCGGCTTCCTTCCCGGCGATGCCAAAGAAAAAGTGGCCCCCTACATGCAACCCCTGTTTGATAACCTCAACGTCATCAAACGTCAGTTTGCCGCCACCTCCGCCGAAGTGAAACGCCTCGAAGAGATGCAGAAGAGCGAACAACTCGTTATCGAAGCCCTTGCCTTCATCCGTGGGCGCAGCCTCTCCGAAACCTTCTGCATTGTGGACGAAGCCCAGAACCTCACCCCGCACGAAATCAAAACCATCATCACCCGTGCAGGCGAAGGCACCAAGATGGTCTTCACCGGAGACATCCAGCAGATTGACCAGCCCTACCTCGATAGCGAGTCCAACGGACTGGTCTACATGATTGACCGCATGAAAGACCAGAACCTTTTTGCCCACATCAACCTCATGAAAGGAGAGCGCAGCATGCTCAGCGAGCTGGCCAGCATCCTCATGTAACCCCCAAAAAAAACGATTGCACTTCTCACGAGGTGCAATCGACAAATAAAAAACTTTAATATTTAACAAAATTAATATACTGAATAGCTTGTTATGATAGTCTAGTCTTCGTTCTTGTATTCGTTGAAATACTTCAGGAACTGCGTACGTTCAAACGTATTCACCCCCTTTACATCCTTTACACGCAGCAAGCCCTTAAACTGGCTTACCTTCTCGAAACCCTTGCGGCCCATCCAGGCACTGGTAAACCGCAGGTATTCGTCAATATACCTGTTCGTGTTCATATAAATGGAACTGCACACCTCCACGGCAGCCGCTCCGCTCAATATCGCTTTCACCACATCCTCGGGCTGATGTACCCCACCGGATACGGCATAATCTATTTTATCCACCTGAGACGAAGCGATGCCCACCCAGCGCAACGAGCGAGATAACTCCTCGGGCGAGCTGAATACCTTTCCGCTCTTGTGCTCCATCTTCTCCACGTCAATGTCCGGCTGATACATGCGGTTGAACAACACCACTGCCGCCGCCCCGTTGGCATACAGCTGAGCGATCAGCGCCACCGGGTTGGTTAACTTCATGCCCAGCTTCATAATCACGGGCAAAGACGTATGCGCCTTCACGTTGCGCAGAATGTCAATGTGTCGTTGCTCAAACTCCCCGTACTGGTAATTCACATCACTCTGCAAAGCCAGGATGTTCACCTCAATGGCATCCGCACCCGCCTTCTCAATTTCGGCTGCAAAGTGCGCCCATTCGTTGGCCGAGTAACAGTTGATGCTCGCAATGATGGGCACGTCGCACACCTCCTTGCTGTCGGCAATCAGTTGCAGGTACTCACCCAGCTTGTGATGCTTCAGTGACTCCCTCAGGTAATCGGTTCCTTCCGGGTAATACACCGAATCCTGCATACTATCCACCTCCATTAAAATCTGCTCCTCGAAGAGCGATTTCAGTACGATAGCACCTGCGCCCGCCTCACAAAGTTTGCGGTTCTTTTCCGCACTGTTAGTTAGTCCCGAACTGCTTATGATTACCGGATTACTAAGCTCCAATCCGGCAAAACGTGTTTTTAAAGATATAGCCATAATTCAATTATATATACTTTCAGTCATTTGTTGTTGGTTTCAATACAAATCAATACACCCGTTCCCCGAAGATGCGGCTTCCTACGCGCACCAGCGTGCTGCCTTCCGCTACCGCCAGGCGGTAATCGTGAGACATGCCCATGGACAGCTCCTTGAACTCCGGACATTCCGCAAAGAACTCCGCTTTCACCTCGTTGAAGAACCCGTGCAAAGAACGAAATTCCCGGCTTATTTGTTCACCGTTGTCCGTGTTGCTCGCCATGCCCATCAGTCCGCACACCCGCACGTTCGTCAGGTTTCTCCATTCGCCTGCGGCGAGCATGCTGCGACACTCCTCCGGGCTGAATCCGAATTTCGTCTCCTCCTGCGCAATGTACAATTGCAGCAGGCAGTTAATCACCCGTCCGGCGCGGGCAGCCTGTTTGTTCACCTCCTCCAGCAACCGATACGAATCGATGCCGTGAATCAGGCTCACGAACGGCAACATATACTTAATCTTGTTGGTTTGCAGATGCCCTATGAAGTGCCATTCCACATCCGCAGGCATCACCTCCTGCTTGGCGCACATCTCCTGTACCCGGCTCTCACCGAACACCCGTTGCCCCGCAGCGTACGCCTCGTTGAGCGCCTCCACCGGGTGAAACTTCGATACCGCCACCAGCCTCACCCCTTCGGGCAAGTTCTGTTGCACCCCTTTCAGATTCTCTGCAATACTCATCCCTGAAACTCCGGTTTATCGTTAGGCTCCGCGCTGTACGGATAGATATCCATGATAGCCGTTTCCGCTACCGAAGCAATCTGGTAATCGGCCATGGTACCCTTCATTCCCTCGTCGAGCTTCTTCACCGCGTCGCGCAGGTCGGCCGCCTGCACCAATACGTTGGTAGCCGTTTTCTTCTCCGCACCGCTCTTCTCGTCGAGCGTGATAAACAGCAGTTTGCATCGGAACCAGCGGTCGGCCGCATCCTCTTCACTGGCAAACAGCTCGCTGTAGTTAGCGCGTTTAATGTCCGATACCGTAAATTCTCCCGTAATAAAAGGAGTCATCTCCTCAATGATGCGTGCCTCCGCTTCGGTAAAACTCAGGGCATCCACCAGGTACGGTTCCGTCACCTTTTTGTTCATGCCGTTTTCCATCATCTTCTCGTAGCGAATTTTGCATTCAAACCAGGTATGTGTCATCTTTTCCAATTTTTAAGTAAATCCTTCACAAATAAAATCCACCCTATGCTGCCCACTGTTGCCAGAAATACAAAGCCGAAGAGTATCATTATCTTATTGGGCTTTATCGGTTTAAGCGGTACAGTAGCAGGTTGCACCACGGTGTACACCGGTGTAATCTCCTGCACCTTGGCTTTGGCCATCTGCAATTGCTGTGCCAGCTGGTTGTAGACCCCGTAGGCCAGGGTCATTTCGTTCTGCAACCGTTCCTGCTCGCTGCGGTAACTTTGCAGAATCACATCCAGGTTCCCGTCTACGTGGCGGGCATAGCGTTGCTGTGCCGTGTAGTAATTCTCTTTGGCTTCCTTGTATAGCTTTTCGGTAAACGCCAGGTCGTGGCGTGCTTTGTTGGTGCGATAGTCCGTTATGTAATTCTGCAAGCGGTGCATCACCGTATCGGTCAGTGCCGCAGAAATCACCGGATCCTGCATCTGTACGGACAGGGTTGTGACTCCCGTTTTCTTGTCAACAGAAACCATGATGCGACTGCTTAATCCCTTAACAATTCCGGCTTGCTTGGGTGTCAGCTTAAACGGATCCACTTTACTGCCTGCCGGTGCGTCTTCTTCCGTCTCACGAAACAGAGACATACCCCAACCCAATGCCTTGAAAGGAGCGGAGAGTACGCTGCCCCACCAGGGTTTCCGCTGGCGTTCCTTCATGTATTCGTAAAGTGATGTTTTCACACGACCGTCTTGCGTGGTTACGTTTACATCAAACAATCCCGTCAGAAAAGGAGTGGAGCTTACAATGTCCGGGTAGAGGTCCGGTGACAAAGCATCTTGCCCTGATGAACTTCCCAGGTTGATGCCCGCCATGGCTGCCAGTGCTCCCATGTTTCCTCCCGGCGTTTTACCGGTGGTTTCGGGTGCCAAGGTTATTTGGGTGGAATATTCTTTGGGTATGCTAAATGCCACGACCACGCCTATGACGGCGGCGCCAACGCAAGCCTTGATTACCAGCTTCCGTTCCGCCCATACTTTCTGAACCAGTTCCAGTAAATCGATATCCTGTTCTTGCGGTTGCGGATTTGCTGCAGGTATTGTATTGTTTTCCATCTTTCTGTCTATTTGATTAAGTAAATAAGCGAGGTGATTACCGAGGCCAATGAAGCCAGCGACGTTCCTATGGAAATGGTTTGCGCCAAGGTCATCTTCTTACCTTCCTCTTTGGTGGGTATCACTATTTCGCTTCCCGGTTCTATGTCGTTGGCACTGTTTCCTTTCAGCTGCGCTACCGTTCCGTTGAGGTGCACCACGTAGGCACGCCTTTTCTTCGCTTTCTCGCTGTAGCCTCCCGCCTGTTCCAGGTAATACTTCAATCCTTTGTCTTTTTGGTAAAGCACCGTGTTGGGGTACATCACTTCACCGCTGATTTTTACCGTGTTGATGTATTCCGGTACAAACAGCGCATCCCCTTCGCGCAGCACCAGGTCATCGCTGGAGTTCGGTTTAGCAAGAGCCTTTTGCAGGTCGATCCCCACTACATACCTGTCGGATACCTCCAATACATCGGCAGAAATGGAATCCTTACCGCCTTTTTGCGCCAGTTTTAGTAAGTCTTCCTGGCGTCTCCGTTCCTCTTCCGTCATTCGGCGTACCAACCGGGCGCCTTTTACGTACGCATCGGGCGTTACACCGCCGGCTTTGCCAATGAGGTCACTGAGTCGTTCGTTCTTTTGGGAGAGTGCATACGTACCGGCAAACAACACCTCACCGTTTACGCTGACGTTCTGCTGCGTGCGGTAAGCAGGGCTTCTGCGCACATACACCTCGTCAAAGGGTTTCAGTTGGAAGAAAGCGCTGTCACCCACCAGGTACCCGTCTTTGAATTCGAACGAGAATGTTTTTCCAACCGTTTTATTGTATTGTGCATTTTTAGGATCCTTGATGCGTCGCGTCACGTCGATGCGTGCGGTAGATGCCGCTTCCAGCAACCCACCTGCCTGCAGAATCAGGTCTTCCACAGACATGTTATCCGCATACAGGTATGTGCCCGGTGCCCCTACCTCGCCGTGGATGGTCAGCGTGCCTTCCTCTTTCAGGTCGGTTAGTCCGGCAATGTACAACACGTCGTTGCGTTGCAGCGGAATATCCGGCAGGGTACCCTGCATCAGCGCCCGCAAGTTCACCTGCAGCACTTCGCGGCTCAGGTCCTCGTTTTCGCGGTAAATCACCGCCCGGTTCATAAACGCATCCCCGCGCAGCCCTTCCGCCTTTTGAATCAGGCGTTTCACCGTGTTTACATCCCCGTCCACCTGATACAGTCCCGGGCGGAACACCGCACCTTTGATCTCCACGCGGTTCTCGAAGCGTTCCAGTACCGAATCTACCATCACCTGGTCGCCATCGGCTAGTTTAAAGACCGAGTAATCCATTTCGTCAACGTTGAACACTTGGTGCTCCTGTCCGCTTTTGCGTATCAGACGTACCGCTTTCTTATAGGCATCACCCGCAAAGCCACCCGCATATTTCAATAAAGTACTGATCGATTCTGTGTTTTTCATTTCGTAAAACATCGGTCGTTTGGCCTTTCCGGTAATCTTTACCAGGCAGTCATACGGGTTGACGATGATCACATCGCCCTCTTGCAGGCGCACATCATCCTTCATTTTTCCTTTCATAATAAAGTCATACACATCCAGATCGGCCACCGTGCGCCCTGAACGAACCACTTTGATGCTGCGCAGGCTACCGATACGGTTTACCCCGCCGGCCCGATACAAGGCGTGAAACACCGAGGAAAAAGAAGAGAGCGTATAAGTGCCCGGTACCGTTACTTCCCCCATGATACTGATCTGTATGGTACGGATCTGCCCCAGGGTCAGTTTCACTTGTGAGCTGGGTCTTGCGCCGGCAATGCCCGAATAGATCTTGGTAAACTCCCGTTGCAGGTAGCTGTTGGCCTCCTTCACCGTCATACCGCTGAGATACACCGGTCCGATGTTACTCACCAGAATGCTTCCTTCCGGAGAGATGGTTTGCCGGATGCTGTTTTCAGAAACCCCCCATACGTCGATTATCACCTCATCACCCGGTCCCAGCTTGTAGTTGGTGGGCGTGGCCATGTTGACATTCGGCTCAAAGGTCAGGTTGGAATTCGTGAAAATATTATGCCCGAAAATTTGATTTTCGCTATAAGTTTGCAATGCCACTCGTTGTGTTAAATCTTCTTCGTTGACCTTGCTGATTGTATTGTCTGTTGTTGACTCGTTCAGGTTGCGGGTACGTTGTGCACCCGTTTCTCCCGTTTTCTTCCCCAATCCGGCCTGTGCGTTTTGGTATTTGTTCTTAATGCGTTCCACCTGTTCGGCGGTAACTCCCTTAGCAGCCAGTTCGGCGGTCATCTGTTTTTGTGTTTTCCCCTGTCTTTGCGCCTCTTTTACATACTGAATCACCTGATCATCAGATAGTTGCTGGGCTGAGATCAACGTGCCGAAGGCAAATAAGAAAAGCAGTAGGGTGATAAATCGTTGCATAGATATTTTCGTTTAAAATTAAAAATGTGCTATTCGTTACCATTTAGCGAGGCAAAGGTAATATAATCTTTTAATAAATAAAGCGCTGAACACGTAAAAAGAAAAAAAGCAAAAAAATGTTTTGTTTTATTTGGTTTCTGGCGTAAACTGTCTTATTTTTGCGCCAGAATTATCAAAGAAAACTAATCTGTTACGTATGAAAAGATTCCGTATATTTGTTTTTTTGTCTTCCCTGAGCCTGTCAATCTTTGCTCAGTTTCCGTACGGAACCACCGGTTTGCTGCACATGCCTACGGCAGAGATGCAGCGTGACAAAACCTTCATGTTGGGCGGCTCTTATTTGCACGAACAGGCTACCCCCACGAAATGGGATTATCCTACTTATAATTACTACATCAACATCACCATACTTCCTTTTTTTGAAGTGGGCTACACCTGTACCCTCTTTAAATTTGCCATGCCCGGTATGGGCTTACCGGAGAGATACCGTAACCAAGATCGTCAGTTTAGTGTGCGCCTGCGTGCCATCAAAGAAGGGCAATTCTGGCAATACATGCCGGTGGTGGTGATTGGTGGTAATGATGCATTGACTAGTGGGGGAGTCGTTTCTAACCCCAGCGAATTAGGTAACGGATACTGGAACCGTTGGTATCTGGCAGCTACCAAACATTTCAATCTGTACGGCGAACTGGGGGTGCATGCCGCATACGTGTATAATGATCGCCTGGATTATCCGCTCAACGGTGTGGCGTTGGGTGCCAACTGGTCGCCTCGTTTTCACGCACCACTCAATATCATGGCAGAATACGATTCCCGCCGATTGAACTGCGGGTTAAGTTATCGCATTTGGAAAGACCATATCAATATTGTAACTGAACTGACTGAATGTAAATACCCCTCGGTAGGTGTTTACTTCAAAGTACATCTCAAATAATACCGTATACACTTAACTTATGAATAAACGATCTGTTTTAAAAGTTTTATTAAACTTTAAGTACATCAACCGCTGGGTTGTTTTCACGTCGGACCTTATTATATCGGGTTTCAGCAGTTTTATTGCTTTGCTTTTTATTGTGTATGCCAGTCAAACCAACTTTACGCTGCATCAATTTTTGTTAGGTATGATTGCTTCCGTGGGTGGTAGCGCCCTTAGTTTTATTTTGCTGGGCACTTACAAAGGCATTATCCGTCATTCCGGTTTAATGGAAGTAGGGCGGCTGGCCATTAGTTCTTTGTTGAAGATGCTCTTTATGGCTCCCTTGGTGGGCTATATATTGATTCAAATCACATCTCGTTTTTACTTTATCGGCTTGGTTATCGACTTTAGTTTGACCTTTTTCTTCTTGGTAGGTTTCCGTGTGGCTTTAACTACAGCTTATCGCTTTATTATGAATCGCATATCCAGTAATCGAGACAAGTTGCTGGTTTACATGGGGCCTCAGGACACCATGGCGTTGAACCATTCATTGGTTTCCAAACTGGGCCGTTACGAGGTGGAGGGATACCTTTCACCGGACCGCACCAACAGCCTGCGCATTGGCGGACAAATGGTTTACCCGGCTAAAAATTACGATGAATTCAAACAATTGGTGCTCGATCGTCAAATCAAATACGTTCTCTTTACCCGTCATGCCGATGTGGAGAAAGAACAAGACCGCCTCATTCGTTATTGCACCCGGGCGAAGGTACGCATGCTCATGCTGCCTTCCATGGATGAATTGAAAGACGGCAAGGTGTGTAACCGCAGCATACCGGAACTTCGCATTGAAGACCTCTTGGGACGTGACGAAATTGAAATCAACATGACCGAGGTAGAAACCGAGTTTAGCGGCAAAGTGGTGTTGGTTACCGGTGCGGCAGGTAGTATCGGCAGTGAACTCTGTCGCCAGTTGGCTGGCATGCACGTCAAGCAACTGTTGTTGTTCGATTCGGCAGAAACCCCGTTGCACAACCTCCGCCTGGAGATGGATCGTTGCTACCCCGATTTGAAATTCGAACCCATTATTGGCGATGTGCGCATTGAAAAACGTCTGCGCATGTTGTTTGAAAAATACCACCCGCAGGTGGTGTTCCATGCGGCAGCTTATAAACACGTGCCGTTGATGGAGGAGAATCCTTGCGAGGCTGTATTGGTTAACGTCATTGGTTCCCGTCAGGTGGCAGATTTGGCATTGGAGTACGGTGCCGAGAAAATGATTATGGTTTCTACGGACAAGGCCGTCAACCCCACCAATGTCATGGGAGCCTCCAAGCGTTTGGCGGAAATCTATGTGCAAAGCTTGGGCACGGCCATCCGTGAGGGCAAAGTAAAGGGATATACCCAATTTATCACCACCCGTTTCGGCAATGTGCTGGGTAGTAACGGTTCGGTGATTCCCCGTTTCAAGCAACAAATTGAAAACGGAGGTCCGGTAACGGTAACTCATCCGGACATCATTCGTTTCTTTATGACCATACCCGAGGCATGCCGTTTGGTACTCGAAGCGGGCACCATGGGAAAGGGTAATGAAATCTTTGTATTCGAGATGGGTAAACCCGTGAAGATTGTGGACTTGGCTACCCGCATGATTGAGTTGGCGGGCTATACACCCTATGAGGATATTAAGATCGAATTCACGGGCTTACGTCCGGGTGAAAAATTGTACGAAGAAGTACTCAGTAACGAAGAAAATACACTTCCTACACCGCATAAAAAAATTATGATTGCCAAGGTGCGCCGATACGAATACAGTGAGATATTGGCTGATTATGAACGGTTCGAATTGCTATCACGTAGTGTGGATGTAATGCCCACCGTCGCGTTGATGAAACAAATCGTACCGGAATTTATTTCGCGTAATTCACGTTTTGAAGAGCTTGATAAGCCTGCTTTAGCACATCATACTGTGTGATGTTAGAGAAAAAGAAGCCTGATGTCGATAAAAATCCTATAAATACTTTGGCGTTTAAATATATTTTTTTAAACTTTGTATCGCTATTAATGTGATATTAATAAAATCACATTTTATATTAATAATGTAAGTTAGTTTGTTATTATTCGTTTCTTATTTGAGATGGGTTAAAATTTATCGTATATGCCTAAAATTTCTGTAATTACAGTTTGTTATAATGCGTCAACTACTATTCAAGAAACAATTGAGAGTGTACTTGGACAAGATTATTCTGATTATGAATATATTATTATTGATGGAAAGAGCTCAGATAATACATTAGAGGTAATAAATACATATAAGTCGAATGCTATAAAATTAATTTCAGAACCAGATTCAGGTGTTTATGATGCGATGAATAAAGGTTTAAAAATTGCAAGTGGAGATTGGATATATTATTTAAATGCAGGTGATGTTTTATGCTCTGATTCTATATTTACAAAAGTAAGTTTTTATTTTAAAAATGATATAGATGTTATTTATGGAAATATAATTTTAAAATACAAAAATAAGTCAACTCTAGCTAAACCTCTTTCTTTAGATTATTTTCCAATTCAGTTTCCTATTTTTCATCCTGGAACTTTTGTTAGATCCGGTGTGATAAAAGGTTACGGTTTTGACTTAAGTTATAAAATTGCGGCTGATTATAATTTGTTTTATAAACTTTATCAGGATTTGCGTACATTTTATTACATTGATTTAAATATTGCTATCTTTGAAGCAGAAACAGGACTTTCATCATCAAATAGAGTTGACTTATTCGTTGAATGTCAAAGAATTAATAAGAGAGATACTTTTTTTATGTTTGTATTAAAGAAAAATGTTTTGAGATTCTACTTGTTAATGAGTAAATTAAAGATTTTCTTTAGTTCTTTGTTTAAAATATAACGTCAATTGATTTAACTCTCAATATTTATTCTCGGTCTTAAAAATTAAAGATGTAACTATAATGTTGACTTACTATCTTTTTTTCTTATTATTACTTTTATTATCATGCCTCGATTATCTTGCTATTCGTGGTAAAGATTTAATTGAGATTAAGTCAAAAGCGTTAAAATCAGTTTTCTTTGTTATTCTTTTTTTTGTCGGATTTCGTTATAAATTGGCTTCTGATTGGAAATCATATGAATTAATGCTAAATCAAATAGAACCATTTAGTGAAGTGTTATTTTCTTATTGCCCTAATTTTGAAGGCTTAAATATTGAAATAGGATTTAAATTATATTTATCATTACTTAAACAATTAGGCTTAAATTTAGAATTTCTTACTTTTAGTGTTTCTTGTTTTAATTTAATTTCATTTTATTATTTTTTAAAATGGTTAAACCTTAAAAGAATTTTTACTTATATATTTGTTTATCTTTCAATAGTTATGATTGTTGAATTTGATATTATGAGACAATCTTTAGCATTGTATATATTTTTATATGCTATACCATATATAGGAATATCATTGAAACGGTATTTATTGATAATAATTATAGCTTCATGTTTTCATATAACCGCTATTCTCTTGCTTCCATTATATTTTATGAAAAAAATGCCAATAAGTAAAAGCTCTTTCCTTGCTATTGGATTTTTATATATTGTAACTTTATTTATACCACTACCTTTGTCTAAAGTTTTAGAAGCTATTTCTTTTTTTAGCGGCTCGTTGTCTTTTGAACGGTTTTCTTATTTTATTGATTTATACACTAAGCCTACAGGAATTACGGTGACTGCCTGCTTTAATCTGTTGTTATTGTTAATGGCTTTTATTATGAATTACAGAATAAAGGAATATAGTGCAACTTATCAATTATTGTACAAATTTTATTTATTATATATTTTAGTTTATATCATATTTGGAGGTGTAAAGATGGCAACAGATAGGATTGTGTATTATTTTTATTTTGCATTTGCATTTGTATTTGTTTCAAGCATTGATTTAAATTATAGTCATAAAAATAAATATTTATTAATGTTTATTTGTCTAATGTATCCTTTTTTGAGATTAAATTCTATTTTTTCTAATGAAGCTGCTAAGATAGGATTAACCCCTTATAGGACTTTCTTTTATATTCCTATTTCTGATGAAGAGATTTATAATAGATGGGATAAAATGCAATTGGAGGCTGAAGAATGAAACATGTGATTTTCTTATTACCAGGGCATGGCCGTATTCCATGTGGCGGATTTAAGGTTGTTTATGAGTATGCGAATCGACTAATAGGTTCATGCTCTGTTGAAATAGCCTATTTGTCAGAACTTCCATACACCAGTAAATTTAGATCTTTTTTTCGTTATTATTTTTATTATAATAGATTTAGAAGTAAATGGTTTAAGCTAGATGATCGCATTCGGATTTCATGGATTAATAGAGTTGGCTGTAATACTTTCCCTGTAGATAGTATAATAATTGCTACTTCATGGGAGACATGTGAAAAAGCTGCAATTCTATCTAATTCCCAAAAAATATATTTGATTCAAGGAGATGAAGCTTCATTTGATTCAGTTGTGAATAATAATCAAGTTGATAAGGTCGGTAAAACCATAGTTGATGAAGCTTTTACTAAAGTTGTTATTTCATCTTTTTTGTATAATATGTTGCTTGATAATTATAAGATAAAATCGCAGATTCTTTTTAATGGAGTTGATCATAATGTTTTTTGTGTTACTAATAATATAGAAAGCCGTGCGCCGAATTCTATAATTTTAATGTATCATGTACTAAAATCTAAAGGTGCAGATGTTGGAATTTCTGCATTAAAAAGCCTAAAAGAGCGTGGTTTTAATCTGAATGTAATAATGTTTGGTGCCTATCCAAAGCCATTAGATTTACCAGATTGGATTACCTATTTTTACAAACCTTCAACTTTAACACTTTCTAAATTATATAATTCTAACTCAATTTTTATTTCTACTTCATTCACTGAAGGTTGGGGATTAACTGTTGTTGAAGCAATGTGTTGTGGCTGTGCTAATTTAGTAACGAACATTTCTGGTTATTCTGATTTTGCTTTTGATCAAAAAACTGCTGTATTGTATGAGGCTGGAAATGTACGCGATCTTGAACAGAAATTAATCTTGCTTATTCAAAATGATAATCTAAGAATTAATGTAGCTAAGACGGCTTCTGAATACGTTCTTAGATATGATTGGGACTTATCTACTAATAATTTTAAAAATATTCTTCAATTATGAATTTAAATTTATCTATAGTAATAGTTACATATAATTGTGAAGGGTTTATCTCAAAAATGTTGGATGAGCTTATTTTATCATTAAATAACTTTGAAGGGTATGAAATTCTTTTAATGGATAATAATTCAACTGATTTAACATTATTAGAACTTAAAGATAAAGAAGGCGTTGTTGTGATCGACAATTTTGTTAATAATGGTTTTGCAAAAGCTAACAATATGTTGATTTCGTTGGCGAAATATGATAATATATTATTGTTAAATCCTGATGTTTTTGGATTTTCTAATTCTTTTTGGGTAAGTTTAATGGATAGATGGGATCACATTAATCCATTAGTTATTTGTTTACTTAATAAAGATCTTACATATCAGGATTGTGTGGGTGATTTTGTTTCGTTTAAAAGAATTTTTTTTAATTTTTTTTGTAAAAGAAAGTATAGTAGAATAACCTCGCCAATAATTGTTGAAATGGGTATTATGGCTTTTTTTTTAGTATCAAAGTCTTGTCTCAATTCTGTAGGTCTGATCTCAGAAGATTATCATATGTATTGTGAAGATATGGATTGGTGTTTTAGGGCACATAAAAAGGGGTTCCCTATAATATATGATCCAACTTTATCCCTTATACATTGGGGAGGTGCATCTTCAAAAACCAAATGGAAAGAATACGAAATAAAAAAAATTAAATATTTGACTGAGCGTATTTTTATTAAAAAACATTATTCATTTTTACATGGAAATACATTGTTATTATTGAATAGAATTAAAATTTTAAGTTGTAATCTTTTTATTTTGTTTTCAAGAAAATAGCCTGAAATCAACTTTGCGAATTTTATTTTTAGTTTTCATATTGATATTTTTTTATTGTAATTGCTATGAGTGATAAAATTGTATTTGTATTGCCTTCTTTTAAAACTGGTGGAGGTATTCGTGTTTTTATTGAGTTGGCTAATATATTATGCCGAAATAATGATATTGTAATTTTGTATCCTAACAATTCTTCTGATTCAAATACCTTTTGTGTTGATAAACGCATAGAGGTATTGCCAATTGGAAAAGTTTCGAAATTTAAATGTTTTAAGCTTCTAAATCTTTTTATGACAATTTACATGTTAAATACTAAGTATAAACATAATGTAATATTGATAACAGATCCATTGTTTTGTCTTTTTTCTTCTCTTTTATGTGGGAAAAAGATTTTCCGTTTTATTCAAGTTGATGATTATGCTATTTATGATGATGGTTGTATTCTAGGTAAAGGACTTGTTTTGAAAATATATAAGAAGATGTGTTTAAGATCATACTGTTTAACAAATATGTCGTTTATCTTTAACTCAAGATATGTTTATGATAGGTTTTGTGAATTATCGAAAAGAAAAGATGTTCCTTTTAATCTTGTTCATCCAGGTATTAATCATTCTATATTTAACCATAATTTAAAAAATAAGATTAATAGATACAATGGGAAAATAAATATTTGTTTGGTAGCAAGAAAACATCCTTGGAAAGGGCTTTTGACTTTTATTGATGTATATAATTCCTTGTCTGAAGAAATTTTAGGTATGATTAATGATGTATATCTAGTTAGCCATGATGACTTGTCTACTTTTAATATTGCAAACATGATATTAATTAAGCCAAAGTCTGACTTTGAGATTGCAGATGTATATTCAAAGTCGGATATATTCATATCTCCTTCTTGGTTTGAGGGTTTTGGATTACCTCCTTTGGAAGCTATGTCTACAGGCTGTTCTATAATATCTAGTAGATCAGGAGGGGTTAATGAATTTTGTTTTGAAAATCATAATTGTCTCATGTTTGAACCTAAAAATGGTGAAGATTTAAATGGTAAATTAATAGAGCTTGTAAAATCTTCAGAATTGAGAAATAAATTGATCTCTAATGGGATTTGTATAAGTCGCAATTTTACATGGGAGAAATCAGTTGAACAACTAAAAGCTATTTTGGAACTATAATAATATTGACGGAGGAGTCTATTATTAGGATTTGAATATTGTATGTTGTTTAGTGTTATATATAACTTTATTTGTTATTGTGTTTTTTATGAAAAAAGTAGCATTAATCACCGGTATCACCGGACAGGACGGCTCGTTTCTGGCCGAGTTTTTAATAGAAAAAGGATACGAAGTACACGGCATTATCAGACGTTCGTCTTCATTCAATACAGCACGCATCGAACACATTTATTTGGATGAATGGGTGCGTGACATGAAACAAAGTCGCTTAGTCAATTTGCATTACGGAGATATGACCGATTCTAGTTCATTGGTACGTGTTATTCAAGAAGTACAACCCGATGAAATCTATAACCTGGCCGCACAGAGCCATGTCAAAGTATCTTTCGATGTACCCGAATACACCGCTGAAGCCGATGCCATCGGCACCTTGCGCATGCTCGAAGCCGTGCGTATCCTGGGATTGGAAAAGAAAACCAAGATCTATCAGGCCTCTACATCCGAGCTTTACGGACTCGT
>ERZ894229.224-NODE-224-length-58256-cov-12.104_pt1 | contig 58256 bp, 48 predicted proteins | sample MGYA00380295_ERZ894229 | MGnify/ENA primary metagenome ERZ894229 (study PRJEB32331, sample SAMN06328479) | human gut metagenome | biome: human gut microbiome; feature: stool | host: Homo sapiens | collected 2014-09-17 ... | reverse complement strand
CCGATAAAGCGAATACCCGGCTTCGAAGCAGGTATTATAAAATGATCCGCCATGGGAAGAAGAAAAATGTAGCAGTAGCAGCTGTGGCAAGAGAACTTGCATGCTTCATCTGGGGCATGATGACAGGAAATATCAGCATCCGCCCCACGGCAGGTACATCAGGTCCGGCTGCCAGTCAAGGGTAAAATGAACCGCTGCGCGGCCCCTGACAGCCACCCGTCCCTGATGGAAAGCACAAACAGGCAGCAGCCAGCAGTAGACTGCAGCCTGCTGCCAGAATAAAAACAATTGAATATCTGTCAGTATCTGTAAGGGGCTGTGATCCCTGTAAGGTTTGAGCTATCTGCGCCGTTTCTATGTTGGCACTTCGGTGATCCACGCTTTTAGATCGCAGGGCTCTCGGCGGAACCATTAGCCTGTCGGTAACCAATCCACGAATAACAGAGTGGCCACATGCCGGGAACTGTTAAATCAGAGCTCCTTCCAGATGCTGACAGATCGCACAAGTGTGACTGTCAAGAAAAAGTTTCCTGGAAACGGAATTTACCTCTTGACAAAAGTCACTTCATAACAGAAACAAAGTTTGCAATATTCTCCACCACAGCGTTGTTAATATCGGTTTCGGTCAGTGTGATGCTCTGCAGCTGTTCAGAGGTCAGAGGAGCCATATCCAGATAGTCGTTGGAGTATTTCTGAATGATGCCCGCTTCATCGGATTCCAGGCAGTAATTGGTTTTTTCGGTTCGCTGTTCAGGCATGTTGAAGGTTTCGGAAATATACTGTCCGGGAGCCCAGAACATGGTATTACAGTCCAGATAGTTACGGATTTCAACGGAACCGTTATTGATGGAGTCAATCTTACCGTTTTCATTATAAGTCCATCCGGAACCATCCGTAGCATCCTGTTCGCCATAATACAGAGAGAACTGTGTTTCTGTTTCCAGCATGGTATCAAGCCACCGCATGGTTGCCTCTACATTTTCATTGGTTGCGGTAATAAAGGCTGCGGGACGCGCCAGCTCAAGATACCTGTAGCAGCTGGTAGCTTCTGTGTCGGGCATCCAGAAAACAGCATCTTTTGCCACTCCTTCGTCATATCCCATGGCAAGAAGTCTCCAGGCTGAGAAAAAGCCAACATTTCCGGCTTGTAATTTAGTTTCAATAGTATTGAAATCCTGGGAAAGAACCTCTGCATCCACCAGTCCCTCTGTATAGCACATATTCAGCCATTCCATGCATTCGCGGAATCCTTCCTGCGTTGCTGTAAACTGGACCTGCTTATTGTCGTCAATGTAAATCCATTTATCTGGGTCGCATGGAATTCCAAAAAGAGGAAGGATATAGCGAATTCCATTAAAGCCAGTATCCAGTCCCATTTCAAGAGGAATTTCGTCTGCCTCACCATTTCCATTGGGATCTCCTGTTTTAAAGGCGCGCAGCACTTCGGTCAGGGATTCCATATCAGTAGGAGCTTCCAGGCCGAGCGCGTCCAGCCAGGTTTGGTTGATAAAGTAATGCTGGTTGGTGTTAATATTTTGCCCTACGAGCTGGCCGACAGAATAAACGTGTCCGTCGGAAGCCACCAGACTGACGGTGGGGTCGGAATCTTCAGCATCCCGCCTTGATGTATAATTGGGCATATATTCTTCAATCAGATCATCCAGAGGGATCAGAAGCTTCTGGGTTACGCCGTATTCTTCATCGTCCACACCAGTCAATTGGGGAGCAATGATAACATCCGGATATTCGCCGGAGGCAAACATCAGATTCAGCTTGGTTTCCCAGTCAGCTCCTTTGATAACCTCCCATTCGGTTTTGATTCCGGTCAGTTCATCCAACCTCTGGATGGCGGGCATTTCTTCCGGCGCGATCATGGTATCTGTATCACGGATGCCCAGCATGACCTTGAGGGTGATTTCTTCGTTTACAACCGGATAGCCATCCGCGTTAAAATTGGAAGAAGCCTCTCCGGAAGCTTCTGAGCCTGCCGCGCCTTCGGAAGACGCGGATTCCCCAGTGCCTGCGGAGGAACCGCATCCGGTCAGAGAAGTGATTGCCATGGCTGCCGCCAGTAACAGTGCAACTGCTTTCTTTTTCATGAAATAAACCTCCTTTTTCATCATACAACACTTTATGTTGTTTTTGGCATATAACATTAATGACGGGGACTCTGATCTTTCTGTTCCTGTATCCCTCAAAAACAGGAGAAGCGCAAATCATCCTTTCAGAGAACCGATCATAACGCCTTTTTCAAAATATTTCTGAAGTAGAGCATACAAAATGACTACAGGACCGGTTGCCACTACAATAATACAGTATTTGGATACGTTTGCAATCCGCATGGCCTCCTGCATGCTTGCGGCACTGTCCGCCATGGACATCATGTAGTCTCCGGTCATATCCACCTGCAGGGTGGCCAGAATCTCTCTCAGAACCGTCTGCAGAGGAAGCAGAGCGCGGTCTCTTAAATAAACCAGTCCGGTAAAATAATCGTTCCATTTTGCCACGCCGTAATATACGGCGAGAACGGCGATAATCGTTTTGCTTAAGGGAAGCACCACTCTGGTAAAATACTGGAAATGGGATGCCCCGTCCAGCATGGCCGCTTCATACAGCTCCTCCGGAATGTTGCTCTGGATATAGGTTCTTGCAACCATCAGATTCCACACGCTGACACAGCCCATCAGAATCATGACAGCTCTGGTGTTATACAGGCCGATATCCCGCATCACCAGGAAGGTGGGGATCAGGCCGCCGTTAAAAAACATGGTGATGACAAAGTAAAGGTTGATCGCGCTTTTTCCGGGAAATACCTTTCGGGAAAGAGCGTAGGCGGCAGCCAGTGTAACTACAATACTGATAATAATGCTTATCGCCGTGTAGAAAATGGAGTTGGCATAGGAGGACCACAATTCCGCGTATCCGAGAACAGACTCATACCCGATCAGGGAAAAGTCCACTGGATGCCAGATTACCTCACCACGAACAATCGCGTCCGGGTCGGAAACGGAAGCGATGCACACCAGATACAGCGGGTACAGGATGATGAACATGACTACAATCCAGAAAATGGAGTTAAACAGATAGAAGAGCCGGTTGCTCATGCTAAGCTTTTTCTTATTTTTTTTTCTCATTGCTCACGCCCTCCTTTCCTCAGAATAAGCCAGTATCCGTGGTCTTTTTCGCAATCTTGTTCACGGAAATGATCAGGATGAAGTTAATGATGTTGACAAATAAACCAATAGCGGCTGTATAGGAAAACTGTCCGGTTCCCAGACCTACATTATAAACGTACACGCCAATGATGTCGGAGGTAGGTATATTTCCGGATGTCTGCATGACCAGAGCCTTGTCCGTATTGCTGCTCAAGAGCTTTCCGCAGTCCAGGATGAAAACCATTACGGCTGTGGGAACCAGGCTGGGCAGATCGATATAGCGGATCTTCTGCCAGATGCTCGCTCCGTCGATTTCCGCAGCTTCATACAGGGACGGATCCACACCGGACAGAGTGGCGATGTAGAGGATGGTGCCATAGCCTGCCGACTGCCAGATACCAGAGAGGATATATAAGGTACGGAACGCTCCCGCGTCGGACATATAGTCGATTGCAGTCATCCCCAGGGAGGTGCGGATCAGGTTTACAATACCGCTGGTGGGGGAGAGGAAGATATACAGCATACCTGCCAGTACCACTGTCGAAATAAAGTAGGGAACATAAATGGTTGTCTGAATGAAACGCTTTTTCCTGTCACTTCTGATCTGATTCAGCAGGATTGCCAGAATCAGGGGAACGGGAAAGCTCCACAGCAGGTTGTATACATTCAGCAGCAGGGTGTTGACCAGCAGCCTCTGAAAATAGTATGCATTGAAGAAATCCTTGAAGTGCTTCAGCCCCACCCAGGCGCTTCCCGCGATGCCGTTTACCGCCTTATAATCCTTAAAGGCGATCTGGATGCCATAGAGCGGCATGTAATTAAATACGAAGAAATAGATGATTGCCGGAAGAACCAGGACATATAACTGCCAGTGATTTTTCATGGCCGTTTTCCAGTTGATCTTTTTTCTGCCTCCGACAGCGACAGCGTTTCGCTTTGCCGGTTTTGCCATAAACCTCTCTCCTCTCTACTTATTATTTTGAAATTGCTCTGCCTGTTGTCAGCACGTTTTTTGAAATCCGTCATTTTGCCTGATGGATTGTGGCCGAGCAGCAAACCTGTTGTTTGATTTGACTATACGATGGATTCCGTTATTTTGTAAGTCAATAAAAATTTTGTCCCCCTTATTTTCGTACAAAAAGAGAAGCGGATTGTGGAGATGCTGGTTTTTGACTGAAAATAATGTGAAAATATAACAGTTTTAAAAAGCGAAAATTATGTATTTTACACAAGGAAACAAAATTTTGTACCCTGGAGAAAAGAAAAATTCCGTCAGAACAGGCTGGATATCTTGGGAAAAGGAAAAAGATATGGTACAATTTTGGAGAGACAGAAAAGCAGATGAAAGTCTGCGACCCGAAAAAGGAGGTACCCCATGCAGGGATTCACACCCGAACAGTTCATCTCATTTCTTGGCCGCATGGAAAAACTGAAGTCTGTTCCCCGTCACTGCGTTACCTCGGACGGTGTGACGGAAAATGTGGCCGCCCACAGCTGGCGGACGGCGCTTATGGCATATCTGATGAAGGACGAACTTCCGGATGTGGATATCGATAAGGTCATCCATATGTGCCTGATTCACGATCTCGGGGAAGCGGTGACGGGAGACATTCCCACTTTTGAAAAGACGCAGGAGCATGAACAGACGGAAAAGGAAGGACTGGACGGCCTTCTCCGGGAGCTGCCCGAAGCACTGTATCAGGAGTTTACCGCCCTCCTTTCGGAAATGGAGGCGCTTCAGACCCGGGAAGCGCAGGTTTACAAGGCGCTGGATAAGCTGGAGGCGGTGATTCAGCACAACGAGAGCGACATTTCCACCTGGCTGCCGCTGGAATATGAGCTGCAGAAAACCTATGCCGCGAAAAATGTGATCGGCTTTCCCTTTCTGGAAAGGCTGCAGCAGCAGGCGGTGAAGGATACGGATGAGAAGATTCGGGAGAAAGAGAGAAACAGCTGATCATCGGATTTATTGGCGCTCATCGAACAGGGAGAGAGCCATGTTGTAGAATTTAAGAAATCTACCACGGACATTACAAAGGATGTTTATGAGAGCGTATGCGCCTTTTCCAATCGGGATGGCGGACATATTTTTCTGGGCGTGAAGGATAATGGGAAAATTCTTGGAATTCAGCCGGATCATATTGACCAAATGAAGAAGGACTTTATTACAGCCATTAATAATGAAAATAAAATGTATCCCCCGCTGTATCTAAGGCCGATTGAATATGAATATGACGGAAAGCTTATTCTTTATATCAGAGTTCCTGTTTCTCAAAGCGTTTGCCGGTGTAACGGAAGAATTTTTGACAGGAATCATGAGGCCGACATTGATATTACAAACCATTCAGATGAAGTGTTTCGCCTGTATGCCCGCAAGAACAGTTCTTATTTTGTGAACAGGGTTATGCGCTTTGATATTACGTCGCTTCGATCCGATTTAATGGAACGGGCGAGAGATATGGCTCGTATGCGGTCCGGGAGCCATCCATGGTGTTCCATGGGGAATGAGGAAATGCTTCGCAGTGCGGGACTGATCCTGACAGATGAGCAGACACAGCAGGAAGGGATTACGCTGGCTGCTATCCTGCTTTTTGGAAAGGACAATACAATTATGTCTGTCCTTCCACAGCATAAAACGGATGCCATATTTCGGGTATTTAATGTTGACCGTTATGATGACAGGGATGTCATTATAACGAATCTGCTGGAAAGTTATGATCGTCTGATCGCTTTTGGAGAAAGGCATCTGAATAACCTGTTTACAATGGATGGAATGATCAGCGTAAGTGCAAGAGACAAAATTTTGCGTGAAATCATATCCAATCTTTTGGTACACAGGGATTTTTCAAGCGGTTATGTCGCAAAATTTATAATAGAAAAATCACGGATTTATACAGAAAATGCAAACCTTTCACATGGACATGGGACATTGGAACTCGCTTCTTTTGAGCCATTTCAGAAGAATCCGCCCATTTCGAAGATTTTTCGGGAAATCGGACTGGCCGATGAGCTTGGCTCCGGAATGCGGAACACATATAAATACACCCGATTATATTCTGGGAGTGAACCGGAATTTGTAGAAGGCGATATATTCCGAACGATCATTCCGCTGAAGGAGGCAGCAACGGCAACTGTTGGCCCTGTTTCATCTGAAACTGGAAAAGAAGAGAGTACCGAAGCTGGTGCCGAAGCTGGTGCCGAAGTCAGTGCCGAAGCTGGCGGGAAAATTAAACTGGATGCTGAACGCCTGCAGTCTCTTCTGGAATTTTGCTCAGTTCCCCGTACGAGAGCGGAGATGCAAAAACACTGTAATATAAAAAGTGAAAAATATTTTCGGGAGAAAATACTTCAGCCCATGCTGGCTGCAGGATTCGTTGACAGGACGATAGCTGACAAGCCCAGAAGTCCGAAACAAAAATACATGCGAAGATAAATATTGCTCTAAAGATTTAGAAAGAGGAATACCAATGACAAAAAAGGAAAAAAGAGACCACATTCTCGCCCGGCTTGACGAGCTGTACGGAACCGAGAAGGAAGGCTTCTATCATAACGCGGACTGGCAGCTTCTGGTGGCGATCATGCTGAGCGCCCAGAGCACGGATAAGCAGGTGGACGAGGCGCTGCCGGGGCTGTTCGGAAGATTTCATACGGCGCAGGATGTGGCGGAGGCGGATATCGAAGAGATTGAAAGCTATATCCGTTCCGTCGGCCTGTATAAGAACAAGGCAAGAAACATGAAAAAATGCTGCGAGCAGATCTGGAAGGAATATGGAGGAAAGGTGCCGGATACGCTGGATGAGGTGCTGAAGCTGGCGGGCGTGGGAAGAAAGACGGGGACGCTCTTCCTGGCGGACGCCTACGGGACGCCCGGCGTAACGGTGGACACCCATGTGTTCCGCATCTCGCACCGGCTGGGCTGGGCGAAGGGAAAGAATCCGGTGGAAACGGAAGCGGAGCTGATGAAGGTGCTTCCGGTGGATCATTGGAACCGGATCAATTTCCAGCTGATTTATCTGGGCCGTTCCATCTGTACCGCCCGCCGCGCCAGATGTGAGGAATGTCCGCTTGCGGAGTGGTGTGAAAAGAAGCTGTAAAAAACAGGCAGGGGCCGCAGTATCTGTCCGAAAGAAGGACAGCGCTGCGGCCGCCTGCCTGTTTAATCTCTGCTGTCTGCCAGCTCTTTGGCGCTGTCGGCCTGTGAAGCGGTCAGCCCGGAGAGAATCTCCCGAACGTCGTCTCCCATCCGGATGAGGGAAGCAGGAGAGGGATTGTCAATGCCGTGCACCAGGCCGTTTCGGAAATTGCGAAGGTTCTGAAGCTTTTCCAGGCTGTCCTTTTTCAGCAGCTTCATGCGCTTGATGCTGTTGAGATTGAAGGTACCGCGGGCTTTGGGATTGTTCTGGCGGGTCAGCTTCATCAAAACGGTCTCCAGGCTGATCCAGGGCCTCAGGAAATATTCAGCGGCTTCCCGGCGCTGGGAATCGGTTTTCTGGAGAGAAGTGTCGGATCGTTCTGAGGCGGCGCGAAGCTCGCGGTAAAGCTCATAGCGTTTTTCGCTGCCGCAGATGATCTGATCGATGAGCTGCTGGGAAATGGTCCGGCTGTCGTCCACCAGTCTGGTGGATTTCAGGATCGGATCCAGCTCCTTTGCGCTGTCCAGTTTCAGGCGGTTCATCAGGCGCAGAAGCTGCTCCACGTTGCCCATTTTCGGCTCGATGTCAAAGCGTTTGTACCGGATGCTCAGGTAATCATACAGATAGGCAGCCAGATCATACTGACTGCCAAAGGCCGCATTTTTGCTCTGCAGACGGGCGTTTCCGGCGGCCTGCAGGCGCTCCAGGGCGATTTCTCCGGCCAGAACCAGGCCGTTAAGCTCATCCAGAATGGCCAGCTCCTCATCGGAGAGAGTGCCCTGCATGGGCTTGTAGACCAGATCATGTTCCACCTCGGACCAGGCGTGCATCAGGACGGAAGCCACCTGGATCTCCAGACGCACGGAGGCGTACTTGAGCTGTTTTTTCTCCAGAAGCTCCTTCTTCATGGATGCCCGGTAATGGGTGGCCCAGTAGCCGGAAAAACGCTTGTTATAGGAAGGCTGCCTGGACTGGCCGGGGAACTTTTTGGTTTCCGATACGGTAAACAGATTATTGATCACCTGGTCGGCCTTGGCCCGGTCGCCGGGGAAGTAGAGGGAGACGCGCACGCCGGACAGATCCGCGATATCCGCATAGATCTCGTTCATGCTCCGGTAGGGCTGTTCCCTCTTTTCGTTCCGCTGGGTTACCTTATTTTTCAGCCGGGCGGGGCTTTTGGCCCGCGAGGTGACGATGGCGCGGATACCGGAAGAGTGCAGGGCGTCCCGCAGCATATCCTCGGCGATGTGTCCGGCCGTCTCAAAAAAACTGATTTTCTTTTTATAATTTTCTATAAACTGACTGATGAGATCCATTCGGGCTCTCACCTCCTTCCTTTTGCATAGAACATTAGAATACTCTCGTCGTCCATTTGGTGCAGTCCCAGACCGCGTCCACAATATCCTGGTAAAATTCCGGTTCGTGGCAGACCATCAGAATGCTGCCCTTATAGACGCACAGCGCCCGTTTCAGCTCTGCCTTGGCGTCCGCGTCCAGATGGTTGGTGGGCTCATCCAGCAGAAGCACGTTGGTAGGGCGGTTGATCAGCTTGCAGAGCCGCACCTTCGCCTGTTCGCCGCCGCTCAGCACCCGGACCAGGCTTTCGATGTGCTTGGTGGTCAGGCCGCATTTTGCCAGAGCGGAGCGCACCTCATACTGGGTGTAGGAGGGAAAGGTGTTCCAGATTTCCTGGATGCAGGTGGTATTGTCATCCGCCTCCATTTCCTGCTCAAAGTATCCGATGCTCAGATAATCTCCCTGCTCCACGCTGCCGGAAAGAGGCGGAATCAGCCCCAGAATGCTTTTTAACAGGGTGGTCTTTCCGATGCCGTTGGCGCCGGTGAGGACGATTTTCTGGCCCCGTTCCATGGAAAGGTTCAGGGGAGAGGACAGGGGCTCCTCATAGCCGATGACCAGCTCCTTTGTGGTGAAAATGAAGCGGCCCGGTGCCCGGTCCTCCTTAAAGTGAAATTCCGGCTTCGGCTTCTCGGCGGCCAGCTCGATCACATCCATTTTATCCAGCTTTTTCTGGCGGGACATGGCCATATTCCGGGTGGAGACGCGGGCCTTGTTGCGGGCGACGAAGTCCTTCAGATCCGCGATTTCCTTCTGCTGTCTGTTGTAGGCGGCCTCCAGCTGGGCCTTCTTCGCGGCATAAACCTCTGTGAACTTATCATAGTTTCCCACATAGCGGGTGAGCGTCCGGTTATCCATGTGATAGATCAGATTGACCACGCTGTTGAGAAACGGAATGTCATGGGAGATCAGGACGAAGGCGTTTTCATAATCCAGAAGGTAACGCTTCAGCCATTCGATGTGCGCCTCGTCCAGATAGTTGGTGGGCTCATCCAGCAGCAGAATGTCCGGCTTTTCCAGAAGAAGCTTTCCCAGAAGGACTCTGGTACGCTGGCCGCCGGAAAGCTGGGATACATCTTGATCCAGTCCCACATCCGTAAGTCCGAGCGCCCGGCCCACCTCTTCCACCTTGCTGTCGATGAGGTAGAAGTCGTGCGCGGTCAGAAGCTCCTGGATGGTGCCCAGTTCTTCCATATATTGCTCCAGCTTCTCTTCGGAGGCATCCCCCATTTTTTCACAGATCTCGTTCATCCGCGCTTCCAGGTCGAACAGGAAGGAAAAGGCGGATGCCAGGGTTTCCCGAATGGTGGTTCCCTTTTCCAGCACCGTATGCTGATCCAGATAGCCCGCCCGCACGTTTTTGGCCCATTCAATCTTCCCTTCGTCGGGAATGAGCTTTCCGGTGATGATATTCATAAAGGTGGATTTGCCTTCCCCGTTGGCTCCCACCAGGCCGATGTGCTCCCCCTTCAGAAGGCGGAAGGACACGTCCTCAAAAATGGCCCGGTCGCCGAAGCCATGGGTCAGATGCTCTACGTTCAGTATACTCATATGAAAAAACTCCTGTGTATATTTGTCTTTGCGGTTCCTTTGCCTTCCGTAAAAGGCGCGTTCACGCAAGTATAGCACAGGAAATTTATTTTTACCAGAGCGGAAAGAGCAGAATAAAGGGAAAAAGGGGTGTTGCAATTCGTGGGCAGGTATGAAAAGATAGAGATAGGAATTCGGAATGGAGGATTATTATGAGACTTTCCTTTTCAACTCTGGGATGCCCGGGGTGGAGCTTTGAGCAGATCATGGAAAACGCACATGAGATGGGATATGAAGCGGTAGAGCTGCGCGGCGTGGGAAATCAGCTTCGCATGGAGAAGCTGGAGTGCATGCAGCCGGAAAACCGCGGCGCGCTTAAATGTCTGCTGGAGAAAAATCAGTTAAAGCTGTGCGTGGCAGGCACGTCGGTGCAGTTCCATGATGCGGAAAAATATGAGGAGGCGCTGGAGGAAGGGCGTCTGGCGCTGAAGCTGTGCACCGAACTGGGAATCCCCTTCATACGGGTATTCGGCAACACGTTTCCGGAAGGGGAGCCGCGGGAGGCCGTAATGCGCCGCGTGGAAGAAGGAATCTCCGCGCTGTGCGGTTACGCTTCTTCCCTGCGGCCCTCCGATCCGGTTCAGGTGCTTCTGGAAATTCATGGAGATTTTAATTCTCTGCCGGTTCTGGGCCAGCTGTGCGATGCACTGAAGAATGAGCCGGGATTCGGCCTGATCTGGGATGTATATCACAGCTGGCTCTGGCATGGAGAAAATTTTCTCCCTTTTTATGAGGCTCTGCGCTCCCGCATCCGTCATGTGCATCTGAAGGACTGTACGCTGGAGAATGGAAAGCCGAAGCTGTGCCTTCCCGGGGAAGGCGTGCTGCCGCTGAAGGCGGTGGTAAAACGCCTGCAGATGGACGGGTATACGGGCTTTTATTCCTTTGAGTGGGAAAAGCGCTGGCATCCGGAGCTTCCGGAGCCGGAGCGCGCGCTGCCGCAGTATGTGGACTTCATGCGCGCTCTGGAGGAGGATATGCTCCGTGGCGCATCGTTTCAGTCCTGATGCTTTCTTGTCCGCAGTCAGGCTTTTGACTCTTCTGCCTGAAAGCTTCTCCACTTTCGGAAAAAAGCAAGGCAGATCAGCATGCCGCCGAGAGCGATGACAATCCAGACGCTGATGACGGCGATCCATCCGGACAGATCGGAAATCATTCCGAAGAGCCAGGCGGAAAGCGAGCTGCCCACATAGGTGGAAGCGTTCAGGATGCCGGAAACCGTCGCCACCTTTCCGAAGCGGGAAAAGTGGGCGGGCAGACGGCTGATGAGGAACAGGTTGATGCCGTACATGCAGCCGGCGGTCAGGGTCATCAGAACCACGCTGGGTACAGGACCGTGCTGATACAGAAATACCAGCAGGGCGGAGCAGGCTGCCGCCATGCCGAAAAGGAGGGCAGAAGCACTAAACTCGTTGCGGATGTGTTCCAGCAGGGCGGAGGCCAGGTAGATGCTCAGAATGCTGAACACCGGAAGGACGGCTGCCGTCAGGATGGACACCGAATTGCTCAGGCCGAAGGTTTCTGAAATGTATACGGGCATCCAGGTGGTGATCCCGTCACGGAGAATGCCGTGCAGCACGATGGCGAGCATCGCGGGCAGGAGGGCCGCCTGGAAGAGCAGCGTGGTCAGACGCACGGAGGGCTGCTCCGCAGCTTCCACATGGATGGCATGGATTGCATTCCGGCCCTCCGTCTGCAGGCGGCCGATTCCCGTAAACCATACGAAAGCGGTGAGCGCTCCCGCCAGAGCCGGGAACAGGAAGGCGGTTCTCCAGCTGGCGAAGCGGATGCACAGGGGGACGAAGAGATAAACGAAAACCGTTCCCACAGAGGACGCCATGGAAACCTGTACACAGCATTTCTGATACTGCTTTTCATCCAGCGTTTCGGCCATGATCCGGACGAGGGGCGGCCAGAGCATGGACTGGAACAGGCCGTTCAGACACCAGACCGGAATGATGAGCCGGATGTCGGGAAACAGGCCGACCAGAAGATTGCAGGCGCAGGTGGCAGCCAGCCCGGCAGCAATCATTTTTCTGGGAGAAAACCGGTCCCCCAGAAAGCCGCAGAGGAGCTGGCCGATCCCGTAGGTCAGGAAGCTTCCGGTCACCGGAAGGCTCACGATGCTTTTGCTCAGAGAGAGCGAATCCTGGATTTCCGCAAGACAGGCGGCATAGTTCATACGCGTCAGATAACTCATAAAATAAACCAGACAGCAGAGGAAGCAGAATGCGTTCCTCTGCCGCCCGGTGGTAAGTACACCGTTCATGATGGCAGCCTCCATTCGGAAGAGGCGGCCGCTGGCCGCCGATCTTCACATGAAAATAATCTATACCAGACTTTTCCCTTCCCATTCCGGAGCGTTCATGGCTCCGGTCAGCTTCGTAATGGTGGGGGCGATATCCGTGATGCAGGGCGTCTGCTCCATGGGACCGGGAGTAAAATCCGGACCGATGCAGATGAGAGGAATTCTCATATCGCTTTCCTCTCTGGAGCCGTGGCTGCGCTCATGGCCGCCGTGATCTGCCGTGAAGAAGATGGTATAATCCTCCTTAAAACGGTCCACCAGCAGCTGCGTTTCTTCCATGGACTGCCTGCAGGCTTCCAGATATTCTGTTCCCATCCAGCCGAAATCGTGGCCGGCGCTGTCGGTGAGGCCGAGATAGACGAAAGCGAAATCCGGCGATTCCTTTTCCAGAAAGGCAAGCGCGTTTTCCGTGAGCATCCGGTCCGCCTTCTGATAGGTAAAGGTGCTTCCGGAGGCGAAAAAGCTGTAGGAAAGACTGGCGGGACGGCTTAAGTCCCGAAGCTCCTCCCAGTCATAGAAGAAGGCGCTGGTCTTCCCCGCCGCCTTCAGCTGTTCGCACAGGCCGTTTACAGGACGCACCTGGGGAACGTAGGTGTTGGTCAGAATACCGTGTCTGTCCGGAGAGACGCTGTGAAAGAGCGACATGTGACAGGGCAGGGTGACGGAAGGCCAGACCGTCAGCGTGTTCAGACAGTAGCTCCCAAGGGAAAGCAGTCTGTCTGCAAAGGGATGGCCGCAGGCGGCCAGCGCGTCCGGGCGGAAACCGTCCGCCAGAATCAGAAGCACTTTACGATTCATGATTTTGTCCTTTCTTCCCGGTGAGCGGGAGCCGTCCATTCCGGGACGGCAGAAATTCAATTTATGATATCGAGGGAAGCCCTCTTCCAGGCGTCCCGGATCTCATCTGACAGACCGTTGTCGGTCAGGTAAAGGAAGCGGGGACTGAGATCGCAGACCTTCAGCGCCGCGCAGGTTTCAAATTTGGAGCTGTCCGCAAGGACAAACACCTGATCCGCGGCAGCGATAAACGCCCGCTGTACCTCGACCAGTTCTCTGATATGCTCGCTCAGACCGAAATTCAAAGAAAGCGCCGATGGGGCGTGGAAAAACGCGGAAACATGAAGCTGGCGGATCGTATCAAGCGCGAGATGTCCGTAAAAGGCCTTTTCGCCCGGCAGATAGAACCCTCCCGTAAGGATTACCTGAAAACCCGGCTTCTCTGAAAGGATCTCGAAGATCGGCAGAGAAGCGGTCACGATGGTGAGCTCCTGAAAGGAATCACACAGCAGATGGGCCAGTTCGCTGGTGGTAGAGCCTGCATCCAGGGCAATCCTCTCTCCTTCATGAATATGGGAAAGGGCGGCGCGGGCGATCTGCCTCTTCTCGGGCTGATGTTCCGTGCTCCGCTCGGACAGGCCGGTATAGCTTTGCATCCGGTTCATGCTGAGCGCGCCGCCGTGTACCCGTTTCAGCGCGCCCTGCTGTTCCAGATATTCCAGATCCCGCCGGATGGTTTCCAGAGACACCTGGAAAAGCCCGGTCAGCTCTGTGACCGTGACGGAGGAGCGGCGGCTTAACAACTCCAGAATTTTATTTCTTCTTTCATTTGCAAACATATCCAATTAACTCCACACAAACACAACTATATGCACATAATATAGCAAGGGAGATCAGGGATGTCAAGGAGATTCCGGTAAAATTATTGTGGGGAAAATGGCAGAATGATAATTTCCGAAAAAGGCGGATTCAAACCAATTGACAGGTATGGCAGGCTGCGTTATCATAACACTGACAGATCTGAAGTTCTTCATCTATTTCCGGCATTTCTGCCGTAAGTACGCGGAACCAAAAAGGAAAAAACAAAATGATGTATTGCTGGACTATTTTGATGACAATGACAGGTTTGCGGACTTTTTTAACGGAATCCTGTTCCAGGGACGTCCGGAAGTCCGGGCGGAGGAGCTGGAGGAGGCCTCGGAACGTTATACGCAAAGAGAAAAAAATGGCAGGAGGCAAATCGGTGCGAAAAAAGGGGAAATAGAATACCGAAGCAGATTCCGCGATCTGAAAAAGAGAATGGAGGATGGCGGAACCCTTCGGATTCTTGCCATGGAAGCACAGGAACTGGTAGACTACAGTATGCCTCTTCGCTGTATGAATTACGATGTGCAGGAATATCTGCATCAGCTGAGACAGCTGCAGAATAGAAATGAGCGGGAGAAGATATATGATACCCCTGCCGAAAAGCTCTGTCGTCTGAGAAAGGAAGACCGGATATTTCCGGTTTATACGATCTGCCTGTATCATGGTATGGAAGAGTGGAACGGCCCCCTTTCTCTGAAAAATATGATGGATTTTGGAAGTCATAAAAAAGGATTTGACGCTTATTTTAAAGATTATGCCTTTCATCTGGTGGAAGCAAACCGGCCGATGAACTACGATAATTTCCACACTTCGCTGAGGGAGGTGATTGCGGTTATGACCAATAACAGGAAGCTGATGGAGGATGTGGAAGCTTATAGGACCGGAGAAGAAAACTATGACATGTGTGAAGCGCTGAAAGGTATTCAGGAGGAAGGAATTGCGATCGGCCGGGAATTGGGACTAGAGCAGGGGTTGGAGCAGGGAATCCTGGGGATGGCGGAGCTTTTCCGTGAACTGGGACTTTCAGATGACTGGATGATTAAAAAACTCAGAGAAAAATTTTCCATGACCAGACAGGAGGCAGAACGGGTTCTTGCCGGAACGAAAAAAGGATAATGTCGCACTGATGAAAATGGATGAAAGATCAGAGGAAAATGTAGTATACTCAGATGAGAAACGAAATTGTCCTTCCGGCCAATTTCACTTCAATATTAAGTGCTGCCTGTTGGCAGCAGAAAGGGGAAGAAAAATGTACGAAATCGGAATAGACATGGGAGGAACGCATACTGCAGTGGGGCTGGTGGACGGCCTTATGCTGAAAGACCGGGTGGAATTTGCCACGGATACAGAGCAGGGTGCGGAAAAATACATAGAAGAGCTGGTGGGAAAAATCGGTCTTCTGTTGGAAAAAAACGAATTGGATCTGACGGACATTTCCTGCATCGGCATGGGTGTGCCGGGAAGCTTCAATACGCAGACGGGAATGATCGAGTACGCGAATAATCTGAGTTTTTCTGATGTTCCGTTCCGGGACATGCTGGAAGAGAAGCTGGGCAAAAAGGTGCTGATTGACAACGACGCCAATTTGGCAGCGTGGGGAGAATATCTGCTGAGTAAAAGCAGCTCCTCTTCGTTCTTTATGGTGACGCTGGGAACGGGGATTGGCTGTGGCATTGTGCTGGATGGGAAACTCTACCGCGGCGTGAATTTTGCGGAAGGGGAGATCGGGCATATGACGATCCGATATGACGGGATCGACTGCAACTGTGGCAGGAAGGGATGCTTTGAAGCCTATGCCTCCGCTTCCGCGCTGGTGAGACAGGCGGCTGAGGCGGCTGAGGCGCATCCGGACAGCCGGCTGCATGCGCTTGTGGAAGGCGATGTGTCCCGTATGAACGGCAGGCTGTTTTTCCAGGCAGTGCGCGAGGAAGATGAAACCGCGCTGGCGGTCCGTGACAATTATGCGCAGCTTCTGGCGGAAGGGCTGACCAATCTGATCAATCTGCTTCAGCCTGCGGAGCTTGTCATCGGCGGCGGTATCAGCGGGGCGGCGGAGCTGTTCCTTCCGCAGGTGCAGGAGCGCATCGCCCGGATGGTTTATTCCAGAGCGTCAAAGGTCCAGACCCTGCTGCGCCCGGCAAAATTCGGAAACGACGCGGGCATTGTGGGAGCGGCAAGGCTGGGGGATATGTGAGGCCGTCGGAAAAGGAAAATTCAGTGGAAAGTTAAATCCATGTGAAACTTTCTTTAAGATTTTATGTAGTTTGTTGTTTTTGAAAAAAGATGTGATTATGATAAGGTGGTAGCTTCAAATGGCATTTTATGCCTCGTTTCTTTAAGAAGTCGTCCATATGCGGACGGCAGCCATGCCTGGCTGTTCCGTTTCGGGTTCGATATGGACGGCAGCCGGAAAGGAAGGATGCAGGATGAAGTTCAGAGAAGACGGAACCTTTCATATATTACAGTTTGCGGATATACAGGAAATCCCGGATGTATCAGAGGATACGCTGTTTTTAATGAATGCGGCGCTGGAGCGGGCGAAACCCGATCTGGTGGTGCTGACCGGGGATCAGCTTAAAGGTGCGAGCCGCCGGTTCTCCGGAAAGGGAGAACGGGTGGAGGAGACGATACGCAGGATCATGAAGCCGGTTACGGACAGAAAGATCCCTTTTGCGGTGACTTTTGGAAACCATGACCTGGAGTGCGGACTTCAGAACGACGAGCAGATGGAGATTTACCGCAGCCTGCCCGGCTGCGTGGACTGGCTGAACAGGAGAGGGCAGGAAATCCATCATGGGACGAAGGAGGGAACCTTCGCAATAGGAGTTCGCAGCAGCGACGAGACGAAGGTTGCCATGGCAGTATATCTTTTTGATACCGGCGGAATGCTGCCGCAGGGCGGATACCAGCCGCTGCCGCCCGGGGACCTGTTCTGGTACAAGGGCGTACGTGATACATTTGCGCAGGAAAACGGCGGACCGGTTCCGGGCATCGTATTTCAGCATATTCCTCTGGCGGAATACTACAGACTTCTGAAAAGGGTGGACCGGAAAACCAGAGGAGCGGTGCGGACATACCGCACGCATGCCGGAGAATATTATGTGCTGGATCCTGAAAAATGCAGAGAAGGGAAGCTTCAGGAAGCGGTCAGCATTCCGGATTCTGACAATCGGGAGTTCGAGAGCTTCCGGGAGCGGAACGATATTTTTGCCGTTTACTGCGGCCATGATCATAAGAACAGCTTCGTGGGGAACTGGCTTGGCGTGGATCTGGGCTATACCCCGTCCTGCGGTTTTAATGATTATGGAGATGGCGTAGACCGGGCCGCTCGTGAATTTGTATTTTATGAGAAAAATCCGGCGGCTTACGAGACAAGGCTGCTTACCTACAGGGATCTGGTGGGAGAACAGACGACAAGGCCGGTAAAGGATTTTTTTTACAGGCTTTGCCCGGCAACGAAGGAAGAAGCGGCTGAGAAGGCAAGGCGGGTTCTGCTTCTTACAGGTCTCGCCTGCCTGGCGGGCAAAGCGGCTTTATGGGTATACAGGCGGAACAGAAAGGCGTAGGGGAGCCATGCCAGCGAGATTCCGCTGCGCTGCATCTCGCTGCGGCTGATCGCCGTATGTCAGTCCAGAACATCCATCCTCTCTGCGAGCAAGCTCGCGTCGGAGTTGTTGTCCACGCGGGGGTAGCCATGCCAGCCCAATGCCGCTACGCAGCATCGGGCTGCGGCTGATCGCCGTATGTCAGTCCAGACCATCCATCCTCCCTGCGAGCAAGCTCGCGTCGGATGGCTGATCCGGACTGACGCATGGCTGTACAGGAAAACATTTTACATAACCATGGTAGATTCTTTTGGGAGTGTGTTTTATGATGAAACAGACCGCGGTGGTGCAGGGCGCGGGAGTAAGGCTTGAAAATACACGAAAGAAGGAAACGGTATTCCATGGAGAAGGGGATTATTCTATATCGTTCCAAATATGGGGCGACGGCGAAATATGCGGAGTGGCTGGCGGAGGAAACCTGTTTTGATATTATGCAGACAAAGGAGGCTTCTGTAGAGAAGCTGCGCCGTTATGATACGATTGTGCTGGGCGGAGGAATTTACGCTTCAGGAATTGCCGGAATCGGATTTTTGAGAAAGCATCTGAAACAGCTTCAGGGAAAGCGGCTGGCGGTGTTCTGCGTAGGGGCTTCTCCCTATGAGAAGAAGGCCTTTGAGGAGCTGTATGCGCATAATTTTAAGGACGGGATGAAGGGGATTCCGTGCTTTTACTGCCGGGGAGCCTGGAATGAGGCGGGGATGAGTCTCCCGGATCGGACGCTGTGCCATCTTCTGATGAAGTCGGTGGAAAAAAAAGACAGGGAGACGCTGGAGCCGTGGGAAAGGGCGCTGGCGGACGCTGCGGGAAAGTCCTGTGACTGGACGGAGTGGAAGTACCTGGAGCCGCTGCTTGATTTTCTGAGAAGCTGATAAAATATTCCAGGATTCCATAAAAAGGGATGCATTTCGGAGAGAACCGGAGTGGATCCCTTTTTCACATCTTTTTTTCAAATTTTCTTCACAAAAAAATTACAATTTAAAGATACCCTTTTTTCTGCAAATCAATTAAACTCATTAGTAAGTGAAATTCTGGCGTTACCGGTCACTGTGTAAAGGTCAATTCGTGACGGTAACATTTTGACATGGAAGAGCGGAAAGAAAACGCGGCATTCCGGATGCGGGAAGGGCACAGCAGGACTGTGAATGGCAGGGCAGCGCTTCCAAAATCCGGTTTATGGCCTGGAAGGGAGTTATCCGGATGAAAAAAATGCTGATTGTGGATGATGACGTCCACCTGCGCAAGCTGGTGCGGACGTATGCGGAACTGGAGGATTTTCAGTGTACGGAAGCGGAGGACGCTGAAGAGGCGGTAAAAAATACGCAGCAGACGGAATTTGATATTGTAATTCTGGATGTGATGATGCCGGGAACGGACGGATTTGAGGCGTTGTCCCGGATTCGGGAGCATTCTCAGGTGTCGGTGATCATGCTGACGGCCAGAAGCGAGGAATATGACAAGCTGTTTGGCTTTAATCTGGGCGCGGATGATTATGTGTCGAAGCCGTTCAGTCCGAAGGAGCTGATGGCGCGGGTGAACGCCGTACTGAAGCGGACGGGAAATTCGGCAGGTACCATGATCCGATTTGGTGATTTCTGTATTCTGACGGCGGAGCGGCTGGTAAAGGCCGGGGATAAGACGATTTCTCTGCCGCCGAAGGAGTTTGATCTTCTGGTGAAGCTTGCACGGAATGAGCACATTGTTCTGAAACGGGAGCAGCTTCTGGAATCGGTCTGGGGCTATGAATACTATGGAGATACCCGGACCGTGGATACACATATCAAATCGCTGCGGGAGCATCTTGGCGAGTACAGGAGGCTGATTCAGACAGTATGGGGGGTAGGATATAAATTTGAATACAAGGAATCCTGAGAAAGAAAAGGGGGCCGCGTTTCAGAAACGGCCTTTTTATTCCCGAATGGGAGTGCGGCTCTGGCTCATCATGATGGTTCTGGTGGTCTTTACCATCGGACTGATGTGGGTGATTCAGGTTCTCATCATGGAGAGAAATTATGTGAATATGGCTGTGAACGGGATTCAGAACAGACTGGAACCCATCATGGAGGAGCTGGAAACGGATGATCTGGCCGGAAACGACGGACTGCTTTCCTCTCTCAGTAAGGCGGCGGACGGAAAGCTTTTACTGGTGGACGGGGAAGGAAGGCTGATGGCGATGTACAGCTACGGCCTGCCCATCGATCTGGAGAGCGATTCCCAGGAGATTACGGTATGGGAAGATATCCGGAAGAGCGATTCCTATGACTGCATTCTGGAGAGAGAGAGCTATACCAGTGAGAAGAAAAAGGGAAGCCGGCTGTATTCCTATGAAATTGGGATACCCGTGCAGTACGAAGGAGAGGAGGCCTATGCCATTCTGTATCATTCCTTCACGGAGCTGTATGAGGTGCTGGATATGAACCGGAAGCAGCTGGTGGCGTTCAGTGTCCTGTTAAGCCTTGTCTCCGCCGTGCTGGCGGCTCTGCTTTCCAAGAGCTTTACAAAGCCCATTCACATCATCAAGGGAACGGTGGATGAACTGGCGAAGGGAGATCTGTCTGCAGAGCCGGATCTGGCAAGAAAGGACGAGATCGGGCAGCTGGCAGAATCCGTCCGACAGCTGGGCCGGGCGCTCCGGAGGGTGGACGATCTGCGCAAGGAGGTTATCGCAAACGTATCCCATGAACTTCGTTCGCCGCTGGCACTGATTGGCGGGTACGCGGAAATGGTGCGGGACATTCACTGGAAGGATCAGGAAAAACGGGAAGAGGATCTGAATCTGATCATCAGGGAATCCCACCGCATGAGCGAGATGGTGAGCGATATTCTGGATTATTCCCAGCTTCAGGCCGGCTATCTGCAGCTTCGCAGAGACTGGTACAATCTGGCGGAGATCGTGGAATCAGAGGTGCTTTTGTGCGAGCAGAGCGCGGCGGAGCATGGAATTACGCTCCGGCTGGAGGCGCAGGAAAAGGAGATTGCGGCGTACGTGGACGCGCTGAAGATCAGCCAGGTGGTGAGAAATCTTCTTTACAATGCGCTGAATCATACGAAAGACGGGCTGGAAATCACGGTGGAGATCGAGAAAAAGGACGGAAAAAGCACGGTCCTGGTGAAAAATCCAGGAGAGGCTATTCCGGAGGAAGACCGGGAGCTGATCTGGGAGCGGTATCAGCGCAGCCAGCACCAGGGAGGACGGCATGAAGGCACGGGGCTGGGCCTTTCCATTGTCAGCACGATCCTGCAGGCCCATGGAATGGAGTACGGGGTGGACTGCCGGGACGGACTGAATATTTTCTGGTTCCGCTATTCGGAAAAAGAAGCCGGACGCAGACAGCCGGCGCGTAAGGAATAGGATTGTTACATGTCGCACAAGATTCAAAAAAACATGACTTTTTTCTCACATATTTTTTACAATTATCAAGTAGGCTGAAAATGCAGACCTCATCCGAACGGAGGTGGAGCGATTGACATCAGATCAGGAAAGAGCACAGGAGGCTGTGGCACAGGTAAGCCGTGTCATACTGGGCAAAGGAAAAGAAATCCGGGAAGTCATGACAGCGATCCTGGCAAACGGACATATTCTTCTGGAGGACATCCCCGGTGTGGGAAAGACTACGCTGGCTGCGGCTTTTTCCAGGGTTCTTGGGCTGGACTACAGGCGGATCCAGTTCACTCCTGACGTGATGCCGTCAGATCTGACCGGCTTTTCCATCTACCGACGGGAGGAAGAGAGGTTTGTCTATCAGCCCGGCTGTGTTTTCTGCAATCTGCTTCTGGCAGATGAAATCAACAGAACTTCCCCAAGAACACAGTCGGCGCTTTTGGAAGTGATGGAAGAAGGCCGGGTGACCGTGGAAGGAGTGACCAGGGACGTACCGAAGCCTTTTCTTGTGATCGCCACAGAGAATCCGGCAGGAAGCGCGGGAACACAGCTCCTTCCGGAAGCACAGATCGACCGTTTCATGATCACCCTGACGCTGGGCTACCCGGACTGGGAGAGCGAGCTGGCGCTGGCGAAGGGTGTGGGAGAGGAAGAACGGACGCTTCTTTCCAGGCCCGTGCTGAACCTGGAAACGCTTCTTGGCATGCAGAGTGCGGTCCATACCGTTTTTATCAGTGATGCGGTGTATGCGTATATTCTCAGCCTGGTGACGGCGACCAGGAATCATCCTTATATAGAAAGGGGAGCGAGTCCAAGAGCGACCATCGCCATGGTGAAAATGGCAAAGGCTTCTGCCTGGCTGGAAGGCCGGGATTATGTGACGCCTGCGGACGTGGAAAGACAGTTTCCCTATGTGATTACTCACCGGATCGCCGTGAATGTGGAAGCGAGAATGGAAAATAGGCAGAAGGAGGAAATTGTCGGAGAAATTCTGAAACATACCAAAAGACCGCCGATGGGGGAGAAGAGCCAATGAAAAGAGCGGCTTTCCTCCTTTTCGTCATTTTATCCTTTTATATTGCGGGATTGTATCGATACCCGCCTCTTCTGGTGCTGAGCGCGGCGGCGCTTCTCTCCCTTCCGATTCTGTTTTTTCTGCCCCGTTATCTGAAAAGAAGGCTTTTTGTGGAGCCGGTAAGAAAAAGTGAAACGACGCAGAAAGAGGAAGAGCTGGAGTGTGAGCTTCGTGTGCGGAATAGGGGAAAGCTTCCTGTCAGCCGGTTTGGGCTTCACATCAGCGCCTGGTATGGAGATGGACAGGCTGGCCGAAAAGGGCAGGGAGCAGATGGAACCATAAGGCCGCAGAAATACAGAATGGTCCTGTATGGCGGGTGTGACAGCGGGGAGAGCGTTCTTCGATTCAGCATTCTGGCCTGGCACTGCGGTCTGATGCGGATTTCTCTGGACAGGCTGCGGGTCTACGATTATTTTTCCCTGTTTTCTGCGGGAGGAAAGCTGCAGGAGGAAATTGCCGTGGCGGTGTTTCCGGCGCCGGCAGAACTGCAGCTGGTCTTTTCCTCAGCAGAAACCGGGCGTGAAGAGCCAGAAACGGTACCGGTCTGTGCGATTTCAGGGGAAAGCCGTGATGAGGTCAGGCAGCTTCGGGAGTACCGGCCGGGAGATCTGGGCAGGGACATCCACTGGAACCAGAGTGCCAGAATGGACGCCCTCTGGGTGCGGGAATATGAACGGGAAACGGAAGAGACCACGGAGATTTATCTTCTTCCGGGAGAGATCCGTCAGGAGAAAAAGCGTTTTCGGAAAAAACAGAGAGAGGAAGAGCGGCTGAGACAGCAGGACGATTTTTACAGGCTTTTGTCAGCGCTGATACAAGGTCTTTTGAAGCAGGAGATCCGGGTAAGGGTGTACTGGCAGAGAAAAAAGAACGGGGAGATGTATCAGAACGGCAGGGAAGGGGGATTTTGGATTCGGAATCCGGAGGACTGCAGACAACTGCTGCTGCTTTTATATAAAGAGGGATTCCCTTTCCGGGATGAAACAGCCGGAGAGCTTCCGGGAGAAGTCCTGAGGGAAGGTTTCTGCCTGAATCCGGAGCTTAAGCTGTACTGGAAGGGAAGGCTGATCCATTCGTTTTCGAGGCAGAAGCTGGAACAGGAAATGGAAGAAATGACATTTGTGCTGTAGCAGGCTGTCCTGGAGGGCAGCGGGAACCGTCTGAGGTCTATCAGAGAAAATACGCGGGAATGAGGCAGGCAGATATGGACGGCATCGAAATCGGGACCGGAAAACAGGAAGAAAAGAGAGAGGACAGGAGCTCCCCGGCTGAACTTGTTTTTTTCATGGCGGGTGTATTCGGGCTGCTTCTGTTTCTGCATTCCCTGGACGGAGTGCGCACACACATGCTGATGGTCTTCTCCCTGGCCGGTCTTCTGGGAGGGGCATTGTGGCTGAGCTGGAACCGAAATAGAGGGCTGTTTTATCTGCTGCTTTCCGTTATGCTTCCGGCAGGCATTTTATATGCCTGTCTGCTGCGGGATACGCTTCGGCTGCAGATTGGCGGACTGCTGGACCGGTTGGCGTCGGGAACGGGTGGAGAGCCGGCGGATATCACGCAGACAGCGCTTCTGCTTGCCGCAGTTCTGACCATCGTTCTTTTTTTGTTGGAATGTGTGATGGAGAAGCATGGAATCTGCCTGTTTCTTACCGCGCTTCCTCTGCTGGTGCTGCCGATGCTTTCGGTCAGGGAGGAGGACGCGGCATCGCCTGCGGGTATACGCGCTGTGCGGCTCGTCTGCTATGCATTGATTCTGCTGTTTCAGATCGCTTTTCAGGTGATCCGCCACACCGGTAAAGGGAAGGGAAGCCATTCTCTTTTCGGTATTCGAAGGCCGCAGCTTTCGATAAAGGGCTGTGCGGCCGCTGCAGGGCTCTTCGGAACGGTGGTTCTTGCGGCTTCTATTCCTGTTCTGCTGAATCAGGAGGTTCTTTATGAGCTGGTGTATGGCTTGGAAGGATATGTGACGAGGACCTTTCGGAATGTGACCGGACTGGCGCAGGAGGCAAGCGCGGACGGGCGAATCAGCCGGGGAAACAATTATCGGACAGGAACGGTGCAACTCATCCTGCAGACGGACGCTCAGCCCACAGAAATGTTGTATCTGAAAGGATTTGAAGGCGGCGAGTATATGGGTGGAAACTGGAACCGCTCCAATGACGAGGCACTGTTTGAGCAGATGGCGGAGCGGCTTGACTGGGGAGAATGGTCCTACATGATCGGCGGCATGTATTACAGCATGTACTATGCGATGAATGAGGGGGTGTACGTGGAGGACATGCCGTTTCCCAGATATCTCTGGATCACGCATACAGGCGGAAGCTATTACAATACCTATGCGCCTTACTACAGCCAGAGAGGGGCATGGGTGCTTTCCCCGGCCTCCGCGGAAGACGGATATGTTTTTCGCTATTATGAGCAGAAGGATATGCACATCGGTGAGGGCGGGGTGCCGGAAAGCTTTTCCATGCAGATGGAATGGTATCGGGAGGTGCAGGACGCCTATGCGAAAGAGGCGCAGACCGCCTATACCCGCGTTCCGGCGGAGCTTCTTCCCAGACTGACGGCTCTGGTGGAGGAGAATCCGCTGGAAAGCCTGGAGGAGATAACGGCCTTCATTCTGTATACCCTGCAGAGCAATACCGCCTATACGCTGACTCCGGGGCGCGCTCCGGTCAATGAGGATGTGGTGGAATATTTCCTTTTTGAGGGAAAAAGAGGCTACTGCGTGCATTATGCGGCGGCTGCGACGCTGATGTACCGCCTGTACGGGATTCCGGCCAGATACGTTTCCGGTTATGCGGTGCCGCCCTCGGCTTTCCGGCAGACGGCAGAGGGAAGCTGGAGAGCGGAGGCGACGGATGAGCAGGCCCATGCCTGGGTGGAAATTTTTCTGGAGGATTATGGGTGGACGCCCGTGGAGGTGACTCCGTCGGACAGCGGAGTGATATCCGCTGCCTATCCCGGTTTTGCGCCGGAGCAGATGGACCGTCTGCTGACAGAGCATGGCTGGAATATGGAAGTCCCCAGCCTTACCGGGATGTCTGCTGGAGAATCCGGTGAACCCGGCACAGCAGCGGCCGGAGTGACGGAGAAAGAAGCGTTTCGCAGACGGATTTCCGTCTTCCTTCAGGAGCACCGGGAGCTTCTGGCTGCTGCTGCCGCCTGCGCAGTCTATACCCTGCTTCTGCTTCCCGTATTTCTTGACTACAGGAGGCTCCGTATCCGGAAACGGATGGAGAAGGCGGGCTGCCGGCAGGTATTTGACAGACTGCTCCGGATGCTGCATTTTTGTGGATACATGATGGAATATGACGGGACCCAGGAGGACTTTTCAGAGAAGCTTGCCGCCGTCTGCGCTCTTTCCCGCACAGATGCCGTAAGACTTCAGGGAATCGTGGAAAGGGCCGCTTACGGGGCAGGAAGTCCGGAGGAAGCGGAAGAGGATTTCGTCAGAAAAATGTATCTGTATGCGGCAGATCATCTGTACCAGGAGCTGAGCGGGGCAAAGAGGCTGGTTTTCCGGTATGTAAAGGCGTTTGGGTGAGCGGCCCGACATGCTGCGGGGTGGCAGGAAACTGAGAAAATAACGAAAGAGGATGGAGGACGATTGAGATGGACAGAAAAAAAGGCTGCCGGAAAAACTTTGTGGCCTGCCAGGCAGCATGCCTTGCGCTTATACTCGGTCTGACTGGCTGCACAAGCCTGCAGCAGACGGCGGCGGAGACGCAGGCCGGCACCATGCAGCCCTTGACGGAACAGGAGACTGTCACGGCGGAAACGGTAGAAACAACGGCTGTCGTTGCAGAACCGGATGATTCAGGAATGCGCGGAAGCAGTGAGATTCTTTACGCCTCAGAGGTACAGCCGCTGTCTGAAGAACAGGAACAGCTCATTCTGGATTATATGAACCTTTATTTCGCATCCCTGGAGGATTTTGAACCGCAAGAGGAGATCGCCGCTCTCTTTTCAGATGAGGAACAGGCGGCTCTTGCGGACAGTGCCATCGATTTCCAGATCAGCCTGAGGCAGATGCAGGATGCGGACTATACGCTCGCTTCCTGGAGCTACTCTCTTACTCTGAACGAAATCACACAGGAGGAGGACGGTTCTCTGCACATTTTTGCCAGAGAGAATAACACACAGAATTTTAATCAGAATCCGGAGATCGCTTCGGAACGTTATGGCGGCTATCATCTGTTCGAACTGGAACAGATGGAAGGAAGCTGGAAAATCAGAAGCCATATGATGTTTGATGCGGTTTATATGATGCTCTGGAGTGAGGGCGGCGGAGAGGAAGCGGCGCTCCGATACGCGGAGGCGGTTCCGGAATATCTCAGACTGGCGCAGGAGCAGCTTCAGGAGAGAGAGGCGGACCGGGAACGGGAACCGGGGGAGCTGCAGGCGCAGTACGCTTATGACAGGCAGGCTGCGGCGGCCTACGCGGACAGATATGTGGATGAACGAAACGATGCGTGGCCCGACTATGCCGGAAGCGGCGGAAACTGCCAGAATTTTGCCTCGCAGGTGCTTCTCGCCGGCGGAATTCCCATGGACATCTACGGAGACGCGGTCTGGAAGTGGTATTCGGATGAGGTATCCAACAGTCCGGGCGCGCAGGGACGTTCCAGCTCCTGGACCGGCGTAAACCAGTTCGTGGAATATGCGGCGGCAAATACCGGATACGGTCTTGTGGCGGAGACGGAGGCGCCATATTTTTCCGGCGAACCCGGAGATCTGCTTCATATGGGTATCGACGGAGACTGGGGCCATACGGTGGTGATCGCGTCTGCGGTGACGAACGGGCAGGGAGAGGTGGTGGATTATCTGGTGGATTCCAACACGGGCAACCTGCGCAACTATCCGGCCAGTCTGTACGGATATCCGGAGATCATCCTGACCAGGATTGGAGGGTGGAATGAAGGATAAAATAGAGGGGGCGCCAGTTCAGTACCCAAAATGAATGCAGTCAAAGATGAGAGAGAATATAGAGGTGAGTAAATATGTTCAGATTGTTTGTGTTTACGATGACATTAATAATAATGATACCCTGCTGCATTTTATCTTTGGGACTGACTGTCCTTTACATCTGGCGAATTTGTAAGGACAGCCAGTAGATAAATGAGAAAAATGGAATTCATTTTAATCTTCTATATCGAGTAGATCTTTTGCCATCTTCTTTTTCTTTTCCAGTCCGCCTTGGCGAGAGATCATAATTCTCTGCGCCTGAGGACTCCCGGCACCGTGCATGGATTCTGTCAAATATCCGACTGCGGCGGTTCCGAGAGTGAGATTTTCGATCAGCCGGAAGATTTTCAATCTTTCTTTTACAGAGAAAGCAGAAGACGCGGCAAGGTATTTACGAATGAGCGGGCCTGTTTCGGGATGATTGAAGTCCATGCCAGAAGGCGCTGTAACCATCAGGCCGCCGGCAATATCCTGTGCCAATCTTGCAATTTCATAGGGAAAGCGAGTGACATTTTGTTTACATATATTGGCAAGCAGCGTGTTAATGTCATAGATGCCACTCGGTGTAGGGTGACCTTCGCAGGAACATGCAATACCGCAGGAATAGAGGGTTTCATTCAAATGAGTCATTTCAATCAGCTTATCCTTGATATGAGAAGACTTTTCTACTCCATTGGATTGTGCTGCAAGAGCGGAAGCCCCAATCAGAACATCTCCTACCCCGACCTTACAGCCGCCGTAGCTCTGTCTGTGATATCCGGCGAAACGCTCTACCAGAAGGCCGGCATATTCGGTTTCGCCATTCATAAAGATTCGTTCATTTGGTACAAAAACATTATTAAAAATCGTAAGAGCTTCTACGCCGCCAAATTTGCAATTCCCGGAATCTTCACAAGGACATTCCAGCTTTCTGGTATCACAGCTCTGACGTCCGATGATCATTGTGATTCCTTCTGTATCGGTAGGCACGGCAAAAGAAACGGCATAGTCTTTGTCTTCTGGCCCAAGTGCGATAGTGGGCATGACAAGTACTTCATGAGAATTACAGATTCCAGTTTGATGAACCTTAGCCCCTCTGACGATAATACCATCATGTCTTCTTTCTATTACTCTGAGGTAGAGATCAGGATCGGCCTGCTGATGAGGGGCAAGACTGCGATCTCCCTTGGGATCAGTCATTGCCCCGTCAACGGTCAGATCCTCGTCCTGGCAGTGGATGACAAAAGCTTTAAAACGCTCCCAGTAGCTGGTTCCATATTTCTGATCAATGTCATAGGTGGTACTGTATACTGCATTCATGGCATCCATTCCTACACAGCGCTGAAAGCAGGCAGCTGTCTTCTGGCCAAGCAGACGTTGCATTTTTACCTTTTTGATCAAATCTTCACAGCTTTGGTGCAGATTAGTAAAACGGTTGATGGTCCTGCCTGTGAGGATGGATTCGGCTGTCATTAAGTCTCTGTATTCGGTATCAAATGCTAGATCGTAGGTCATTTTTACAGAATTAAGAGAAGGCTGTAAAATGGGATGGCCTACAGCTGTTTGCAACTCCTCTCCCATGCAGAAAATGTGCATTTTCATTCGTTGAATACTTTCGATGTATTGTTCTCCTGTCATCATGGCGGGTACCTCTGCTCCTTATTCCTTAGAATCAATATAGGAAATACCGAATTCGTCGTTTTTTCTGGTTATGGAGACTTCGGGAAGCTCCAGAATGGCTAGTTCTGCAAGATACTGTACTTCACATCCCGATTCCATGTGTCCAGTATAAACCCTGTCAGAATCTGAAACGGTGAGATGAAAATGAGGCTCGCCATCTATGATAAGCCCCTGAGCGTTTCCCAGTTCAATGGGACTCTGATAGGTAAAATACTGATTTGTAGGAAGATCCTCTAGGGTGGTGATTGCATGAAGCTTGGCACAACGTAGAGAGCCAATCGCAGATACCAGAATACCGTTTCTGATATTAAGCTGTTTCAGTTGAGACTGTACGGATGTAAGGATATCCTCTCCTTTAGTCAGATGAATGATGATAACACGTCCGATTTTTTGGGTAACAAATGTACGCATGGTTTTTCCCTCCCAAAAGTTATATTTATAAATTCATACTAAATCTGGATAAACGAAAATTCTGCCGCATTTTTGTCCTGTTTTCTTTATTTTTTATGCAGAAGGCCGGGTAAGAAGACGGAAAAGACTGGTATTACTACAAAACTATTGAAAAAAAGAACGCAGTTTACTAATATAGTAAGGGTTAAAGGTATTCTTGATCTGAAAAGAAAAGGAGGAGAAATGTCATATAATTGCAAAATTGTCCGGATGCTGACAGAAGACAATATCTATGGTAGCGTTGTTACACATGGATTTGCCATATGTAATCACTGGCATAATGAGATGGAATTCGTTTATGTGGTTCATGGGAATCTGGAAATAAATATTGATGGAAATGTATATCACGTATCGGAAGGCCAGATTATGATTGTCAGTTCAAATGTTATGCATGCTTTTATGCAGACGGTTGACGGAACAGTTATCTGGGTGGCCAAAGTATTTCTGAAGAATATTCTGAGCTACCTTTCTGAAAAAGAACAGTTGACAGATATTTACAGAAATACGTTGATTATAAAGGCCACAGATAAAATGAAAAGCATTTTCAGGGATCTAATCAGTGCTCAATATGGAGTATTAAACGAATGTTATTCAGGAATTAAAGCTTCGGAACTGACGATAGAAATTCTGAGTAATAAAAATACGATCAAACAGTATATTGTCACAAAGGCGGTAGAAAATTCTGAAAATATTTATAAACTACAACAATTTGTGGAAAGTAATCTGGATAAAGATATTACCTTGTCGATGGTTGCAGATTATCTTGGATTCAGCCTTGCCTATTGTTCCAAATATATTAAAAGAAAAACCAATCTGAACTTTCTGGAATATGTGAACTCTGTCCGCCTTCGGGAGGCGGAAGCGCTGCTTCAAACTACAGACATGTGTGTAACAGATATTTCATATACAACAGGTTTCAAAAGTATACAGAGTTTTAACCGTGTATTTAAGAAACACCGTGGGATGACTCCGACGGCATATAAAAAGAATTTAAAAAACAAAAAATAATGTAAAGCGGACAAAAACTGCGTGGATTGTGCGGCACATATCATGTATATTTTCAACAAGGGATCGGAGGATATATGATAAAAAGCCGCAATAATATACAAAAATATGTGGAGCGGCGCGTGTATCAGAATGCATTCTGTGTAATGAAAGATTCTTGGCGCTGCTTTTTTGTCGCTTTTTTATTGAAAATGGCGGGAGGAAATCAATGAGATTATGGAATGAAGCGAAGGCATTATGCATGCAGATGGATGGGATGTACCTTCAAATTATGCCTTGGGGAGATCATTCTTTACGTGTGTTAATGTATCCGTCCGGAAGAGCAGATAACAGGAATTGGGCATTAACAGAGACTGTTCCGGAAGCCCATACGGAGATTGTGATTCAGGATGAGATACAAAGGGCACCATGGGAAGAAAAAGGGGAAAAAGTTCAGAGAGGATTTATAAAAAATGGAAATATTCAGGCGGAAATCAATCCAGAGGGATGGATTCAGTTCAGAAATCGGAACGGACAGATTTTGCTGGAGGAATACTGGAGGAACAGAAAGCGCTTGGACCGATACGCAGTTCCGCAGGATATGTCTGCGAGAGAATGGAAAGCGGTGCCGGGAACGTCAGAATATCGTCTGACAGTCCGGTTCGAGGCAAAGGAAGATGAAAAAATCTTCGGAATGGGACAGTATCAGGAGTGCGGACTGAACAAAAAGGGCAGGATTCTGGATTTGGAACAGAGAAATACGCAGTGCAGTATTCCGTTTTATCTTTCAAATCGCGGATATGGATTTTTGTGGAACAACCCTGCTGTCGGAAAGGCCGTTTTTGGAAACAACCGAATGGAATGGACTGCGGAGCGTACCGGGAAAATGGATTATTTCATCACAGCGGCAGAAACGCCGGAACAGATTATTCAGCAGTTTACCAGTGCAGTTGGACGGCCTCCGCTTATGCCCGAGGATACCTTTGGACTGTGGCAGTCAAAGCTGAGATATCGGACGCAGCAGGAAGTTATGGAAGTTGTTGAAAGGTATGAAAAGAGAAAACTTCCTCTGGACGTTATCGTGATAGATTTTTTTCACTGGCCCCGGCAGGGAGAGTTCAGATTCGATCCAAAAGACTGGCCGGAACCTGAAAAAATGATTCGGAAACTGTCAGATAAGGGGATCAAAGTCATGGTTTCCGTGTGGCCGACAGTGGACGCTGGTTCCTCCAATAAGAAAGAAATGGAAGAAAAGGGCTTCCTTGTAAAAAATGATCTGGGACATCAAATTCACATGAACTGGATGGGGGAAACGAGATTTTGGGATCCATTCAGCCAGGAATCTAGGGAATATGTCTGGAATAAGTGTCGGGAGAATTACTACAAAAAAGGAATACGGATGTTCTGGCTGGATGAAGCGGAACCGGAATATGGTCCTTATGACTTTGAACTGTACCGTTACCAAGAAGGACCTGCATTGGAAGTGAGTAATTTTTACCCGGTTCAATATGCGAAAACCTTCTGGGATGGTATGAAGCAGTGCGGACAGGACAGAATCATGAATCTGATTAGGTGTGCCTGGGCTGGCAGTCAGAAGTATGGAACACTGGTATGGTCGGGAGATGTACATTCATCTTTCCGCGCGATGAGAGAACAGATTCAGGCGGGAATCAGCATGGGAATTTGTGGAATTGCATGGTGGACCACAGATATCGGAGGATTCCTTGGCGGATATCCAGAGGATCCTGCTTTTCAGGAACTCCTCGTGCGATGGTTTGAATGGGCGGTATTTTGTCCAGTACTTAGGATGCATGGAGCAAGACAGCCCTTTGAAAAGCTGGAAGAAGAATTCAGGGAAGGTGTGAAGCAGTTTACAAGCGGACAGCCGAATGAGGTTTTCAGCTATGGTGAAGAAGTATACGAGACTCTGAGAAAATATATATTCCTGAGGAAAACGTTAAAGCCGTATCTGGAGTCTCTGATGGAAGAATCGCATCTGACAGGGCTTCCGTTGATTCGGGCGATGTTCCTCGAATATCCATCTGATGAGGAATGCTGGAATGTGGAAGGGCAGTATTTGTTTGGGAAGGATATTCTTGTCGCTCCGGTCGCGGAAGAAGGGCAGAGAGAAAAAGGAGTTTATATTCCGGGAGAATCTGTATGGATTCATGCTGCAGATCAGAAAGAATATTGTGGGGGGAACTGGATTCGAGTAGAAGCACCGTTAGATAAAATTCCGGTCTTTTACAGAAAGAATGGAAGGGTAAAACTGGAGTTATAAAAAAGAGGAGGATATGGGGTGAAAAAGAATATAAAGGATGGGATTGCAGGTTATCTGTTCCTTCTTCCCTGGCTGATTGGATTTTTTGGACTAACGTTGATACCAATGATAGCGTCGTTATATTTCTCGTTTACGCAGTATGATATGCTGACCCCGGCTATTCCGATCGGACTGAAAAATTATCGGGACTTATTCGCGGATGACCGGTTCATAAACAGTCTGAAAGTTACATTTAAGTATGTTATTATCAGCGTCCCTCTGCAGCTTGCTTTTGCATTGATGATTGCTCTGATGTTGAAGAAGAACAGAAGAGGTGTAAAAGTTTATCGTGCAATGTATTATCTGCCGTCGCTGTTTGGAGGTTCGGTCGCAGTTTCCATTCTCTGGAGACAATTATTCAACAAGGAAGGCGTCTTTAATCAGTTCCTTGCGTTATTTGGAATAGAAGGACAAAACTGGATCGCTACCCCCTCGTCTGCTCTGAATACTCTGATTGTTCTGGCAGTCTGGCAGTTTGGCTCATCCATGGTAATTTTTCTGGCTTCCCTGAAACAGATTCCGGAAGACTATTATGAAGCGGCTACGCTGGACGGAGCGGGGAAATTTGCTCAGTTTTTCAAGATTACACTGCCTTTGCTGACTCCAATGGTATTTTTTAACGTGGTCATGCAGGTAATCAATGCGTTTCAGTCCTTCAATTCGGCATACATTATCAGCAACGGCACTGGCGGACCGCTGGACTCAACGCTGTTTTATTCGCTGTATCTATATATTAAGGCATTTAATCATTTCCAGATGGGATATGCGTCTGCCATGGCCTGGGTGCTGCTGGTGATTATTGCGGCCGTTACAGGATTGATGTTCCTGTTCGCAAAATTCTGGGTATTCTATGATGACTGAGGGAGGAGCGGAAATGAAGAAAAAAATCAGGAATATATCTTATCACGTTTTTATCATTGCGTTCGCTCTTCTGATGCTTTATCCGTTACTATGGATGATCAGTGCATCCTTCAAGGACACGCTGGAGATTTTTCAGGGGACAAATTTTTTCCCCAAAACAGTGAAACTGGATAATTATGCCCAAGGCTGGCAAGGATTATCCGGAGTGACGTTTACCAGATTCTTTGCAAATTCCTTTCTGATTGTCTTGGTAGCGTTGATAGGTAATCTGACCTCCTGCCTGATGGCGGCTAATGCTTTTGCCAAGATCAAATTCCCGCTGAAGGGTTTCTGGTTTATGTTGATGATGGGTACTCTGATGCTTCCCATGCATGTAAAACTGATTCCGCAGTATATCATGTACAATAAACTGGGATGGATTAATACGTATTTGCCATTGATGGTTCCCAAATTTCTGGCGACAGAGGGATTTTTCGTATTTCTGATGACGCAGTATATGCGGGGGCTGCCGCGGGAAATTGATGAGGCGGCGATCTGCGATGGATGCGGGCAGTGGCAGAGGTTTATTCGGATTACGGTACCTCTTTCCGTTCCGGCTATCGTCACAACGGCTATATTTACCTTCATATGGACGTGGAACGACTTCTTTTCCCAGATGCTGTATATCACGGGAATTGACAAATTTACGGTGGCTCTGGCGTTAAGGCAGTTTGTGGATGCGACAGGGAACAGTTCCTGGGGTGCTCTGTTCGCCATGTCAACGCTTTCTCTGGTGCCATTGTTCCTGATGTTTGTTTTCTTCCAGAATTATCTGGTGGACGGAATAACGGCCGGAAGTATTAAAGGATAGCAAATGAAATTGCGTGCAGGATTTTAAAACAGGAAGACCGTGTGATGAAAAATCACTTTTAAATACGGTTCAAAAAAAGAAAGGGAGGTAATATCTATGCAGCGAAAAAAATGGCTGGCAGCAGCTCTTGCAACGGTGATGGTCTTTACGGCAGTCGGATGCGGGGGGACGGCGACAATGGAAAACACAGGAGCGGCGCAGGAAAGCAGTGCGGCTTCTGCTCAGACGGAAGAGGATTCAGTTTCACAGGCAGCAGAGAGTACTGCTTCTGATGGGGAGGTTGTAGAGATTCGTTTTTCATGGTGGGGTGATACTGTGAGAAATGATATGTACAATGAGATCTGCGACAGATTTGAAGCGGCGAATCCGGATATTAAGGTCATGAGAGAACCCATGTCATGGAATGATTACTGGACCAAAATGTCCACGCAGATTGCCGGAGGAAATGCACCTGATGTCTTTGGCATGCATCCGCAGTATGCAGCGGACTATGCCCTGAGAGGAGCTTTGCTGGATCTGCAGCCGTATGTGGATGACGGTACCATAGATCTGTCAAAGTTTTCAGAGGCGGTTATTGACAGTGGAAAATATAATGACATATTCTATATGGTTTCTATGGGAGTCAGCTTTACCTGCTATCTGGTAAACAATGAACTTGCACAGCAGTATGGGGTTACACTTCCAGCTTATAATGAGGACTGGACCTGGAGCCAGTTCATAGAAGAGGCAAATAAGTTTACCCAATCTGCGGCAGGAAGCGGTATCTGGTTTTCTGGAGACAGTTCTGCTGACATTAACTGTTTCAGATGGGCTGCAAGAGAGGCAGGAGGAGATAACTATACGGAAGATGGGCAGCTTGGATTTGAGCAGCAGACAGTGGTTAACTGGCTGGATATGTGGAGCGAGTTGAGAGATATGGGAGCAATTCCGGATGCGGCTACGGCATCAGAGGATGGAACGTTGGCACTGGAACAGAGACTGTTTACCCGTGGACAGATGATTCTGCATAATGTACCGATTAATCAGCTTTATCTGTATGCGGAGGCAATGCCGAATAATACCATTACAGCAGTCAGAATTCCTACAGCTGAAGACGGAACACGGGCAGAGTATCTGGAAGGAGCACATTTTGCCGTTTCCTCCAGTATCGATGAAGCGCATCAGCGCGCGGCTGCGAAGCTTATCGATTTCTTCGTAAATACGGAAGACTCGATGGAACTGTTCAAAATGGATCAGGGTGTGCCCGCCAATTCTGATATGGCGGAATTCATCAAACCGCTACTGGATGAGCCTAATCAGACAGCAATTGACTTTGCGCTTGCTCTGATGGAATTATGTGAAACTGCAACGCCTGCGGCAAAGGGGGCGAGTGAGATTGCAACGGCATATACTACGGCAGCGGATAAAGTCAGGTATGGACAGGAAGATTCAACAATGGCAGTGGCAGAATTTATGGAAGAAGCCAATTCCATATTGGAAGCAAATAAATAATTTATCTGGAGGTCGCTATGAACAACGAAGACAAGGAACTGTTGAAACTTTTTGAGCCCCTTCGTGTGGCAGATGTCAGGGACGGTATGGACTGGATGGGGTATCATCATTATGGAACGCTGGACTACAGAATTAGACCGTTGTATCGGACCAAAGCGGTGGGAATAGCCAGAACGGCCAGATACCTTCCATATGTGGGGCCGGATCCAGATGTGACGGGGGATGCATATACCAACTGGTCCAACTGGTATTACGGGAATGTCTGTATCTATCCTTGGTTTGAGGAAATAGAAGAAGGGGACTTTATTGCGTTAGATGTTTCCGGAGTTGATGTGGGACTGATGGGATCCGAAAACGCCCTAGGTGCAAAGATTAAAGGAGCAAGAGGATTTGTCACGAACGGAGGGGGAATCCGGGATACAGATGAAGTGATTCGTGAAGATATTCCCGTTTGGAGCTATTTTGTATCTCAGAAAATGGATCAGGTCAGGTTGCAGTATGACGCGAAGGATGTTCCTGTTGCCATAGGCGGGGTAACCATCTGTCCGGGAGATATTATTGTGGCCGATGGAGATGGCGTAATTGTCGTGCCCAGAAAGATCGCGAAAGATGTGGCAAAGTATGCGCACAGAGAACTGTTTAATGATAAGAATGCCAGAAGAGAAAAATACGAAAAGTTGGGATGGGAGTTAGATGACAGCGTTGTAAACAATCAGGAACGGTATGAAGGATAATTTTATATGTGAAGATACATATGAAGATTGAAAAATGGCCTCCTTTGCCTGACAAAATTTGGTGAGGGAGGCTGTTTTATCAGACAGGATCAGGAGATGCTTCAATATGGGAATTAGGATACAGACAGGCTGTACGTTACAAAACCCATCGGACATAATACCCGCAGCAGAATGCGGCTTTGATTATTTGGAATTCATGGGTAAATATCTGGTTTCTTTATCTCAAAACGAGTTAATGTCCCTTCAGAAAAAAGTGAAAGACTTTTCTGTAAGAGTATTGGGCATGAACGGATACTGTCCGGAAACGTTGAAGATGGCGGGACCGGGCTTTGATCCGGAGAGCATACGAAAGTATGCGGTTGAATGCGCCAAAAGAGGAGCCGGTCTGGGGGCAGAATTGGTTGGAATCGGTTCTCCGAAGTCGAGAAACCTTCCTGGCGGATATCCCCGGTCGGAGGCGGTACGACAGCTGAAGGAATTTCTAAAAATTACCACGGAGGAATTTGGAAAATACGGTATGACGGTCTGTCTGGAGCCGCTGGCTCCCTGTTACTGCAACTTTATCAATTATCTTCCTGAAGCAGCAGCAGTGGTGGAGGACCTGAATCTGGAGAATCTGGGGATTGTGGTGGATTTTTATAATATGGAATACGTGAATGAGGCAGATCTGGATCTGAAAAGCTTTGTGAATCTGATCCGGCATGCGCATATATCAGACGACGACGGGAGCTGTAACAGACGTTCCTGGCTGAAGAAGGAGAAAAGAAAGCTGCATGTCAAACGGGTGCGAAGTCTGTATGATCGAGGCTATGAGGGAGCGATTACGCTGGAAACGGACTGTCGGTTTGACAGAAAACAGGCGGCAGAGTCGTTGGATATCCTGAGAAATGCTATGGAAGAATAAGGGGGAAATTTATGTATATCAGAGATAGAAAAGTTATCATCAGTGCGGCAATTACTGGGGCGACGCATGTTCCCAGCCTTTCCCCGTATCTGCCCAAAAATCCGGATGAGATCATCCGTAGTGCTATAGAAGCAAATCGAGCAGGGGCAGCGGTAGTACATATTCATGCCAGGGATATAGAAGGAAAGCCGACGACTGACCATGGGATTTTCTGTTATATTCTTTCCTCCATTGCAAGGGAATGTGATGCGGTCATCGGAATTACCACGGGAGGAGGAAATGGGATGAGCGTGGAAGAACGTTTTTCCGTGATCCGGAAGTTTCAGCCGGAGATGGCGTCTGCAAATGGGGGGTCCATGAACTTCTGTTATAACAGGCTGCTGGATGGTGTGGAGCAGACCGTTTATGAATGGGAGAGGGAATATGTGGAGCGGACGTGGGACAATGTATTTCGCAATTCTTTTCGGGATATGGAATACTGTATCAGAACTATGAATGAATGTGGAACGATGCCGGAGTATGAGGTATTCGATTACGGGCAATTGAACAATCTGCGGATTCTGAAAAAGCAAGGGGTTATTACGCAGCCGATTTATATTCAGTTTGTTCCCGGAGTGCAGGGAGGCATGCCGGCCAACAATGAAACCCTGATGTTTGTAATTGATCAGGCAAAAAAAATGCTTGGAAGCGATATCCAGTATAGCAGCGTTGGCGTGGGAAGGAAGATGTTCAAGCTTGAAACCATGTGTGCGTTAAACGGTGGGAACGTACGTGTTGGAATGGAAGATGGCTTGTATATAAATCCTCAAGGCGATCTGGCGCAGAGTAATGCGGAGCAGGTCCGAAAAATACGCAGGATTTTGGAATTACTTGATTTTGAAATCGCGGACAGCAAAGAGGCACGAAAAATGCTTCATCTGAAGGGAAAGGAAAATACTGCCTTTTAGGAAAAGAGTAAATAGGGAGAAAGAAAATGATATACAAAATCGGACAGAGCGCAAGCTTTTCCAAAACCATTGCAGAATGTGACGTATATGGTTTTGCGGGTATAACGGGAGATTTTAATCCATTACATGTGAACGAAGCAGAAGCGAAGAAAATGAGGTTTGGGAAAAGAATTGTGCACGGTATGCTTACGGCTTCCTTTCTTTCAACCGTGATCGCTGGTTTTATGCCGGGACCTGGAACCATTTATATGGAGCAGGCAGTAAAGTTTTTAAAGCCGGTATTTTTGGGGGATACAATAACTGCAAATGTGGAGATTACGGAACTGTTTGAGAGAAGAAGAGCGCGTTTGAAAACTACAGTGACAAATCAGGATGGAGAAGTGGTCGTTGATGGAAGCGCGCTGGTAAAGCTGCCTGAATAAAGAAAGGGAAAAAATGGTACATCAGATAAAAAATGTGGTCATTGCCGGGGCAGGGGTCATGGGCGCATCCATGGCTTTACTTTTTGCGGAATATGGCTACGACGTAACGATTTATGACATAAACGAAAAGGCTCTATGGACAGGGCGAGAAAATATGAAGAATATCCTGGTGGGAGATGTAAAAGAAGGAAAGAAAAAGGAAGAAGAAGCGCAGGAGTTGGTCGCAAAAATCTGTTTTACCAGCGAAAAGAACTGCTTTTGTGCTGCTGATTTCGTCGTGGAAGCTATTGTAGAACGGATGGAAATCAAGCATGATTTCTGGAAGGAAATTTCATCACTTGTTTCGGAGAAGGCTGTTTTGACGAGTAACACTTCCGGGTTGTCCCTGACACAGATTGCGGAGGCAGTCGTGAATCCGGAACGATTTTGTGGAATGCACTGGCTGAATCCGCCGCACATTTGTCCTCTTGTGGAAGTTATAAAAGGAGAAAAAACACAGGACATAGTGACAGACATTGTGTATGACATAGCCCGTGATATCGGTCGTTATCCTGTACGTCTGAAAAAGGAGGTTCCGGGTTTTCTGGTGAACCGTTTCCAGTTTGCCATACTGCGGGAGGCAACGAGTCTGGTAGAGGAAGGTGTTGCGGAAAAGGAAGATATTGACAAAGTATTTAAGTATGGTCTTGGGCTTAGGTATGCCTGCCTTGGGCCGTTTGAAATCGCTGACCTGGGCGGCCTGGATACCTTTTATCGTATTGCGGAATATCTTTTTCCGGATCTGAGCAATGCCGCAGAGGTGCCGAAAATGCTGGCAGAGTTGTATAGGCGCGGGGATTATGGAGTGAAGACCGGAATGGGATTCTATGATTACAGCGGTGGAAGAGACGAGGAAGTAATTGCGAAACGGGATCATGATTTTAAAAAAGTAGCGAAGTGTTTATATGAGGAGCCATAGAAGAACTGCCCGCTGAAATAGGCAGTAGGAGAAAGTTTATGATTGTGATGTTGCTACTGGAAAAAATTGCGGCTCTTTGTCTGATTCTCTGCATGGGTGTTTTTCTGGTAAAAATAGGGATCATGGACGGAAAGGACAGTAAGGTGATCTCTGCCCTTTCTGTCCATTTAATTGTACCCTGTGTAATTTTGTCCGCATTTCAGATGGAGGTGACGGACGAAATGTGGGGAGGAATGTTTTTGGCCTTTTTTGCCGCCATTGTGGTGAATCTGGGAATGATTTCTGCTGATCATCTTCTTGCAAAGCGTCTGCATCTAAATTGTGTGGAGCAGGTTTCAATCATTTACTCCAATGCGGGAAATTTGGTGATTCCTATTGTGGCGGCTGTACTCGGGGAGGAATGGGTAGTCTATTCCAGTGCCTTTCTTGCGGTGCAGATGTTTCTTTTATGGAGTCATGGAAAATGTCTTTTGTGTGGGGAAAAGAGAACGGACCTCAGAAAGCTTTTTACTAATGTAAATCTTTTATCTATTCTGGCAGGGATGTTGTTTCTTGCAACAGGGATTCATTTCCCTTCTCCTGTGCAGGATGCACTGGATTCTATCGGACAGATGGTGGGCCCCCTTGCCATGCTTGTGACAGGGATGCTGATAGGAAAAATAAATTTTATGCAAGTTTTAAAGTGCAGGCGCATTTGGATGACAGCAGTTCTCCGGCTTATTGTTTTTCCATTGCCAATACTTCTGTGCCTGAAATATATGGGGAATGTGCTGCCTGTTGCGAATGGAAAGACAATTCTTCTTATTACGCTGATTGCAACGATAACACCGTCGGCTTCTACAGTGACTCAGATGGCACAGATTTACGGACGGGATGCAGAATATGCGGGAGCGATTAATATTATAACTACGCTGCTCTGTATGGTCACTATGCCAATCATGGTCGCTCTGTATCAACTGTAATGGCATGATAAATCTTTTTTACGGTAAAAAGGCTCCCTGTAAAAATCAAATTTTCTCTTGCATTTTGCATGGCATATGATAAGCTGTTTTCGGAAACGACTCTGTTACGCAAAGAGTCAGATTTTCCGGAAATGAGGAAACACCCATGTATTCGTTTTTACTCGCAATTATCTATGCTGCATTCATCAGTCTGGGCCTTCCGGATTCCCTTCTGGGATCGGCATGGCCCGTGATGCATGAGATGCTTGGCGTTCCGGTTTCCTGGGCCGGGCTTGTAACCATGATCATTTCGGCGGGAACCATAGTTTCCAGCCTTTTTTCTGACCGGCTGACGAGAAAATTCGGAGCCGGATCTGTGACTGCGGTCAGCGTTCTGATGACGGCTGCCGCTCTTTTCGGTTTTTCCATTTCCAATGAATTCTGGATGCTGTGTCTCTGGGCAGTGCCCTATGGTCTGGGCGCCGGCGCGGTGGATGCGGCGTTGAATAATTATGTGGCGCTTCACTATTCCTCCCGGGATATGAGCTGGCTGCACTGTTTCTGGGGCGTGGGAACCATCATCAGCCCTTACATCATGAGCTACAGCCTGACGGGAGGGCTTGGCTGGCAGCAGGGCTACCGCATCGTTTCCTTCTTACAGCTGTGTCTTACCGCGGTTCTGTTTCTGAGCCTGCCGGTCTGGAAAAAAGCGCGCCTTTCGCAGCAGGCGGTTGCCAGGGCGGTGAAGGAAGCGGCAGCTGTGGCAGAAGAGACGGCTGCGGCGGAGAGCGCAAAACCTCTGACGCTTCGGCAGGCCCTTCGGATTCGCGGGGTAGGACTGGTTCTGATCGCCTTTTTCTCCTACTGCGCGCTGGAGCAGACCGCGATGCTGTGGGCAAGCAGTTATCTGGTGCAGTTTCGGGGAATTGACGCGTCCGTTGCGGCCAGATTTGCTTCCATGTTCTGTATTGGGATTACGGCGGGGCGTTTTTTGAGCGGTTTCGTGGCGGACCGGTTTGGAGATAAACGGATGATCCGCATTGGCACACTGGTGGTGTTTGCCGGTATTCTTCTGGTCGCTGTTCCGGTGAAAATGGATCAGGTTTCTCTGGCCGGACTGATTGTCATCGGGTTTGGATGCGCGCCCATTTATCCCTCCATCATTCATGCCACGCCGGATCATTTCGGAAGAGAAAATTCGCAGGCGGTCATCGGTATCCAGATGGCATGCGCTTATGTGGGAACGACGCTGATGCCGCCGCTGTTCGGCGTCCTGTCCTCTGTGGCAGGAATCGGCCTGTTTTCAGGATATCTGTTTTTGTTTGCCGTTCTCATGCTGGCTGCGTCCGAGCGTCTGAACCGGCTGGTTCGTTGAGAGGAGACGGATAATGGAGATGAAAACAAAAATACTGGCGGAGGATTCGCAGATTCTGGTCTGCCTGAAGCCCGCAGGTCTCGCGGTTCAGAGTGCGAGGCCGGGAGAGGCGGATATGGTAAGTGAACTGAAAAATTATCTGGCGGCGTCTCAAAGGGCGAAGAATGCGCCGGGAAGCGGAAGCAGGATTCCCTATCTGGGGCTGGTGCACCGGCTGGATCAGCCGGTTTCCGGCATCCTCGTGTTTGCAAAGACGCCAAAGGCGGCGGCGGAGCTTTCCCGGCAGGCGTCCGGCGTGGAAAAAGAACACCCTATGGAAAAGGAATACTGCGCGCTGGTTTATGTGGAGGAAGGCATTTCTCTGCCGGCGGCGGGAACAGAACGGGAGCTGGTGGACTGGCTGAAAAAGGAGCCCGGACAGAACCTTTCCCGTGTGGTTTCTGCCGGAACGGCCGGTGCAAAGCGGGCAGAGCTGTCCTTTCACGTAGCGGAAGAGGGGAGCAGTCCGGAATGCCGTCACAGCTGCCTTTCCATCCGGCTGCATACCGGAAGGCATCACCAGATCCGCGTCCAGCTCGCCCATGCGGGACTGCCTCTTTTGGGTGACGCCCGTTATGGAAGCGCACAGAGCCGGGAATATTCCGCCCGGCTTGGCATCCGTTCCATCTGTCTGTGCGCCTGCCGGCTGAACTTTTTTCATCCGGTCACAGGAAAACAGATGGAGTTTGAGACCGGTGAATATCCCTGGAAGTCTGCTCTTGCCGGAAACGGCGGTGCGGGCTGAATGGAGGAATCCGTCGGGACGGAAGAAAAAGATCGAAAATGGAGGTAAGAATGACAGAATCGGGACAGAAGGTGGAACAGCAGACGGAGAAGGGGCTGGAATGGTTTCTGGGAAATGTGAAGGACTGTACGGAATTTCTGGTCGTCTGCTGGGCTTTTCTGATGCTCACGGTCTTTCCGGTCTATGTGATTGACCACTATCAGGATATCGGCGCTTACAAATTTGCCTTTTTTTCCGGCGTCTCCACGCTGTTTCTGGTGCCGGGGGCGGTGCTCGGGCTGGTCTATGCCGTTTTAAAGCCGTTTGGCGGGAAGAGGGAGAAGGTGCGTGCGGAGGGCGGACGGCTTTCCTGGCTGGATATCGGCATGCTCGCCTATCTTCTTTTCCATATTCTTTCCTTCCTGGGAAGCGGGTTTAAGGAGGATGCCTGGGCGGGCGTGGGCGGATGGAATATGGGCCTGCGCACCCAGCTTCTCATGATTGCAGCCTATTTTCTTCTGTCCCGGTTCTTTCCGCTCCGGCGGCTGAAGCTGATTCTGGCGGGGACCATGCTGGGCTCCGGAATCGCCTTTGTGATCGGTATCCTGCATCGTTTTTCCATTGATCCGTTTGGATTTTACCGGGGACTTGACAGTGACACTACCCTGCGCTTTCTGTCCACCATCGGACAGGCGACCTGGTATTCCAGTTTTGTCTGCACCGTGCTTCCCATCGGTCTGTGTCTGTTCTACGCGTCGGATAAGGTGAAGGTCCGGGTGATTTCCGGCATCTACTGCACGCTGGGCTTTATGACTCTGGTGACGCAGAACAGTGACAGTGCCTTTGCCGCGCTGGCGGCGCTGCTGTTCGGGCTGTTTCTGGCTTCCTGTGTCTCCCCGAAGCGGATGGAGCGGTTTCTGGAGGTGGTGATCCTCTGCGCGGCTTCCTTTAAGGCCATTGGTTTTCTGCAGCGCGGTTTTCCGGAGCAGGCGGTGCGTCTTGGAAGCCTGTCGGAAGCCTTTTCCATGGGAGTGCTCAGCTGGATTCTGCTTCTGTTTGGAGCGGCATGTTATATCCTGCTTCTGCATATGGAGGAAAAAAGAGGAGTTTCCTTTGAAAAAAGCTGGGAAAAGACAGGTCGCAGGCTGTTTACGCTGGCCTGTATTTTGACCGGAATCCTTCTCGTTGCGGTGATCGGCGGAATCGCGCTGAATACCACCGGCCTTCTGGAAAAATGGTTCGGTATCTCCAGTGACAATCAGTACCTGCTGTTCAATGACAAATGGGGAAGCAACAGAGGATTTAACTGGAAAATGGCCGTCCGCATTTTTTCCGGCCTCCCTCTTCTGTCTAAAATCTTCGGCGTCGGTCCGGACTGCTTCATGGCCTACAGCTACAGCGTGCCGGAATACGCACAGCTTTTGAACGATTACTGGAAGCCGGACGTGCTGACAAACGCGCATAACGAGTTTCTGAATCTGCTGATCTGTATCGGAATCGGCGGCCTGCTTTCGTTCCTGCTTCTGCTTGGAGCGGGTGCGCGGCGTTTTTACCGGATCGGGAAGGAGCATCCGGAAGTGCTCATGGGACTTCTGGCGGTCTGCTCCTACGCAGCCCATAACTTTTTCTGTTACCAGCAGGTCTGCTGCACCCCGTTTCTGTTCCTGATTCTGGGGCTTTCGGAGCAGCTGGCGCGGCGGAGGGAAGAGGCGGAGGATGGAAAACGGCAAAGCAGGCAGGAAATACCAGAGTAGTTTTACCGGAAACCATACACACTAACCCTGGAGATAAGAGTATCAGGGAACGGTGGCCGGTATGGGAAATGTCTGGAAGGAAAATCAGAAGAAAATTTTGACTGTCTGTGCGGCAGGAATTGGCGTATATGTGGGATTTCGGTATCTGTTCCCGCTGGTTTCGCCGTTCCTGCTCGCTTTTTGTATTGTTTACCTGCTAAATCCCTGGCTGAACCGGATACAGAAACGGACGCATATCAAAAAGGAGGTGCTCCTGGCGCTGGTACTGGTGCTCGCGGCCGTCCTCGTGCTGGGCCTTCTCGCTGCGCTGCTTCAATATGCGGCAGGGGAGGCGGGGACGCTTGTGGAAAACTGGGACGGCATTTCCAGACAGGTGGGCGGGCAGATTGAGATCTTTTTCGGGGACTGCTGTATGTTCATGGAAGAGCATTTCGGACTGGATGCGGGAAAAGTGGAACAGGTGGTTCTGGAGCGGGTGGAAGTTTTCATCGAGGAGCTTCGGGTGGAGCTGGTTCCGAACCTGATGAAGGAGTCCTGGTGGTATGTCAGAAAGCTGATTTCCGCAGCCGCTTTTCTGGGAGTGGGTTTCATCGCCTCTCTCCTTCTGTGCCGGGATTATGACAGCCTGATGCAGAGCTTCAGACAGAGCGGCAAAGAAGCCGGAGAGCGGGAAAAGCCGGGAAACAGGCTGCTTACGGCAGTGCTTGCGGCTGCGGAGCGGATCTTACGCGTTGTTGTGGAATATGTAAAAGCGCAGGTGCTGATCCTTCTGGTGATTATGGCGGTCGCTTCTGCCGGATTGTGGCTGGGAAAGGTGGGAAACGCGTTTGTCCTCGGTTTTTTTGCGGGAATCCTGGATGCTCTGCCGTTTATCGGCACCGGCATCATTCTTCTTCCCACAGCGCTCTGGCAGCTCATATGCGGAAGGGCCGGAACGGCTTTGTGGTGCCTGGCGGTCTATATCTGCTGCGTAGGCGCGCGGGAATTTCTGGAGCCAAAGCTGATGGGAAAGCGGACGGGCGTTTATCCGGTTTTCATGCTTCTGTCCGTATATGCGGGCGTGAAGCTGTTCGGCCTGTCCGGAATCCTGAAGGGGCCGCTCTCCCTCGTGGTGCTGATGGAGCTGTTTGGCAAAAGGGAGGAGGAAACGCGGCGGGAGTCCTCCGGGGAAAAGGATTCGTAGAAAGCCGCGGGAAGAATGTTCTGCTGGGCGCTGGGCATAGATTTTTTCATTCCGAAAATCCGGTATGAGGGATCTTCCATTTTACAGCAAGGCGAGCCAGGTAGAGCAGGAGCATCACGCCCCAGGCAAAGGCCTCTGCATAGGCGATGATCATGTTGCCAAAAACATGGGCAAAGGCGTAGGAGGCGATGATCCGCACGATCAGGGACAGAATTCCCGCAAAGCTGGAATACAGCACGTCCCCGGTCCCTTCCAGGAAGCTGCGCGCCGCGGTGGAGAGACCGAGCACAACATAGAAAACGGCAAGTCCCCGGAAAAAGTTCCGGCCGATTTCCACCACCTGCGCGCTGGCTCCGAACAGGGAGATCAGCGGACCGCCCATCGGAATCACCATACAGGTGAGGAGAAGGGAAACCACCACCATCATTCCGGTTCCCACCAGAAAGGTTTTGCGTGCCCTTTTTTCATCTCCGGCTCCGCAGCTCTGCGCCACAAGGGTGGAAATGCCGGAGCCCAGGTTGGTCATTGGGAGAATCACGATGGTATCCACCCGGTAGGCTGTGGTGATGGCCGCCACGGTCTGGCTGCCGAAGCCGTTCATGAAGTTCTGCAGGATCAGGTTGCCGAAGGCGTTCACACTGGACTGGATCATGGGCGGAAAGCCCAGTCTGACACCCTCCCGCAGGGCGGTTTTCCGGATCAGATTTTTTCCGAAGCCGAACCGGAGCAGCGGATATTTGAGGACAGCGTAGATCACAAGAAAGACCGTCATCGCGATCTGGGAAACCACTGTGGCAATGGCGGCGCCGGATACGTTCCAGTCCAGCACGGCCACCAGCCAGATGTCCAGAATGACGTTGACCGCAGAGGAAAGCAGGATGGAGAGGAAGGGAGCCCGGCTGTCTCCCAGCCCCCTCAGCGCTGCAGAGTATACATTATAGATCGCGAGAAAGGGAACCCCCAGAAAAATGATCCGCAGATAGTCTGCGGCAAGTTCAAAGGTATCCGGCGTTGTGTTCATTAGACGCAGCATCTGCGGAGTGAGAATGACGCCCACGGCGGCCAGCAGAAGAAAAACCGCGCCAAGCAGAACGGAAAAGGTGGAAAGGATGCCGGACATCTCTTCCGTCCTTCCGCTTCCGAACTTCTGCGCAAAAAGAATGGCCAGCCCCAGGGTGAAGCCCGTGAGCGCCAGCAGATAAAAATTGATGATGCTGCCGGTGGAGCCCACGGCGGCCAGAGCCAGTTCTCCGTCCACGTTTCCCACTACGAACGCGTCCACCCAGTTATAAAGCTGCTGGAGAATTCCGCTTAAAATCAGCGGGATGCTGAAGGAGATGAGGCTCAGAGCGATGCTGTCATGCCCGGGCTTCCATCCTTTCTTCTCATTTCTTTTCCCCACTTTTACCTGTTCCTGTTTTCTGTACGTCATGAAACTGTTCCTTTCTCATTCGTTGTTTAAAAAAGGCACCCATGAAACTGACCTTATAGCATGAAACATGCTACACCTGCGGCCAGTTTCCGGATGCCTGAAAACCCGCTTCATCCGGTGACGAAGCGTCAGCAGCGATTGAAAACTATGACAGTATAACAACAGGACGGGGGAAAGTCAATGAATTTATACAGTTATTTTTCTGGCTTCATGTTCCGCCGCCACTTCTTCAGGAGTTTTCTCGCGCAGTCTTGCAGCGCCATGATAATCCTTTGTGGGGATCAAATCGCCTTTCGCCAGATTTTCCTTTGCCTCCCTGATTGCCTCTGCATACTGAGGCAGCCACTCTTCCTGGGCTACCAGCATCTCGTCTATCATCTGCCATACCTCCGGCGGATTGCACACGGCTCCTGTCAGCGGGTCCATCAGGGCGGCCTGCTTCAGAAGCTTTACATCTCCATGGACGGCTGCCTCCACCGCCAGCTTCTGAACCCAGATCGACTGGGAACACACTGCAGCACAGCCCAGGGGAAGATCGCCTACCTTTGGCACGCTGATCCCGTTTCCGTCCACATAGCAGGGAACCTCAACAACAGACTCATATGGAAGGTTGGTAATGCAGCCGTTGTTCATGACATTAAAATGTCCCCGGTATACTCTTCCTGTCTCCAGGGATTCCATGATGTAAGAACAATGCTCCTTCCCGCGCATCGAGCCGTCCAGTTTCCGGGGTTCCTCCTTCAGAATTTCGGGATAATCCGTTTCAAACCAGTTCCTTTCTTCTCTGGTAACCCGGAGGTATCCCCCTGTTTCTCCGTTGATCCAGCTGTCCAGATTGATCCAGTCTGTGATTTCTTCCGGACGTTTGCGGTACCAGGCCACATATTCGGAAAGGTGTCCGTTGGATTCTGTGGAATAATAGCCGAAGCGTTTCAGCATATCGATTCTGACCTTTTCCTCCTCCCGGAATTTTTTGTGGTTTTCGAATCCTTCCAGGAGTCTGGGAATCATATCTTCGCCGTGGTGTTTTACGGAGATATACCAGGTCTGGTGATTGATGCCTGCGCAGACAATGTCCAGTTCCTCCCTGGGGATTCCAAGAACCTCCGCAATCTGCATTTCCCCGTGGATTTCTCCGTGGCAGAGGCCTATGGTTTTCACCCCGCCGTATTGATTGCAGGCCCAGGTAGCCATGGCGTTTGGATTGGAATAATTCAGCATAATGGCTCCCGGCTCGGCCACCTCCCGGATATCCCTGCAGAAATTCAGCATTTCCGCAATCACTCTCTGGCCGTACATGATTCCGCCTGTACACAGAGTATCTCCCACGCACTGATCCACCCCGTATTTCAGGGGGATCTCAATGTCTGTCTCAAATGCTTCCAGCCCGCCGATGCGGACGCAGTTTACGATATATCTGGCATTTCTGAAGGCCTCCCTTCGGTCCGTGGTGGCAGAGATTTTTACCGGAATATTGTTGGCATCCAGATCTCTCTGGCACAGCGCCCTGGTTTTCTCCAGATTGTCCGCATTGATATCCGTGAAGGCAACCTCAATGTCATGAAATTCCGGAACTGACATGATATCGGTAAACAGGGTTCTGGCAAAAACAAGACTTCCCGCTCCGATAAATGCAACTTTAAAACTCATGAAAAACCCTCCGTTTCTTTGTGTTTTGTTCATTATAGTCTCTGTCCTTTTTTTATGTGCAACCGATTGTCTGCTTTCTTTCAAAATGCAATATATTGCCGCATTGATTTTTGCGTGCTATACTGACTGCAGAGTCCGTTTTCAACAGCTGATCTGAAATACGGGAGGTGTTGTTTTGGCTGATAAACAGGTATTATACGGAGAAGTCACGGCATTTTACGCCCTTTCCCTGCCGGAATTCCATATGCCTTTCCATTCCCACAGCAGCTTGGAAATTATGTACATAACTGCCGGAAGCTGCACAATCTTCTGCGGAGAGGAAAGCTTTCAGGTGGGAGCAGGCCGTTTTGTTTTTATCGGCGCTCAGGTTCCGCACAGACTGGAAATCAGCCCGGAACAGCCCTGTTCTATTTTGAATCTGGAATTTCATTTTTCCTGTAAAGGTGGCCCGCTGCAGCTTTCGCGGCTTCTTTCCGAGTGTGCGGATTTTCAGGAGGTATGGAAGAAAATGCCGTCCTATCGTCAGGGCGGCGATATGAGGAATCTGGGATATGCTTTAAAAGATCTGATCCTCCATCTTCAGAAATCCCCCGATGGAGCAGATTTTCTCCTGGAGCTTCTCTATTCGAGGGTCATGGTTGAATTGTCCTATTCGATCGTTCACGGAATAGAAAACAGAGGAGTATACTATCTGAAGAAAGCCTGCGGCTATATTGACCGGAATATTCATGAGACCATACGGGTTACGGAACTGGCTGCCTATACAGGAATCAACAAATCCTATCTCCAGTCTCTTTTTTCAAAGATTCTGGGGTGCAGCATTATCGAGTATGTAAACAAAAAGCGTCTGGAAGAGGCGGCTTTTCTCCTGATCAACAGTTCCATGAGTATTACGGACATCGCCTTTGCTGTGGGCTATAACAGCCGCCAGCATTTCGCGCATACCTTTGGAAAGCATTATGGCACCGGGCCTCTGTCTTACCGGCATCTCCATGCGAAAAGAATGGAAGCGAATACGGGAAAGGAACAGTACATTCTGGAAGGCCGGAAAACGACCCGGCAGAGGCTGGTAGAATAGCCTGCAGCGAACAGGGCAGAGGTCATGCTCAGACAGGTTCCTTCAGCCCTGTTTTGTTCAGAAAGTCCGCCACAGAAGCGGCATCGGCGGCCGTTTTCATCCAGCTTTCCAGAAGTTCGGAATCCCTTTCACAAAGAATCCGCTCCTTCAGCCATTTAGGAACCGTGCCGCGGAGATTCAGGACCAGCAATAAAAACTGGGCTTTTCCTTCCTCTCGAAACTTATCTTGCAGCTCTTCCTGCACTTCTTCCCGAACCTCCTCCCGCAGTTGTTCCCGCATCTCATCTGCCAGCTTCTTCATCTCTACTTCGTGATCGTATTCAAAGATTGACATGGCTACTACCTCCGATCTCTGGCTGAGCAGGAATTCTTCCAGAATTCCTTCCCGAATACATTCGGTTACAGCCTGTTCCACCGCTTCTCTGACAGAAGCCTCTTTTCCGATATATTTTCTGATCCGTGCTACAAACTCACTGTATTCCCGCAGTACTTTGCACCTGGCCATCAGTTCTGGGCTGGAGCCGGGATTGATATTGATCAGACGAACCTTGGTTCCCTGCCGATTTTGTAATTTACTGTGTGGATTTTAGGGATTCAGCATAGAGTTTCTGAAATCATGAAAAACAGAATGGACAGATGATTGTCCTGTCTGAAAAGCCGAATGGCTTCTGGAAATTATATGCCTGACTGTATTGTAGCACCTTCGGATGGGGCAGGCAAGAAAAATCTTGAAGCATATGGCGGATAACGATAGAATAGCAGATAAATACAGGGGAGGGCAGGAAGATGAAAAATCAAACAAAGATGAGGTTTGTATTTCCCAACAGCGACTATGAAGAAAAGGCGAAGGATTTTATCTGCGAATTTGATAAATATGAGTCAGAGAGCAACGGAAGTGGAGGACTGTACCGTTACCTGAATCAGAGCTCCTATGAGGAGTGGATTAAAAAGGTTATGGCGGATATCGATATTGCCAATATAGAGCCGGGCCGTGTACCGGCACTGACCTACTTTTATGTCAGAGAGGAAGACGAAAAAGTGGTTGGAATGATCAATATCCGACTGGCACTGAATGCTTTTTTGCGGGAAGAAGGAGGGCATATTGGATACTGTATCCGTCCTACGGAACGCGGAAAGGGCTATGCGACACGTATGCTGGAAGAGACGCTGAATTTTTGTGGTTCAATCGGCCTGACAAAATTTGTTCTGACCTGTGATCAATCCAACATTGCTTCCGCCCGCGTCATTCAACGCTGTGGAGGCAGGCTGGAAGCTGAGTTCTACAGCGAAACCTTCCGGCAAACCATTCAGAGATATAGAATCTTCAGGTAGGAAAGAAATGCCGGAATGAGGAGCGGATATTTGCGGGCAAACCATTGCGAGCAAGACTTTGCTTGCGCCCCATTCCTCAAAAAGCTATAATAATCTCCGAAAGGAACCACTCCTGTCCGCTGTTTTTCATATCGCTGCGAAAGGAAAATACGGGCATCAGGAGGCCGGAAGGGAAAAGATAAGGATGACACATCAAACATACATTGGAGATCTGCACATACATTCCCGTTTTTCCCGGGCCACGAGCAGGGACGGCGACCCGGAGCATCTGGAGTTCATGGCGAGAAAAAAGGGAATTCATATTCTGGGAACCGGGGATTTCACCCACCCCACATGGCGGGCGGAGCTGATGGAGAAGCTGGAACCGGCAGAGGACGGGCTTTATGTGCTGAAGGAGGAATACCGCATCCATCAGGAGGGCGTGCCGGAGGAGAAACCGCGCTTTCTGGTGACGGGAGAGATCAGTTCCATTTATAAGAAAAATGAGAGGGTGCGCAAGGTCCACAGTCTGCTCCTGCTGCCCGGACTTGAGGAGGCGGAGGCCCTTTCCAGACGGCTGGAGCTGATCGGAAACATTCATTCGGACGGCAGGCCGATCTTGGGACTGGACTGCAGAGATCTTCTGGAAATCATGCTGGAAACCTGTCCGGAGGCCGTATACGTTCCGGCTCATATCTGGACGCCCCATTTTTCGCTGTTCGGGGCCTTTTCCGGCTTTGATTCCATCGAGGAATGCTTTGGGGATCTGACACCCCATATCCATGCGCTGGAAACGGGGCTTTCTTCCGATCCGCCCATGAACTGGCGGGTTTCCGCGCTGGACTCCTATCTTCTGATTTCCAATTCGGACGCCCATTCCCCGGCGAAGCTGGGGCGGGAGGCCACGCTGTTTCAGACGGAGCTGTCCTATGACGGAATCGCGAAGGCCATAAACACGGGAGAGGGACTTGCCGGAACGCTGGAATTTTTCCCGGAGGAAGGAAAATATCATTTTGACGGCCATCGGAAATGCGGCCTCTGCATCAGTCCCCAGGAGACCGCAGAACTCGGCAACCGTTGCCCGGTCTGTGGGAAAAAGATCACCATCGGCGTGCTGAACCGGGTAGAACAGCTGGCTGACCGGCCTGAGGACTACGTGCGGCCGGATGCAAAGCCCTTTGAAAGCCTGGTTCCGCTTCCAGAAGTGATTGCCGCTTCCACCGGAGCCAGCGCGGCGGGAAAGAAGGTACAGGAAACCTACGAGAGGCTGATTGGGGCGCTGGGGCCGGAGTTTTTCATCCTGCGGCAGGCGCCCATTGAGGATATCCGTCATGCGGCAGGGCCGCTGGTGGCGGAAGGAATCAACCGCCTGCGGGAGGGACGGGTGAAGCGCACGCCCGGCTACGATGGGGAATATGGAAAAATCGGCCTGCTTTCGGAGGAGGATATCAGCAGTCTGGAGGGACAGCTCTCCCTGTTTTCGGCGGAAGAGCTGGCGCAGATGGAACAGAAAGCCGAAGAAAAAGACCGGATGGAAGCGGTGAAAAAAACGGCGGCCGAAGAATTTTCCCGCGAACTGGGCGCGGAATCTGCAGAAGCGGCGGAGGAATTGCTGAAACAGACAGACGGGCCTTCGGTTTCAGAGACTGAACGGGAAAAGGAGATCCTGTCCTCCCTGAATCCTCTGCAGGAAGAAGCCGTCCGCGCCTCCGACCGGGCCGTGGCGGTCATTGCCGGTCCCGGCGCGGGAAAGACAAAAACCCTGATTGCCCGTCTGCAGTATCTGGTGGAGGTCAGAGGCGTGGAACCCGGACAGATCACCGCGGTGACCTTCACCAACAGGGCGGCCCAGGAGATGCGCGACCGCCTGAGGCAGGTCTCCGACTCAAAACAGTGTGGATATGAGGACATTCAGATCGGCACATTCCATGCGGTGAGCAGCAGGTTCCTGAAGAAAAAGGGGATTCCCGTGCTTCTCGCGGATGAGGGGCTGAAGGAGGAGCTTGCAGGGGAAGCCATGAAACAGGCGGGCCTGAAAGGTTCTCCGGGCCGGTTTTTAAGGGATCTTTCCCGTGTGAAAAACGGGATGACAGAGCCGGAGAGCGAAGAGGGGAAGGAGCCAGAAGCGGATAAACGCAAGGAAGCCCGTGCGTTGTATCAGGAGGCCATGAAGGAGCAGGGGGTAATGGACTATGACGATCTGCTTCTGGAGACGCTTCGCCTGCTGGAAGAGGAGGAAACGGTGACCGATGAGGACCGTGCCTGTTTTGCTTGCCTTCTGATCGACGAGTTTCAGGACATCAACCCGCTGCAGTACCGTCTGATGCAGGCATGGAACCGGAATGGAACAGAACTTTTTGTGATCGGAGATCCGGATCAGTCTATCTACGGCTTCCGGGGCTCGGACGCGGCCTGCTTTGATAAGCTGCAGGAGGATTTCCCGGAACTTCACACCATCCGGCTGGAAGAAAATTATCGGTCCACCCGGCAGATTCTCGCCGCTTCCCTCTCCGTCATTTCCCACAATGCGGGCGGAGCGAGGCGGATGCAGGCGCACCGCAGCGGCGAAGCGGCCGTGCGTATCGTGACCGCTCCGGATGAACGGCGGGAGGCGATTTTTACCGCAAAGGAGATCAACCGACAGATCGGCGGTATCGATATGCTGGATACGGAGGAGAATGACCACAGAGGAGACGCGGCGCGCAGCTTTTCCGATATCGCCGTGCTGTATCGGACCCACCGCCAGGCCGCCTGGCTGGAAAAATGTCTTCGTCAGGAAGGGATTCCCTATGTGGTTGCGGGGAGAGAGGATTTTCTGATGCGCCGGGAGGTCCGTGCGGCGCTGGCCTTCTTCCGTTTTGCGCTTTACCCGGAGGAGGAAGGAGCAGGAGAACTTGCCCGGAGACTGCTGTGTCCCCTGCTGGGAGAGGCGGCTGAGGAAAGGCTTGCATATCTCGCATCCAAATATGGAAAAAAGATCAAACGGACGAAGCCGGTCAGACTGCTGGAGGAATGGATGCAGGAATGGGAGCCGGAAGGAGAGGACGCGGATGCGGTCATGGAGGATCTGAACCGGGTCGCGGACATGGCCGTTTTATACCCCACGATGGAAGCGTTTCTGGATACGCTGGATTTCGGAGAGGACGGAGATGTGCGCAGAAACGGCGGAAGAAAATTCCAGGCGGATGCGGTCACCCTGATGACGCTGCACGGTTCCAAAGGGCTGGAGTTTCCTGTGGTGATCCTGTATGGCATGGAGGCGGATAAAATGCCGCTTCAGACAGGCCTTGCCCGGGCCGATATTCAGGAGGAGCGCAGACTGTGCTTTGTGGGAATGACCCGCGCCGTGGAGGAACTGATCCTAACCTGTACCGAACAGCCTTCCCCATTCCTTTCTGAGATCCCGCAGGATATGGCGGTCCGGGAAAATGCGGTGGAGGAAAAGCCGGAAGCGCAGATGGAAGCCGAACAGCTCAGTCTGTTTGATTTTATGTGACGCGAAGCGAACTGTAACTGACATCGGAAACGATTCGGAAGAAAAATGCAAAACCGCTTGACAGTCGGCTGCGGCGCGGTTAATATGATGCTGTAGCGCTACATAAATCAGAAATCAATCACATATTTCATATTAAGAGGCAAGAGAATGTTCATTAGAAAGAGAAACAGATAACTTTCAACGCAAAAAAACGGCCGTGCAGGAACGGCTGACAGACCTGTCCGTATGGGACGGATTCTGTGCGGAAAACGGATTCCCTGATTATTTTTAAAAAGTATGATCAGGAAAGTTTTCCATCTTTTTTGTGTGTGAAATTATCTGTGTCTCGGAAGATACAGTTTTCTTCCTTTCGTCAGGAAACTGAAGGCGGGCCATCCCGCCGGTTTTCTGCCAGGAATGGAAGAGGCTGTATGGCTGATGACATTCTCTTTTTTGTATGCAGAAAATGCCTCGGCAGTTTTGCGTCGGAGCAAAGGACGCTCCGACATGGAGGTGAAAATGTCACAGATTGGAGTGAATCATCTGACCTTCGCTTATGAAGGCAGCTTTGACAATATTTTTGAAGACGTATCCTTTACCATTGACACGGACTGGAAGCTGGGACTGATCGGACGCAACGGGAAGGGAAAGACGACTTTCCTGAACCTGCTCCTTGGGAAGTATTCTTATGAGGGGAGCATTCGTACTTCCACGGTTTTCGATTATTTTCCCTATCCGGTTACGGAAGAACAGAAAAGTCAGCCCGCCGCGGAGTTTGCGGAGGAGCTGAAAGGCGGCTGCGAGCTGTGGCGCGTGATCTGTGAGCTGGAGCTTCTGCGGGAAAGCGCGGAAATCCTGTACCGGCCGTTCGGGACGCTGAGCCCGGGAGAACGTGCGAAAGTGATGCTGGCGGTGCTGTTTTCCGGAGAAAGTGATTTCCTGCTGATTGACGAACCCACGAACCATCTGGATCAGGAAGCCAGAGAAACGGTGAAACGATATCTGGCGGGGAAAAAGGGATTTATTCTGGTATCCCATGACAGAGATCTGCTGGACGCCTGCGTGGATCATGTGCTGGTTTTAAACCGCCGGACCATCGAGGTGCAGAGCGGGAATTTTTCCAGCTGGTGGGAAAATAAAAACCGCAGAGACGCGTTTGAAAAAGCAGAAAACGAGAAGCACCGGAAGGAAATCGGCAGGCTGAAAGAAGCTTCGGAACGGACGGGGCAGTGGGCAGAGAAGAGCGAACGGAGTAAAATCGGCTTTGATCCGGTGAAGGATCCGGGACACGGTGGAAGAAGAGCCTATATCGGAGAGAAAACCAGGAAGCTGCAGAGCCGCGTGACCCAGATGAAAAAGAGGATTGACCGGGAGATCGAAGAAAAGGAAGGTCTGCTGGTGGATTTGGAGGAGCCGGTGGATCTGAAGCTGATGCCCCTGACCCATCACAAAAGGGTGCTGGTGAACGTGCGGGACTATTCCGTCCGGTATGCGGACGCGGAAAAAGCGGTTTTTACCGGACTGACCTTCCAGATCGAACAGGGAGACCGGGCCGCCCTGCACGGAGAAAACGGCTGCGGCAAATCCACGCTGATCAAAAGGATTCTGGAAAAGGCAGGCGCCGGGGAGCCGCTGCCCGTTCTGGAAACGGGCGTCTGTGAGACGGCCTCCGGGCTGGTGATTTCCTATGTGAATCAGGACACCTCTCAGCTGCGTGGAGACATTCCTGCCTTCTGTGAAAGAAGGAACCTGGATCGGAGCCTGTTCTGCGCGATTTTAAGACAGCTCGATTTTGACCGGGTGCAGTTTGTGAAACGGATGGAAGACTACTCGGAAGGACAGAAAAAGAAGGTGCTGCTTGCGGCCAGCCTGCTGACGCCGGCCCACCTGTACGTGTGGGACGAACCTTTTAATTACATCGACGTTTTCTCCCGGATGCAGATTGAAAAACTGATTCTGGAATACCGCCCCACCATGCTGTTTGTGGAGCACGATGCCAGATTTCGGGAAAACGTGGCGACGAAAATTGTGAATCTGTAAAACGATCTGGCGCACATTGGAATAAAAGGCGCTTTGGAGTGGAGGTAAATATGGAAAGAAATTATGAGATGCAGGATACACAGGAAAAGACGCCGCAGGCCCTTCTCGTTGGCCTGCGGCTGGGAAACGACAGGGATTTTGACAATTCCATGGAAGAGCTGGGGAGCCTGGCGGAGGCCTGCGGCATGGAGGTGGCAGCCCGGATGGAGCAGAGCCTGCCTTCCCCCACGCCCGCTTACTATATTGGAAGCGGAAAGGTGGCGGAAATCCAGGAAACGGTGGAGCTTCTGGACATCGATTATGTGATTTTCGAGGACGCCCTTTCGCCCTCCCAGCTGAAGAATCTGCAGAAGGAGATCGAAGCCTCCGTGATGGACCGCACCAGCCTGATTCTGGAAATTTTCTCCAGACGGGCAAAAACCAGAGAAGCCAGGCTGCAGGTGGAATCAGCCAGGCTCCAGTACATGCTGCCCAGGCTGGTGGGAATGCGGGATTCCCTGGGGCGGCAGGCGGGAGCCAGCGGAAGCCTGAGCAATAAGGGCTCCGGTGAAAAGCAGATCGAGCTGGACCGGAGAAAAATTGAACGCCGCATCAGCGAGCTTGGCCGGGAGCTGGACGCCATCGAGCACGACCGGGATATCCAGAGGAGAAAGCGCAGCAAATCAGCCCTTCCTCTCGCAGCGCTGGTGGGCTATACCAACGCGGGGAAATCCACCCTGATGAACCGCCTGCTTACCACCTGCGCGGACACGGCTGGCGGTAGCGTGAAGGAAGAAAAAATGGTCATGGAAAAGGATATGCTGTTCGCAACGCTGGACACCACAGTGCGAAAGATTGAACCGGGAAACCGGAAGGATTTTCTCCTGTCCGATACGGTGGGTTTCGTCAGCCGCCTGCCCCACGGCCTGATCAAGGCCTTCCGCTCCACCCTGGACGAGGTGCGTTATGCGGACCTTCTCTTAAACGTGGTGGACGCTTCCGACGAGCGCTTCCGGGAGCAGATGCGTGTGACCGAGGAAACCCTGCGGGAGCTGGGGGCGGAGAAAATTCCCTGCATCCATGTGATGAACAAGGCGGACAAAATCATGGCCCCCGGGGAACTTCCGAAGATTGACGGAAACCGGATCTACCTGTCCGCGAAACAGGGCTACGGAATTCCGGCCCTGCTCTCCATGATTGAAGAAAAGCTTTACGCCGGAAACCGGGAGGGCGTGTTCCTCATTCCATACAGCCGCGGCGAGCTGGTCAGCTATCTGAACGAAAACGCGTCGGTTCGCACTTGCGAATATCTGCCGGAGGGCGTGAAAATTGCGGTAAGCTGCCGGGAGAGGGATTATGAGAGGCTGCGGGAGTTTTGCTGTTGAAAAATGACAGACTTCAGGGAGGTACCCATGGCAAATTTGATCATTGTATGCGGCCCGCAGGCCGTTGGGAAGATGACCGTTGCAGAAAGCATAAGGG